>Ga0182792_1002293_pt1 | contig 13719 bp, 13 predicted proteins | sample Passage237B_FD_130497 | JGI IMG/M metagenome (GOLD analysis project Ga0182792, IMG submission 130497) | Cellulose adapted compost microbial communities from Newby Island Compost Facility, Milpitas, CA, USA - Passage2 37B (version 2) (version 2) ...
ACCAACCTTGATCGAAACGCTCTTCGCGACCTTGACCCGCTTGTTGTTCGACTTCAAGGTGACCTTGCCCGAGAACGCGGCGTCACCGGTGTTCTTCACGGTGACCTTGATCTTGCCCTTCTTGCCAGCCTTGATCGTCGCCTTCGTGACCTTCACGCTGCTGATGTTGGGCTTCGGCGCGACGATGTTGTGGCAGTTGGGCGGGGTGCCTTCCTGACCCTCGGGGCAGACCGGATCCTTGCAGTTAGGCGGGGTGCCGACCTTGCCGGTCGGGCACTCGGCCTCACCGGTGACGGTGGCGGTGCCGCCGAGCCAGATCGTGCCGTCGAACGAGTCGATGCCCTGGCCGGACATGATTATTCCGATCAAGGTGGAGCAGGTGCCCGGCTGCGGGTCCAGTACCTCGCCGGTGCTCTCGTCGATGTCCTTGACGTTGTCCACCGTGACGTCGGTCCAGCTACCGAGAACGGCACCGGAGCCGGATGCGAAGGGCGAACCCGTCTTGACGTTCGGAGTCTCTTCGCTACCGAAGTCCTTGCTGCCGCTGGTGGCGAGCGGGATGTTCAGCGGCGAGATCTGGCAGGCGGCTGTTCCGGGAACGACAACGCTGAGCGACAGCGGCAACTGCGCGCTGAAGGCGCCGGTGCTCTGGTTGTAGTTGCCCGTGATGTCCTGAATCGCCTTGATCTTGAGAGTGATCGTGCCGAAGGCCTCACCAGCATCGATGTGCTGTTCCGGGAAGCTGAAGGCGGCCTTCGGCGCGGTGAAGGAGCCGTCCGACGCGAGGTCGCCGGTCAGGTCGACCGTGATCGCCTCCGGGTCGGCCGGGTCGATCGCGTGGAAAGTGCCGGAGTCACCGAGTGCGTCAACACCGATCCAACTGTCGTTGAAGCTCAGTTTGAGCTGCTGGGCGGCGTTCGCACTCGCGGTGCTGAACATGCCGATTGCGAATACGGCCATGAGCGCGACGAGCGCAGCCTTCAGGCCCTTGGATACGCGGCCGCTGTGGCCGGACTTCTCCCTCATCATCAATCTCCCTAAAGAGTCGTGGCCGTCTTCTCGGCCTTGTTATCCCTGTCCGTCCGCGCAAACCGCCACTAACGGCTCGCGAACCAGTTGCGGGGCAGGATAGCGGAACTGCCTCCTTTTCGCAGAATTTGCGGCCGCCTGGCGGGCAAACCAAAGGGGCGTCACCGGCGCCAGGTGAAGGAACGTAACCCCGGGCGCGTGCTAGCCGATCGACGACACTCGATGCCCCTGATCTTGAGCTTGACGTACCGCTTCGCGGCCTTGACCGAATAGAAGGCCGATCGTCTGTTCTGCTTGAAGCGCCTTGCGGTTTCGGTGAGAGAGTGGCTCCGCGAGTAGCGCAGCATCCTCCGGTAATAGGCGAGTGCGTTCACACCGATCCGGGCCGACGGCAGCTTGCCCTCGGGCTTATCGGTCTGCCAGAGCGGTCGCAACTTGTCGATCACCGGGAAGTACCAGCTCCGTGGCCGCGGGGTACCGTTTGGATTTGGGCCGTAGAAGTCGATGTAGGCGATCCGGCCGCCGGTGAGTACCACCGCGGTCAAGGCACGTTTCCGCTTCCCCTGGGGGCCATAGAACTCGACTACTGCGCCGCGGTACTTGACGGCGCCGGCGAAGAAGGCGGTCGCGTAGGACGGGTACTTACTCGGATACGAGCCACAGATGTCGTACGTGACCAGGTTGACAGGGTTGCCACAGTCCTTCCTGGCAAACCGGAGACAGGCACTGTAATCGAGGTCGCTGTGGCCGTTGAAATCGCCCGGCGAATAGATCGAGTTGCCTTGGAAAATGGGGCCGAGCCAGAGCCTGGGCAGGCCGTGGATCGGCGGACCTTTGACCTCCTTCAGCTCGATTCGCGGCTTCGGCTTGCGATTGCCGCAAACCGGTGGGACGGACTCGCTTGCGAACTGGTGACCCCAAGAGGCGGTGTAATTGGAAAGGTTTCCGTTGGTGAGCTGCCCGAGGCACCTGCCGTTCGGCTCGGCGATGTAGATCTGATCGCTGCCACTCAGGTCACCGGTGAAGGTGATACGAGTGCCATCCGGCGAAAAGTCGGGATTGAGCTCGTTGCGTGATCCCCGCTTCGGGAACACCCTCCTCACTGCGGTTCCATCTGCCGTCATCGAGTAGAGCCGAGTCTGGGCGTAGCAGTACCCCTTCTCGCAGCCCGCGCCGATCCGGTCTCGTTTCGACTCGAACACGATCCGTTTGCCGTTCGGTGACCAGGCGCCCTGCGAAGCGTCGGTCTGGAGTAGTTTCACCTGCCCGGTCGTGAGGTCGAGCTTGTAAATACGGGCGATCGGATGGCCGTCGCGCGGACTGAACCCTTCCATCCCGACCAGGAGATGCCTTTCATCTGGGGAGAGGTCGATGTCGGAGAGCTGGAGGCCAGCGGGCTCGGGAATCTGCGCGGCGACATTGGTCGGATTGGCTCCATTTGTCTCGCTGCGGATCACCGCCGGTTTCTCACCAGAGCGGACGTAGTAGAGATGGGTGCCGTCGCGGTCGAAGATCGGATCGCGAAATCCCGAGGAGTAGTCGTCGGATCTATCCAGCACGTGGATCTGGCCGCTGTCACGATCGAGGATCGCCACGCTGGAGCCTTCCGGGTGATAGACCGACGCTTCTCGCACGAAGGTGACCATCGAGTCGTCGGGCGAGAGGCTGGGTTGATCGTCGCCACTTTCCGCATCGAAACTGAAGAAGACCCCGGGATGAGTGAGTTCGCTCAGCCGCTCGCCGTTCGGGGCCGAAACGGTGATCCGCCCTTCATGTGAATAGGCGATTTCGTTCAGCGCAAGACTGGTTCGCATCTCACAGCTAGTGATGCTCGGGGGGCCGTAGAGGTGGCGAGGGTCGGTGGAAAGAGCGATGGTGCCCACGCTGCCGGCGAGGTCGGACTTGGGTTCGCAAGCAAGCACCGAAGGGACACAGTCCGGTCCGGTCGGCGCGGCTGCGCTGGCGACCCACTTTCCGACCAGTGTTCCCTCGCCATCCAGGCCTTCCGTGAACCGGGATCCCGAAACGTTGCCGGCCGTGGTTTCGGTCGAGAGACTCACCGGGATCGGGCCAGTAGTGCAGGAGTTGCTGAGCTGGGTGACCGTCTGCTCAAGGCTTCCGTCGAGGTTCAATTCACCGGTCGCCTCGTCGAAAGTTCCGGTGAATCCGCCTGGCGAGCGCCATTCGACCGGGTAGGACCAGACCCGGTGATAGTCCCCCACCCCCCTGATCTGCTTGTCGAACCTGACTCCGCTCGCCGGAATCGAAACGACTCCCCCGGCCGTCACAGTGCCTTTCAGACTCACCACATCGGAAGGCTCGGTCGTCACGTCGTCCAGGTTGTTCTCGCCCGGAACCTGGGTTGGCGCCACCCGCCCGGTGACGATCGCCGCCCCATCAAATGAGATCGTGAAATCAGCGGCCGAAACCGGGCCAGCTACGGCCAGCCAGACAAGTCCCCCTATCAGCGCTCCCGCGAAACGTTTCCCCACTTCGCCCTCCAGACTGATTGGTGCCGAAGGTTACTCTCAGCAAGAGTCCGGGTGAGTGAGTGGGCCGTGAAGGGATCGAACCTTCGACCTTGAGATTAAGAGTCTCCTGCTCTACCAGCTGAGCTAACGGCCCGGAAGATGGCTTCTTTGATTAAAAGCCGGATGGGAAGTATAGAACCTGAGCGAAAGAGCGGGCGGGCCGATTCGGTGGCCCGCCCGCTCCCCAAGTGGTGACTGGATCAGGGGGTGGTGGGGCTGCCCGAGGCGCCGTTGAGCGTGTCGCCGGTGCCGAGGCTGCCGAGCGGGTTCTTCAGCGATTCGTCGCCGCTCTTCTGGGCCTGCTTGATCGCCTTGTCGATCAGCTTGCCGACCCGCTGCGCGTCCTTCTTGGTCGACTTGAAGGTCTGTTTGATCTGCTTCTGATCGTCCTTGTCGTCAGTCGACGCGAGAGCCCGGTCCAAGGTCTTCTCCGCGCCGGCATAGTCCTGGGCGTAGAGCTGGTAGATCGCCAGGGTGGTCAGCTGGTTCGAGGCACTCGAGCCACCCTTCTCCTGCGTCTTTACCGCATCTTCGGCCACGAACTCCTGGGCTTTGGCCGCATCCTTGATGTTGTTTTGGAACTGGGCCACGGTCGATCCCTGCGAGAGCGTGAACAGCATGTTGGCCATCAACTGGGCAACCGTCGGGTCCGGATCGTCCTTGCTCAGCTTCAGGTACTTGTTCCAGGTCTCGGCTGCCATGTCGAACTGGGTCGTAGCCTCGTCGGTGATCGAGGTCTGTTGGGTGTCAGGATCGGTCGCGTAGAGCGACTGACCGGCCGAGAACCGGGCCCGGATCAGTTCGACCGCGACCTGCTCGTTGTTCGGCTGCTGCTCGAACTTGGTCTGGAGCTTGTCAGCCCGTTCGACGTTGAGCTTGGCCGCATCTGTATTTCCACTGTTACCGGTGTTGCCGAACGGATTGAGGTTTCCAGGCAGACCGATCACGATCAAGCTGGCCGCCATGATGATCGCGAGGATCACATAGATGACCTGAATCACCCGCTTGCGACGGCCGCGCACGTCGAAGAGCATTCTGTGTTCGGGTTCGTTGGCCACTTGGCTAGTTCTCCTGAATAGAAGGTATTTGGGACTCGGCGCTCTCCTTGGGCTGACCGATCCCCCGAGCGAGCAAGATACTCAACTCATAGAGAACCAGGAGTGGCACCGTCTCGATCAACATTGAGATCGGGTCGACTCCGGGCAGGGCCGCGGCGAGGATCGCACAGATCAGATACGCGTATCGGCGGTTCTTTCGAAGCTGGTCGACGGTCAAGATCCGGAGGCGCACCAGAGCCAGGATCACAACCGGGAGTTCGAAAACCGCTCCGCCGGCGAGGAGGGTCATCGAGAAGAACGAATAGTACTCGCGGGCCCGTAACTGGATCGCGAACTGCTCGTCGTTGAAGTTGAGCAGGAACTTGATCGCCGCGGGCACGACCACGAAGTAGGCGAAGATGCAACCGACGATGAAGAGCACCGGAATGGTGATCAGCAGCGGCATGATCGCCTTGCGCTCGCGGGGAGAGAAGGCCGGCAGCACGTAGGCGAAGACCTGGTAGCTGATGAAGGGGGCGGAGACGATCAGCGCCGCGTACACACAGACGGTGACCGTGGTCATGAAAGCTTCGGTCGGGGCGAGCACGATCAGGGCTTTGTGCTCCTCCGGCAAGGGAGCGGCGGCGATGTCGAGGATGTGTCCGCTCTGCCAGAAGCAGACCGCGAAGGCGACTGCGACGAAGACCAGCGAGTAGATGATCCGCGAGCGCAGCTCGTCGAGATGGTCGACGAGACTGAGCTGCTCGTCATGGCGGACCGGTTTGATCTTGGCCATGAGAGGCCTCAGTCTCGCGAGTCGGGAACCACTTCCCCGTCGACCGCTTCAGCCTCGGCACTGACCGTGTTCTCGGTGACCTTCGGCTCTTCGCCCGGCAGTGGGTGCTCGGCGTCGGTCGGGGGCGGTGTCAGTTCGGCGGGCTCGTGGTCTTCGATTTCCTCGTCGTCATCGTCGTCGTCATCGTCCTGACCGATGTTGCTGAGCCCGTCGCGGAACTCACCGATCCCCTTGCCGAGGGACTTGCCGAGTTCGGGCAGACGCTTGGGTCCGAACACGATGAGGGCGATCACCAGGATGATCGCGATTTCCATTACGCCGAAATTGGGAAGCATTGCCCTATGAATCGTACCTACGATTCAAGTTCGACCACGGACCACCCAGGTGAGCAGGGGTTAATCGCGGAAGTTCAGGTAGTAGCGCGAGGCCGTCGGCTCGGCCTGCCCCTGGTACTTCGAACCCTTGCCCTGGGCCCCGTAGGCGGTGTCCACCGCGCGGTCCATACGCATGAAGGAGAGCTGCCCGATCGGCATGCCCTTGTAGATCGTGATCGGCAGGTTGGCCACGTTGGAGAGCTCCAGGGTGAGGTTCCCCGAGAAGCCCGCGTCGACGAAACCGGCGGTCGAATGGATCAGCAGCCCGAGTCGTCCCAGCGAGCTCTTGCCTTCGAGCCGCGCGACCATGTCATCCGGGACCGTGACCCGCTCCAGCGTCTGTCCGAGCACGAACTCGCCGGGGTGCAGGATGAACGGCTCCTCGTCGTCCGGCTTGACCAGCTCGGTCAGATCCTCCATCGGCTGTTTGACATCGATGAACGGGTAACGCGAGTTGTTGAAGACACGGTAGCTGTGGTCGACTCGCAGGTCGATGCTCGAGGGCTGGATCAGACGGTCCTCGAAAGGATCGATGACGATCCGGCCGGCCTCGATCTCCTCCCGCAGGGTCTTGTCACTCAGGACCATGAAGCGGCAGTATCCCAGAGCAGCCGGTCAGCTGTATCGCAGCACGACGCCGTCAGCGATCAGCTCGAGGAGTTCGCGCTGCTGGTCATCCAGCCCGGCTCCCGCCAGTCCCGCTTTGGCTTCCTCGATCAGGTCGATCGCCCGGGCTCGAACCTGGTCGAGAGCGCCGGTCGCGGCGATCCGGTCGCAAGCGATGGCGGCCGATTCTTCATCCAGCGAGCGCAGGTCCATTGCCGCCAGCGCGGGGTCCAGTTCCGCCGCCAAGATCAACGGCAGCGTGACCGTGCCGTCGAGCAGATCGGTCCCCCGGGCCTTGCCGGTCCGTTCCGGCGGACCGGCGATGTCGAGCACGTCGTCGAGCAGCTGGAAGGCCAGACCGATGCGATGCCCGAACAGACCGATCGGCCCGGCCTCTCCGCCGGTGCTGGTCCGCCCAAGCACACAGGCCGCCTCGAAGAGCCGGCCGGTTTTCAGGGCGCAGCGATCGAAGTAGTCGGTCTCGCTCAGTTCCATGTCGAAGGCCCCTTCGCGCTGACGAAGCTCGCCGCGAGCGAGGTCGACCGCGGTAGCGCTGACCTCGGTGACCGCTGCGGCGTCACCGCCGTCGACGAGCACCTTGAACGCGGTGGAAAAGAGCCGGTCACCAAGCGCGGTCGCCCGTTCACGGCCGGAGCTGGCGAAGACGGTGGGCTGGCCGCGGCGGAGCGGCGCCCGGTCGAGCACGTCGTCGTGGACCAGGCTGGCCATGTGGACCAGCTCGACCGCGATCCCGGCCCTCACGGCAGCCGGGCCCGCTTCCGGCCCGGCGCAGAGCAGGACAAGCATCGGCCGCATCCGTTTGCCTCCCGCGTTCAGCGTGCGCACGGCATCCGCCGACAGTCCCGCCCGGTCCTCGACCGCGGCCAAGAGGCCCGCTTCCACTTCCGCCATCCGGGCCGGCAGCCAGGCACCGGCGGTGTCGGTCACCGCGGTGACCGGCTCGGGCAGCGAGCGGCGGCGGGCTGATTCTTCTTCTGCTTCGGAACCCATGATCAAACCGTCCCGGAATTATGGGACCGTGGGTTCAAGATCTACCGGACCCCGGAGTGGAGGGCGATGATTCCGCCCGCCATCAGGGTCCAGCGGACGTGGCTGAAACCGCCCGCGTCGAGCTTGCCGGCCAGGGTTTCGGCGTCGGGGAAGCTGCGGACCGATTCCGGCAGATAGGTGTAGGCCGAGGAGTCACCGGCGACCTTGCCGAGCATCGGCACGATCCGGTCGAACCAGAGTCCGAAGAAGCCGGCCAGCGGCTGGCGGCGGGGCTGGGTGATCTCGAGGATGACCAGGCGACCACCGGGGATTAGGACGCGCCGCATCTCGCTGATGCCCTTGTCGAGGTCGGCCAGGTTGCGGGCCCCGAAGGCGATCGTGACCGCGTCGAAGCTCTCGTCCTCGAAGGGCAGATCCAGGGCGTCGGCCCACTTGAACTGCGTCTGCCTGAGTCCGGCGCTTTTGGCTTTCTCAAGCGCGATATCGAGCATCGGGCGGGAGAAGTCGGCACCGGTGACTTCGCCTTCCGGGCCGACCCTTTCGGCCAGCATCAGGGCGAGGTCGCCGGTTCCGCAGCAGAGGTCGAGGGCCTTCATGCCGGGTTCCAGCCGGGCTCGTTCGGTCGCGCGGGCCCGCCAGCTCTGGTCGAGTCCGGCGGTCATCACCCGGTTCATGCGATCGTAGACGCCGCTGATCCGGTCGAACATGGAGTTCACCTCGCCGGCGAACTCCTGGTCACCTCGGCGGGGAGGCGCCTGGTTCATCGCAGTTCCTCAGTCTTCGCCGTTGAGCGAAGCCAGGTAGTCCGCGACCGCGTTCAGGTTCTTTTCACCAAGACCCTGGAAGGACGGCATGATGCCGGGGCCGATCGTGACCGACTGCTTGATCGCCTCTTTCGGGATCCGTGAGCCGATGTCGGTCAGGTCTGGGCCGAGACCACCGTGGGCCCCGTTCTCTCCGATCGCGTGACAGGCCAGGCAGCCGGACTCGGCGACCAAGGCCTTGCCCTTCTCGTATTGCGGTGAGGTGGCCAGCTCGATCTCGCTCGGTGCGCCGGCGGTGGCGCCCTTGTAGGTCAGCAGGGCCATCGCGATGATCACCAGGATGCCGGTGATGGTGGCGATGGGCCGCTTCCACGGCACCCTTTCGGGGCCACGGTCATAGAAGGGCAGCAGCAACAGCAGGACCATGCAGATGGTCGGGATGCCAATCGTCGCGACCGGAACCAGGGCCGGCGGTTTGATCACCCGCAGCAGCTCGAAGAGGTAGAAGAAGTACCACTCGGGACGCGGGGTGTAAGTGGTGGTGGTGGGGTCGGCCTTGGGACCCTGCTCGGCACCCATCACGATCGACATGACGATCAGGACGGCGGCGACGATCAGCATCATCACCGAGTCCTTCATGATCGCGTAAGGGAAGAACGACTTGCCCTTCTTCTTCAGGATCTCGTATTCGCGGAGGTATTCCTCCTTCTCGCGGGCGTTCACTGATTCACCTCCCCTTCGCCAGTTTCATCGGGAGCGTCAGCGTCGGCCGATGCCTCCGGAGCGGTCTCCTCGGCAGCGGCCTCTTCGGCAGCTTCCTCAGCGGGTGCCTCGGGCGCTACCGCGGCCTCGGTCTCCTCCGCTTCCTTGGCTTCCACCTCTTCGGCTTCGGCCGTGTTCGCATCGGCTTCTTCGACCGGAGGCGCAGCAGCGGCGGCGACCACGGCCCCGTTCACAGGAACCTCGTCGAAGTCGTCCTTCGCGACACCCGCGGTGACCTCCTCCTCCGGGCGTGAGCCCTTGGGGCGGCCGGCGCGGATCCACGGCGGGGCGGTGGTGCCGAGCTTGACCACGAAGAAGAGATGGGCGCCGATCAGGGCAGCGATCAGCCCCGGCACGACCATCATGTGGAGCGCATAGAAGCGCGAAAGCGTGGTGGCACTGAAGTCGGGTCCGGCTCTGAGGAAATCGGCCAGGTAGGGGCCGACGATCGGGCCGGAGGCGGTGATGTTGTTGGCGACGATGGTCGCCCAGAAGGACCGCTGGTCGAAGGGCAGCAGGTACCCGGTCAGGCCCATCACCGTGGTCAGGATCAGCAGGACAACGCCGATCACCCAGTTCAGCTCGCGCGGGTACTTGTAGGCGCCGAAGAAGAAGGTTCGCGCCATGTGCAGGAAGATCAGGATGATCATCAGCGAGGCGCCCCATTTATGCAGGCCCCTCACGAACTCGCCCATGAAGACCTCGTTGGTCAGGTGGGTGATCGAGGCGTAGGCCTGGGTCGCCGACGGCGTGTAGTACATCGAGAGGAAGACGCCGGTGATCGCCTGCATGGCGAAGATGAACATCGTGGCCGAACCGAGGGTGTAGAACCAGTTGGTCCCCTTGGGCACGTGCCGCGACATCATCGCGGTGAAAATCCCGGTCGCGTTCACCCGCGAGTCGACCCAGCCGGCCACATCGATGCCGGCCTGGGTGCCGTGATGAACGCCCAGATCCTTGGCCTGGCTCATGCGGCCCGGCTTGTTCGGCTCGGGAACCGCTTCGACGTCGCCGGAGCCGTTGGACTCCGCGGTGTCGTTCTTCTTTCGCTTGAGAAGACTCATTCGGATCAGTTACTGGGCGGAGGGAAGGTGGACGGGCGCGGCGGGTACAGGAACTCCCAGATCCCGCCGGTGAACTCGCCGGGGTCGCGGACCCTGACGGCCTTGAGTTGGTTGGTCACCGAATAGCGGGGACCGAGCTCGACCTGGCCACCGCGAACGCGCGTCTGGAAACGGTCGAGCGGACGCACGGGCGGGCCGCCGATCCGCTTGCCGAGGAAGTCGTAGACGCCGCCGTGGCAAGGGCAGATGAAGTTTTGAGCGGCCTGGACGAATCGAACCGGGCAACCGAGATGGGCGCAGCGGGTCGAAACGGCGATCACGTCGGAGGGATCCTCGTCGTACTTCTCGGAGCCGGTGCGGACGTAGGCGGTGGTCTTGCCGACCTCGCCGATACCGGGGGTCTCGGTGAAGACGACCTGCTTGTAGTCCTCGGCGGTGAAGTCGCTGAGCGGGCCAACGGCCTCCCAACGTTCCTCACCACGGGTGAAGAGAGGGGCAACCGCGAACCCGACCACGGGTAGCACGACGGCAGCAGCCGCCACGCCACCGATCGCCTGGCTGGCGACCGTGAAGACATGCCGACGGGTCATCGACTCGCCTTCGAAGTAGCCGCGAGGTTCAGCGGGGGGCAGTTTGACGCGGGGGGTTTCCCCCGACTCGGAGTTGTTGTTCAACGGATCAGACACGCTTCTAGAAATTCGACGGGCCGGAGTCTATTGCAGAGCGCGCCAAGTCGAATGCTCGCCCCATCCGGTTCGCAGCCGCGGTTTCAATCGACCACTCCGTGAGCGCCGCTTCGGCACCCTCGAGGCCGGCTTCCAGAGCCGCGACGGCTCGCTGATGAGCATCGTCTTTTCCGCATGACAAAGCGACAATCTGACCCAGCCACAGGGTCTCCGTGAACTCGGTCCTGCCGGCCGCCTGAAGCTCGGCCGCGACCCGGATCAAATCCGACAGAATCCCTGTGGATTCGAGGTCGTCGAGTTCGGCGAGACCGCGAATCCCGATCGCGTAGAAGAGATCGCCGGCCAGCAGCGCGAGGTCCGCGTCTGGCTCGTCGAGGATCCGCGAGTGTCCGTAGTGGCAGAGATAACCCTCCCGGACCGCCTCCACCACGAAGCCGTACTCGGCCGCCCGGGCACTGGTCCGGGGACCGGCCGCGGCCAGTTCCCCGAAGACCGGCTCGCCGAACGCCGAGCCACCGGCTCCGGCCGTCTCCTTCACGGCCAACGGCGAGCCTTCCTCGCGGACCCGGTCCGAGAGGCGGTCGAGCGCGGTGGCGGGACTCAACCGATCGCCTTCCGCGGGTCGGTCGCCGCGAGTGCCTCCGCCGCTGCCATCAGGGTCCGGTCAACCTGGATCTCGTCCTGGGCAAGCGACACGAACCAGGCCTCGAACTGCGAAGGGGGCAGCCAGATACCGCGTTCGAGCATCGCCCGGTAAAAGGCGGCGTGCCGGTCGCGGTCGGTCGACATCGCGTCGGCGAAGTTCCTGACCGGGCGGGCCGAGAAGAACAGGGTGACCAAACCGGGAGCCGAACCGACCGAGAGACCGTGTTCCTGGGCCAGATCCTCGAGGCCGCCCCGCAGGCGGTCGGTCAGTTTCCCGATCCGGACATAAGCGTCCTCGTCGAGGCGCCGCAGCGTGGTCAGGCCGGCGGCGACCGCCAACGGATTGCCGGAGAGGGTGCCAGCCTGGTAGACGTCGCCCTCCGGCGCCAGCCTTTCCATCAGCTCGCGTGGCCCGCCCACAGCTGCGGCGGGCAGACCGCCCCCGATGATCTTGCCCATGACCGTCAGGTCGGGGCTGATCCCGTAAAGCTCCTGGGCACCGCCGCGGGCGACCCGGAAACCCGTGATTACCTCGTCGAAGACAAGCAGCGCCCCGGACTTCGCCGTTGCATCCCGCAGGAAGTCCAGGTAGCCATCCTCCGGCGGCACGACTCCCATGTTGGCGGCGATCGGTTCGGCGAAGACCGCTGCGACCTCATGCTTCTCGAGCGCCGCGGCCACGGCGTCGCGGTCATTCCAAGGCACGACCACGGTGCCCGCCGCCTGAGCGGCCGGGATGCCAGGGCCAGATGGGATTCCGTGGGTCGCGACCCCGGAGCCGGCCTCGGCAAGCAGCCCATCTGAGTGCCCGTGGTAGGCACCGGCGAACTTGACCAGCACCTCGCGGCCGGTGACGGCCCGGGCCAGGCGAGCCGCGGTCATCGCGGCCTCGGTGCCGGACGAAGTCATGCGGATCATCTCGACCGACGGCATGCGGGAGGCGACCTCCTCGCCCAGTTCAACCTCGGCCTCGGTCGCCGCGCCGAAGCTGGTCCCGCGAGCCGCGGCCACCCGGATCGCTTCCTGGACCTCGGGGTCGGTGTGGCCGAGGATCATCGGCCCCCAGGAGCCAACCCAGTCCAGGTAACGCCGACCCTCACGATCGACTATTTCCGCATCTTCGGCGGATTCGATGAAGACCGGGTCGAGACCGACCTGCCGCATCGCCCGGACCGGCGAGTTGACCCCGCCGGGCAGGACCTGGCGGGCCCGGGCAAAGAGTTCCTCATTGGTCGCCCGGCCGGCCGCCGCGCGGGCCGCCTCCGCTTTGGCCTGTTCCTCTTCCTGGTGATCGATCTCGGACTGGGAGCCGGCCAGCGGTCGGCCGTCGCCGCGGACCTTGATCTTCACCTTGTCCGGCGCACCGCGACTCAGGCCAGCCATGCCGCCGCCTCCTTCGCAAAGTAGGTGACCACGAAATCCGCACCGGCCCGGCGCATCGAGACCAGCGACTCGAGAGCTGCCGCCTGCTCGTCGATCCAGCCGTTCGCGCCGGCCGCCTTGATCGCCGAGTACTCGCCGGAGACCTGGTAGGCGGCAACCGGGGCTCCGGTCTCCTCCTTGACCCTCCGCACGATGTCGAGGTAATGGGAGGCTGGCTTGACCATCAGCGCGTCGGCCCCTTCTTCGAGATCGAGCTTCGCCTCGCGCACCGCCTCATCGGCGTTGGCCGGATCGAGCTGGTAGCCCTTCCGGTCCCCGATCTGGGGAGTAGACTCGGCCGCTTCGCGAAACGGCCCGTAGAAGGCCGAGGCGTACTTCGCGGCGTAGGAGAGGATCGCGGTGCCGGAGTGGCCCTCCTCGTCCAGCTGGTAGCGGATCGAGCCGATCCGGCCATCCATCATGTCGCTCGGCGCGACGATGTCCGCCCCGGCCTCGGCGTGCGAGATCGCGCTGCGGGCCAGCAGCTCGACAGTCACGTCGTTGTCGACCTGCCCGTCGCGGACGAACCCGCACTGGCCGTGGTCCGTGTACTCGCAGAGGCAGACGTCGGTCGCCACAATCAGGTCCGGATGGGCTTCCTTCAACGCCCGGACCGCCATCTGGACCACGCCCTCGTCGTCATAGGCGCCGCTGCCGGCCTCGTCCTTCTCGGAGGGGATGCCGAAGAGCAGGACGGCCGGGATGCCGGCCGTTTCGATCTCACCGGCCTCCTCGACCAGGGCGGCGATCGAGAAACGGCTCACGCCGGGCATGGACTCGACCGGCTCGCGCAGGTCGGTGCCGGCGGTCACGAACAGCGGCTGGATCAGGTCGGCCGGGCTCAGGGACGTTTCACGGACCAGGCCGCGCAGGGCGGGGGTCCGCCGCAGGCGTCGCAGGCGGGTACTGGGAAAGCTCATGGGACCAGTCTAGGCAGGCCGGACGTTTGTGGTTAGGCGTGGTGCGGTGGGGCGTGGTGCGGTGGTATCCGA
>Ga0182792_1002296_pt1 | contig 13717 bp, 13 predicted proteins | sample Passage237B_FD_130497 | JGI IMG/M metagenome (GOLD analysis project Ga0182792, IMG submission 130497) | Cellulose adapted compost microbial communities from Newby Island Compost Facility, Milpitas, CA, USA - Passage2 37B (version 2) (version 2) ...
ACCAGCACCGTGGAGATGCTTCAGCCCGAGGTCGGAGGGGGAGGGCAGACCGCGCAGGGCTCGCAGGTCAACGTGCACGAGGTGGTGGTGCGTGTGCTGGACACCCGCGGCGTCGAGATCAACGGAAAGCCGCTGGACCCCCGCCGCTTCGGGCCCAACCTGCTCGATCAGCCGCCGCCGGCATTCCAGCGGGACGTGCGCACGCTCACCCTACAGGACGAGATCTACAAGACCAAGGTGGTGATCCAGCAGTCCTACCCACTGCCGTTCCATCTGCTCAACGTCGTGCGCAAGGTCACGGTGAACGACGTATGAAGCCCGAAGCCGCCCGACCCGAGGACGCCGAGGAGATCGCGGCGCTGGGGCGGCGTCTGCACGACAGCAGCGTCTACGCCTCGATCTCCTACAACGAAGCGAAGGTAGCCGGCCTTATGCGCCAGCTCGCGCGCGGCGATGGCGTGGTCTTCGTCGTTCGCAAGGACGGCCGCATCGTGGGCGGCATCGCCGGCGCGTGCATGCCCTGGTGGTTCAGCGACGAGGTGCACGGCTTCGAGTTCTCCTTCTTCATCCTGCCGGAGCACGCTGACGGCATCGCAGCGATCCGCCTCATGACCGCCTTCCGCCTGTGGTGCAAGCGCCAGGGCGCCAAGGTCATCCGCGTGGGCATCACCACCGGCATTCACCAGGACAAGACGGCCAGGCTGTATCGCCTGATCGGTTTCAAGGACATCGGTCCGCTTTTTGAGTTGGAGGTCTGAATGGGCATCGAAACCGCACTGCTGATCGGCCTTGCCGCCGCCGGCACCGCCGTGAGCTACAGCGCGCAGAAGAAGCAGCAGGCGCAGGCCGAGGACATGGCGCGTCAGCAGACCGCGCAGGCGCAGGACGACGCCAACTTCGCCGCCAGCGCCGCCGAGGTGGAGGCGCGCAAGATCCGCAAGGCCACGCAGAAGCAGCAGGCCGAGGCGCGCGCCGCGCTCGCGGCGTCGGGCGTGGTGGTGGGCGAGGGCACCGCGGAGCAGATCGACACGCAGATCGGCACCGAGGGCGAGCAGGACGCGCTGATGGCGCTCTACGACGGCTCCAACCGGGCGCGGCAGATCAAGGTCGGCGGCGACATGGCGGCGCAGCGCAGCCGCAACGCGGCGACCGCGGCGGGCTACGGCGCCACCAGCGCGCTCATCAGCGGCGCTTCGTCCATCGCGAGCGGCTGGAACACCAGCAGCCGCAGCAGCAGCCGGAGCTGACGCATGGCGAAGATCCCTACCGGCAACTTCGGCTATCGCACGCCCCAGGGCGGCGACGTGACGCCGACGCCCCAAATGGACACCCAGGCCACGGACGCAGCTGCCCGGCTCGGCCAACAGGTCACCAACATCGCCGGCCAGGAACTGCGCCGGCAGCGGGCCGAGGACGAACGCCTCGCGCGCCAAGCTGAGAACGTGCAGGTCATGACCGCGCACGCGACGATCCAGAACGGCCTGAACGACGTGTACCGTGAGGTCGACGCCGACGTCCTTGACGGCAAGATCGACAAGGTGGATGCCATCGCCCGCTGGAAGGACGACAGCGCCAAGGTGCTGGAGGACAACCTGAAGGGTCTGCCGCCCGAGCGCGCCGCGCTGGTCAATGCCCAGCTGGAGGGCCTGCAGGGGCGCCTGGAAGGCCAGCTGTACGGCACCTTCCGCAAGCGCGATCAGCAGGACGTGGCCGGCGGGCTCGTCCAGACGCGCGAGCAGCTTGAGCGCTTAGCGGCCACCGATCCCAAGGCTGCGGTGCAGCAGTGGCATGCAGCGGTCGACACGTCGGGCCCGGCCGCCGGCTGGACTGCCGAGAAAGTTGCGAAGGAAAAGCAGTCCTTCGTCGAGACCGTGACACTCCAGCAATTCCGCCGGGCCGGGCAGGATGCCATGCAGTCGGGTAGCGTCGAGGCGATCGACGAGGTGCAGAAGAAGCTGGCTGGTCCCGAGGGCGATGCGATCGACCCGACGAAGCGCAACACCCTGGATCAGACGCTGTTCGGATGGAAGACAAGCCTTGAGGCTCGCAAGGCCCGGGATGCGGACAAGGCCGAGCGCGAGGCGACGAAGCGCTTCAACACCGCCACGGACACGCTCAACAAGGGCCGCGATCTGGTGCTGGGCGGCGCCGCGCTGTCGCCGGAGTACATCGCCAAGATGACCGAGGAGGCCGCCGGCACCGGACTGGAGGATCAGGTGAAGGACCTGCTGGAGGTGCAGAAGCAGGCCAACGGCTTCGCCAACCTGTCTGCCAAAGACCGGGCCGCCCTGCTGGAGACGATCCGCGCGCGCCGCGCGAACCCGGCCATCGGCTTCGATCCGCAGGCCGAGAAGCAATTCAATGCCGCCCAGCAGATCGACGAGCGGCTGCGCAAGCGCGTGGACGACGGCGAGGCATGGGCCGCGGCGCAGTCCGTGGGCGTGATCCAGTCGGCGCCGCTGATGAACATCGCCAGCCCCGAGCAGGCTCTGCAGGTGTTCCAGTCGCGCATGGCGAACATCGGCGACGTGGAGACCTGGGCCGGCCAGAAGATCAGCCCGCTGCAGCCGCAGGAGGCCGACGCCCTGGGCAAGATCGTCCGCACCCTCAAGCCTGATCAGGCGGCCAGTTTCCTCGGCCAGGCGGGGGCCATCATCAACGACCCGGAGCGCATCGCGGCCGTCGCCAAGCAGCTGGGCGCCGATAAGAGCGTGCCGCTGGACATGGCGATGCTGTACGCGAACGCCAAGACCACCGAGGGGCGCTACACGGCGCAGCTGGTGCTGGAGGGCGCCCAGGCCATCAAGGACAAGGCCGTGCGCGTGGATGGCGCCGTCGAGACGGGGTGGCGCGCCTCGCTGGCCAAGACCATCCGCGGCGCCTACAGCAATCAGGAGGTGGAAAGCCGGATGATCGAGTCCGCCTTCCTGATCGCAGCGGCCAAGGGTGGCGCGGACTTGGACAACGCCGTGAACCTCGCCACCGGCGGGATCATCGAGCGCAACGGCGGCAAGATCCCGCTGCCCTACGGGATGAAGGAGCGCGAGTTCGAAAAGCGCGTCGAGGCGATCACCCCGCAGAGTCTTGCCGACCAGGCCCCCGGCGGCTTCGTGATGGCCGGCCCCGCAAAGGTGCCGCTGGCCGACTTCGTGAAGACGCTGCCCGATGCGCGCTTCGTGCACGCCGGCCAGGGCCTCTACAACGTGCGCGCCGGCAACACCCTGGTGACCAACGAGCGCGGCCAGCGCATCACCCTGAAGGTGGCGCCATGATCGACGCGATGTTCCAGAAGGGGACCGATCAGGCCCTGGACGATCAGCTGCAGCGTCCGGCGCCGTTCAAGCCCGACCCGGTGCCGTTCAGCTTCGGCGGCCTCCTGGCTGCGGCACCGCGCGGCGCCACGGCGGGCGCGGCCAACACGATGGCCTTCGGTGCCGAAATCCTGGGCGCCTTCGGCCAGGTGGACGCGGCTATCAGCCCGACCGGCAGCCGCGGCATGTTCACCCTGCCGACCGAGGAAGAGAAGCGCCAGCAGGAAGAGGTCCGAAAGAAGGTGTTCGGCCAGGGGGGCATCGACTACAGCAACGAGGCCGGCGACATCCTCAGAGACCGCGCGCGCGACCTGATGCCCGACCCGCAGACCGCGCACGCCAGCGAGCAAGTGGTGGGCGGCCTGAGCCAGTTTGCCAACCAGGCCATCGGCTACGCGGCCACCACCGGCCCGGCAGCACCCTTCCTCCTGGCCGGCGACGTGGGCATGGCCGAGGCGGACAAGCTCAGGCGCGAGGGCGTGGACGTGGCGACCCGGACGAAGGCGGGCGCGGTGGCCGGCGTGGTGGCCGGCGCCTCCATCGCCATCCCGGTGGCGGTGCCGGGGTCCATCGCCAAGACCACCGCCGCTGTCGTCGCGGGCGGCCCGGGCGGCTTCATCGCCCAGAACGCGGCCGAGCGCGCCATCCTGGACAACGCTGGCTACGACAAGATCGCAAGCACCTACGACCTGCTCGACCCGGTGGGCCTGGCACTTTCCACCCTGGTGCCTGCCGGCTTCGGCGCGGTGGCGGTGCGCGGCGCGCGCGTGAGGGCTGCCGCGCAGGCCAAGGCGCCTCTGACCGACATCCCGGCACCCGATCGGCTGAAGCTGCGCTACGACGATGCGCGCCTGGACGACTACGCGGTGCAGGCGGCGCAGCGCGAGGGCATCCCGCCGGAGGCGCTGCTGGCGATCAAGAACGCCGGCGAGCGCAGCGGCAGCACGGCCACCAGCCCGGCCGGCGCCCGCGGCGTGATGCAGTTCATGCCCGACACGTGGAAGGCCTACGGCAAGGGCGACATCACCGACCCGGTGGCCAGCATCGACGCCGGTGCGCGCTTCATGCGCGACCTGATCCGCCAGTACGACGGCGACGTGCGCGCCGCGATCGCCCACTACAACGGCGGCGGCCGGGCGGGCAAGGCTGTCCGGGAGGGCCGCGCGCCGCCGGCAGCCGAGACGCAGGGCTACCTGGCGCGCACCGATGAGTACATGCGCGGCCGCGCCACCGAGACCGCTGCGCGCCGCGCCGTCGCCGCCGACCCTGACACCGTGGCCGCCGCCCGGGTGCGCCAGACCCTCAACGCCATCGAGAGTTACAAGCTCACCCCGGACGGCGACCTGGCCGGCGCAACGGCGCACGCCGACGCGATGGAGACGGCGCACGCGCAGATGGCCGCAGGGGAGCCGGTGAGCGTCACCGACCTGCTGAATCTGGACGACGTGCGCACAGGCCGGCTGCTGGACGACATGATCGCCACGGGCGAGGAGGCGCGCGCCGCGCTGCTTCCGGAGGCCGGCAAACTGGCCGACGCCGGGCAGGTGCGCCAGCTGCGGGCCGAGCTGGATCAACTGCGCGCCAGTCGGCCTGACGACAGCGCGGCCGCGGTCAAGGCGCGCGCGAAGGAACTGCAAGACGGCGAGGGGCTGAGCTACAAGCGCGCGACCGCCGCGGCCGAGAAGGAGGTCCGGCAGGCACTGGAGACGCACGAAGCACAGCTGCAGCGCCTCACCGGGCTGCTCGACCAGAACGCCCGCGCCCAGCGCGCCGCCGACGAGATCGGCCGCATCGATCGGGAATTGGAGGGGCTGCGCGCCCAGCGCGGGGAGGTGGATGCCCCAGCCAGCAGCCCGCGGCAGGTCGCCCTGGCTGTTTCGGACATCTTCCGGCCGCGCCAGCCGGCTGCCCCCAGGTTGCTGGAACCGGCGCGCCCGGCGCCCGCCGGCCGTGCGGAAGCGGCGCGGCCCACGGCTCCGGCCGCGGAATCCCGTCCGGCGGCGGCCCGCGCGCCGGGGCAAGCCGGCGAAGGTGCCGTGGGTTCGCCGGATGCCGCCGCCGCCAAGGCTCTGGACAGCAGCGCCGCGGCCGCCCTGGAGATCAACCCCGACCTGATGGTGCAACTGGAGGGTATGGACAAGCCAGTGCGCGCAGCCGACCTGCTGGCCCAGGTGAAGAAGGAAGCGGCCGACGAGGTGCGCGATGCTCCGCTGCTGGACGTGGCGGCGAACTGCTTCCTACGCCATGTATGAGGCGGCCATCGTGAGCAGCACGAGCACGCCAGCCGCCAGCACCATGCCGCCGATGATGGTCCAGTACCCCTTTGCCGCCTCAACGGCGGCTTCCCAGCGGCCGGTCATCATCCAGATGCACGCCGGCACGAAGCACAGCATGCCGGCGACGGCAAGGATGAACAGGAGCCAGGAGGGCATATGAAGCCGGATTGTGTCACCGCCGTGCAGGAAGCGGCGCAGAAGATGGGCCGAGCCCCCCTGACCCGCGCGCAGTTGAGCGCCATCGACGACCGCCTGAGCGCCACGATGCGGCGCCTGGCGCGCACCGATGCAGAGTGGCAGGCCAAGAGCCTGGACGAGCGTGTCGCCACCGCGGCGCAGGAGGCCATGGCCGAGATCAAGGCCGAGGCCGACCGCAAGGTGGCGAACGCCCAGCGGAAGATCCTCAAGACCGCCGCGACGGATGCGCGCATCACGGCCACGATGCAGCAGATGAAGGAAGGGCGCAGCCGCGCGCTGGTCAACGACATGGACCAGACCGGCCACTACATCACCGGGATCAAGAACGAGGCGGTCTCAGGGTTGATGAACCTGCTGGACGCGGTGAACACCACGAGCGGCACCGGCGCTGGCCGGCGCCTGATGATGTGGCTGTTCGATGTCGACAACCCGACCATGACCCGCGACGTAGCGCGCGAGATCTACCGCAACGGCGACGGCAGCACCGGCAACAAGGTGGCGCAGGAGGGCGCCAAGGCGTACCTGCAGACCATCGAGCAGTTGCGCCAGCGCTTCAACAACGCCGGTGGCGACGTGGGGCGCCTGGAGTACGGCTACATCCCCCAGCCGCACGATGCCGCCCGGGTGCGCGGCGCCGGCGGTGATGCGGCGCGGCAGGCGTGGGTTGACAACATCATGCCGTTGCTGGACCGCAGCCGCTACGTGCTGGAAGACGGCAGCCGCATGGCCGACGCGCAACTGCGCGAGGTTCTGGGCCGGGCCTGGGAGACCATCGCCAGCGACGGGGCCAACAAGCGCGAGCCAGGGACCTTCTCCGGCACCGGCGCCAAGGCCAACGCCGGCAGCGAGTCGCGGCAAATCCACTTCAAGGATGCCGATGCGTATCTTGAATACATGGGGCAGTACGGCACCGGCAGCATGTACGACGCCACCATCAGCCACATCACGCGCATGGCGCGCGACATCGGGCTGATCGAGCGCTACGGCCCAAACCCGAACGCGCAGATGCGCCTGCAGTTCGACCTGGCCGACCGCGCAGACGGTGGCATCAAGCGCGATTTCGGCTTGCGCCCTCAGTCCTACTGGGACCAGCTCAACGGCACCGCCGGCACGCCGCAGTCGGCCAAGCTCGCGGAGATCGGCACGCACGCGCGCAACATCCAGACCTTCGGCAAGCTCGGGGCCGCGGTGATCTCCAGCGTGACCGACCTGGGCACCTACATGGTGACCACGGGCTACAACCGGCTGAGCTACTGGGATGCGATCAAGAACATCGGCAAGACAGCCGCCAGCAAGGACGCGCGCGACTTCCTGACCACGCACGGCATCATCGCGGAATCGATGATCGGCGACATGCAGCGGTGGACCGGTGACCACATCCGACAGACGTGGAGCGGCCGGCTGGCGAACAGCACCATGAAGCTGTCGCTCATGAACGCCTGGACCGACAGCCTGCGCCGGGCTTTCTCGCTCACGATGATGCAGGGCCTGGCGCGCATGTCCAAGACGGAATGGGGCAAGCTGACCGAGTGGGACCGCACGCTGATGGAGCGGCGCGGCATCACCGAGGCCGATTGGCGGGTGATCCAGAAGGCCGAATTGACCGAGTTCAGCGGCGCGCAGCACCTGACGCCCGAGTCGATCCGCGCGAGCGGCGACGAGCGCGCCTCCGAGGTGGGGTCGAAAGTGCTCGGCCTCATCACCGACGAGAGCGAGTAGGCGGTCCTGAATCCCGACCTGGCGACCAAGACCATCGCGTCTGGCGGCGCAACCCAACGCGGCACGATCCGCGGCGAGCTCGCGCGCAGCGTCATGCAGTTCAAGTCTTTCCCGCTCGCCATGGTGTCGCGGCATTGGCGGCGGATGCTGGAGGCGCCGAAGGTGACCGACGGCAGCGCGCCGGCGCTGGCCAACCGCGTGGCCTATGCCGGCGCGCTGATGCTCACGACGACTGCCCTCGGCGCCATCGCTGCGCAGGCCAAACAGGTCATCGCCGGCAAAGACCCCATCGACATGACCGGCCAGCATGCCGGGAAGTTCTGGGCGAAGGCGCTCGCTCAGGGTGGCGGCCTGTCCATCGTGGGCGACTTCCTGCTGAACGACCCGACCGAACAGCCAGGAGACGCGCTCGGCAACCTGGTGAAGTCGGCCGCCGGCCCGGCCATTGGCGCTGTTGGCGAGTTGGCAACCAAGAGCATCACCAACCTCTACAAAGCCGGCAAAGGCAAGCCCACCCACGCCGCGGCCGAGGGCGCCACCTGGCTGCGCGCGAACATGCCCTACGTCGGCATCTGGTACGCGCGCGCGGCGCTCGACCATGCAGGCTTGCACGCGCTGCAGGAGAACCTCTCGCCGGGCTACCTGTCGAAGATGCGGGCGAGGGCGGCCAAGGACTTCGGGCAGGACTACTGGTGGAAGCCGGGCACCGGCGGCCCGGATCGTGCGCCCGACTTGGCGCGAGCTGTTGGAGGTTGATGATGCGACAAGACCAATTCGAGAAGCTCCAGGATCTGCATGAGAAGCTGACCGACGTGTTCCTCACCGAGGCCGACCCCGACCAATGGCCCGGGCACGGCATCGACCTGAAGGCCATGGACAAGCAGACCCGTGGCGACCGCTACTGGTGCAAGAAGAACGCGGTCGCGACGATCGCCGTGATGCAGCGCATCACCAGCCTGGTCGACCACATCCATTCGCACAACCCGGACGCGGAGCCCGACCCCACGGGAGTGGAGCCCGAAGAAGACCTAGACGCCGAGGTCGAGGCCGCCGAGAAGGAGGCCAAGGCGCTGCTGAACAAGGTGCAGGGCGGCGCAGCCAAGGCGGCATTCGACAAGCGCGTGCATGGCAAGTCGTGAGGTCTCCTTTCTCGCCTTCTTCCTAATCTGGGCGAAGTACCAGCGCTGGGAGGTGCCGGCGCTGCACGTCCGCATGTGCCAGTGGCTGGAGACCTGCGCCGACCCTGAGCGTGTGCTGATGGTCTTCCGCGGCGCTGCCAAGTCCACCATCTACGCGGTCTACAAGGCGTGGAAGCTATACCGCAACCCGAAGCATCGCTCACTCGTCTGGTCGGCCGACAACGATACCGCAGGCATGCTCACGGCCGACACCATCAACGTGCTGCGCAACCATCCGCTCACGCGCGGCATGCTTCCCAAGAAGCCAGGCGCGAAGAAATTCTGGGTGTCGGGCGCTACGGACGCGCGCAACGCCAGCATGCGGGCGGTAGGCGTGAACTCGAATGCCACTGGCGCCCGCGCCGATGACGTGGACTTCGACGACGTGGAGGTGCCCGGCAACATCGAGACGCCTGAGGCGCGGCTAAAGATCCGCAACCGGATCAACGAGTCCACGCACATTGCGGTGCCGGACGCGCAGAAGACGTACATCGGCACCCCTCACACCCACGACTCGATCTATCCGGAGCGCATCGCGCAGGGGGCCGCCGTGCTCAAGATTCCGCTGTTCGCCCACGTCAAGCGCTACGCTGAAACCGACCGAAAGACCCGCTACGCCTTCGACTTCCCTGTGGGCGACGATGGCCTGTACGTGCTCGCTGGAATCTACAAGGCGGCCCGCATGCTGGTCGAGGGCGAGGACTACACGCGCGGCCCGGGATTCGTGGAGTTCCCGAGGCCGCCGGGCTGCGTCATCGACATCTGTTCGATGTGTGCCTGGCCAGAGCGCTTCACGCGCCGGACCATCGAGCAGCGGCGCAAGGAGACGCGCACGCTCAACGGATGGGACTCGCAGTACATGCTGGAGGCCAAGCCCATCGAAGAGATCCGCCTTGATCCCGAGCGGATGATCCCATACGACATGAAGCCGGTGCTGCGCATCGCCAACCGCACACCGGTGATGATGCTCGGCAACGTGCAGATCGTGGGCGCGAAGTGCCGCTGGGACTGCGCGCTCGGCAAGATCGACGCCGACGCCTCGGCCATCAGCCTGATCCTGACCGATGCCGCTGGCACGCTCTACTGGCAGTTCGCAGAGGGGCTGACCGGGGACCTGGCCCAGCAATGCCAGCGCATCCGGCAACTGGTCATCGAGTACCACATCCCAAGCATCACGGTGGAAGTGAACGGGGTAGGCGGCTTCGTGCCAAACGAGCTGCGCAAGCACCTCGCGGGCCGGGCGCTGCAGGGCAGACCGCAGGAGCCCCTGGTGTGCGGGGTGGTCGAGGACCACGCCACGGTCAACAAGAACAAGCGCATTCTCGATGCCTTCGAGGCCCCCCTGTCCAACCGGTTCCTGTGGGCGCACGTCAGCGTCACGGACGGTCCTGTGTGGGACCAGATGAAGGACTGGAACCCGGGCGGGAAGAAGGAGCAGCCTGACGACTACATCGACAGCGCGGCCGGCGCGATCGATGCTACGCCGGTGCGAATTGGCCGCGGCCACAGTGCCAAGATTTTGGCAGACCAACAGCGTGCAATCTGGCGGCCGGATTCCGGCGTCCATGAAGTCACGCTGGAGGCCTGATGACCGTTCCTGTTCAGGACCCGGTGACCGCCCACACCGGGAACGGGGTCACCACCAATTTTGCATACGACTTTCTGCTGCTCGACGCGGCAGACCTGCTGGTCTACGTCAACAGCACGCTCAAGTCGATCAACACCGACTACACCCTCACGGGCATTGGCAATCCGTCAGGCGGGGAGGTGGTGTTCGCGAGTGCGCCGGCCAACGCCTCGGCGCTCTTGTTCCAGCGCTCGGTCGTTCTGGAGCGCCAGACGGACTACCAGTACGCCGGGGATTTCCAGTCGTCCACCGTCAACCGGGACTTCGACCGGCTGGTGATGGCCCACCAGGACACCCGCGTTTTCGCGGGGCGCGCGTTGCGTCTCCCGCTCAGCGAGACGACCACGGCGCCGCTGCCGCCGGTGGCCACCCGCGCCCTGCGTGCGCTCGGATTCGACGCCTCCGGCAATCCGGTGGCAATCGCCGGGGCCGGTGATGCTTCGTCGCTGGCACTGCTGCTGCAGGACGATTCCAGCGCGATCAATGGTGCGGCTCTGGTGGGGTTCGACGCCTCCCTGACGTATCCGGCCGGCAGTGTCGGCCAGGCCGCAAAGACTGCGGTGCAGTTCCCGAACGACGTTGCCAACAGCGCCGACGCCGCGAAGGGCTCCGCCATCGTGGGCTACAAGATGGCCGCGGCCGGGGCAGTGGGCCGCACCCTCTCCGATAAGCTGGCCGAGTTCGTGAGCGTGAAGGACTTCGGCGCCAAGGGCGACGGGGTAACCGACGACACCGCGGCCTTCCAGGCAGCCTACGCCGCCAGCAAGAACATCCTGATCCCCCGGGGCTCCTACGTCATCTCGGGGCGCGTGGGCTCGCTGGTGGACGGCGCGGGCCCATCCTTCATCGGCCAGGGCGCCAATCTCTCCGAGCTGATCCTGATGGCTGGCGGCGGCCTGGATGTGTCGGGCCGAGGCTGGCGCATCAGTGAATTGAAGTTCACCGCCGGCGCGGTCGTCACGTGCGCGATCAAGACGGGCGAGGTTGACTCCAACGAGAACAGCGAGCTGAGCAACTGCTTCTTCGTGAGCAACAGCCACGTGTCCGATGGCGTCAATCAGAAGTACTTCCAGATCTGCGCCGACATCTATCGGATGTGGTACTCCAACATCCGGGGCAACGTGTTCCGCAACGGCTTCTATCACGACCGGATGGCCGGGGTGGGCCTGAAGTTCCACTACTCGGTCAACGTCACGGTGACGGGCAACAGCTTCGCGGCCTTTGATCGAGCCTACGAGTGGACCACCGATCAGTACGAAGGCACCTACCAGTGCGAAGGCCACATGATCATCGGCAACGGCTTCGTTTCGAACCAGTGGCACATGTACTTCGGCGCGGGCCTGCTGCCGACCATCGAGGGCAACATCCTCGACCAAGGGCCGCTCGATGGCTACCCAATCGAGAGCTATGCGAACTGCACGCAGATCGTGGGCAACTGGATCGCGTCCGCTTACCCGGTGCTGATCAAGAACAGCGACCGGCACATCGTCGCCAACAACGTATTCGATCAGCTGACGGGGACCATGGGCGCCCCGAATGTCGCGCTGGTCATCGACAACGCCGACTTCGGGAACATCCACGGCAATGTGTTCCGCGGCTACTACGTAGCGATGTCTGCCAACGCTGGGTGCGGCTTCTGGACGATCACCGGCAACAATGCGGTGGGGCAGACCAGCGGCGTGGCGTGGAACTTCTCCAACCTGACCGACAGCGTTTTCGACAACAACGTCTGCAACAACCAGCAGCAGACGCTGGCCGCATCGCTCAGCCGTGATACCTACGTGGTGTCGACTGTTCCGACTTTCGGCTCCTCGGCAACGGAGCAGCCCTTCGATGTACCTCTGCCTGTGAATCGCTTCCCCGCGGTGCCGGTCGCGGTGGTCACGCCCGACTCTGCTGGCGATCTCGTGTGCAGCGTGGACTACACCAACAGCACGACCAGCAACATCCGGGTGGTCGCCCGGAAGCGCGATGGCTCGTCCTTCTCCGGCGGCTACCGCTTCTTCGTGCAGGTGCATGCAGCATGAAGACCGAAGCCGCTGAACTGGCCGTTGCCGGCGCCGCCACGAAGACCACGTATATCACCGGGGCAGCGTCCGCAGTGCTGGGATTCTTGGGGTCCAACGCCTTCGCCGTCATCTTCGGCGCGCTGATCGCGCTGGCGACGTTCCTCGTGAACTGGTACTACAAGCGCAAGGACCACGAGCGCAAGAAGAGGGCGGAGCAGCGGGCGATCGAACTGGACGCCGCGAGGCTCGAAGCTATCCGCCGGCGCGGCCGCTCCGATTCGGACCTGGCACCGCTGGGCGAGGACGACTGATGGCTGCGCCGGCCACTCGGCGCGCCGCCGCCGTCGCCGCTGGCGTGATCGTCGTCGCCGGCGCTGCGCTGCAGGCCGCGAGCCCGAGCCTGCTGGCGTTCCTCCAGAAGTGGGAATCCGGCCGCGCCCGCGTGCTGGTGGTCTACCCCGACAAGCTGGCCGGCGGGCTGCCGACGGTCTGCAACGGCCTGACGCGGCACGTCACCGACACCCCCATCATTGTCGGCGAGCGATGGACGCAGGAGAAGTGCGAGGCCGAGGAAGCCGCGGCCGTCGCGCGCGTGCAGCACCAGATCGCTCCCTGCTTCAAACTGCCGCCGACGCAGGCGGTGTTCGACATGGCTTCCTCGCACGCCTGGAACCTGGGCGCGGCGGCCACCTGCGGCAGCGGCGCGATGGCGGCGTGGAACCGCGGCGACTGGGAGGCCGGCTGCCGGCGGATCAGCCGCGGCGACGACGGGCGGGTGGTGTGGAGCTTCACCACCAGGTACGTCGGCGGCAAGAAGACCCTCGTGTTCGTGCAGGGCCTGGCGAACCGCCGGGCCGACGAGACGCACACCTGCCTGGAAGGCCTCGGATGAGCGACGAAACCACCGCCACCGCGCCGGACAGCGTGCGCACGCGCCTGCTGGCGCTGCTGGGCCGGAAGTTCCTGTTGGCCGCCTTCATCGTGCTCGCCGCCACGGCGCTGCGCGTCGCGGATCTGCTCGACCAGGGCGGCCTGCTGACCGCCTGGGGCTCGGCCCTCGGCATCTTCGGCCTGGCCAACGTCGGCCAGAAGGCCGTGGAGAAGTGATGCCCTGCACCCGCTGCGGATCGCCTGACCACACGGTGAGTAAGTGCCCGTGGCCCACCCTAATGAACCCAAATGCTCACCCAAATGGCACCCTAAAGAGCGGCGCTGACCATCACAGCAGGCCACCCCTTTCGGTTGCACAAGGTCAACAAAATCAACCACTTGCGCGCATCGAGGCGGCGGCGCGGAGCCTTCAGCCGGCCACCCCCAAATTGGTGGAAAACCACCAGATTGCGCCATGACCGCCCTCCTGAACTGGCGCCTGTGGGCTGCTGCCGGGGTGGCGGTGCTG
>Ga0182792_1002298_pt1 | contig 13711 bp, 12 predicted proteins | sample Passage237B_FD_130497 | JGI IMG/M metagenome (GOLD analysis project Ga0182792, IMG submission 130497) | Cellulose adapted compost microbial communities from Newby Island Compost Facility, Milpitas, CA, USA - Passage2 37B (version 2) (version 2) ...
AGCCCCAATCCGCTGGATGAGTGGTTGGAGCGCGGCTTGGTGGGCTACGTTAACGACCGGTTGAAATCCCAAGTGCTGCCGGCGAGCGGCGACACCAGTATCGAACTGGATGCGCGGGCGCGCAGCTATCTGCACGTCAACTGCTCCTACTGCCACAGGCCCGGCGGCACCAGTCAGGCCACCATGGACCTGCGTTTTACCACGCACTTGGTGAATGCAAATGTCTGTCATGCCGTGCCTATGCAGGGTGATCTGGGCATTGCGGATGGTCGCCTGATCGTGCCGGGTGATGCAGAGCGGTCGATCCTCTGGCAGCGGATTTCCTCTGCAAACGAAAACCGTATGCCACCGCTGGGGAGCAATATTCTGGATGACGTCAGCGTGGCGCTTATCCGTGAATGGATCGACGGCTTGGATAACTGCGATGGCGTAACGGGGCCGGCGGACACGGTGTTCCAGATTCGCAGCGGCGACCATTACCTCGCTATGGCCGATGGGCTTCCGGTGCTTTTAGAAGCAGATGAGGCAGTGGAGGCGCAATGGCAGGCGATCCCGGTGGAGGAGAGCTTTTATCGACTGCGTCTGGGAGAAGCCGGTAAGACACACCTGCATATTGAGTCGGGTACGCTCGAGGTGAGCTACGCCGAAGAATATTGGTGGGCCGCCCATTGGGAGCTGACGCCGACCGCTGCGGGCTTCCGCATCCGCAGCAGAGCGAGGGGGGATCAGTACCTGGAAATCCGCGAGGGTGAGCTGACATTGGTGCCGGAAGAGGATGCCGGACAGACCCTCTGGCAGTTCGAACCGATGCCTGATGTGGCACAAGAATAGACGGTTATAGGCGTCGAAATAGTTGACACATGTTGATTTAAGTGACACCACATTTTTGATTAGGTTATTGATTTAACAGATATTTCTCATTTTGGCGCTGTTTTTGCTGATTAGGGGTCGTGGTTCCCGGATGGGGAACCGATCAATAACAATCGGTATTGCGCTATGAAAAAACATCTTGTTGGTTTGTCACTTGTTGCTTCTTTGGCATTTGTAGCTGGTCCCAGCTATGCAGTTGGTACTTGGGGTGGAAACTCCGGCAATAAAGGTAAGCTTGATGACATGGTCTGCAAGCTCGCCCCCAAAAACCCCCACTGCACCGGCAGCACCCCGGCTCCGCAACCTGAGCCTGCACCGCACTCAGTTCCGGAAATCGACGCTGCCAATGCTGGCCTGGCTCTCGCCCTGGTTGGTGGTCTCATCGCCATCCGCCGCGAGCGTCGCAATCGTAAGTAATGTAAAGCTCCTTGTTGGTTGGTTTCTTGGCCCCCATGCGAAAGCCTGGGGGCTTTTTTTATGCTCGTCTAGAAGCCGTCTTAAAAATCAGCCGAGCGTAGGCAGCTCAGTTGCCGCCAGCGCAGGCATTTTTGAGATGGCTTCTAAATTTCCCAGCGATTTTTGCGTAACCACACGCAAGCACAAAGCAGAACTGCGCTGACCAGCAAACCCAATAAAAACTGTGGTGAGGAAAGCGCGGCGGCTATGCGCTCGGGCAGGGTAAGTGGATCTTGAACCAAGACGCCTAAATTATATAAACCGCTGCCGATTTGATCGCGTAAAACACGGAACAAGTGGTGGCTGTGCAGAACCCATTTTTCCGCGACGATCAACGCCAGTGGCAATCCCAACGCCAACATAAAAGGCGTTTTGCGCACGAATGCGGAGCTGAAGAGCAGCCAGGAAAATAACGGCAGATACCACAGTGCCAGCACTATCCAGCCGAAGACCAACCCGAGCGCGCATTTTAAAAATATCGGCACCACCGAACCCAGCTCCGGCACCGGAATTTTCCAAACCGAACCTGCATAAATAAGAAAGCTGAGTGTAAACAATGCGCCAGTCAGCAGTGCTGTGCCTACATAAACCGCAGGTGCGCCTATAACGCCGGCGATGAGCTTGGATAATACGGTTTCACTTTCGGAGACCGGCATGGATTTCCAAAACAATACGCTTTGATCGCGCCGGTCGCTGTACAGGGTATCGGCAAAATAAAACAGCAGCACTACCAGCAGAATCACCGCAAAAATGCTGAACACCGCGGTGAGCCCGTGTACCAGATATCCCGGATCGGTAGTGATGGACTGGTGCCCGGCGGCTTCCTCCAGCACTTCAAAACCCAGATTTGAATTGCCGGTATAGCTGACGCTGCTTTGGGAGATAAAGCCGGCAATCTTGTAATGCCAGGGCGCAACGCCGAGCACCAATAGCACAACTAAGATTCCCGTGGTAACGAGCGGGGTTTTGATAAAGCTGGAGCGGCATTCCCAGAATTCGCGTTTTATCTGCGTTAGCATTTTTGCTTTCATAATTTTTCTCCATGCATTTTCGCCACAAAGATATCGGCGAGGCTGGGTGTTTTGATCGGCCCGAGGGAACGTAGGAGCTCCCGGTCACCACCTTCGAATATCAGCGCTTTGCCGCCCAGGATCGGCCGGCTGTGGATGGGCGTATGGCCCGCGACTTTGGCAAGTTGGTCGTCAGTGAGCTGCAACTCGATAAAGCGATCCTGCAACTCTTCCATGGAAGTGTTCAGGCACAGCTTGCCTTGACGGATAAACACCACGTCAGTGAGAAGATTTTCAATTTCCTCCACCTGGTGAGTGGTGATCAGAATGGTTTTATCCTTATCGAAATAATCGTCGAGCAGGGTGTTATAAAACTGCTTGCGGTAGAGAATATCCAGTCCCAGCGTGGGTTCGTCCAACACCAATAATTTGCTGTCGATGGCCATAACCAACGCGAGATGCAGTTGCGTCAACATACCTTTGGATAATTGCCGCACCAACATATGGGCTTTCACTTCGGTGCGTTGTAGAAACACTTCAGCCTTGGCGCGATCGAAACGCGGGTGCACTCCCTCCAGATATTCAAGGGCCTGTTTTACCTTCAGCCAGCGCGGCAAAATGGCCGTGTCCGCGATAAAAGAAATTTCTTGCAGCATACGCGTGCGTTGGGTGTGCGGATTTAAACCGAGCACCGCCAACTCACCCTGCGCGGGTGCAAGACCCAGAATGGCTTTGAGCAGAGTGGTTTTGCCGGCGCCGTTGGGGCCGATCAGACCGAGAATCCGCCCCGGCATCAAATCCAGATCAATGCTGTCGAGAACCCGCTTTGAGCCGTAGCTTTTGCTGAGTCCCCGCGCTTTTATTACTGGCTGCATTAATTACTCTCCTTCATCATCTGGCGTATGGCCTTGGTCAATTCCGCTTCGCGTATGCCGAGTTGACGCGCCTTCGCAATCAAATTAGGCAATTCCTGCGAAATAAATTTTTCCCGCTCCGAGGTGGCGATTTTTTGTTGTGCGCCGGGCAGCACAAACATGCCCAGGCCGCGGCGTTTTTCCACCAGTCCGGCGTCTACCAATTCCTGGTAGGCTTTGCTGACGGTTAAATGATTGATTTGATAATCACTGGCGACCTGCCGCACCGAAGGCAGCGCCTCGCCTTCCTTCAATGCGCCACTTAAAATCAGCCCAAGAATTCTGTCGTGCAACTGACGGTAAATGGGTTGGTCGTCTTTCCAAGAATCCTGCATGAATTTCACTCTGATTGAGTAGGTTGCGCTTGTATCTACTCAGCTCCGGTTTTGTGATATGGTGTTATGCATAACTATATCACCATAGCCGGTAAACGCAATCGGAGAGTGGCGACACCCGTCGCCGGGGCTTTGCGTTTGTGCTGGTGTCTGGCTATGGTTTGCGACGGTTTACTCAATAAAATCAACAGTCGGAGTTACCTATGCTCACCCGCTTATTCGCGTTGGCGACCGTTTTTATGCTGGCGTTTCCCGTGTCGGCCGCAGAGACGTCGCGCAAATTTGTTTTGGACAATACCGAGATTATTCCGCTGAAATCGCGCCACACTGGTGCCAATCACGAAGTGGTCATCGTTTTTCCGGAAAGTTATGGCGAGGAGCCCAAGCGAACCTATCCGGTTTTTTATTATCTCGATGCCTATTGGGATACGCCGCTGCTGGTGTCCACTTATGGCAATCTGCGCTACGACAATCAGATTCCGGAAATTCTGATGGTGGGTTTGTCTTATCCCTCTGGCGATAACTATGGCGTGCGCCGCCGCCAGGATTACACGCCGACGGCAATGGATGCCAAATCCGGTGGTGCGGATGAATTTCTGGCCTTTATCCGCGATGAAGTGGCACCGCTGGTGGAGAAAAATTACCGCGGCAAAAAAACCGATCGCATTCTCGGCGGCGTATCCTTGGGTGGCTTATTTACGCTCTATGCGGCCTATAACCAGCCGGATTTCTTTTCCGGCTATATCGCTATCAGTCCCGCTGCGAGCTGGGATAAACAAGTCCTGTTCAAAGTGGATGACGGTTTTGCGAAAAAACACAGCACTCTGCCAGCGAGAATGTTTATTTCCTACGGCTCCGCGGAATATGCCCCCTTTCGTTTGCCGATCGAGCAAATGCAAAAACGCCTTGAGCAACGCTCCTATAAAAATCTGGCGCTGCTGAATTATGTGATGGAAGGACTTGATCACACAGCGGTGAAAGGCGACGGCTACGTGCGCGGATTGACCTGGGTGTTGCAGCCGAAAAAACCGGTGGGCCCTGCCGGTCTGGAGCGCGATATGAAGGCGGCGGGTGAATAATCACTTCAAGTAAGGGCTCGTTTTGTTTCCGGGCAATGGCATATGAATTGCTCCAGTCCGTTGCAACTAGCGTCGCTGCTGATCTCTCGAAAGTTAGGGGTTCCTTTTTGTAAGGAATGCAGCGGCGTTTGCAAATCAACCTGATAACCAAAACGAGGCAGCACATGATAATTCGCAAAGGCAGTGCACATTGGCGCGGTGATCTCAAAAATGGCAAAGGCACAGTCTCCACCGGTAGCGGCGCGCTGGCGGAGCAGCCCTACGGATTTAATACGCGGTTCGAGGATAAGCAAGGCACCAATCCGGAGGAACTAATCGGCGCGGCGCACGCGGGCTGTTTTTCCATGGCGCTGGCGTTGAATATTACCGAAGAGGGATTTGTCGCCGAGCATATCGACACAGTTGCGGAAGTGAAGCTGGAAAAATCCGACGATGGTTTTTCGATTACCGAAGTGCAGTTAAAAGTTGCGGCCGCTGTGCCAGGCATGGATAAGGAAACCTTTGAACGTCTGGCGGCAAAAACCAAAGAGGGCTGCCCGGTTTCCAAAGTGTTAAATGCGAAAATTAATCTCACGACGGAATTTAATACTTAATAATGTATATGCTCAGGGACGAGCTGTATCAAGCCGCGGCTTTGGTCGCGCAGAAAATTACGTTGCCATTGCTGCCCTGCCATTCGGAGAGGTGACTGAAGTCGTGTTCCAGAATCAGCACTTCAAAACCCACTCCGAGTAGCAATTCTTTTAAAGTGTCGATTTTTACCGCAGTCATCACATGATGATCGTGGTAATGCAATTGCTCTTGCTGGTTGGTTTCGCGGATGTGTAAATACAAATCCATCACGTTACCTGCGCCTGAGTAATGCCAGCGTGTCTGAAAACGCAATTCGCCTTTTTCTGTATTCAGAGTGTGTAAATGCCCTGCGTCATTGGCAATAGTGTCTTTATCCACGGCGTCAAAACAAAATAATCCGCCGGGGGCCAGTGCTGCAAAAACCTGGGCAAAAGTTTTTTCGATAGCGGCGATAGAAGGGCAATAGTGAGTGGAATAAAGAAAGCAGGTGATCAGATCCAGTGGCTGCGCTACCGTCCAATTGCTCATATCCGCCTGAATCCATTTTGCTGTCGGGCAGCGTTGCGCCGCGAGTTCCAGCATTTTTTCGCTTAAATCCAAACCGCTGCAGTCGCAGCCGGCCTCATTAAAATATTTGAGCAAAGTGCCCGAGCCGCAGGCCAAATCCAGATAACGCAAGCCGCCATTGCCGCATAGTTGATTTACACGCAGCACAAAATCGCATTGCTCGCGATAATCAATATTGGAGCAGAGCTCGTCGTAATAGGACGAGAGGTCGGCGTAAAGCGGTGGGTTGGACATAAAACAAACTCGCGAGCGGGGCGCGGAATTTAATCCTTTCCGCCTGCTGGCGCAAGCAAACCCCGACTAATGATGGCCGGGGCGTTCTGGAGTCTGATTGTTATAAGTCTTCCAGACGATTGGCGCTTTGCGACATGCGCAGCAGCTCTTGCTCCTCCAGATGTACCAAGTCGCTCACCAACTCATTGGCGGAGCCATGCACAAAGTCGCCCAGATGGCGGTAGATATTGAGGATGTGGTCGTGCTCTTCCTGCACGGTCGCCAATATATCGTTGGTATCTTTGCCTTTAAGTGACAACACCGAAGGAGAGCGGCCTGTCGGCTCGTACTGTTCGGTATAAGCACTCACCCAGGTACTGAGAGCGGTTTCACTGGCATTTTCACCGTAACGCTTAATCATGCGCGCCAGCTCATTTTCTTGCTCAATTAAATAGTCCAACAGCATGCGCTCTCGTTCGCTCGCTTCGCTGGAACCCATTTGCAGAGAGCGGGCAAGTCCCAGATGATATTGTTCCGTCCACAGAACCATGTCATGCAATGTTTTATTCGACATACTGACCTCGCAGTAATTTGTTGATCTTTTATCGTTGCCGATTTTTATTGCAATGATTATTCCGCTTCGTCCTGTCATCGATTTCCCTTCGCTGAAATGAACCAAGCACCGGCTTTCCGTGCAAAATTTACAGATTTATTAAGAATTTACTGAGCAATCTTCAAAGTACTTTACGGGTGATTCGATTTGCTATGAAGAAACAGTGAAGGGCATAGGTATTGCATTTTTCGTTAGCGAACACTGATGCAGCACTGGGTTGTATCAAATTTCCGACAATAAAAGAGGTGAACCCTATGGCTACAAGTACTCATTCTCCAGAGCGACGTTTTACTCCAGATCGCCGCACCGCCAATGTCTCCGTTGTGCGACCCGGCACTGTAACCGCCACTCGTCCGAGCGCGGTGGCTTCTGCCAATAAACTTTCTGCGTTGGGTTGGGTGGCGATGGTATTACTCATCGTCGGCGGAATTAATTGGGGTCTGGTGGGATTTTTTGGTTTTGACTTGGTGGCGGCGATTTTTGGTCCTATGAGCGTGCTGTCGCGCATCGTTTACGCCCTGGTCGGCTTGTCAGCGCTTTACACTATTTTTAGCTGTGCAAAATTGGCGGGCAGAACCAAGGTTTAAATACGAATAACAGCTCCCGTTGCGGGAGCTGTTAATGCCCACCGCGAATACCCACCATTCTGCTCAATAATGTTTGAAATTCTTCTGGGCTGATATCCACCAATTCCACCACGCGCCCATACAGCATAATTGTCGGCACATTGCGACCGCCCATTTCCTCCTGGGCTTTTTTCAAACAGTAGAGAATTGCTCGCTCTTTACGCGTAAGTCCGTCGCGCACGTCTGGAATATCCGCAAGGTTGATATGTGACATAGGCAAAATCCGCAATGGTGCAGGTACGGCAGTGTAGAAACCTGAGATTGCACCGGCAAGGCGGAAATTGCCTATATCTCAGCCGAAGGTTTTGGCACCGGTATAATTCATCATCCACTGCACGCCGAATTGGTCGATGCAGGTCCCAAACAGCTCGGCCCATTCGGTTTCCTGCAGCGGCATTTCCACGGTGCCGTTTTGGCAGAGTGCGTTGAAAATCCGTTCGGCTTCTGCGGGAGTATCGGCTTTGAGGCTGAGATAACAATGGTTTCCCTGGGTGAAAGGCCGACTGATGACATCATTCGCCATCAACAGGACGTTGCCCAGCGGCAGAGAAATGTGGGCGATTTTATCCAGGTCTGCTTCGGCGACGCCCATGCTGTTGCCCGGAAAATCGCGGAAGCGGATAACACTGGTGAATTCACCGCCGAATACCTCACGGTAAAAAGTAAAAGCCTGTTCGGTGTTGCCTTTGAAGTTGAGATAGGGATTAACGCTGATCATGGTTTTGCTCCTTTCATTGATGATTACCCATTAGTCGCCGCAGCCCAGCGCAAATCGACAGATCCCCTCAGCAATGAAATGAACGGCGCAGGCGAAGCATGGTCGTACCACGCTTATAAGGACATCATCCGCCGCCTATGACCGCTTATTTGCCACCTGTCGCTCTTTATCCAGACCTGGAAGTCAGGACTCGCCGGGGATGGTTGCTAGGAGTGGGGGTGGCGCTCTCAGTGCTGCTGCATCTGGTCGTGCTGGCGGTGCTCCATAAGTGGATTCCTATACGCCAGAGCATGACGGAGCAGGGCGGTTTGCAGATTCAAATCCGCGCCGAAGTGAGCCCTGTGATGGAAAGCCCTGCACCCGAGCCGAAGATCGAAGAGCAGCAAGAAATTGAAGGGTTGCCGCCCCCAGTTGCTACTCCGCCATCCGTCGAGAAGATTCCAGACCCACCACCACCGCCGCGAAAGTCGGTGCTGCAGATGGTGGATGAATACCGCGCTAGCGAAGACCTTCCCGTTGCGCCGCCTGCGGACATTGGTCCGGGCAATGTATTTCACCCGGACCTGGGCCGCGCTCCTGGAGGGCCGCAACGCCAATCCGGCGGCAACCCGCTGCTTAACAATTCCACTTTGAGTGATACCCAGGAGCGGGTGGCGTTGGATGGCAAATGTTTCCGCCTGGAGGATCTGGGCGGGGGCGGGGACCGGCGCGCCTGGTACCGGGTGACCTGTAAGGGCAACGAAACGACATCAGACGCCATGGCGCGGGGCTTGATGGAGGCGCGGGAGCGGCGGAGATAGACCCAGTTCCCCCTTTACAAAGCTCAACACCTGCGCGGATTGACTGCCCCGGGGCGATGGGTTTGAATGACCGACCGCCCGAGGTTGGACTCGCGCCAATACATAATAAGTAGACAAGTGACAGAGCTATGAAACCCAAAAACAAGCTGGAAGAAGCAGCAACCACCGTCCCCTCAGTTTCCTCCTACGACCGGCCCTGGATTACAGACGGCGCCTGGATTACCGGCGTCGCCGGCACCCTGGTCATCCTGCTCCTCGGTTACTACTTCGGCACCACGCGCGCGCATCTCGACGGCGTACCCTTCCTCAACGGCACCCTGCAGGAGGAAAAACACGCGGTCATGTTGATCTCCCTCGGCATAGTGTCGGCGATCATGATCGGGGTGGAACTGATCCGCTTGGCCAACTTCAAGGATTACGTCTTTATCCGCAAAGACCCTCTGCTGGAGCAGGGCAAAGTGGTGCAGTTTCTGGCCGAGTGTTTAAAGATCTATCTGTTGCTGTTGTTGCTCTTTACCATCTGCCGCTGGGGCTATCACTCCTTGAACGAGTACGGTTACCGCCCGAAAAACAACTATTACGCCCCCTGGTTTTTCACCTTGGATATTCTCTACCAGCTGTTCGCCATTGGCGGGCTTCCCTATATCGCGCTGACCCGCGCGTTCAAACACAGCCCCGCCGACGATAAAAAAGATCTGGCTACGCTGACCCAGAGGTTTCTGGCTTATATCCTGTCAACGGTGCCGCAGCTGCGTTATCTGCGCCCAGAATTCACCATCGACGACAAGCGTGCAGCCCGCGGCCTGGCGGTTAAGTTCTTCTTCGCGCCGGTGATGACGGTGTTCTTCTTCGACAACTTCTCTCACCTGCAAAACAACCTGGATTACATGCTCAGCAACGCTATCCCAGCGATGCAGAACGGCACCTACAACTACAACATCCTCGGTCGCGACATCGGCAATATCCTCTCTAACGTCATTTTCTCCATCGACGTCGGTCTGGCCTGGTGTGGCTACGTGGTGTCATCACGCTGGTTGGATAACACGACTGTGTCCGCCGAGCCCACCATGTTTGGCTGGCTGGTGTGTCTGATCAGCTACCCGCCGTTCCGCGTGATGGGCGGTTGGTTCCTCTTCGGCCCCGGTGAAACCCTTTACACCCAGATTCCCGTGGATGGTCTGGTCACTCTGTTCGCCAGCCTGATGATGTTCAGCTACTTCCTTTACATGCTGCCCACCATCTGGTTCGGTCTGCGTTTCTCCAACCTCACCCACCGGGGCATCATCCGCAAAGGTCCATACGCGGTGGTGCGCCATCCGGCATACGCAGCGAAAAATATGGCGTGGTGGTTTGTGGGTCTGCCGTCCGCGATCTATGCCGGTTATACCCAGGGCTTCAGCACTGGTCTGCTCTATGTCGCCGGCCTGATATTCCTGACGGCGGTTTATTACGCCCGGGCCATTACCGAGGAGCGGCATCTGAGCTTCGATCCCGCCTACCAGGAATACTGCCGCCACGTGCGTTACCGCTTTATCCCTGGCGTTATCTAAGTCCCCCTCCCGAGCTGTGCAGCCCGCACAGCTCGGTTTCATTTGTTCTCTTGATCCGCATTCTTTTGATTGCCAAAACATCCCCGCGATTTGCCTCGCCCGGTCTGCCTTGCTGCTCTACAATCCCCGCCACCTGATAAGCGGTTCAGCGCACAGTGGGGTAGGTCATACGCCCGTAAGATTGCCCTCCGCATCGTTTGGTGTGCTGTGCGGTGCTGCCCGATTCACATATCTCCAGTCGCGCGCCGCCGGCTTGGAGTGACGCAACCACTGAAGAGCTCCTATGCCCGATTCTCCTGTTGATCAGTCCCACTTCCGGCGCATGATGGCGCGCAACATCGCCATGCCCCTGGCCGCCGGCTTTATCAACATCGTTTTCTTTGCCGCCCTGGTGTATGCACTCTTGTCGGGTGTGCGTATGGTGAACCAAACCGAGGCGGTGATTCGCGAGGCCAATGCCCTGATCAATCATGCCATGGATATGCAATCGAGCATCCGCGGCTACCTGATCACCGGTGACCAGGAATTTCTGCAGATCTATGAAAACGTCAAACCGATCTTTGCGACAGAGCTGAAAACCCTGCAGGACTCTGTGGGGGATAACCAAGTGCAGTTGGAGCGGCTGCGGCGGGTGGAGCTCGCCCATCAGGATTGGTTGGGGTACACGGATCAAGTGATCGCGATGTACGAGGCCGGCGAAGACTACGCCTCCCTGGTGCGCACGCGCGGTAAAACAGACTTCAGCGAATTCCGCAGCGAGCTGTTTGAGTTCAAAAATTACGAGCGCGAACTGTTATTCAAGCGCGACGAGCGCATGCGTTCGGTCGGCATCATCTCGATCATCGTCTACCTGTTGGTGAGCTGCCTGGTTACCGGCATTCTCGGCTATCTGGGCCGGCGCGAGCTGGTCCTGCTCTCCAATACCTATGCGCGCTCTTTCGAGGAGCGCCAGCTCCACGCGCAGCAGTTGGAGCATCAGGCGTGGCAGCGTTCCGGCCAGGCGCGCTTGGCGGAAAAATCCATGGGGCAGACGGCACTGCCGACCCTCGGCCGCACGGTGCTGGATTTTCTCGCCAGCTATCTCAACGCGTCGGTGGGCGCTCTCTATGTGCGAGAGTCGGAACAAGGCGTGCTCCGCAGGGTGGCCACCTACGGTGTAAGCAAAGATGTGGATCAGCAGGAGCAGGCCTTTGCCTACGGCGAGAGTCTGGTGGAGCAGACGCTGTTCTCCCGCCGACCGCTGCAATTGGACGATGTGCCCGACAACTATCTGAAGATCAACACCGGCCTGGGCAGCGCGTCGCCGCGCCACATAGTGCTGTTTCCCTGTATCCACGACGGCGTGCCCAATGGCGTGATCGAGCTGGGCTTTTTGCACGCCCCGACGGAGCGGGATCTGGAATTTTTGCAGGTGGTGTCCGGCAATATCGGCACCACTATTGAAGCCTCTCTCTACCGTCGCAGACTCCAGGATGCGCTGGAGCAGACCCAGCATTTGAACGAGGAGCTGCAGGTGCAGCAGGAAGAACTGCGCACCGCCAACGAGGAGCTGGAAGAGCAATCCCGGGTGCTGGAGGAATCCCAGGCGCTGCTGGAAAACCAGAAAGCGGAGCTGGAGCAGACCAACGAAAAACTGGTGGAGCAGGCGCTCAATCTGGACGACAAAAACCGCGCTCTCAACCGCGCGCAGGAGGAGCTGGAAGAGCGCGCTGCGGAATTGCAGAAGGCGAGCAAATACAAATCCGAATTCCTCGCCAACATGTCTCACGAGCTGCGTACGCCGCTGAACAGCTCGATGATTCTGGCGAAGATCCTGGCGGAAAACGGCCGCGGCAATCTCGACGAAGAACAAGTGCAGTTCGCCCGCAGCATCTACTCCGCAGGCAACGATCTGCTTAACCTGATCAACGATATTCTCGATATCTCCAAAGTCGAGGCGGGCAAGCTGGAGCTGCGTCCGGAATACATCGATCTGCGCCGTCTGGTGCAGGATCTGGAACTCACCTTCCAGCCTCTCGCAGCACAGAAAAAGCTGGAACTCAATATGACGGTGGCCAGCTCGGCGCTCAGCTCGATCATTACCGATCGCCAGCGCCTGGAGCAGATTCTGAAAAACCTGCTGTCGAACGCGCTCAAGTTCACCGAGCGCGGCAGCATTTCTCTCACCGTGGATGCCGCTGCGGATGGACGTATCTCCTTTGCGGTGACGGACACGGGTATCGGCATAGCACCGGATCAGCAGACCATTATTTTTGAAGCCTTCCAACAGGCAGACGGCGGCATCAACCGGCGCTACGGCGGCACCGGCCTGGGTCTGTCCATTTCCCGGGATTTAGCGGCGCTGCTCGGCGGCGATATCAAACTGCACAGTGCGCCCGGCCAGGGCAGCACCTTCACCTTGTATCTGCCGGAAGAAATCACCCTGGAAGAACCGGAGGAGCAGGTTCCTGTTGCGGAAGCGCCGCCGGCCAAACCGGCACCAGCGCCGCGCCCGCCCGCGGAAAAGCCCGCAAAAGACATGGAGCAACCGGCAACTTCTGCTGCGGCCTTTGCGGACGACCGGGGGAAACTCGATGCAGGCAAGCGTGCGGTGCTAGTGATCGAAGATGACCTGGATTTTGCCCGCATCCTCTACAACCTCGCCCACGACCTGGGGTACCAGTGTGTGGTGGCGGCGAACGCCAGTGAGGGCATGCGCCTGGCGGCGGAAGTCTCCCCGGATGCCATTCTGCTGGATATAGGTCTGCCGGACGTATCGGGTATGACGGTGCTGAAAAAACTAAAACACAACTCGAAACCCCGCCATATCCCCGTGCACATCATCTCCGCCTCGGATCGCATGGAGGCGGCGCTGCAAATGGGCGCGGTGGGTTATGCCATCAAACCCACCACGCGGGAAAGCCTGCAGCAGATGTTCGAAAAGATCGAAGAGAAGCTGACCCGCAAAATGAAGCGTGTGCTGCTGGTGGAGGACGATCCGCTGCAGCGCGAGAGCATTCGTCACCTGATCGGCGAAGAGGACATCGAGATCACTGCGGTGGAGACCGGCACCGAGGCAATGGAGCTGCTGCGCAACACCATTTTCGACTGCATGATCATCGATCTGAAATTGCCGGATATGCGCGGCAACGACCTGCTGCAACGCATGTCGAGCGAGACCATATGTTCGTTCCCGCCGGTGATTGTCTACACCGGTCGCAATCTCACCCGCGATGAAGAAACGGAGCTGCTGAAGTATTCGCGCTCGATCATTATCAAAGGTGCGCGCTCGCCGGAGCGGCTGCTGGATGAGGTGACGCTGTTCTTACACAAAGTGGAATCTGACTTATCTGCCGATCGCCAGAATATGCTGCGCACGGTGCGCAGCCGCGACAGCGCCATCGAAGG
>Ga0182792_1002303_pt1 | contig 13669 bp, 14 predicted proteins | sample Passage237B_FD_130497 | JGI IMG/M metagenome (GOLD analysis project Ga0182792, IMG submission 130497) | Cellulose adapted compost microbial communities from Newby Island Compost Facility, Milpitas, CA, USA - Passage2 37B (version 2) (version 2) ...
GAAACGCTTCGCCTGGAGCCGCACGAACCAGTTGCCGATGCTGGCCAACGGGGCCAGGAGCACCCGGTTGGAGATCTCCACCCCGCCGATCTCGAATGGTTCGGTGAGTGCGGGTTGATCTCCGGTCGTTCTGGCCGGAACCTCAGCCACGGTTCCCGGAGTTACGTTCATGGATGATCCGCAGCCCCTTGAGCGTGAGGAGATCGTCGATCTCCTCGATCTCTTCCGAGAATGGGACGACCGACTTGGCGTAACCACCGGTCGCGATGAACCGGGCGTTACCGCCGAGCTCGCTGTTGATTCGGCGGGCGATGCCGTCGACCAGACCGGCGAAGCCGTAGATCACTCCGACCTGAATCGCCTCACGGGAGGATGTGCCGATCGCCTTCTTCGGTTCGCCGAGATCGATCCGGGAGATCCGCGCCGCGCGTTCGGTCAGGGCGGTCAGCGAGATCTCGACCCCGGGGGCGATCGCACCGCCGAGATACGCGCCTTCCGCCGAGACCGCATCGAAGTTGATCCCGGTGCCGAAATCCACGCCGACACAGACGTCGCCGACTTCCTCGTAGGCGGCGATCGCGTTGACCAGACGGTCGGCGCCCACCTCGCTGGGGTTGTCTATCTCGATCGCCATTCCGGTCCGGATACCCGGTCCGACCAGCAGGCAATCGACATCCAGATATTGCTCGGCCAGGTGCGTGTACTCGGAGCCGAGCGGCGGCACGACCGAGGAGACGACGAGGCCGTGGAGATCGTCGAATCCTGTTCCCCGCAGCTCCATGAGGCCGGAGATCCGCTCGGCCAATTCGTCGCTGGTTGCCCCGGCCCGCGTCTGGAAACGCCAATGCTGGGTCAGCTCGGTGCCTTCAAAGGCACCGAGATGGGTCTGGGTGTTGCCGACGTCTATGGCGAGAAGCATGGGGACCAAGAAGTGTGGCAGGAAGGGCCGGGTCGGGGTCACGCCGTGCGGGCGGGTGGCCCTCCCACTTACGGTCCTCGGTGCCGCAGGTCATGTGTCGATTCGACTCAAGACCTGCGTCACCTTCCCGAACGGCCGCCCGACTTAGGATATGCCCCATGAGCGAGGCGACGTTGTACTCACTGCCCGGTTCCCATCCCGCTAAGGGTGTTGCGTTGATGCTCGACTACAAGGGGATCGACTACAAGCTGATCGACCTGATGCCCCTGGTGCACAAGGCCGTGGTCCGAGCCGCCGGCTTCCCCGGGACGACGGTGCCGGCCCTCAAGTTCAACGGGGAGAAGATCCAGAACTCGGTCGATATCGCCCGCGCCCTGGACCGGATCGTGCCGGAGCCGCCGCTGCTTCCGGCCGACGCGGAAGCCCGCAAGCAGGTGCTGATGGCCGAGGCTTTCGGTGAGGCCGAGCTTCAGCACGCGGTGCGCCAGATCCTCTGGAACGCGGTCCGGCGCCGGCCCCGATCGATCGCCACCTTCCTCGAAGGCTCGAGTCTTCCGCTGCCACAGTCGGTCGCCGCTCACACCAGCGGGCCGATCATCTGGGGCGAGTACAAGGTCAACGACTCGACCGACGAGAACGTGCGGAACAACCTCGCCGCTCTGCCGGAATGGCTGGACCGAATGGACGCCTGGGTCGCCGACGGCACCCTGGGCGGCGAAACGCCGAACGCGGCCGACTTCCAGATCGCGACCACGATCTGCCTGCTGATGTGTCTCGACGACCTCCGCCCGTTCATCGAGGACCGGCCGATCGGGCGTGCCTCAAGGCGCGTGGTCGGCGAATACCACGGCGAGGTCCCCCCGGCCCTGCCAGAAGAGTGGCTGACCGCGCTTCGAGCACAGACCGTCGCCGGCGCGTCGGCATGAATTAGCCGCGTTCTCGGGCGCCGGGAACCCACTTTCTGCCGGTATGTGGCAGAAAGTGGGATCTCGTTCGAGCTCAGAGGCTGGCGAGGTCCCTCTCTGGGTCGGCGAGGGCGGCCGGATCGATGGCCCGGCGTGACTTGATCAGCTCACCGATCGTCTCGGAGACGTCCCAGATGTTGACGTTCATTCCGGCCTGAATCTGGCCTTGCTTGAGCCAGAAAGCGATGAACTCACGGGCTTCCTTGTCGCCGCGAACCACGACTTCATCCCAGTCCGTGGCGTATCCGACGTACTCCATCCCCACGTCGTACTGATCGGAATAGAAGTAGGGCAGGTCGTCATAGACGACCTCTGCCCCGGCGATCGAGCGACCTGCGGCGAATCCCTGGCGGCGGGCGTTCGCCCAGTGCTCAACCCGGATCCGGTCACCGTAGAAGGGATGAAACTGGTTGGCGATGTCTCCCGCCGCATAGATTCGTTCGGCCTCGGTCCTCAGCCCGGCGTCGACCGGCACCCCGTTGTTCAGCTCCAGTCCGACCATCTCGGCCAGTCCGGTGCGAGGCACGACGCCGATCCCGACCACGACCAGGTCCGCCGCCACCTCACCCGCGGTGGTGCGGACCTTCTCTACCTTGCCATCGCCGAGGAAGGCTTCGACCCCGGTGCCACCTTTGAAGTCGACCCCATGTTCCAGGTGAACGTCCCGGTAGACGCCGCCGATCTCGGTGCCGAGCACTTTCTCGAGCGGCACCTCCTGGGGTTCGACAACCGTTACCTCACAACCCTTCTCCCGGGCAGAGGCGGCGACCTCCGAGCCGATCCAGCCGGCCCCGACCACGACCACCCGAATGCCTTCACCGAACAGGTCGCGCAGCTTGGCTGAATCCGCCACGCTGCGCAGGTAGTGGATGCCGTCGAGGTCGGCACCGGGGATCTCGATACGTCGCGGTTCGGCCCCGGTGGAGAGCAGCAGTCGGTCATACGGTTCGGGGTCCGCGCCCTCGATCAACACGACGCGGGCGGCTGGGTCGATCCCCGAGACGTGGGTCGAGGTGCGGAGGTCGATCCGATTTTCCGCATAGAAGGACTCATCGTGGACCCAGGCGAGGTCGTCTCGTTTTCCCTGTAGGTAGTCCTTGGAAAGCGGCGGTCTCTCGTACGGCAGCTCGGGCTCGTCGCCGATCAGGAGGATTTCGCCTTCGAAACCGGCGTCTCTTGCGCCTTCGGCCGCGCGGGCCCCGGTCAAGCTCGCGCCGACGATCACAATCCGCTCTGCGTCACTCATTTCCGCCTCCGTTCAGGTCTTTCTTTCAAACTTACTCCCCCACCATCGGCACCCGGTACAGCTGCCGATCCTCGCCGTCCAGATACGGTCCTTCCGTGCCCGGATTTGCGGAAGCGGTGCGTGAGACGCTCGAGTGCGCTCTCGAGTCGGTCGAACCTGCAGCCGGCGGTGACATCAACCGCGCTTGGCGGATCGAGACCGCAGCCCGAGAAAGCTTCTTCGCCAAGAGCCGCCCCGCCGGTTCGATCATCGAGTTCGTGAACGAGGCGGCCGGGCTCCGGTGGCTGAGCGAAGTCGGCGCTCTGCCGGTGCCGGAGGTCATCGCGGTCGTCGAAGACCCGGCCGAACCTGGTCTCATTCTCGGGTGGATCGAGCCCGGACCCCCGGGCGACGAGGCTGAGCTAGGGCGCGGTCTGGCTCTGATCCATCAGGCGGCGGCCGACGGGTTCGACCGGCTGCCTCCCGGCGCGAGCGGTGACGAGATTCGCTTCGGCGGGGCGGTCCTGCCGCTCTCTCCCAGCCGGCCTGCGGCCGCCTTCGCCGGGATCTATGCGGGCAGGCTCCGTCGTCTGGCCGCCCGCGCATTCGAGGAGGGCAGCCTCGGCTCCTCCGACCGCGACGTGATCGAGCAGGTGGCCGACCGTGCACCGCAGCTGGCGGGTCCGCGCGAGCCCCCGGCCCGAATCCACGGTGACCTCTGGTCTGGCAACGTGCTCTGGAGCGAGGGCCGCCCTTGGCTGATCGATCCGGCCGCTCACGGAGCCCACCGAGAACTGGACCTTGCCATGCTCGAACTGTTCGGCAACCCCGGTCCGGATTTCTACTCCGCCTATGAAGAGGTCAATCCGCTGGCCGACGGATACCGCGAGCGGATCGGCTTCTGGCAGTTACAGCCGTTGCTGGTCCACGCGGTGCTGTTCGGCGGTGGCTACGGGCGAGGCGCTGCGGTGACCGCTCGCCAGTGCCTCGGCGGCTGAGCCGCGCGATTTCCGACCCCAGGGACCGGGCTCTTACGGGGAAACGCACTGTTTATGGCTTGTTGCAGCGGGTAGGGACTGCCGCATGACCAAACTCAGGAAGCTCCTCGTCTCTGTCCTTGCGGCCCTCGCGGTCGCGCTCGTGATCCCCGCCGCCTCATCGGCTTGGGCCCCATCCGGCAGCGCTGCCGTCCACCCTGGCGTCCAAACCTTCACGGCGGGCGCCCAGTGCACGTCCAATTTCATCTTCCAGAACGGGAACGATGTGTACCTCGGTCAAGCTGCCCACTGCTCCGGGACGGGTGAGGCAACCGACACCAACGGCTGCGAAGCCGGCGCCTTGCCGATCGGTACCGCGGTCGAGGTGACGGGCGCCTCGAATCCCGGCACCCTCGCGTACAGCTCCTGGAACTCGATGCAGGCCAAGGGTGAAACTGACGAATCGACCTGCGCCTTCAACGATCTCGCCCTGATCAGGATCGACCCGGCCGACGTCGGCAAGGTCAACCCCTCCGTGCCCGGGTTCGGCGGACCGACCGGGCTCGGCGCACCGGGTGGACTCGCCTCGACCGTCTACTCGTGGGGCAATTCCTCTCTCCGCCAGGGCATCCGCCAGCTCAGCCCGAAGCAGGGGATCGTGCTCGGTAACGAGGCCGGTGGCTGGAGCCATGACGTCTTCACCTTGACCCCCGGAATTCCGGGTGACTCGGGAAGCGGGTTCCTCAACAGGAGCGGCCAGGCATTCGGCGTGCTCAGCACCCTGCAGCTCCTGCCGACGGTCGGTGCCAACGGGGTCGGCGACCTGGCCAAGGAACTCACCTGGCTGAAAGCCAACGAGCCATCGTTCTCCGGCATTCAGCTGGTCGACGGCACCGAGCCCTTCAAGCCCAACCTGGTCGGCGCCATCCTCGCCGGATGACGGTCAAGGACTGACCGAGATGCCCCGATCCGGGGGGACCTTGCCGTCCATCAGGTCGAGCAGGGCCTCCCGGATCGCATCCGGTCCCTCGCCGGTCTGAACTTCCATCCATTCACGGCTGCGGTCGGTGAATCGATCCTGGCTTCTGGCCAGGCGTTGGCCGAGTCCCTCTTCGCCCCAGTCGGCGTTGCGCTTGACGACCCGGTCGGGGGCGAAGAAGAACTGTGGTTGCGGACCCGGCAGGGAGGCCCCTTCCTCCGGGACCATCGATTCCCAATCGGCGATCCCGACCGCGACGCTGGCCAGCAACCGGTCGCCGAAATGGGTGTGGATCCGCTGACGCAACTTCGCGTTACCGCCGAAATCGACGTAGATCGTCGAGGTTTCGGCGTCGAGCTGGCCGAGGTCGTCATAGGTCACGACCGCATCCCAATGTTCGGTGCCCCGGGTGAATTCGAGATTGCCCGGCGAGGTCAACCCGATCGTCTCGATCGGTGAATCGAAGTCCTTCTGCAGAGCGTGCCCCAGCCCCAGCGCGGTCTTGCTGGAGGCGCTCGAGGCAACCAGCTGTGCGGCGCCACCAAAGTCGATCTCGTCGAGCCAGTCGGCCAAAAGCCACGAGGTTCCGTACAGCGGCATGAAGATCGAGACCAGCCGCTCGCGCTCGTCGTCCTTTTCGCCACCGACCAGGCGGTACTCGTTGTAGACCGCGGGCAGATCAGCTCGGTGACGGGTCACATCGGTGAAGCCGCTCTCGCGGATCCGGCCGGGCTCGAGCACGGCGTGCGTAGACATCGGCAGGTAACCGAAGACCCGGCTGCCCTCCTCGATTCCGTCAGCCTTCGAGGCGACCACCTCGGCGTAACCCCAAGCGGGGATCCGCCCGAGACCATCAGGCGCCGGATAGAAATTCCAGTAGTTCATAGCCTCGCCCATCGCCCCGTAGGTGACGTTGTTGGCGGTGAGCGAGAAGTGTTCGACGGCGAGCAGGATCTGCCCGTCTTCGATCTCCTGGTCGGCGCCTGGGGAGTTGAGGATCGAGCTGTCGCGGAGGTCGTCGCGGCGGACGGCGTAGTCGTATGCGTCGGGCATGCCGGGAGCCTACCGTCTCTCGCGAAACACTTGCGACCACTGTTGCACGAGGCATCGCGTGCCCGCTTCGGAGCGACGGTGCGCGGCGGCCCCGCCCTTTCGACATCGGGATATGCGAACATACGTTCGTGCGCTGGGACCGACAAAGGGTGACGGCCGACGGACGACCCGCCGAGGGTGGCCGTCGGCCGACCCTGCCCGGCATGGAAGACGCTGGGCTCGGACCCGTACGTACCTTCAGCGCCCCCGAAGCGATGGGGATCCGCTTCCACGAGATCCGGGCCAAATCGGCCCTTAACAAGGTGCCGGAAGGTCCCTACGGGTTCGGCTGGACGGTCAACCCATACCGCGGCTGCAGCCACGCCTGCGTCTACTGCTTCGCCCGTCCCACCCATACCTATCTCGGCTTCGATGCGGGCCGGGATTTCGAACGGGAGATCGTGGTCAAGGTGAACGCCCCGGAGGTGTTGCGGACCGAGCTCGCCCGACCGTCCTGGAAGCGGGAGTTGGTCGCCCTCGGGACCAACACCGACCCGTACCAGTGGGTCGAGAGCCGCTACCGCCTCACCCGGGACGTCCTCGAGGCCCTCGACGAGGCCGAGACCCCCGTCTCGGTCTTGACCAAGTCACCGTTGGTGCTCTCCGACATGCCGATCTTCAAGCGCATGAACCAGCAGCGGCCGATCCGGGTGAACCTCTCGGTGCCCACGGTCGACGAGTCGGCGTGGCGCGCGACCGAACCGCACACGCCCAGCCCGAAGGCACGGCTCGAGGCGGTCGCCGAGCTGAGGCGAGCCGGGATTTCATCGGGCATCCTGATCGCGCCGATCATGCCGGGAATCAATGACCGGCCGGACCAGATCGAGCCGATCCTCGAGGCCGCGAGCGAGGCCGACGCTGACTTCGTGACGCCGATCGCGCTCAACTTGCGCAAAGAGACCCGGACCGTCTTCTTCGAATGGCTACAGGCCGAGCGACCGGAACTGATGCCGGAATACGAGCGCCTGTTCACGGGGCGGGGCCGGCTCCCACGCGACGAGCAGCGGAAGATCACGGCCGCCGCCCGTGGCCGCTTCAAGCAACGGGAGATCAGCGGTGGCGACGAACCTCCGATGACCGCACCAGGCGCGGGCCCGAAGCCAGACCGGGGCCCGGAACCACCCGAGCCGGCGCCGACTCTTTTCTAGTCGAGCGGCCCGGTTCGGCGGATTCCCTGGCCACCCTCGGCCTCCAGCGATGCCATTGCTTCGACGAGGCTGGTGCCATCGGGCAAGGTCAGGTTCGGGTCGAGTTCGAGCAATGGGGCGAGGACAAAGCGGCGAGATGTCACTTCGCGGTGGGGCAGTTTCAGGCGAGTCGATTCGAATTCGAGGTCACCCATCAGCAGTAGGTCGACATCGATCACCCGGGGTGAGTGCCGGGGCAGCCCGGTCTCCCGGCCGATCTCCCCCTCGACCGCCTTGAGCTGGTCGAGCAGCGCTTCCGGCTCGAGATCGCTTCGGACCCGAATCGCGGCATTGAGGAAGTCCGGCTGGTCGAGGATCTCCCCCACGGGCTCGGTCTCCCAGGCCGAGGAGATCGCTTCCACGATCAGCCCCTTCGCTTCCAAACGTCGGATCGCGTCACGCAGGTACCCGTGACGGTCGCCGATGTTCGAGCCGAGCCCGAGATAACAAGTGCGCTCAGGCATCGCGGTGGCGAAAGATCTCGACCGAGGCACCATCCATGCTGAACGGGACCGGCGGTTCCGGCTTGGTCGCCCTCACCCGCACCTCGACCACTGGGAAGCGGTCCAGAAGACCGTCGGCAATCACCGTGACCAGGCGCTCCAAGGTGCGGTATCTGGTTCCGGTCGCGGTCTCGGCCAGGTATTCGGTGACCGCCCCGTAATCGACGGTCCCCTCGATCTCATCGGTGTCGGTGGCAGGAACCTGGTCGGGGATCATCTCGACGTCGAAGAGCATCCGCTGGCCGAGTTCCTGCTCGGCGTCCGTGACGCCGTGATTGGTGTGAAGCTCGACTCCGCTCAGCGTGATGATCACTTCACCGGTTTCAGGATGGGACATGCCAGAAACCTACCGGCGCGTCGGATCGGGGTCGGCGGCCCCGGCCGCGATGGCAGCCGCCACCCGGATCGCCTGGACTATCGGACCCACGTCATGGACCCGGACCATCGCGGCGCCACCTTCCATCGCTGCGAGACAGGCCGCGATCGTGCCGCCGAGACGCCTGGGCTCCGGGGCGTCCCGGCTCAGCTTGCCGATGAAGCTCTTGCGGGAAGGCCCGACCAGCACCCGCAGACCCGTTTCGCTGAAGGTCCGTGTGGCGCCGAGCAGCGCCAAGTTGTGATCGACGGTCTTGCCGAAGCCGATCCCCGGATCGATCCAGAGCTTCTCCCGGGAGATCCCGGCCGCTTCGGCCACCCCGGCCTGGACGGCGAGGAACTCGCTGACCTCGCCCACCACGTCCTCGTAGCGCGGGTCGACCTGCATGGTTCGCGGCGTGCCGAGCATGTGCATCAGCACGAGCTCGGCGCCGCCCTCCGCACAGACCTCGGCCATCTCCGGATCACCCCGGAGAGCGGTCACGTCGTTGACGATCCGGGCGCCGGCCCCAAGCGCCTGCCGGGCGACTTCCGCCTTGGTCGTGTCGATCGAGACCGGGGCCACACCGGCCAGCCCCTCGACTACGGGCATCACGCGGCGGAGCTCTTCCTCCAAAGCCACGTCCTCGGCCCCGGGTCGGGTCGATTCGCCCCCGATGTCCAGCACGTCGGCCCCCTGCCGGACCAGTTCCATGCCGTGCTCGATCGCTTTCTCATGGTCGAAGAACTCACCTCCGTCCGAGAACGAATCAGGCGTCACGTTGACGATCCCCATGACTTTCACGGGGCGGCCTCCCCGATGATCTCGGTGACTGAGCGGATCCCGGAACTCACCGCTCCGTCCGTGGATCCCGCGTCGACGGCCGCGGTCTCGGTCCCGGCCCAGCGCAGTGGGCCGACGACTTCGGTCTCGATTGGTTCGACGGGCACGACGAGATTATCTCCGACCTGGAATCAGGCGGTGCAAGTCACGGAAACCACGGCCCGGGGAGGATTCCGCAGATTCTGGGACGGAGTGGTCAGTCCTGGTCCGCGCGGATGTCGGTCATCCCGCCCGCGTATCCGGGACGGGGCGGTGACGGCTGCGGATCCGGGGTCTGGCCCGAAGGAGGCGTGTTGACCGGCTCCGGCTCCGAGGGGAAATCCTCTTCGGTCGAACCGCTCTCCGGCGGAAACACCTCTTCCTCGCTGGCGCCTTCGAGCAGAGCGACGAACTCGTCGGCGTCGATCGTCTCGCGGACCAGCAGGATCTTGGAGATCCGCTCGAGGTCGTCGCGGCGCTCGTCGAGGATGTCGCGGGCAGTCTGATGGGCGTTCTCGACGATGCGGCGGATTTCGTCGTCGATCTCGCGGGCGATCTCGTCCGAGTAGTCCGGCTCCGAGCCCATCTCGCGGCCGAGGAAGGGCTGGCCGCGATCGTGGCCGAAGACGCGGGGACCGAGCCGCTCGGACATGCCGAAGCGCATGACCATCTGCTTGGCCGTCGCGGTCACCTTCTCAAGGTCGTTCGAGGCACCCGTGGTGACCTCGTTGAAGACCAGCTCTTCGGCGGCGCGTCCACCCAGGGTCATCGCCATGGTCTCGGAGAGTTCGGCCCGGGAAGTGAGGAACTTGTCCTCGGCCGGCAACGAGATCGTGTAGCCGAGCGCCTGGCCGCGGCTGATCACCGAGACCTTGTGGACCGGGTCGCAGTTCGGCAGCAGGTGGCCGACGATCGCGTGGCCCATCTCGTGGTAGGCGGTGATCTTCCGTTCCTTCTCGGACATGATCCGGTTCTTCTTCTCCGGCCCGGCGATCACTCGCATGATCCCCTCTTCGAGCTCGTGCTGGGTGATCTCACGCTTGCCGGAGCGGGCGGTCAGCAAGGCTGCTTCGTTGATCAGGTTGGAGAGGTCGGCACCGGTGAAACCCGGGGTCTGACCGGCCAGGGCATCGAGGTCGATCTCGCCGGCCAGCGGCTTGCCACGGGAATGGACTTCGAGGATCTTCCTGCGACCCTGGCGATCGGGACGGTCGACGGCGACCTGACGGTCGAAGCGGCCGGGCCGGAGCAGGGCCGGGTCGAGGATGTCGGGCCGGTTGGTGGCGGCGATCAGGATGATGTTGTCCTTGATCTCGAAGCCGTCCATCTCGACCAGTAGCTGGTTGAGGGTCTGCTCACGTTCGTCGTGACCACCGCCCATGCCGGCGCCACGATGGCGTCCGACCGCGTCGATCTCATCCATGAAGATGATGCAGGGCGAGTTCTGTTTGGCCTGCTCGAAGAGGTCGCGCACCCGGCTTGCACCGACGCCGACGAACATCTCGACGAAGTCGGAACCAGAGATCGAGAAGAACGGCACACCGGCCTCGCCGGCGACCGCGCGGGCCAGCAGGGTCTTGCCGGTGCCGGGCGGTCCGTAGAGCAGCACGCCTTTGGGGATGCGGGCCCCGAGCGACTGGAATTTCTTGGGTGTTTGCAGGAATTCTTTGATCTCCTGCAATTCCTGTACCGCCTCGTCGGCCCCGGCCACGTCCTTGAAGGTGATCTTTGGGGCGTCGACGGCCATCTTCTTGGCCTTCGACTTGCCGAAGCTCATCACCCTGGACCCGCCGCCTTGCATCTGGTTCATCAGGAAGATCCAGAATCCGAAGAAGAGCAGGAAGGGCAGGATGTAGGTCAGCATCGAGAGCAGGCTGCTGCCGCCGGTGCCCTTGACCGTGGTCGAGACATCGTTGTCGCGAAGCTGGTTGATCAGGCTCTGCTCGGTGTTCGGCGGGTAGCCGGTTTCGAACTTCTCGCCCTTGGAGTCGGACCCGTCGGTCGACTTTTCCGTCACGTCAAGCGAATTGTTCTTCGTGTTGACCGTGACCGAGTCGATCTCACCCTTGTCGACCATGGTCAGGAACTCGTTGTAGGTCGGCGGCTTGTCGCCGCTGTCCGGGCTGATCACGCGCTGCGCGACGAAGGCCAGGATGACCACCAGCAGGATGGGGAATGCCGCGCTCTTGAAGAACCGTTTCAAATCTTGGGTCGCTTTCCACGGTCCCTGGCGGGCATTTCCCGCCGCAGGACCGAATTGTCAGACTAGCAGGGAGAACCCTTCAGACAGCTTGGCAGAGCGGTCCCGGGCGGAAGAATTGTCAACGGTCGGGGAGCGCATCTTCCGGCAGCAGCGCCACATGGTCGAGATTGCGGTAGCGCTGCAGGAAGTCGAGGCCATACCCGACCACGAATTCGTTGGGGATCTCGAAGCCGGTGTAGCGGATCGGCACGTCGACTCGCCGCCTTTCCGGCTTGGTAAGCAGCGTGCACACTTCGAGCGAGGCAGGGTCGCGAGCCCGAAGGTTGCGAATCAGGTAATTGAGGGTAAGCCCGGAATCGACGATGTCCTCGACGATCAAGACGTCGCGGCCTTCGATCGAGTCGTCAAGATCCTTGAGGATCCGCACCACGCCTGAGGAATCGCGCGAGGAACCGTAGCTGGAGACAGCCATGAAGTCGATCTCGCAGGGCACGGTCAGGTTGCGGAGCAGGTCGGCGATGAAGACCACGGCGCCACGCAGCACCCCGACCATGACCAGATCCTTGCCCGCGTAGTCGCGGCTGACCTGGGCACCGAGCTCGCTGACTTTCTTCTGGAGTTCCTCAGGGGAGATCAGCACCTCCCCCACGGAGACAAGTTCATTCGGAGGCGTCGCAGCCATCCCGGGCAGTCTAGATGGAGAAGGGTGGTCGGGCGTGGAGGCGGAGAACCGGCTTGTCAGGGCCGCCGACAAGAAGGTGGCGGGAACGGACCAGCCCGGGCACCCAGACCACCGTTTCCTCGACCACCAGCACCGGCCAGCTGCGGCGGCGCGAGGCCGGGACCAGCGCGTCGGTGAAGACATCCTGAAGACTCTTGCTTCCGGTCATGCCCAGCGGTTCTATGCGGTCGCCCGAGCGCCAGGCCCGCAGGTTCAACGAGAGATGGTCGAGGCCCGGTGAGCCCTCGCGCAGGAGCTCGTCCAGTCCGTCACCGTCGATGAACGCCCACCACGGATCGCCGAACCCGCGACGGGCCTGCTCTTCGTCGGTCCTGGTCAAGGTGAGGATCCAGTCACCGAAGGCAGTGCTGGCCGGCTCCATCTTGACCTGAATCGGTGGCGGGCCCTCCTCCCTCCCGGTCCCCCCGCCGGAAACGACCCGCACCCGGCCGGATTCGATCAGGAACCGGTCACCGTCACCTAGGTCGAGAGCGCCGCCCTCGGGCTCCGTGGCAAGGCGCATGACCTCCCCCGCGAGTCTCGGGTTCACCGCGACCGGGCGGTCCAGCTCCCGTTCCGCGTACTGCCTGAGCATGCGCCGGGCCACGGCGGGATGCTCCCGGGTGAGCGCGGAGCCCTCGAGGCCGAGATCCGGTTGCGGAAGCGCCTGCTCAACCGCAGCCGCGGCCAGCCCGGTGATCAACTCCTCGTCTTCGGCCAGTTCCGCCCTGGTCCGCACGATGTTGAGTTCAGCCCGGGAATCGATCTGCTCGAGCCGATCGAGCAGCTCATGCCGGATCCGGTTGCGGGCGAAGGTCGGATCCTGGTTGGTCGCGTCCTCGGCGTAAGGGACGTCCGGCTCGAGTAGACGGCGAATCAGGCCGCGGTCGAGCGAGAGCAGCGGCCGGATCACCCGGCCCGAGCGGGGGGGCATGGCCAGCAGCGACCTCACTCCGGGCGATGAGGCGAGCCGGTAGAGGAAGGTCTCGGCGAGGTCGGTCCGATTGTGCCCGACAGCGATCCAATCCGCCTGCCGTTCGGACCGGATCTCTTCGGCCCGCTCGAGGCGGACCCGCCTGGCCCAAGCTTGGATGTTGCCGTCGGGCCGGCCAGCCTCGTGGATGACGAGCTCCACCCCTAAGTCGGCGCAAACCTTCCGGACCAGCTCCTGGTCGGCGTCGGCTTCGGCCCGTAGCCCGTAGTTGACGTGAAGGGCGAGCAGCCGCTCGGTACCCATGACCGCGGCCAGGCCGAGCAGCAGCGCGACCGAGTCGGCCCCACCGGAAATCAGGACGAGCCCGCTATCGCCTGGTGAAACCAACCCCGAATCCCGGATCGCACCGCCGATGATGATGGCGGGCTGGCCGCTTAGGTCGATCGGGGGAAGTTCATCCTCAAGACCGGGCACGAATCACGAACAGCGGAGTCGGGACCGGGAAGCCCTTGAGGTCAACGGCACCGATCGGGTCGGTTTCCAGGTCCGGGTGGTCTTCGATCGCCGCCGCGACGGCATCGGTGATCAGCACTTCACCGCCGAGCGCCCGGTTGACCACGCGGTGGGCGAGATTGACTTGACTGCCGTAGTAGTCACCGTCGCGGAACACGACCGCACCGTGGTGGATCCCGGCTCGCGGCTTGGGCCGGTCGGTGAAGAGCGCGAGGAAGCCGACAGCCCACTCGGCCAGTGAGCCCGGATCGGGCGAGACCACCATCACCTCGTC
>Ga0182792_1002308_pt1 | contig 13623 bp, 17 predicted proteins | sample Passage237B_FD_130497 | JGI IMG/M metagenome (GOLD analysis project Ga0182792, IMG submission 130497) | Cellulose adapted compost microbial communities from Newby Island Compost Facility, Milpitas, CA, USA - Passage2 37B (version 2) (version 2) ...
ACACGAACTTTTGAGAATGGATAAATATGTTCGCCTATAATATCTTCCCTTTGAGCATCACGAAACATTACGGATAAAATCAGCAAAGAATAATGTACCGTAGTTGCTCCGTTCTTCAAATTATTGGACATATGATTGATGTAATCTTTCAACATCGTAACGGTAATATCATCAAAGTATATTTCCCTGTGCCCGATAAATTTTTCAAACTGTATTGCACTTTCAATGCCATCGCACCTAACCTTTCAAAATAGCATCGAGCCCTTTATAATCTTTTACACGCCCTGACTTCAAGTCTTCCTGAGCCTTACGGACACCCGCAATCACATAGTCAGGAAAAGTAGACTGCACGACGCTCTCATCATACTTCACGCCCAAGGCATCCAATACTGCCTTTATGGCTTTCTCGGATTTTTTATTGTCCAAATGTACTGTCAGTGTAGTCATGAGTATACGATCTTAATGAATACTAAGATACGACTTCCTATTAATAATTGCAAAACACTTAATAAAAACACTAAAAATATTATCAATGCATCGTTAAAATTTTCCACACGTCATCCAATATATCGCGTGTCGTATGACAAGAAATCCATTCATAATGCGCCTACCAAACTATACAACAACCAAGCTACTTGTCTTTAAACCTGTTGGTTTTTATTTATTGTTTTGCGGGATATTTGGTATCTTGGCAGAGACGTATCAATCAGGTTGAAAACAATCGTATAAAATTCAAAATAACTGGAAACTATAAAAAAGCTGAATATGCAGATATTGCATTAATGGAGGAATTAGCTGTGATGTTATGGAACGACACGAGTACTTGAACCTTTTTCACGACATAAGCGCGTCAGACTACGACCTGCTAACGGCCGGACTTAAAGCCAGGGCTTTTAAAAAAGGGGACTTCATAACTGTTCCGGGACAGATTCAGAAAGAACTCTATTTTGTAAAAAGTGGTGTGCAGATGTCCTACTTTGACGCCAACGACAAAACACATGTGATCGCATTTACTTATTCGCCAAACCTGTGTGCGATTCCCGAATCATTTCAGTCACAAATGCCATCAAAGTATTTTCTGACCTGCCTCACCGACAGCGAAATGGAATACATGACCTTTGAAGCACTCCAAAAGCTGTTTGACCAATCGCAGCAGATTGAGCGGCTTTTCAGGCGAATGACAGAAGCTGTACTAGCTGGAATAATAAACCGCCACATCGAACTACACAGTATGACGATGATAGAACGTTATATAACATTCTGCCGACGCAGTCCGCATCTGCTTCAACTCGTGCCGCACAAACACATTGCTTCCTATCTGAACATTGACCCGACCAATTTCAGTAAGCTGTTCAATAAAGTAAAATTTTAATATTGGTATAGACCAAGATTTGTTTCCTGATGTATCGTGAACTTTGCTATAAAAAAATTGGCATGGCAAATCATTGGCTTGACACATCGGAATATCCGTTCGCTTCAGATTATGTTGACATCAACGGACACAAACTTCACTACATAGATGAAGGGCAGGGAGAAACAATTTTGTTTGTCCACGGAACACCTTCGTGGAGTTTTGACTTTCGCCATATCATCAAAAAGTTAAAAGCAGATTTTCGTTGCGTAGCGATCGACCACATCGGTTTCGGGCTATCGGACAAACCTGAACAGTACGACTACTCTACGCAAAACCACAGCAAAACCCTTGAACGATTTGTAGTTGAAAAGAAACTGGACAACATTACACTTGTGATCCACGATTTTGGCGGCCCCATCGGACTAAACTTTGCCATTCGTTACCCTGAAAGGGTAAAAAATATCGTCATCCTTAACTCTTGGCTGTGGAGCAGTAAAGATGAGACTGACTTTATCAGATTGCGCAACATATTGAGAAGTCCCCTACTGCCTTTTTTATATCGTTATCTCAATTTTTCACCGAGGTTTATCTTACCGAAATCGTTTGGCGACAGCAAAATATCAAAGCAGGTACTCAAGCAATATACCAAACCGTTTGCCGACAAGACTCAGCGCAATGGAACACTGGCATTTGCCAGATCCTTACTGTACGATCAAGATTGGTTTCAGGAGCTTTGGGACAAAAGACAGGCTATCTCGACTAAGCCGACTTTGTTAATCTGGGGAATGAAAGATCCGCTGATCAAACCGCATTATTTGGAAAAATTTATTTCGGGATTTACACATTCAAAGACAATCAGACTGGAAACAAGCGGGCATTTCCCACAGGAGGAGCGGCCCGAAATCGTCGCAAAATCTATAGTTGACTTCCTGACAGATAGCTCTTTTCCAGAGTATCGCAATTCATGAATCTCTATCAACATATTTAGAAAAATCCGAGAACAAAAATGAGAAACAGCTTCTCAAAACAATTTTAAAAGAAACTGATCCAATTTTTTTGAGTTGGGCGATTAATGAAGTTGCAAATTGGAAAAATGAACAAAATCTTGAAAACTACATTCATATTCACGGAAACAAAGACAGAATTATTCCAATCAAAAACGTGAAAACAAATTTTATCGTTGAAAACGGTGGACATTTTATGATTGTAAACAAATCAAAAGAAATTGAAAAAATAATAAGAAATACCTGCCGACAATAATTAAGTTTAGCTAAGTTACGCTCGGTTTGTCTTTTACATGCCATTCGCCAGCTAGCAGATCCATAATTATTTTCATTCCTATTTATTTTTGTACTCATGGATATTTCATACTTTTATACCATGAGCAACAATGATATCATGAAAAAGCTCCGCGTGGCTTTAAAATTTACCGATGACGATATAATTGAAGTATTAGCCCTGGTGGATTTCAGGGTGACAAAAACTGAACTGGGGGCGATATTCCGTAAAGAAGACCATCCCAACTTTAAACCCTGCGGTGACCAGTTGCTCCGAAATTTCCTGAATGGACTGATTATTTATAAGCGTGGCCCCAGACCTCGCCCTAATCCAAAAGCTTAAATTGAATAAAAAGCTATCTCACCTTTTCCTATTTCCATTTGATCTGATGATGTACCGATAGCACAGCGTGGTTGGTCCCGTTTGCCGATCCTACATTTTGGTACATATATCCTGCCTGTATGCCCAGACCATCCGATATTTTATAGCCTACTCCCAGATAAGCACGGTTTCTGTCAAAAAAATCCATACTTTCATCATCCGATAGATTTAAAAAGATCTCATCGTAGAGGGCAGCATACCATCCCTTTGCGCCCAACCCATGCGGTGTAAACGGAATATCCGCAAATAAACAATAGCGAAAACGCCCCGAAAAATCCTTACCTTCTATAAAACGTTCCTCCAGACGGAGCCGATGCCGCATACTGGCACGCAACACCTTATGCGAAAAAAGTGCTTCCTGATATATTCTGTTTTCCTGAAAAGGTCGATTAGGACTTCCTGCCTGCTCGTTGTGTATAAAGCCATAGCCCACCGTTGTCCATAGATACGGTTTAGCCTGATATTGGAGTCCGACACGAAGAAGGGTCTGATTGTGATCGCCTATCAACTGATGATCCCGCAGTTGAAGTTCATGATGGATTGCAAATTTACCTGTTTTGATCTTAGTCTGTCCGAAATATATCAGCCAGCCCTGTGGATCATTTTGTGCAAAAGATACTGATGTGATAAAAATACCGATGAAGGTCGCGAAAAATATTCTCATCCGCTAAAAATAGTAGATGCAGTCCAAAATCTTATCTACTTCCCTGTAACAATACTTTGATACAGTTTTAAAAAGTATGATTCCCCCTATCTATTGGACAACCTCTGCGCTAAACGAACAGATTACTTTTCTTGTTCATCAATGGGCTTCTTTCGAGGATCAAACTTTTTCTTTATATACTGCACTAAAGAAGGGTCGGGATGTTCTTCCATATCACTCAGCTCAAGTTCTAACGCTTTGTTACTCAACTGAATTTCGACGAAAGAAATGATCAACGATATGGTAAAGAACAAAAGGCTCAATGCAAAAGAAGCCTCGGCAACCAGCATATTCTCCAGATAAATACCACACATACACAAGATACAGGCTATAAAGCTCAATACTCCCATGCCCTGCATATGCCGCAACAGTTTAAGCCTATAACGCAGATTGCTGATCTGACCTTTTAAGACCCCTCCTTTATGGTGTTCGAGATATTTGGCATGCAGATTCCGGACCAAAGCAGCCAGGGCCAAAAATCGATTCGTATAAGCGAGCATAATTAAACTGATGGCCGGGAAGAGCAGAGCCGCGGTATTGTACGTGATCATGAGCTTGACAGTAATATGTTATCTCTTTGTAAAAGCAATTATCAAAGATATTAAGAGCATATTTAAAATCCATATAATATTTTTGGTAATCGCCTTGCGATCTATAGCTACCGTCCCAGGGCTACTGGCTAGAATAGCATAAACGATCCAAAGCATTCGTTGCCGCATCGGGTTGTAGCTTTGGGATATCTATTGATCGTAAAAAGTAAAAAGCCTAAATTTGAGCATTAAGCACATGCAAAATGAATAATAAAAATATCGAACGTGTATACAAAATGTCTTTTGCAGGCGTCTATCCGCATTATATTGCAAAAGCAGAGAAAAAGGGACGTACCAAAGCCGAGGTAGACGAAATCATATTCTGGCTGACAGGATACAATGAAAAGGATTTGCAAAAAATCCTGGATGACAAAATTAATATTGAAACATTCTTTGCACAGGCCCCGCAACTGAATCCGAATGTTTCAAAAATCACAGGCGTGATCTGTGGTTACCGTATAGAAGAAATAGAAGATCCGGTGATGAAAAAAGTCCGCTATTTAGACAAACTAATTGATGAATTGGCTAAAGGCAGGACAATGGAAAAGATTTTAAGAAAATAACCGGACAAACGTATGAAAGTGCACATCGGACAGGAAAATAAGGACGACGTAAAAGCAATTTTTGAAGTAAATAAACTGGCTTTCGGACAAACCAACGAAGCAAACCTTGTTGAACTATTGCGGCGAAGTAAGGCTTTTGTTCCGGAACTTTCATTGGTTGCAACATGCGAAGGCAAGGTTATCGGGCATATTTTGTTTACGAAAATAAAAATCGTAAATGACGACAATAGCGAAACCGAAAGTCTAGCACTCGCCCCTATGGCGGTTAGACCAGAGTTTCAACATAGAGGAATCGGCAGCCAGCTCATAAAACATGGCCTTGACAAAGCGAGAGAACTGCACTATAAATCAGTCATTGTATTGGGACACGAACACTATTATCCAAAATTTGGTTTTGTCCCGGCAGACAGATGGAATATAAGATCACCTTATGATGTACCGACAAACGTTTTTATGGCACTTGAATTAGTAACAGACGGGCTCCAAGACGTCAGCGGACAGGTACAGTATCCAAAAGAATTTGAAATGGTATAACGATAAAGGAAACAACGACACCAAGCCGGTGCCAAACTGCCATGTATGAAGGCAATCCCCAAGCCGTTAGCGGTTGGGGCTAAAACGATACTATCCAACAAAATGAACCATAACGAACAGAGCAAAATGCGAACATTGTCGCTATTCATAGCCATGAGTCTGGACGGCTATATAGCAAAGCCGAACGATGACCTTAGTTTCTTGAAATTGGTAGAGAAAGAAGGCGAAGATTACGGCTATGCCGAGTTTACGGCAAACATTGACACGATAATCCTTGGCAGAAAAACTTACGATTGGGTACTTAAAGAAATTGGCACGTCTCACTACGACAATGGGGATCGTGATGTATATGTCATCACGAGAAAGGAAAGACCAAGTGTGGGTAGAACCTCCTTCTATACAGGCAATCTAAACGAACTCGTGCAACAGCTCAAAAAAGGAACCGGAAAGAATATATATTGTGACGGTGGCGCAGAGGTAATAAACGAGCTTTTGAAAAACGACTTGATTGACGAATTTATTATTTCGATTATTCCCACACTGGTTGGCAGCGGAACTCGACTTTTCAAAGATGACAGACCCGAACAGCTACTTGAACTCATAAGTGCAAAAACTTTCGACACAGGATTAACACAACTGCGTTACAGACGAAAGAAATAACGAAAAACAGCTGTACGGATCATGCTTGTCGAACTTGTAGGTCGAAAGAAGAACCCCAAATAGTTATAAAAAGTTTTTTCTAACTTTGAAGTAGCACGACTCATAAAAAAAGAAAATCATGTCCATATCCAAAGAATCCGAATTATTAGGGATGCAGAAAGCAAGTTACGCCGTTGCATATACGTTGAAACAAATGATAAACTATGCCCACCCCGGAATGAGTACGAAAGAACTCGATGATTACGGTGCTGAGATATTATCAGGTTTTGGAGCAAAGTCCGCACCTCATTTAACCTACGGATTTCCTGGTTGGAACTGCATCAGTGTTGGTAATGAATTTTGTCACGGTATTCCTTCTGAAAAGCGCATACTAAAAGAAGGTGATTTGATAAATATTGACGTTTCCGCAGAACTCGATGGATTTTGGGCAGACAATGGGGCTTCATTCGTTCTTGGAAAGGACATTAATCAACATCAAAAATTAGTTGATGCGTCAAAAGAAATTTTAGGAAAAGCGATCAGTCATATTAAAGGCGGGGTAAAAATCGCAGACATCGGACATATCATGGAGACCGAAGCAAAAAAGAGAGGATTCAAGGTCATAAAAAATTTGGGAGGACACGGTATCGGAAGAAGTCTACACGAACAACCGGACGATCTACTCAATTATAGAGACCGATTTGATCAAAGAAGATTTAAAAAGAACTCGGTCGTGGCTATTGAAACGTTTATTTCAACATCTTCAACTTATGCGACAGAGCTTAACGATGGCTGGACAATGGTTGGCAATAATGGTGGTTATATGGCACAACACGAGCACACCATTGTCGTAACGGACGGAAAACCAATAATACTCACCGAAGCAAACGAAATCCTGCACTAAAACTTCTTTGTCAATGACAACCCATCAATGATAAAAAACACTGTAGCTATTTTTGACAATTACAACTGATTTCCGGCCAAAAACAATAACATAAAAACTGAAGACAAATGGTTTCAATAGACATATTCAGAGAATTAGCTCTTTCGTTTCCCGAAGCGACAGAAGAGCCTCACTTTGAAAAAACTTCTTTCAGGGTGAGGAAGAAAATTTTTGCAACATATGACGACAAAAACAAAAGAGCTTGCATAAAATTATCTGAAATAAACCAGGATGTTTTTTCATCTGCCGACAAGAATATCATTTATCCTGTAGCTAATAAATGGGGCAAACAAGGTTGGACATTGATAGAACTGCAAAAAGTGCATAAAGATTTGTTTATTGACGCATTGACTACGGCCTATTGTGAAGTAGCACCACAAAAACTCGCTGAATTAATCAGGCGCGATGAAACAAAATGAAAATAATAAACTGGAAACAGTGGTTATTAACTTTATTTTATCCTAATAAAATTTAAACAAACTGAACAGCTTATAACAAAAAAGCCTCTCTTTTCAGAGAAGCTCTTCGGGTAAGCAATGGGGCTCGAACCCACGACCCCTAGAACCACAATCTAGTGCTCTAACCAACTGAGCTATGCCTACCGTGATTTTGTGATACAAAAGTAGACTAAAAATGCATTCCTTCCAAATATTTTAAACAAAAAATCCTCACTATGCAATAACATAATGAGGATTAAGCAATTATTTTCAACGGTTCTATATCTCTTCAGATACTTTGTGTCTCTACCTGGCAGGTAGACAAGTCTGTACCTCTGCGAGATATATACAAATCATCAGATCATTTCTACACTACGCTTCACAAAAGTAGTTAAATCGGCACCTGTCAACAATCCTCTCGATAGCAACGCCAGGTCGAAAGCCTGTTTGGCCAACTTCTCCCCTTCTCCGTTTTCACTGGCCAGAATACGCTTTATCAAAGGATGGTTTCCGTTCACGCTCACTTTGTAATTGTCCGGTAGCGTACCATAGAAGCCCATGCCACCGCCCGTTTTGGCCATGTCTTTCATTCGACGCATAAATTCATCCAATGTCACTGACACAGGCAATTCATCCTCACGCAATGCCTCGACCTGCACATTCATATCCGTGCGATCAATGGCTTTTTGAAACAGTTCGCTGACCTTTTTGCTTTCTTCCTCGGTCAAGGTCAGTTCTATTTTTTCATCCTTTTGGATCAGCTTGTCGATCACGTCAGAATCCACACGTTTCAACTGTACCTTCTCTCCTCCTTTTTGTTCGAGATAGCCTGTAAAGTGGCTATCCAAAGGCCCGTCCAATATCAAAACATCGTATCCCTTGCCTTTCGCTGCCGCGATATATCCATCCTGCTGGGCTGGATCACTGCTGTACAGATATACGATATTGCCATCCTTGTCCACTTGGATATCCTTTACTTTCTCATAATACTCCTTGAGGGTATAACTTTCGTTTTCCGTATTTTTGACCAGGCAGAACTCGTTGGCTTTCTCGGCAAATTTCTCATCACTCAGCATACCGTATTTGATAAATAGACCGATATCGTTCCACTTCTCTTCAAAACCTTTGCGATCTGATTTAAAAATCTCCTGCAATTTGTCCGCCACTTTCTTTGTGATATAGCTGTTGATCTTCTTGACGTTGCTGTCCGCCTGTAAGAAGGAACGAGATACGTTCAACGGGATATCCGGCGAATCGATCACCCCATGCAGCAACATTAAAAATTCAGGTACAATGTCCTTGACCTCGTCGGTGATAAATACCTGACGGGAATAAAGTTTGATCTTGTTGCGTTGGATTTCCAGTTCGTTTTTGATCTTTGGAAAGTACAGGATACCCGTCAGATTGAACGGATAGTCAACATTCAGATGGATCCAAAACAAGGGCTCGTCCATCGCATAAGGGTACAGCTCCCGATAGAAGGCCAGATAATCCTCGTCTTTCAGTTCTGAAGGCGCCTTTGTCCAGGCCGGATTCGTATTGTTGATGATATTGTCGACTTCTACAGACTTATATTTTGGTTTGCCCTCCTCGTCTTCGCCATCCGGTTCGGAAGTAGTCTTCGTACCGAAACGAATGGGTACAGGCAAGAATTGTGCATACTTGTGCAAGATCTCCTGTAATCTTGACTTATTCAAAAACTCAGTCGAATCGGCATTGATATGCAGAATGACATCTGTACCACGTGTGGTACGCGCCCCTTCTGCTATCTCGTAGGACGTGCTGCCGTCACATGTCCAATGCGCCGGAGTAGCACCATCCTGATAGGAAAGAGACTCAATCTCCACCTTATCGGCGACCATAAAGGCCGAATAAAAACCCAACCCAAAGCGGCCGATAATCTCATTGGCATCGTTGGCCTCTTTGAATTTTTCCATAAACTCCGTCGCACCCGAGAAAGCAATCTGATTGATATACTTCTTGATCTCTTCGGCGGTCATCCCTATACCACTGTCCGAAATGGTGATGGTCTTGGCCTCTTCGTCAAACTTTACGTCGACGGTCAGATCACCTGTTTCGCCGTTGTATTGACCTAGAGAAGAAAGACGCTTGATCTTTTGGGAAGCATCTACAGCATTGGAGACCAGCTCCCTCAAGAAAATTTCATTATCCGAATAAAGGAATTTTTTGATAACCGGAAAGATGTTCTCGGTGTGGATCGAAATGGTACCTTTTTCTGTGCTCATATAGTTAGTTCTATTTTACGTATTAAAAATCGAACATTCTATATCAAGACTTGTTCCAACTCGATTTTTAGGACAGGATGGCAGGGTGATGATGACAAAATATCAATAGGCAGACAGTAAAAAGGTCATAAACCGACATTCGGGCCGGATAGGGTTTGTAGATAACTTTCTGCATTCATTACCGGAATGAGGGCATTTTTAAAATCCTTTTCATTTCGGGTAATGATCAGATCACAGCCCGTAGCGACTGCACTAAAATATTGCATGGCATCCTCAAAATCTTTGAATCCCGAAACGATTGCCTTGTCGACCACTTCATCATCCATAATGGACATACTACAGATCAGTTTAAATTTTCTGATCTTTTCCAATGCAGTTTTTGCATTTTCATATTTGGCAAGGAGATAATAGGTATTAGAAATAGAGCTTGGAGAAGTATATACCTTAATTTTCTTCTTGTCTGCTAAAGTCAAAACTTTGGCTATAAGTTCGTAGAAGTCTACCCTTTCTCCAAGAAAGTCTATGACGACATTCATATCCAAAAACACACGTTGCATCTTATTGATACTTTTTGTCTAAAAAATCAATATACTCTTCTCTCGCTGTTTTATAATCTGCACCGACAGGGATACTTTTTCCGCTTGAGATACTTTTTACAAAAGGCGAAATCTCGAAATCGTCATTTTGTTCGCGGGTCAACGAATCCAGATAATTTTCTATCAATCTGGATAGGCTTGTTTTTTTGTTCGAAGCATATTTCTTAGCTCGTTCGATCACATTATCATTCAGCTTTAGTGTTAGTTTAGTATCCATACTTCTACTTTTTATACGGACATATATATATTTTATACGTATTTTAAAACCCTTCAAAAATATCCCTAACGCAGATCAATATGTTATGAATCTACTTTACCAGAGGATGACTCAAATTTATCAGCCCTAAAAACTTAACATTGAGCAAATAGGTTGATTTGATTTTCTCTTTACCTATCCTTGCAGGGCGCCAGGTCATCCGTTTTGATTTATCCATTATTTTTTGACAAAGTTCATCAACAAAATGGCCCGAACTTATTTTCTCTACATTGACCATTTTCCCATTTTCATCTATGTCAAAAGTTATTGCAGCCTCTTTATCTATTTGATCAATCGACCTTACGATCTGCTTTACATAGTTTTTTAAATTTACATTTGCCACAGCTTTTTTGAACTGTTTAGCATTCGGCTTATCCAAAACCTGAAGATCAACATCTATTTTGAAATGCCCTCTTGCTCGATTAGGGATTATTTCTACAGTTATTTTACAGCGAACATCCACACTATTCCCATCAATTTCGCCTGCTTTCCACTGATGCTTTGATGCATAGCTATTTAAAAGTCTAAGCAATTCTTTACCTGTATCAAACCCCAAATCGTCTTCAATAGCAATATTCTTCATCACCCCATCTTTCCCCACCACAAAAGAGGCCGAAACACGTCCTTTTACCATTCTGCTCACTGCATTGACAGATAAATCAAATTTACTTTCAATATATTTTTTAAAGCTTTCCAGCCCTTCTTCCGGAACAGGGTCTGTATCACATTTTTGGACAAATATGATATCTTTAACAGTTTGGGAGAATACATAAGTAGGGATATACAAAAAGAAAAAAATCAGCGTAAGTAATTTCATATTTAATCGGTTAAAAAAAACGATTAAAAATACTAAAAAATCCTATATTCCAGAACTGATCATCCATCCTAGAAGTATAAACCTATAATTATTTTTTCTAAAAAAGATTAGTAAAAAGCAAAATTAAGCAAAACGGTTAAAACCTTTGCTATACAAGGCTTTATAAAAAGAGTAGTCTTAGTTCGGAAGTCGGTGTCTGATAGTTTTGGGGCTTAAATTGACTAGGTTAGGTTACTAATTCGTTACCGATTGACAAAGGTAACAGTGTGGTTTAACTGATTATATTTCAGTGTTTTGCACCCTTTTCTACATTCCCTTGTAACTCAATGTAATTTAATTTTAAACGTTAAACATTTGAGTTATGGAACAGACAAAAAAATCGACGTTCAAACTGCTTTTCTACCTAAAAAAGAACGAATTGAAAAAGAACGGTAATGCTCCGATTATGGCACGTATTACCATTGACGGAACCCCTAAAACTTTCGGAACAAAGTTAGAAATTGACCCCAATAATTGGGATTTAAAACACGGAAGAGTTCAGGGCAAGAGTGCGCAGGCATTAAGTATCAATAAAAAACTGGATAATATACGTGGGCGTATCGACAAGATTTATGAAGATATGTTGAAGCACGAGGGCTTTGCAACCGCCCAAAAAGTAAAGCTATCGTTTTTGGGTGTTGGCGTAATGGATGATGCAATACTTAAAGTCTTCAACGACCAAAATGAGGATTTTAAAAAATTGGTCGAAAAGGAAGAACGCTCACAAAGCACCTACAACAAGTATATCACAGTTTACAATCATCTTACCACGTTTATAAAGGAACGCTATCATCGTGACGATATGGCTTTTCGGGAATTGACTTCCGATTTTATCCGGGAGTTTGATTTTTACCTCCGGTATGATTTGCAGTCCTCCCACAATACAGTTTGGGTGTACACGATGCCTGTATTAGCCCTTGTGGAACTGGCTATTAAAAAAGGCTTGATACGTGATAATCCTTTTCAGGATTACGAAATCAATATGGAAGAAACCGACCGGGGCTATATCCTTAAAGAAGATGTTGAAAAGCTGATGATGTGCGTACCATCGCACCAACGGTATGAACTTGTAAAAGACCTGTTTATTTTCAGTTGCTTTACAGGACTTGCTTATGCGGATATTAAGAAACTGACAAGGAACAACATTCAATCATTCTTTGACGGTCATCAGTGGATTATCAGCAGGAGAAAGAAATCAGATATTGCTTCAAATGTTCGGTTAATGGAAATCCCTAAACGTATCATTGAGAAATATCAGGGTACGACAAGGAATGAATTTATCTTTCCGGTTCCGACCAATGCAACCTGCAATACTCACATAGGCAAACTGGTTGAAAAGGCAGAAATCATTACGGAGCAAAAAGTAACTTTTCACACGGCAAGGCATACTTTCGGAACAATGTTTTTGACCGAGGGCGTACCGCTTGAAAGTCTTAGCAAAATGATGGGGCATAAAAATATTTCCACCACACAGATTTACGCTAAAATCACAAGCCAAAAAATCAGTAAGGATATGGATTTAGTTACCCCTAAATTCAAGGCAATGGAAGAAGCGTTTATGATGGCAATCTAATCAGCTTTTATCTAATCTCAATGAGCAGAACTTAACGGTTCTGCTTTTTTTATGCCTATCTTTTTGTGTAGGTAAAGCACATTTATTTTCCTCTACGCAATCCAACGCTGTAAAAGAGCTTATTACCTACTTCAGAAATAGAAAATTGAAAAACGAAACCCTTATCTAACGCTCCCTGCTATTCCATTTTTCAAATCCCTATTACAGGCTATCATAGCCTGGTCATTAATGCCATAAAAATTTAGAACAGAAAATTTCCACAATCAACCGGTAAAAAGGCAGCTAAGTTATAGCGGGCAGCCACCTCACACGCCCAACCAAAAGACTACGGCATAATGGCAAGGCAAAATGCTGGCTTCGCCGAATTGCTGTGTGTTGCCTTGCCACCCTCCGGGACTTATTCCGTTTCCTTTCGGTTTTACGCTGTTGCCCGCTTGGATTATCTGCTTTCTTTTTTCCGGTTTTTCTTTTGGAAAAATTTATGCGAAGCGAAGCGGAGCAAACCACAACGGGAAGCGGGAAACGAGAAAAGCGAGTGAGTAAATAACATTTTTTCAACATCAAAAATTTAGCATTATGGCACACAACATCAATTTCAACGAGCAAACAGGACGTCATTCATTTTTCAGCGTTCAACAAAAAGCGTGGCACGGTTTGGGGCAAATCGTAGAGCA
>Ga0182792_1002310_pt1 | contig 13618 bp, 12 predicted proteins | sample Passage237B_FD_130497 | JGI IMG/M metagenome (GOLD analysis project Ga0182792, IMG submission 130497) | Cellulose adapted compost microbial communities from Newby Island Compost Facility, Milpitas, CA, USA - Passage2 37B (version 2) (version 2) ...
CCCCCCGCCCGCCCGCCCCCACCCCCGTGGCGGCCGCCCGCCTGCCGGTGCTGCGCGCGCACGTCGACGCCGTGAACCGCGCCGAGGGCGTGCTGGTGCTGCTGCTGCGCGCCGAGGGCCGCCATTTCTGCAGCGGCTTCGACATCGCCGACATGGCGGCCAGCCAGACGGAGGGCGCCGGCTTCGGCGACATGGTCGATGCGCTGGAGGACTGCCGCGCCGTCACCGTCGCGGCCGTGCAGGGCGGCGTGTACGGCGGCGCCACCGACATCGCGCTGGCCTGCGACTTCCGCGTCGGCAGCGAGGCGGCGCAGATGTTCATGCCGGCCGCGCGGCTGGGCCTGCATTTCTACGAGAGCGGGCTGCGCCGCTACGTCGAGCGGCTGGGGCTGGACACGGCCAAGCGCCTGTTCCTCACCGGCGAGACGCTGGATGCGCGGGCGATGCGCGAGATCGGCTTCCTGACGCATCTGGTGACGCCGGAGGCATTGGACGGCGCGGTGCAGGCGCTGGTCGCGCAACTGGCCGGCATGGCGCCGCTGGCGCTGCTGGGCATGAAGCGGCACCTCAACCGGATCGCGCGCGGCACGCTGCCGGAAGGCGCGGTGCGCGAGGCGACGCTGCGCACGCTGGCGTCGGACGACCTGCGCGAAGGGCAGCTCGCGTGGAAGGAGAAGCGGCCGGCGCGCTTCACCGGGCGCTGAGCGGCCTCAGCTCGCCAGCAGGCATTCCACCAGCCGCGCCAGCATCTCCTGCGCATCCGCCACCGGCACCGCCCCGGGCAGCGCCACGTCGCCGTGCATCACGAACACCGGCGTGCCCCACTTCAGGCCCAGCGCCATCTCCGACAGCGTGCCCATGTTGCCGCCGATGGCCGCCAGGCAGACGGCGCTGCGCGCCACCAGCGCGTTGCGCATCTCGCCCATGCCGGTGGCGATGGCGACGCTGAGCCATTCGTTGGCGTGGCGTTCGTCCTCTTCGGGCAGGATGCCGATGGCGATGCCGCCGCCCTCGCGCGCGCCGCGCGAGGCGGCCGCCATCACGCCGCCGCGGCCGCCGCAGACGATGGCGATGCCGGCTTGCGCCCGCGCGCGCGCCACCTCGCAGGCGGCCTCGCACACCGTGGCGTCGCCGTCGCCGGGGCCGATGATGCCCACCGGCCGGCGGTGGCGCCGCGGCCCGCGCTGGCGCTCGGCCAGGCGCGCCAGGGCCTGCGCCAGCGGCGCGGGGTAGTCGTCAATGCGCGGCGGGGCCGCGTTCTCGTCTGCGTGCAATCGCATCTCCCAGTCCCATGACGATGACGCACAGCGCCATCAGCAGCAGCGACAGCGCCGCCGCCACGCCGAAATCCGAGCCGCCGTCGCCCACCTGCGCATACAGCATCAGCGGCAGGATGTTGAGCTGCGTGCCCACCAGCGCCAGCGCCGTGCCGTAGGTGCCCATCGCGATGGCGGCCACCAGGCAGGCGTTGGCGAGCACCGAGGGCGCCACCTCGGCCAGCACCGTGTCGCGGAAGGCGCGCCAGCGCGTGGCGCCCAGCGTGCGTGCCGCCAGCATCGGCCGCAGGTCGAGGTTGGCGAACACCGGGTACAGCGACAGCGCCACCCGCGGCACCAGGTAGTAGGCATAGGCGAAGCCCAGGCCCGCCGCGCCGTAGATCCAGCCGCCCACGCGCGCCGGGTCGGCGCTCAGCATCGCCAGCAGCTGCGTGACGAAGCCGGCGCGGCCGAAGGCCAGGATGAAGCCGTAGGCGATCACCAGCCCCGAGAAGGCCAGCGGCAGGCCCAGCAGCGTCATCATCCAGCGCCGCCGCCCCTCGGGCTGGCGCGCCAGCTCGATGGCCACCGCGGTGCCCACCAGGGCCGACACGCCGCCGGCCGTGAGCCCCAGCGCCAGCGTGTTGCGCAGCGCGCCGGGCAGCAGCGGGTTGGCGAACAGGCGGGCGAAGGCCTTGCCCTCGCCGCCGAAGGCCTCGGGCACCAGCGCGCCCAGCGGCAGCGCGAAGAACAGCAGCATGAAGGCCCAGGCGGGCCAGGCGCCGAAGCGGCGGATCATGGTGCGGCAGTCATTTCGCCAGGGTGGCCTGCGCCCAGAGCTGGTCCACCTCGGCCTTGCGCGCCGAGGCCTTGACCACGTCCAGCGGGCGGATCTGCGGCGCGGCCGGCATCTTGGCCGCCACGTCGGCCGGCAACTGGATGCCCGGCACCGAGGGCCGCACATAACCCTGCGCGAAGAGCTGCTGCCCGGCCGTGCTCATGATGAAGTTGAGCCACAGCTTGCCGGCGTTGGGGTTGGGCCCGTTCTTCACCAGGCTGATGCCGTAGGGCGCCGCCACGCTGGCCTCCTTGGGGATCAGCACCTCGCAGGCGTCGCCCATGCCGTCCACGTGCTTGGCCTTCAGGCCGTCGTTCTCGTAGCTGATCCAGACCGGGATCTCGCCCTTGAGGAACTTGGCGTAGGGCGTGGTGCCCTCCACGCGCTGCACGTTGCCGGCGGCGTGCAGGCGGCCCAGGTAGTCGGTGCCCGCCTTGACGTTGTCCACGCCGCCGCCGTTGGCGTACGCGGCGGCGAAGACCAGCACCTGCCCGACGCCGGTGCTGCGCGGGTCGAGGTAGGTGACGGTGTTCTTGTACTCGGGCTTGAGCAGGTCGGCCCAGCCGGTGGGCACGTTCTTCACCAGCTTCCTGTTGACCAGGAAGGCGATGTTCAGCGTGTGGATGGTGAACCAGCGGCCCTCGGCCTCGCGGAAGACCTCGGGCAGCTTCTCGAAGTTGACCGGCTTGAAGGGCGCGACCACGTCCTTCTTCACCGCGTCGACGGCCGAGGCGGCGAAGTAGTAGGCGGTGTCGGCCTGCGGGCGGCGGCGCATCTTCTCCAGCGCCACCACGGTGGCAGCCGAGCCCAGGTCGTTGTAGGTCAGCTCGATCTCGGGGTAGCGCTTCTTGAAGTCGCGGAAGAGCGACTTCCAGTTGGCCCACTCGGGGCCGGTGTCGAAGGAGACGCACATGCCCTCCTTCTTCGCTTCCTCGTACAGCGCCTTCTCGCCGGCGTACAGCTCGGGGCCGTCGAAGGCGAGGGCGCGCCCGGCGAGCGCGGCCAGCGGCAGCGTGCCGGCGGCCTGGATCAGTTGTCTGCGTTGCATGCGAGGCTCCTTGGAGGGGTGGAGGGGAAAGCGGTGGTTGTCAGTCGTCCAGCAGGCGGATGTGCTCGGGGGCGACGGCAATGGCCTGCGCGGCGGGCGCATGGCCTTCGGCGAGGAAGGGGCGCGGCGCGCCGGCCACCTCGAAGTCGTAGCGCGTGATCGAGCCCAGGTAGCGCGCCGCGCCGGCGCGGCCTTCGAGGCGGTTGGGCGTGCCGGGCGCGGGGTCGGGCAGCACGTGCTCGGGGCGCACCAGCAGGTGCACGGCCTGGCCTGCGGCGCGGCCTTCGGTCGGCGCAGCCAGCTCGGCGAAGCCCAGGTCCACGCGGCCGGGCGCCGAGACGCGGCCGGGCAGCAGCGTCGAGAGGCCGACGAACTCCGCCACCGCGCGCTGCGCCGGCCGCTCGTACAGCTCGCGCGGCGTCGCCATCTGCAGCAGGCGGCCGTCCTTGAGCACGGCCACGCGGTCGGCCATCGCCAGCGCCTCTTCCTGGTCGTGCGTGACCAGCAGCGTGGTGGCGCCGAAGCGCCGCTGCAGCGCGCGGATCTGGTCGCGCAGGTGGCCGCGCACGCTGGCGTCCAGGGCCGACAGCGGCTCGTCCAGCAGCAGCGCGCGCGGGTCGATGGCCAGCGCGCGGGCCAGCGCCACGCGCTGCTGCTGCCCGCCGGACAGCTGCGCGATGGCGCGCTGCGCGTAGTCGGCCAGGCCGACCACCTCCAGCAGTTCGCGGGCCCGCGCGCGGCGCTGCGCCGCCGGCTGGCCGCGCAGCGCCAGGCCGTAGGCCACGTTGTCCTGCACCGACAGGTGCGGGAACAGCGCGTAGCTCTGGAACACCATGCCGATGCCGCGCCGGTGCACCGGCGTGCCGGCCATGTCGTGCCCACCGAGCGCGATGCGGCCGCTGTGCCCGGTCTCCAGCCCGGCCACCAGCTTGAGCAGCGTGGACTTGCCCGAGCCGCTGGGGCCGATCACTGCGACCAGCTCGCCGTCGCCCACCTCGAAGGAGACGTCGTGCAGGCCCTGGCTGCTGCCGGGGTAGTGGTAGCTGACGCGGTCGAAGACGAGGCTCATGACGATTTGCGCAACGCGGAAGAGGAAAGCAAGGCTGCCAGGCAGGCCAGCAGCAGCAGCACGACGGTGGCGGCGCAGGCGAAGCCGGTGGCGCCGTAGAAGGCCTGCAGCAGCACCACCGGGTAGGTGCGGTTCTGGAAGCCCGCCAGCAGGTTGGAGAGGTTGAACTCGCCGATCGACAGCGCCGCCACCATCACCAGCCCCGACAGCAGGCTCTGGCGCAGGCTGGGCATCACGATGCCGGTGAAGCGCTGCCACTCGGTCGCGCCCAGCGTGGCGGCGGCCTGCTCCAGCCGCTCCAGGCCCAGGTGGCGCAGGTCGGTCAGCAGCGTGTTGGTGAGGTAGGGCAGGGTGGCGATGGCGTGCGCCGCCACCAGCAGCGGCGTGCTGCCCAGCCAGGGCATCGCGTCGGTGTTGAAGACGATCATGTAGCCGAAGCCCAGCGTGATGGCCGGCACCGCCACCGGCATGGCGCTGACGATGCGCGAGGCCAGCGCGTGGCCGCGCCGGGCGCCGTGGTACAGGGCATAGGCCAGCGGCAGCGCCAGCACGGCGTCGATGGCGCAGGCGGCCAGCGCCACCGTCAGGCTGCTGACGAAGGCCTTGCGGAAGGACGGGTCGGCCCAGAGGTCGGCGTACCAGTGGCCCGTGAGGCCGGAAGGCAGCAGCGTGTTCGTCCAGCTCTGGCCGAAGCTGCCCACCACCAGCAGCGCCATCGGCAGCAGCAGGTACAGGCCGTAGACGAGGGAAATGCCGCGAACCATGTCTCCAAATTCCGTGTCTTGTGCGCCGCAACACTTTCCGGCAGCGACTGTGCAGGATGTGGGCGCCGGAAAATTCTAGGAAGACATGCGCCGTCGATGCGTGAAAGTTGGATGACTTCCGTTGAGCGGATGGAAAATGTCCGTCCTCTCCTGCTCAAGCCTCCGATGAAGCGCGACTGCCCCACCATCCAGGAGCTGCTGGCCTTCGACGCCGTGGCGCGCTGCGACAGCCTCACCCAGGCCGCGGGTGCGCTGTGCATCACCGTCAGCGCCGTGAGCAAGCAGCTCGCCGGGCTGGAGGCTTTCCTCGGCGTCAAGCTGCTGCGCAAGCACGGGCGCGGGGTGCAGCTCACGCCGCAGGGGCGGGCCTACTGGCAGAAGATCGCGGGCAGCCTGCGCGCCATCGAGACGGCGACCTACGAGGCACGCTCCGGCGGCGGCGACGTGGGCCTGCTCACGCTCGCCAGCGTGCCGACCTTCCTGACGCGCTGGCTGATCCCGCGGCTGCCGGAGTTCCGGCGCCGCCACCCGCAGATCACGCTGAGCTTCAGCCGCCACCTCGATCCGTCCGACGGCATCCCGCCGCGCGTCGATGCCGCGATCCGCTACAGCCCCGGCGAGTGGCCGGGCGTGGTGGCCGAGTACATCGCCGGCCGCGAGTTCGTGCTGATCGCCTCCGACGCGCTGGCCGGCGGCCAGCACCGCATCCGCCGGCCGGCCGACCTGCTGGGCCACACGCTGCTGCACCACGAGGAGGCCACCGCCGCCTGGCCGCAGTGGGCGGCGCAGCACGGCGTGCCCGAGGGGCAGGTGTCGGCCGGCCCGCGCTTCGCGCAGTACTCGGCGCTGATCCAGGCGGCGCGCAGCGGGCTCGGGCTGGGCCTGGTGCCGCGCGTGCTGGTGGAGGACGAGCTGGCGGAGGGCGCGCTGCACAGCCCCTGCGGCGCGCCGGTGGCGGTGGAGCAGGGGCACTTCCTGTGCTTCCGGCCGGACCGCATGCACCTGCCGGCGTTCGCGGCGTTCCGGGACTGGGTGCTGGCGGAGGGCGCCCGCTCGCGGGGCGCCCTCGGCTGAAAGCCGGGACGCCTTCGATCAACCCCTACCGTTCGGGCTGAGCCTGTCGAAGCCTGGTGCCGCGCTTCGACAGGCTCAGCGTGAACGGTGGAGGGTGAGCATCTCAGCGTGAACGGTTGGGGGTGAGCACCTGCCAGCTTCCTCACCCCACCGTCGGCTCGCGCATCGTCACGAACTCCTCCGCCGCCGTCGGGTGGATGCCGATGGTGCTGTCGAACTGCGCCTTGGTCGCGCCGGCGCGCATCGCCACCGCGAAGCCCTGCACGATCTCGCCGGCCTCGGGGCCGACCATGTGCAGGCCCACCACGCGGTCGCTCTTCGCATCGACGACGAGCTTCATGAAGGTGCGCTCCTCGCGGCCCGAGAGCGTGTGGCGCAGCGGCTTGAAGTCGGTGGCGAAGATGCGCACCTCGCCGAACTTCGCGCGCGCCGCCGCCTCGGTGTAGCCGCAGGTGCCAACGTTGGGGTGCGTGAACACCGCGGTGGGCACGTAGTCGTAGTCCATGCGCCGCCGCGCATCGCCGAACAGGCGGTCGACCACCACCATCGCCTCGGCCAGCGCCACCGGCGTGAGCTGCAGCCGCGTGCACACGTCGCCCACCGCGAAGACCGAGAGCAGGCTGCTGCGGTACTCGCCGTCCACCACCACGGCGCCGCGCGCGTCCAGCTTCACGCCGGCCGCCTCCAGGCCCATGCCCTCGGTGTTCGGCCGGCGGCCGGTGGCGAAGAGCACGGTGTCGGCCTCCAGCACCTGGCCGCGCGCCAGCGAGACCGAGAGCCGGCCGGTCGCCTCGTCGCGCGTGATCGTCTCGGCCTGCGTGTTCATGCGCAGGTCGATGCCGGCCTTGCCCATCTCGCGCGCCAGGAACTCGCGTACGTCCTCGTCGAAGGCATCCAGCAGGTGGGCCCGGCGTACCAGTTGCGTCACCTGCGCGCCCAGGCCGCGGAAGATGGAGGCGAACTCGCAGGCGATGTAGCCGGCGCCGACCACCACCAGCCGTTGCGGGAACGCGGGCAGGTCGAACACCGCGTCCGACACCACGCCCAATTCGGCGCCCGGCAGGTCGGGCAGAACCGGCATGCCGCCGGTGGCCACGAGGATGTGCTTCGCCGTGTGGCGCCGGCCGTCCACCTCGACCGTGTGGCCGTCCACCAGTTGCGCCCAGCCCTGCAGCAGCGTGACGCCGGCACCGTCCAGCAGGCCCTGGTAGACGCGGTTCAGCCGGGCGATCTCCTTCGCACGGTTCGCCTTGAGCACGCGCCAGTCGAAGCGCGGCGCCTCGGGCAGCGTCCAGCCGTAGCCCGGCGCTTCCTCGAAAGCCTCGGCATAGCCGGCGGCGTAGCTGTAGAGCTTCTTCGGGATGCAGCCCACGTTGACGCAGGTGCCGCCGAGGGCCGCGCACTCGGCGAGCGCCACGCGGGCGCCGCGCTGCCCGGCCATGCGCGCGGCGCGCACGCCGCCGCTGCCGCCGCCGATGACGAAGAGGTCGAAGTCGAAGGAGGACGGGGAAGCGGGGGAGGGCACGGCGCAGCCTTTCGCGGGATCGGTTCGGAGCCGGCCACTGTAGCCAGCCTTCGCCGCGCGCGCCGTGCCGGGGTTACTTGTACAGCAGCTGCGGCAGCCACAGCCCGATCTGCGGCCACATGTAGAGCAGGAAGATCGCCAGCACCTGGATGCCCATGAAGGGCAGCATGCCCAGGAAGATCTGGTTGAGCGTCACGTGCGGCGGACTCACGCCCTTGAGGTAGAAGGCCGCCATCGCCACCGGCGGCGAGAGGAAGGCGGTCTGCAGGTTCAGCGCTACCAAGAGGCCGAAGAACAGCGGGTCCACGCCGAAGTGGTCCAGCAGCGGGATGAAGATGGGCATGAAGATCACGATGATCTCGGTCCATTCCAGCGGCCAGCCGAGCAGGAAGATCACCACTTGGCTGAGCAGCAGGAACTGCACCTTCGAGAGGTCCATCGAGAGCACCCACCGCTCGACGAGTTCCTGCCCGCCCAGCAGCGCGAAGGCGGCCGAGAAGATGGCCGAGCCGACGAACAGCCAGCACACCATCGCCGAGGTCTTGGCGGTGAGAAAGACCGACTCCTTGAGCATTGCGACGTTCAGCCGCCGGTAGGCCGCCGCCAGCAGCATGCCGCCCAGCGCGCCCATGGCCGCTGCCTCGGTCGGCGTGGCCAGCCCCATCACGATGGAGCCCAGCACCGCCAGGATGAGCAGCATCAGCGGGAAGAAGGAGGCCAGCAGCATCTTGAAGATCTCCAGCCGCGCGAAGCTGGCGAAGAGATAGAAGAGCGCGACCAGGCAGCCCAGCACGGCGAAGGTCGCCCACCACCAGGCCGGCGCGGGCTTCGTCGTGGGCTGGTCGGCGGTGCCGGCGTCGGCCTGCGCGGCGGCGGCCGGTGCGCCCGGCGGCTCGGCGACGCCGCCCGATGCCGGCTCGGCGCCCGGCGGTTCGGCCAGTGCGCCGCCGCCTTCACCCTCGGTGGGCGGTTCCTGCAGGCCGCCCTCCGCCGGGGGCTCCTGCAGGCCGCCGGGCTCGGCCAGGCCGGTGTCGGCGCCGCCGCCGCTGCGCGCGGCGCCGATCTCCTGGATCTCGTAGTGCTCCTCGGGCGGCACCGTCGTCACTGCGCGGAAGGTGCCGAAGGCCAGCAGCAGGAACAGCAGCGCCGGCAGCGCCAGGATGAAGCTCTGGCGCGCGAGGTAGCCGATCGGCACGTCGGCGTTGCGCCGGCCCTTGAGCAGCCGCAGCAGGGCGTTGGCCTGCGGGCTGTCGGCCAGCCGCTCGGTCAGCAGCGGCAGCGGCACGCGGCGCTCCTCGGCCGTCAGAGGCGGGGCCCACTGCGGCTTGAGCTTGGCGATGAGGATCACGTACAGCACGTACAGCGACGCCAGCATCAGCCCCGGGAAGAAGGCGCCCGCGTAGAGCTGCACCACCGACACGCCCGCCGTCGCGCCGTAGACGATCAGCAGCACCGACGGCGGCAGCAGGATGCCCAGGCAGCCGCCGGCCGTGATCGAGCCGGCCGCCAGCGGCACGCTGTAGCCCGCGCGCAGCATGGCCGGCAGCGCCAGCAGGCCCATCAGCGTGACCACCGCGCCGACGATGCCGGTGGCGGTGGCGAAGATGGTGCAGGTCACCAGCGTGGCCACCGCCAGCGCGCCGGGCAGCCGCGCCATCGCCAGGTGCAGGCTCCTGAACAGCGACTCGATCAGGTTGGCGCGCTCCACCAGGTAGCCCATGAAGACGAACAGCGGCACGGCGATCAGCACGTCGTTGGCCATCGTCTTGTAGGCGGCCTGCACCATCAGGTCGAGCGTGCGCGTGATGTCGCGGTCGTAGGCCAGCCAGGTGAACAGCATGCCCATGCCCATCAGCGTGAAGGCGGTGGGGAAGCCGAGCATGATCGCCACCACCACCAGCGAGAGCATCAGCAGGCCCAGGTGCCCGTGGGTGATGGTCTCGGCGCGCAGCAGCACCGTGGCGGCCAGCGCCACGATCAGGGCCATGAAGGTGAGCCCGAACCAGAGTTCCTTGCGCACCTTCATGCTTGCCCCTTCTCCTGCGCCACCACCACAGCGTCCAGCGCGGCGATGTCCTCGTCCTTCACGTGGACCATCTCCTTGAGCTTGTTCACGTCCACTTCCTGCACGTCCTCCTCGCGCGAGGGCCAGGCGCCGCGCCGGATGCACTGCACGCAGCGGATGATCTCGACGATGCCCTGCAGCAGCAGCGTGACGCCGGCCAGCGGGATCACGAACTTGAAGGGGTACAGCGGCAGCGGGTCGGCGGAGAAAGTCGTCTCGCGGATCGCCAGCGACTCGCCGGCGTAGATCCAGCCGGCCCAGGTCATGGCCACGATGCCGGGCAGGAAGAAGACGATGTACAGCACCAGGTCCACGGTGGCCTGCGTGCGCGGCCGGAAGAAGCCGTAGAGCACGTCGCCGCGCACGTGGCCGTTCTTGGCCAGGGTGTAGGCGCCGGCGCCCATGAACAGCGCGCCGTACAGCATGATCTGCGCGTCCAGCACCCAGGCATGGGGCCGGTTGAGCACGTAGCGGGAGAACACCTCCCAGCTGATCAGCAGCGTGAGCGCCAGCGCGCACCACGCGAAGGTCTTGCCGACCCAGGTCGAGAGCCGGTCGACCGCCAGGAGAAAGGATTGCATGGGAGGCGGGCCGCAGGCGCGGCCGGGAGGCAGGAAGGTGGGTGCGAAAAGCAGGGCGGCACCTCGCGGCACCGCCCTGCGCCGGTTCAGGGCCTGCGGCTCACCGCCTCAGCTCTTCTTCGCCTGCCGGCTGAAGTAGTGGTTGTAAGCCATCTTGAAGTCGACCGAGTAGTCGTTCTGCCACTGCCCGGCGCGCTGCGCGAAGGCGCGCTGCGAGTCCAGCACCTTCTTGAAGGTCGGGTTCTCCTCCGACTTCTTCGCGATGGTCTTGTCCCACGAGGCCAACTGCGCGCGCAGGATCGGGTCGGGCGTCTTGTAGAACTTGATGCCGGACTTCTTCAGGTCCTCGTAGTCCTTGGAGTTGCGGTCGATCGCCTTCCAGCTCATGTCGGCGCTGGCGGCCTCGGCGGCGTACTCGATCACCGAGCGCAGCTCGCCCGGCAGGGCGCGCACCTTCGGGCCGTTGAACAGCACCTCGAACTGCTCGCCGCTCTGGTGGAAGCTCTGCAGCATGCAGTTCTTCGCCACGTCCGGGAAGCCCAGCACCTTGTCGCTGGAGGCGTTGTTGAACTCCGCCGCGTCGATCAGGCCGCGGTCCAGCGCCGGCACGATCTCGCCGCCGGGCAGCGGGTTCACCGCCGCGCCCATGTCGGTGAACACGTCCACCGCCAGGCCCACCGTGCGGAACTTCAGGCCTTTCATGTCCTCGGCGCGCGCCACCGGCTTCTTGAACCAGCCCAGCGGCTGCGTCGGCATGGGGCCGTACAGGTACGAGACGACGTCCAGGTTCAGGCTCTTGTAGACCTCTTCGAGCAGTTCCTTGCCGCCGCCGTACTTGTGCCAGGCCAGGATCATGTTGGCGTCCATGCCGAAGGCCGGGCCGGAGCCCCACAGCGCCAGCGCCGAGTTCTTGCCGTACCAGTACGCGATCACGCCGTGGCCGCCGTCGAGCGTGCCCTTGGCCACCGCGTCCAGCAGCTGGAAGGCGGGCACCACCGCCCCGGCGGGCAGCACCTCGATCTTCAGCCGGTTGCCGGCCATGTCGTTCACCTTCTTGGCGAAGTCCTGCGCGTACTCGTGGAAGATGTCCTTGGCCGGCCAGGTGCTCTGGAAGCGCAGGCTGGTGGTCTGGGCCGTGCTCACCATCGGCGCCGACATGGCGCCGGCGGCCACCGCCGCACCCTTGAGCAGCCCGCGGCGGCGGGTCGAGGTCTTGCTGTCCGTCATTGGTTCGTCTCCGTCTGTGCTGTCCGTCTGTTTATGACGCTGAACGAAATTTCATCCAGCGCGCAGACTTTTCACGGCGCGAGCCGCCGCAGCCAAGAGGGTTTTCACTGTCTGAGGACAATCGCCGGTGTCCGTGGCGGCGCTTCGCTGCTGGTTGCAGCGCAGCATCGCGCCAAAGACCGTACGGAACCGAAGGACGAATCACGCCATGAATGCCTCCTCCTCTTCCCCCGACGTCCGCCCCGCAGAGGGCTATGCCGGCGACGTCGCGCCCGAGACCGCCGCCGCGTGGGTGGCCGGCGGCCAGGCCGTGCTGGTGGACGTGCGCACCGACGCCGAGCGCGAATGGGTCGGCTACGTGCCGGGCGCCGTGCCGGTGGCCTGGAAGCAGTGGCCCGGCATGGGCATGAACCCGGACTTCGACGCCGCCCTGCGCGCCGCCGTGCCGCCGGGAGGGCGGGCGGTGCTGCTGTGCCGCAGCGGCGTGCGTTCCGTGGCCGCCGCGAAGCGCGCCACTGAACTGGGCATCGAGGCCTACAACATCCTGGAAGGCTTCGAAGGCAATGCCGATGCCGACGGCCACCGCGGCAACCTGGGCGGCTGGCGCCGCCGCGGGCTGCCCTGGAAGCAGAACTGAGCGCCGCCGCGGCCGGCGCAGCCGCGTGAATAATGCGCCGCATGAGTGCCCCCGCCCACGCCCTGCTCGCCATCGACATCGGCAACACGCGCCTGAAGTGGACGCTGTACGACCGGGCGGCGCCGGGCGCGCGGGCGCTGGCCGGCGGCGCCGAGTTCCTGGACCACATCGAGCGCCTGGGTGAAGGCGAATGGGCCGGCCTGCCGGTGCGGCCCGCGGCCATGATCGGCTGCGTCGTCGCGGGCGACCACGTGCGCCGCCGCGCCGAGGAACAGATCGACGAGGCCTTCGACCTGCCGGCGAGCTGGGTCGTCTCCAGCACCGAGGAAGCCGGCCTGGTCAACGGCTACGACCATCCCACCCGCCTGGGCGCCGACCGCTGGGTGGCGATGATCGGCGCGCGGCATCGCATGCTGGCCGCGCAGCGCGCCGCCGGCGCGGGGCCGCGGCCGATGGTGGTGGTGATGGTGGGCACGGCGGTGACGGTGGAGGCCGTCGACGCCGAGGGCCGTTTCCTGGGCGGGCTGATCCTGCCCGGCCACGGCATCATGCTGCGCGCGCTCGAATCGGGCACCGCCGGCCTGCATGTGCCCACCGGCGAGGTGCGCGAGTTCCCCACCAACACCAGCGACGCGCTCACCAGCGGCGGCACCTACGCCATCGCCGGTGCGGTCGAGCGCATGGTGCAGCACCTGCGCAAGCGCTGCGGCGCCGAGCCGGTGTGCTACATGACCGGCGGCGCCGGCTGGAAGATGGCGCCGGCCATGGCGACGCCCTTCGAACTGGTGGAGTCGCTGATCATGGACGGGCTGCTGGTCATCGCCGAGCAGCGCGCCGTCCGCCTGGGCTGAGGCGCTGCCGCCCCTACCGCCCCCAGGCGGTGCCGCCGTCCACCACCAGCGTCGAGCCCACCACGTAGTCGCCGGCGCGCGAGGCCAGGTAGATGGCGGCGCCGGCCATGTCCTCCGGCGTGCCGATGCGGCCCAGCGGCACGCGGTCGGCCACCTCGTCGCCGTGGTCGCGCGCGTCCTTGTTCATGTCCGAGGCGAAGGGGCCGGGCGCGATGGCGCTGACCACGATGCGCTCGGGCGCCAGCTTGAGCGCCATGCGCTTGGTCAGGTGGATCAGGCCGGCCTTGCTGGCGGCGTAGGAGTACGTTTCCCACGGGTTGACGCTGATGCCGTCGATGGAGGCGACGTGGATCACCTTGGCCAGGTGGTCGGTGGCGGCCTTCTTCAGCATCGGCGTGAGCGCCTGCGTGAGGAAGAAGGGCGTCTTCATGTTCAGGTCGGCCACCTTGTCCCAGCCGCTCTCGGGGAACTCGTCGTAGGGCGCGCCCCAGGCGGCGCCGGCGTTGTTGACCAGGATGTCGAGCGAGCCCTCGTGCTTCGCGTACGCCGCCACCAGCGCCTGGATGCCGTCCAGCGTGGAGACGTCCGCCGGCAGCGAGACGCAGTGGCCGTGGGCCGACAGCTCCTTGGCCGCCCGGCCGCAGGCCTCGGCCTTGCGCGCCGAGATGTAGCCGCGCCCACCG
>Ga0182792_1002315_pt1 | contig 13606 bp, 9 predicted proteins | sample Passage237B_FD_130497 | JGI IMG/M metagenome (GOLD analysis project Ga0182792, IMG submission 130497) | Cellulose adapted compost microbial communities from Newby Island Compost Facility, Milpitas, CA, USA - Passage2 37B (version 2) (version 2) ...
ACGAGCGGGTCGCGCTGCGCCATCGCGCGCAGGCCGATGCCCTCCTTGAGGTAGTCCATCTCGTAGAGGTGCTCGCGCCACTTGCGGTCGAGCACCGAGAGGACCACGCGCCGCTCGAGCATGCGCATGTTCTCCGAGCCGATGAGCGCCTCGCGCTCGCTGTAGGCGTGCTCGGCGTCCGAGAGCACCTCGCGCAGCAGGACCTCTCGCGTCAGGTGCTGGATGCCGCCGACCTGCTCAGCGACCTCGTCCGTGGTGATCGAGACCGGGTAGACGGCGCGCAGCGCGGTCCACAGGGCGTCGAGGTCCCACTGGTCCGGCGTGCCCTCGGCCGTCGCGGCGTTGACGTAGGCCGTCAGGACGTCGCGGATGAAGTGCTGGATCTGCTCGCCCATGTCCTCGCCGTCGAGCACGCGGCGGCGCTCGCCGTAGATGACCTCGCGCTGGCGGGACATGACGTCGTCGTACTTGAGGACGTTCTTGCGGATCTCGAAGTTGCGGGCCTCGACCTGGGACTGCGCCGTCTGGATGCCCTTGGTGACCATCTTGGCCTCGAGCGGGACGTCCTCGGGGAAGCCCGCACGGGTCATGAGCGCCGAGGCGGCGCCGGTCGAGAACAGACGCATGAGGTCGTCCTCGAGGGAGAGGTAGAAGCGCGACTCGCCCGGGTCGCCCTGTCGGCCGGAACGACCGCGCAGCTGGTTGTCGATGCGGCGCGACTCGTGGCGCTCGGTGCCGAGCACGTACAGCCCGCCGAGCTCGACGACCTCGTTGTGCTCCGCCTCGACCGACTTCTTGGTCTTCTCGAGCACCTCGTCCCACGCGGCCTCGTAGGCCTCGGGGTCCTCGACCGGGTCGTAACCGAGCTTCTTCATCTCCTCGTTGGCGAGGAACTCGACGTTGCCGCCGAGCATGATGTCGGTGCCTCGACCGGCCATGTTGGTCGCGACCGTGACGGCGCCCTTACGGCCCGCCATCGCGACGATCGCGGCCTCGCGCTCGTGCTGCTTCGCGTTGAGGACCTCGTGCGGGATGCCCTGCTTCTTGAGCTTGGCGCTCAGCAGCTCGGACTTCTCGACGCTCGTGGTTCCCACGAGGACCGGCTGGCCCTTCGCGTGGCGCTCGACGATGTCCTTGACGACGGCGTCGAACTTGCCGGCCTCGGACTTGTAGACGAGGTCGGGCTGGTCGATGCGCTGCATCGGCTTGTTCGTCGGGATGGGCACGACGCCGAGCTTGTAGGTGCTCTGGAACTCGGCGGCCTCGGTGGTGGCCGTACCGGTCATGCCCGCGAGCTTCTCGTACAGGCGGAAGTAGTTCTGGAGGGTGACCGTGGCGAGAGTCTGGTTCTCGGCCTTGATCTGCACGCCTTCCTTGGCCTCGATGGCCTGGTGCATGCCCTCGTTGTAGCGACGGCCCGCGAGGATGCGGCCCGTGTGCTCGTCGACGATGAGCACCTCGCCGCCCATGACGACGTAGTCCTTGTCGCGCTTGAAGAGCTCCTTGGCCTTGATGGCGTTGTTGAGGAACCCGATGAGCGGCGTGTTGAGCGACTCGTAGAGGTTGTCGATGCCGAGGTAGTCCTCGACCTTCGCGATGCCGGGCTCGAGCACGCCGACGGTGCGCTTCTTCTCGTCGACCTCGTAGTCCTCGTCGCGGTTGAGGCGACGCACGACCTTCGCGAACTCGGTGTACCAGCGGTTCGCCTCGCCCGAGGAGGGGCCCGAGATGATGAGCGGGGTGCGGGCCTCGTCGATGAGGATCGAGTCGACCTCGTCGACGACGGCGAAGAAGTGGCCGCGCTGGACGAGCTCCTCGGGGCTCCAGGCCATGTTGTCGCGCAGGTAGTCGAAGCCGAACTCGTTGTTCGTGCCGTAGGTGATGTCCGCGGCGTACTGCTTGCGGCGCTCGGCAGGGTCCTGGTTCGACAGGATGATGCCGACCTCGAGCCCGAGGAAGCGGTAGATGCGGCCCATGAGCTCGCCCTGGTACTTGGCGAGGTAGTCGTTGACCGTGACGACGTGCACGCCCTTGCCGGCGATCGCGTTGAGGTACACGGGGAGCGTCGCGACGAGGGTCTTGCCCTCACCGGTCTTCATCTCGGCGATGTTGCCCTGGTGAAGGGCCGCGCCACCCATGACCTGCACCGCGTAGGGACGCTGGCCGAGGGTCCGCTTGGCCGCCTCGCGCACCGTGGCGAAGGCCTCGGGGAGCAGGTCGTCGAGGGACTCGCCGTTCGCGTAGCGCTCCTTGAAGCGCTCGGTCTCCTCGCGCAGCTCGGCGTCGCTGAGCGCCTCGAAGCTGGGCTCGAGCGCGTCGACCTGCTTGGCGACGGCTTCCAGCTTGCGCACGACTCGGCCTTCACCGATTCGCAGGACCTTGTCGAGGATCGCGGGCACGGACTACTCCAGGGGGTCGTCCCCGGCACGGGCCGAGGCGTGGTCGAGGCCGCGCGCTGCGCGCGGGCCGTGGTCCATCGTAGGCGAGGCGCCTGGGCGCGGGCGTGCAAGCACGACCGCCGAGACGAGCAGGGCCGCCCCGCACCACCCTGCGAGCCCCAGCCGTTCGCCGAGCACGAGGACGGCGAGCAGCGCCGCGGCAAGGGGCTCGAGCAGCGCGGCGACGGCTGCGGAGGTCGCTCCGGCCGCAGGCAGCCCCGAGAAGTACAGGGCGTAGGCGAGGGCGGTGGGCACGAGCGCGAGGAAGGCGAGCCACCACCAGCCGAGCGGGGTCGCGGGCAGGGCAAGGCCCCCGCGCAGCGCCGCGAGCGGGATCAGGAGCACCCCGCCGATCGCGAAGGACACGCCCGTCATCGCGAGCGGGCCCAGGCCGGGCACGGCCCGACGGTTCACGACGACGATCGTCGCGAAAGCCAGCCCCGCGAGGAGGGCGAGACCGACGCCGACGAGGAGCGCCGAGCCCGAGGCCCCCGCGGGCCGCTCGCCGTCGACGATCACGAGCAGCGCAAGTCCGACGGCGGCGGCGAGGATCGCGAGCTGCACGCGCGGGTCGGGAAGCCGCCGTCGGCGCACCGCCTGGGCGCTCGCGACGAGCACGGGAGCCGAACCGAGGGTCACGAGCGTCGCGACGGCGACGCCCACGAGGTACACCGCCTGGAAGTAGGCAGCCTGGAAGACGGCGATGAGCACCGCGACCGTCGCGACCCGGGCCCACGCGGCGCGCGAGGCGACTCGTAGGCGCCCTCCCCCGGCGAGCATCAGGCCGATCACGAGGGCGAGGCCGCTGCCGAGGAGGCGGTAGGAGCCCACGGTGCTCGAGTCGAGCGCGGCCTCGCGCCCGAGCAGGGCTCCGCTGAGCCCGCCCGCGCCCCAGCACAGCGCTCCGAGCACCACGAGCACGAGCCCGCGGCGGGCAGTCACTGCTCGACCACGAGCGAGAGCTCTCCTCGTCGGGCCACCTCGGCGCGCAGGGCGCTCGCGAGGTCTCCGCGCTCGGCGACCACCACGGAGTCCAGGTCGAGCCAGCGCGAGAGCTCGGTGAGCTCGGCCGCGAGCTCGGCCGCCGTCTCGCTCGGCGCGTGCTCCTCGGGCCACGCGGACTGCACGAGCAGTCGCCCGTTCGCGCGCTCGGCCTTGAGGTCCACGCGCGCCGCGACGTGCTCGCCCACGAGGAAGGGCAGCGAGTAGTAGCCGTACTGGCGCTTCTCGGCGGGCGTGTAGATCTCGAGGCGGTAGTGCATCCCGAAGAGCGCGAGCAGGCGCTTGCGCTCCCACACGAGCGGGTCGAAGGGGCTCAGCAGCGCTCGGCCCGTGGCCCGGCGCACGCGCGCGGCGTCCCGGTGCAGGTAGGCCTGAGGCTTCCAGCCCTCGACGCTCACGGGCTCGAGCACGCCGTCCTCGACGAGCGCGCCGACGGCTCGCTCGGTGTCGTCGGGGCGCAAGCGGTAGTAGTCGGCGAAGCAGCGCACGGTCCCCAGGCCGTGCGCCTTGGCGGCTCGCTCGACGAGGGCGAGCACGGCCTCCTCGCGAGCGGGCGGCTCCCCCTCGAACACCGCGGGCGGGAGCACACGCTCGGGCACGTCGTAGAGGCGCTCGAAGGACGCCGTGCGCCCCGCGCTCGCGACCTCGCCCAGGTAGAAGAGGCGCTCGAGGATGCGCTTGGCCACCGACCACTCCCACCAGCCCTTGCCCGAGCGGGGGTGGCGGTGCTCGAAGCGGTCCTGGATCTGGCTCGCCGTGACGGGCCCCTCGGCGCGGACGATCGCGCGGATCTCCTCGGCCTCTGCGGCGTGCACGCGCAGGATCTCGAGGTCGTCGGAGAACCACTTCACGGCCTGGGCCGAGCGGCGGTAGGACATCAGCCGGTAGGTCTCGGGCGGCACGAAGGAGGCCTCGTGCGCCCAGGTCTCGACGAGCCGCCGCGGGCGCTCGCGGGTCGCGCGGTCGAGCAGCGCAGTGTCGTAGGCGCCCAGGCGCGAGTAGAGCGGCACGAGGTGGGCGCGCGCAAGCACGTTGACCGAGTCGATCTGCAGCAGGCCGAGCCGGTCGACGACCTGCTGGAAGCTGCGCATCGTCACCGGGCCCGAGCGGCGTGGACGGTCGAGCCCCTGCGCCGCGATCGCGACACGGCGCGCCTGCGAGAGGCTCAGAGCCTGCGTGCTCACCACCTGCACATCCTTGCCTACGGGGCTGACATCCCCGGGGTCTTTCTCTCTGGGCGAAGACCCCCTGCTCGCAGCCGCAGGGCCCGCCCTCGCCGGGGAGGACGGGCCCTGCGGTCGATCGAGGGCTAGACGGCCCGCTCGCCCGCGCTCACGACGGGCGTGTCGAGGCGGATCACGCCGTAGCTCCAGCCCTTGCGCCGGTAGGCGACGGAGGGCTGGGCGGTCTCGGCGTCGACGAAGAGGAAGAAGTCGTGCCCCACGAGCTCCATCTCGTAGAGGGCGTCGTCGAGCGTCATGGGCTGCGCCTCGTGCACCTTCTCGCGGATGACGACGGGCGAGTCGCCGAGCGTGTGCTCGACGGCACCGTCCTCGGTGACCGTGCGACCGTCGTCCGGCTCGGGGACGGGGATGTCCTCGAGCGGGCGCACGTCCACGGGGACGAGCTCGGGCGCCCCGGAGGTGCGGCGCGACTTGATGCGGTCACGGTGGCGACGCAGGCGCTCGAAGAGCTTGGTCGCGGCAAGGTCGAGCGCCGCGTAGCGGTCGTCCGCGGCAGCCTCGGCCCGGATGACCGGGCCCTTGCCCCGGACGGTGATCTCGACCACCTCGCTCTGGTCGGACTGGCGAGGGTTGGACTCGTGGGTGATCTCGACGTCGATCCGCTGGGCGCGAGGCGCGAGCTGTTCGGCCTTCGCGAGCTTGGACTCGACGTGGCTGCGGAACCTGTCGGGCACCTGGGTGTGCCGGCCGACGACGACGATCTCCATGGAATCCTCCGTGCGGATGAGCGGGGCTCGCGCCCCGGGAGTGGACCTGCCGGTTCGGCTCCGGAGAGCCTCGGAGTCCTATCACCTCCCTCCGCCGAGGTGCCGGGCTGTGGGCTCCGGCCTCTCTTGGACCTTCAACCTATCTCGCAAGCAGGGTGCTCACCAGCCCATCCGTCCCCCTCTTTCTCGCGGGGGCAGGAGTAGCGTCGAGAGAGGGGCCGCAGGGCTCGGCGTCGCAGCGAGCACGAGTCCCGCGAGGACGCGCGCCCCGGCCTCCTCGAGGGCGTCGACGGCCCGCGCGAGGGTCGCTCCCGTGGTCAGGACGTCGTCGACGAGGACGACGGCGGCCCCCGCGACGCGCCTCCCCTCGCGCACCCTGACCCTTCCGCTGAGGTTCCGTCCGCGCGCCCGCACCCCGAGCCCGACCTGGTCCCGGCCGCCGCGCCGCCGCACGAGCGCGCGCTCGGTGCGCGCGGGCACGCCGTGCTCGGCCAGGCTCGAGACGGCCGCCCGCGCGAGCCCCGCGACGAGGTCGGCCCCACGCCGTCGCACCGCGAGCGGGGAGGACGGGGCGCCGACGACGAGCACCCCGCGCAGGCCCGTCTCCCGCAGCGCCACGGCGAGCACCGGGGCGACCCCCGCGACTCCCGCCGCGAAGGCCTCCGCGAGCGGCCCCGTGAGGTCCGCCCGCCCTCGGTCCTTCCACGCGAGCACCGCCTCGCGCACCGTGCCCGAGTACGGCGCGCAGGCCCACACCGGCAGGGGCGGGGAGCCGTCGAGGCGGTCGAGCCGGGGCGCGTCCTCCTCGCAGCGCCGCATCGGTCCCGCGAGCGCGGAGCGGCAGTCCTCGCACCAGTCGAGATCGGGCTCCCCGCAGCCTGCGCACGCGACCGGCACGAGGACTCGGCCGAGCTCGACCCACCAGTGCTCCATGCCAGGACGCTCCCCCGGCCCGACCCCGGCGCGCTCCCCGCCTCTCGAGCCCCTGGGGACCGGGCTGCGCCGTCGTCGTCGGAAATGCCTGTCGCCCCCACCGCGCCCTTCGCTAGCGTCCCCGCATGCCGCTCGCCAGGATCGAGGTCCGCCGCCCCCGCCCCGAGGCTGAGGTGCGCGCCCTCATGACCGTCGTCCACGAGTCCCTGAGCCACGCGGCGGGAAGCCGGCGAGCGAGGTCGACCTCGGCTTCCCGCTCGAGGTCTGAGCCCCGGCCGGGCGCTCAGCCGGGGAAGGCGGGCGCGCGCACTCCCGAGGTGACCCGCTCCCAGCTGCCCGAGCGCCACTGCCACAGCTCTCGGTCGTCAGTCGCGGGATCGCCGTCCTCGGTCGTGACGTAGATCGAGCGCTCGCCCTTGCCCACGGCCACCGCCGTGACCGGCGAGCTGCCGCCCGGCGTCGAGCGGGTCGCAGTGAATCCGCCCACGGGCACGATCGCGAGGCTCTGCGAGACGGCGCCGGGCATCGAGCCGAGCACGGCGAGCGTCGCCTCGTCGACCCAGTGCGCCTCGCTCGCGTCGGCGAGGATCGTGCCGACGCCGTGCGGCTGGCCGATGCGCTGCGGGCGGCCCAGGCTGTCGCTCATCACGGCCGCGACGTCCACCGAGGTCCCCTCGTCGCCCGCGGAGACGATGACGACGCGCGCCCCGTCGCGCGAGACGCGCACCGAGCGCACCTCGCGCCCCTCGAGCCACTCGGCCTGGATCGAGATCGGCTCGACGCGCGAGCGGGCCGCGAGGAGCACCCCCTCGTTCGCCTCGGGCGAGGTCCAGACCCAGCCGAAGCGGTCCACGCTCGGGTCGGTGAGCCTGCGCCCCTCGAGCCACGGGTCGGATCCCCCCTCGCCGCGCACGTTGACGATCCGCCGCGAGCCCGCGAGCGCGACGAGCGGGAAGCCGCCCGGCCCCTGGGCGAGGGCCCGCACCGAGGCCCCCTCGAGCGGGGCGACGTCCTCGACGGGCACGAAGCCCGAGGAGGTGAGCTGCACGACCCGCTCCTGGGAGTCGATCGCGAGGAGCGAGCCGTCGGGGTTGGGGTCGCGCACGAGCGAGTCGTCCACCGGGACGGTGATCGGGACGCCCTGGACGAGGAAGCGCACCGAGCTCACCCCGCGCAGGCCGCCGCGCAGCAGCACGGCCTCGAGCTGGCCGAGCAAGAGCGACTGGTCCTCGCGCTCGAGATCCATGAAGGCCGGGTCGAGGTCGACCGTCGCCTGGCCCGAGCCGTCCACGATCACGCTGTCCCCGTCGAGCCTCGCGGCGTCGAGCAGGTCCGTGAGCACCGCGTCGCGCAACCAGGGAGCGGGCCCGGACTCGAGGAGCATCTGCACCGCGAGCGTCGCGGCGTTGTCGCGCTGGAACCAGCGCAGGTCCGGCACGAGGTACGCGCGGTCCGGGGTCGCGAAGTAGAGCGTCGTGCTGCGGTAGAGGTTGTTGAAGTTCGAGAGGTTGAGCAGCACGGCGTCGGGCAGGGCGTCGATGCGCCACTCGTCCTCGGAGTTCTTCGCGAGCTCGAACTCGAAGGACTGCTCGTTGACCGAGCCCGTCTCGATGAGCACGCCCTGCTCGTCGACGCGGCCCGCGACGGGCATGGTCACGGCGTAGACGACGCGGTCGGTGGTCGTCTCGACGATGTCGAAGCGCGGGTCGGCTCGGTAGATCGTGACCTCGCGCCAGGGCTCCCACGCGACGCGGCCCTCGAGGGTCAGGTACTCGCGCGTGATCTGGTGGCCGCTGTTGACGCCCGCCGGGGTCGCGGCGAGGAAGCCGCGCAGGATCTCCTCGGGCAGCGCGCCCGGGGCGGGCAGCGAACCCTGCGGGATGATCTGGCCCGGCTCGCCCACGAAGTTGTCGCCCTCGCGCACCTCGCCCGAGGTGGGCAGGCCCGAGCAGCCCGCGAGCAGGGTCGCGAGCGCCACGAGGGCCGCGAGGGCGCCCCGAGTCCTTCGCGCGGCGCTCATCGGGTCTCCAGCCTGTCGAGGTCGGGGATCGCTGCGGGGTCCGCCTCGCGCGCGAGGCTCGACTCCTCGGTCTCCGCGTGCACGGCGGGAGCGTGCGGCATGGGGTGGCCCGGCAGGGGGGGCAGCGGGGAGCCGGTGAGCTGGATTCCCGCTCGCCGCGGCAGCGTGAGACGGAAGTTCGCACCGAGCCCCGGCCGGCCCCAGGCCTCGAGCCAGCCGCCGTGCAGGTGGGCGTCCTCGAGGGAGATCGCCAGTCCCAGTCCCGTGCCGCCCGTCGTGCGGGCGCGGGCCTTGTCCGCGCGCCAGAAGCGGTCGAAGACGTGCTCGACGGCCTCTTGCGACATGCCGACGCCGTAGTCGCGCACGCAGATCGCCACCGCACGCTCGTCCGCGCCGACGGTCACCTCGACGTCGGTGCCTTCGGCGTGCTCGATCGCGTTGACGAGCAGGTTGCGCAGGATCCGCTCGACGCGGCGCGGGTCGAGGTCCACGGAGGTGGGCTCCTCGGGCACGTCGACGCGCAGCCAGGAGCCCTTGTGCTCGGCGAGCGAGGTCACGGTGTCGACCGCGGCGGCCACGACGTCGCGCACGTCCCGGCGCTCGGCGTCGAGCACCGCGGCGCCCGCGTCGAAGCGCGAGATCTCGAGGAGGTCGGCGAGGAGGTCCTCGAAGCGGTCGAGCTGGGTCATGAGCAGCTCCGCGGAGCGGCGCAGGGCGGGCGGGAACTCCTCGCTCGCCGCGCCGATCACCTCGGCCGCGATGCGCACCGTGGTCATCGGCGTGCGCAGCTCGTGCGAGACGTCCGAGACGAAGGTGCGCTGCAGGGCGCCGAGCTGCTCCATGCGCTCGATCTGGTCCTGGAGGGACTCGGCCATCTCGTTGAAGGAGCGCGCGAGGGTGGCCATCTCATCTTGGCCGCGCACGTGCATGCGCTCGGTGAGGTGACCGTCCGCGAGGCGCTCGGCGACACGCGCGGCGGTGCGCACGGGACGCACCGTCTGGGTCGTGACGAGCCAGGTCATCGCGACGAGCAGCGCGACGAGGAGCACGCCGCCCGTGGTCATGGTGCGCTGGACGTAGGAGAGGGTCTCCTGCTCGGCACTCAGCGGGAAGAGGAAGTAGAGCTCGTACTGGCCCGCGATCGGGACCTGCACCGTCGAGCCGACGACGATGCCCGGGGCCAAGGCCCCGGGGTCCGTCGGGTCGCCCGGGATGCCCACCGACTGCCAGCGCTGACCGCCCTCGGCCGCGGCCGTCGCGGCGCGCAGCTCGGGGGTGATGACCGAGCGCAGGGCCTCGTTCGTCACGAGGTCGTTCACGACGGCGGGCGGGAGCGGGCCCGGCGTGCGCAGCAGGAAGACCGAGCGGTCGGGCGAGCCCGTGAGGAGCGACTGCTGCACGGAGTACTGGAACATCTCGGTGATCTCGGTTCCGGTGCGGATCGCGGCGGCGTCGAAGTTCGACTGCATCTGCTCGGTCGCGCGCGCGGCCTCCTGCAGCACCTCGGAGGTGCGGCGCTCGAAGAGGTCGGTCGAGATGCGCTGAGAGAGTACGACGCCGATCACGGCGACGGCCACGAGGCCCAGGAGCATCGTCGTGCTCAGCACCCGGACCTGCAGCGAGGACCGCCAGCGGCGCACCGCGCGCGCCGGCAAGCGGGACACGCGCACGAGGCGCGAGCTCAGGCGACCCATCTCACCCGTCCGGCGGCCCCGCCTTGTACCCGACGCCGCGCACCGTCAGCACGATGACGGGGTTCTCGGGGTCCGGTTCGATCTTCGAGCGCAGCCGCTGGACGTGGACGTTGACGAGCCGCGTGTCCGCAGCGTGGCGGTAGCCCCAGACCTTCTCGAGCAGCACCTCGCGCGTGAAGACGTGCGTGGGCTTGCGGGCGAGCGCGACGAGCAGGTCGAACTCGAGCGGCGTGAGCGGGATGGGAGCGCCCTCGCGCAGCACGCGGTGGCCCGTCACGTCGATCTCGAGGTCCCCGATGAGCAGGTGCTCGGGGGCCGGGTCGCTCGAGCGGCGCAGCCGGGCGCGCACGCGGGCGATGAGCTCCTTGGGCTTGAAGGGCTTGGGGATGTAGTCGTCCGCGCCGGACTCGAGACCGAGCACGACGTCGACCGTGTCGCTCTTCGCGGTGAGCATGACGATCGGCACGCCGGACTCCGCCCGGATCTGGCGGCACACCTCGATGCCGTCCTTGCCCGGGAGCATGAGGTCGAGCAGCACGAGGTCGGGGCTCGAGGAGCGGAAGGCGTCGAGCGCCTCGTCCCCGTGCGCGCAGAACGTCGGCTCGAAGCCCTCCGAGCGCAGCACGATGCCGATCATCTCGGCTAGGGCCACGTCGTCGTCGACGACCAGGATCCGTCCCTTCATGCCCCTATCGTGGCACCTCGCCCGAGACAGGACGTCATTTCCGTCCGGCGAGCGTGGCACGATGACCAGATGACGAGCACTCCCGAGGGTGGGCAGTCCCCGTGGACGCAACCGTCCCAGCCGACCGAGCAGGTCGGCTACGGCACCGGAGCGGGCTGGGGCCCCGCCCAGCAGGCACCTGGTTACGCCGCGCCGGGGTCCCCGCCGGCCGCTGAGGCCCCGACGCCTCCCCCAGGCGGCTGGGGCGTGCCGCCCGCGCCGCCCGCAGCGCCTCCCGCGGGCTACGCGGCGCAGACGGCGTTGCGCCCCGGCATCGTCCCGCTGCGCCCGCTCACGGTGGGCGAGCTGCTCGACGGCGCCTTCCGCTCGGTGCGCGCCAACCCCGGCGTGATGTTCGGGCTCACCGCGCTCGTCGTGACGATCTCGGTGATCGTCCAGTCGGTGCTGCAGTGGTACGTCCAGGGTCTCCTCGCGGGCTACTTCGCCGACTCCTTCGGCGAGCTCGACGAGATGGGCGAGGAGCTCTCGGGCACCCTCGCGGCCTCGACCGCGAGCGCCCTGACCTCCACGCCCGTCCTCGGCATCGCGATCGCCGTGCTCACGGGCCTGCTCATGGTCTCGGTGAGCCGCTCGGTGATCGGTCAGAAGGCCACGGCGGGCGAGGTCTGGGCGAAGGTCCGCCCGCGCGCGCTGGCCCTCGTGGGCTTCTCCTTCCTGCTCAACCTCGTGATCGTGCTCGTGACCCTGCTGGTCGTCGGGATCGTGGCCCTGCTCGCGGTGAACGAGCAGCTCGGCCTCGCCGTGGCGGCCGCGCTCCTGGGCCTCGTGGCCCTCGGGGTCTTCTCGATCTGGATCGCCGTGCGCACGCTGCTCGTGCCCGCGGTCCTCGTGCTCGAGGGGCTGCCCTTCCGACGCGCGATCGCTCGCGGCTGGCGCCTCTCGCGCGGGAGCTTCTGGCGCTTGCTCGGCGTGCTTGCGCTCGCCTTCCTCATCGTGGTGATCGTCGCGAGCATCATCGCGATGCCCGGCGCCTTCGTCTCGCTCATCCTCTTCCCCTTCGCCGACCCGACCGAGCTGGGCCCGCTCATCGTCAACGCCGTGTCGCTCACGATCGCCGAGACGATCTCGACCGTGTTCATCGCGGCCGTGATCGCCCTGCAGTACATCGACGTGCGGATGCGCCGTGAGGGGCTCGACGTCGCGCTCGCGCGCGCCGCTGCGGAAGCCCCGTGACCCGAGCTCTCCTGGGGGCCTGGACGCCCGTCGAGCCTGACGCCCAGACCGCGCGCCGCTGGGCGCGCGAAGAGCTCGCCGACCCCGTCTACCACCGCGGCAAGACCCTCCTCGAGCGCTTCCTCGACTGGTTGCGCGGCGTCTTCGAGGACCTGCTGGGCTCTGCCCAGGGCCAGCCGCCGGACCCGGGGACCGTGGGCCTGGTCGTCCTCGCCGTCGTCCTCGTGGTGGGCCTGCTCGCGTGGTGGATCGCGGGGCCCGTGCGGCTCGCGCGCCGCTCCGCCAAGGAACGGATCGTCTTCGACGCCGACGACGTGCGCACGGCCGAGCAGATGCGCGAGGCCTCTGCCGCAGCCGCGGACCGCGGTGACTGGCACGCCGCGGTGCTCGACCGCTTCCGCGCGCTCGTACGCGGGCTCGAGGAACGAGCGCTGCTCGACGAGCGCGCGGGGCGCACCGCCCACGAGGTCGCCGTCGACGCCGGGACCGTGCTCCCCTCGCTCTCCGAGCGGCTGCTCACCGCGAGCGCCCTCTTCGACGAGGTCTGCTACGGCGAGGGCGAGGGCTCTGCCGAGGGCTACGCCTCGCTCGAGGCGCTCGACGAGGAGGCCCGCAAGACCACGCCCCGGCCCCGCGTGGAGGTCGAGGCATGACGACGACGGCTCCCGCTCCCGTGGGCACCCCATCGACCGCGGTGGACCACGCCCCGCGCCGTCGCCGCGTCGTGCGGCGCATCGTGTGGGGCCTGGCTCTGCTCGCGCTCCTCGTGCTCGCCTCCGTGCTGCCCGAGCCGCGCACGAGCTCTGACCCCCTCGCGCCCGACTCCACCTCCCCGAACGGCTCTCGAGCCCTCGCGCAGATCCTCGGGCGCCAGGGCGTGAAGGTGGAGCACGTCGACCGCCTCGCCGAGGCCATCCGGTCCGCGACCGAGGGGAGCACCCTGCTCGTCACCGAGCACGGGCTCATCTCCGAGGACCAGGTCTCGCGCCTCGCGGCGACCCCCGCGGACCTCGTGCTCGTCAACCCGGACTGGCTCGTGGGCTGGTACTCCGCCCAGCTCCTCCGGGACGACTCCTGGGGCAGCTCGGAGAGCTCCTGGGCCGCGGGCTGCTCGGTCCCCGCGGCGCAGGCTGCGGGCTCGCTCTCGTGGGCGAACGGTGGGTTCCGCGCAGCCGAGGGCGCTTCGCCCGAGCTGTGCTTCCGCGACGACTCGGGAGCGGCGGGGCTCGCCGTCGTGACCGAGGGAGGCCGCACGATCTCCGCTCTCGCGACGGGCGCGCCCCTCACGAACGAGGCCCTCGTCGAGGAGGGCAACGCGGCTCTCGCGCTGCACCTGCTGGGCGCGAACGAGAAGCTCGTCTGGTACACCCCCGACCGAGCCGACCTGTGGTCCGAGGACTCCTCGGAGCCCGAGGCCTCGCCCAGCGACCTGCTGCCCGAGTGGGTCGGCTTCGTCGGGATCCAGCTCCTCGTGCTCGTGGCCTTCCTCGCGCTGTGGCGCGGCAGGCGGCTCGGCCGGCTCGTGCCCGAGCCGCTGCCCGTCGTCGTGCAGGCCGCCGAGACCACCCGAGGCCGCGGTCGCCTCTACCGGCGCGCCCGCGCCTCCCGCCGGGGCGCCGCCCCTCTTCGTGCCGCCCCCCCGGGCCGCTG
>Ga0182792_1002323_pt1 | contig 13583 bp, 6 predicted proteins | sample Passage237B_FD_130497 | JGI IMG/M metagenome (GOLD analysis project Ga0182792, IMG submission 130497) | Cellulose adapted compost microbial communities from Newby Island Compost Facility, Milpitas, CA, USA - Passage2 37B (version 2) (version 2) ...
ATAAATGCGAATGCGTTGTTCATCTTTCTGTTAATCATTTTCTAGTTCAAAGGGCAAACCTAAGATAAAAATCTCAAATATCCTGCACCATCCCCCACCTATTTCATTTGTCGCACTTTTTCCGTATCTTTGGGCCACCGAATTTAACAACGATAATGAGCGAAGAAAACAAGCAGAAGTCAACTTATTCCGCAGATAACATACAGGTACTGGAAGGATTGGAGGCCGTTCGCAAGCGGCCTTCCATGTATATCGGTGATACGGGTGTCAAGGGGCTGCATCACTTGGTATATGAGGTCGTCGATAACTCCATCGACGAAGCCGTGGCCGGTTATTGCGACGATATTCAAGTCATTATCCACAAAGACAACTCCATTACGGTGGAGGATAACGGCCGGGGCATACCGACTGGCATCAACAAGAAAGAGAACAAGTCCGCGTTAGAGTTGGTCATGACCGTCCTCCATGCGGGCGGCAAATTCGACAAGGACACCTATAAAGTTTCCGGTGGGTTGCATGGCGTGGGGGTTTCCTGCGTCAATGCATTGTCTACGGTATTGATTGCCGAGGTGCACCGCGAAGGCAAGGTGTTCATGCAGGAATACCACAAGGGAAAGCCGCAATATGACGTCAAAACGGTAGGGGAGAGCGACCGTACCGGCACCAAAGTGACTTTTCATCCCGATCCGGAGATATTCGCCACTACTACGGTCTACAACTATGATACACTGGCCAGCCGGCTGCGTGAGTTGGCCTTTTTGAACAAAGGCATACGCCTTACTTTGGTGGACGAACGCGACGTACAGGAAGATGGTTCCCTGTTGAGTGATGTGTTTTATTCCGAAGGGGGGCTCAGCGAATTTGTCAAATTCCTCGATGGTACCCGCCAGCCACTCATCCCCGAGCCTATCCATGTGGAAGGCGTCAAACAGGGTATCCCCGTGGAGTTGGCCCTGCAATATAACGACACCTACTCCGAAAACGTTCATTCGTATGTCAACAACATCAATACCATTGAGGGAGGTACGCACGTGGCGGGTTTCCGCAGGGGGCTTACCCGTACGTTGAAAGCGTATGCAGACAAGTCCGGATTGCTCAAAAACATGAAGGTGGAAATCACGGGCGATGACTTCCGTGAAGGACTTACGGCCGTGATTTCGGTAAAGGTCGCCGAACCGCAGTTCGAAGGGCAGACCAAGACCAAGCTGGGAAACAATGAGGTCATGGGTGCCGTGGACATGGCTGTCGGGGAAATCCTGGCCAATTACCTGGAGGAAAACCCAAAGGAAGCCAAGACCATCGTGCAGAAGGTCATCATCGCAGCCCAAGCCCGCGCAGCGGCCCGCAAAGCCCGCGACATGGTGCAGCGGAAAAACGTCATGGGCGGAAGCGGCCTGCCCGGTAAACTGGCCGACTGTTCCAACAACGACCCTGAAAAATGCGAGATATACCTGGTGGAAGGTGATTCGGCGGGCGGGACAGCCAAGCAAGGCCGCGACCGCGAATTCCAGGCAATCCTGCCCCTCCGTGGCAAAATCCTCAACGTGGAAAAGGCCATGGAGCACAAGATCTACGAAAACGAGGAAATCAAGAACATGTTTACTGCCTTAGGCGTGAGCATCGGCACGGAAGACGATGCCAAGGCGTTGAACCTCGATAAACTGCGGTACCACCGCGTCATCATCATGACGGATGCCGACGTCGACGGTTCGCACATCACCACGTTGATCCTCACGTTCTATTTCCGGTACATGAAGGAGCTCATCGAAAACGGCTACGTATACATCGCTACGCCTCCGCTATATCTTGTCAAGAAAGGCAAAGAACAGGAATATGCGTGGAATGACGACCAACGGGATGCCGCCATCCAGCGCCTTAAGGGATCGGGCAAGGAAGACAGCGTGCACGTACAGCGATACAAAGGTCTCGGCGAGATGAATGCCGAGCAGCTTTGGGAAACCACGATGAATCCCGAAACGCGGACACTCCGTCAGGTCACCATCGAGAACGCTGCCGAATGCGACCGGATTTTTTCCATGCTGATGGGGGATGAGGTGGCGCCGAGGCGCGAATTCATCGAACGCAACGCGAAGTACGCTAAGATTGATACGTAGTAGGTGTTCGGTGGTGGGTGTTCGGTGACCTGTCTAGCGGACCACCCATCACTGACCACCGGCCACGCGCAGCTAAACCCCCACCGCCACTTTGCTGTGCAGGTACCGCTTCTTGTACTCCAGGGGCGTCATGTCGGTTACCTTCTTGAAATGCCGGTAGAAGTTGGACACGTTGTTGAAGCCGCACTCAAAACAGATGACCTCCGTGGGCAGGATGTCTTCCACTAACAACCTGCATGCGTGGCTGATGCGTATCTCGATAAGGAAATCGTAATACGTCTTCTTGGTCATCAGCTTGAAATACCGGCAGAACGACGTGACGCTGAGGTTGGCAATCGAAGCGATTTCCTCGAGGGAGATTTCCTTTTTGTAGTTGCTCAGCGTATAGGTGCAGACTTTGTTGATGCGCACAGCATCCATTTCGTTGGACTTGTAAAAGGCGTGGGCCGAAGCGATTTGGACATACTCGTCCGTTTCGGCGACTGTTTTCAGGATGGAGAGCAAGATAATCAATCGCTCGATGTCGGTGGCCAACGTAGCCTTATGCATAAGGTCTATCAATTTTGCCCGACTCCTACCTGTGAATTTCATCCCTTTGCGGGCTTTCTCGAATAGCTTCGGTATGAGGTATGTCTCCGGTAAGCTCAGGAAATCCCGCCCCAAACAGTCGGGGAGGAAATGGATAACGATGGCCTCTACTTTCCGTTCGGGAAGGTTTTGGTAATACTCCTCGTTGCATTGCCACATGTGCGGAAGATTGCTGCCCAACAGCAGTACCTCACCTTCCGAAAAGTTGCCGATATTATCACCGATGAAACGTACGCCCTTACCCCTGATCACATGGTGAAGTTCCAATTCAGGATGGTAATGCCACAGCGACCCAAAGTTGGGCTGCACATCGTGCCGTGCGCTGAAAGACGACTGGATTTGGGTCGGCACCTTATGAAAAAGCGGTTTCATAACGTATAAAGATAATTTTTCCCATTATTGCTCGATTGGGAAAAGGGTTTATAATCTGTCGATGCCCATTCCGGAACATTCCCGAACGTATCGTTAGTACGAATATAGGCGATAATGAATCGATTTCCAAGGAAATGATAAGATTGTACAATAAGAAGGCAATAAATTCCAATAATGCCGGTACCTTTTCGCACACCTTTGTACCGTGCCGGAGGCAATTGTAAACCAGGATGTAATAAACCAAGTAGACCATGAGTAAGGTAACCAAGAAGGAAATTTGGCTCGTCGCGAGCGGCGATCTGCGGCTTGCGGCAAACCGATTGTGCTGGAAAGCCCAGGAAACGATGGAAGCCCAGTTAGCCACTGCCATCGAAAGGCAGGGGTGGCGGGTAAAACGCGCACATGGCTATGACCCCGATAAACAGCACGGCTTCATTGACTCCCAGCGGATGGGTATCGAGGTGTTCCGCGCCATCCCTGAAAACGCGCCGTTGATTGTGGCCGAAAGCGTTTGGCAATATACACATCATGTATTGGCAGGACTGACCACGCATCAGGGGCCTATCCTTACCGTGGCCAACTGGAGCGGGCAATGGCCTGGTTTGGTAGGGATGCTCAACCTCAATGGATCACTCACAAAAGCCGGGGTGGACTACAGCACGCTGTGGAGTCGTGATTTTACCGATGAATTCTTCGAAAGGGGATTGGCCGAATGGCTGGAAAATGGGGTGGTGAAACACGACCTCCAGCATGTGAGGAGCTTCGATCTGGTCAAGATACCACAGGCCGACGAAGCAGCGGGCCGGTCGTTCGCCCGCAGGTTCCGTGAGGCGAAAGCCATCATGGGCGTATTCGACGAAGGCTGTATGGGCATGTATAACGCCATCGTGCCGGACGAGTTGCTCCATGCCACGGGAATATTCAAGGAGCGGCTCAGCCAGTCCGCGCTCTATGCCCGCATGCAGGCGGTGAAGGATGCCGAAGCGGAGGCCGTATTGCAATGGCTGCAGGACAAAGGCATGGCTTTCAACTGGGGAGCGGATGAGGAGACGGAACTTACCCGCAGGCAGACACTGGAGCAGTGCAGGATGTACATCGCTGCCGTGCGCATCGCCGCCGACTTCGGTTGCGACACCATCGGCATCCAATACCAACAGGGGTTGAAGGACCTGACGGTGGCCAGCGACCTGGTCGAAGGGCTGCTGAACAATACCGAACGTCCTCCGGTCTATTCCGAGGCGGGGCAAGAACTGTTCCCTGGCATGGCCATTCCGCACTTCAACGAGGTCGACGAATGCGCAGGCATCGATGCCCTGCTTACGTACCGGCTTTGGAAGGCATTGGGCATGAGCGGTGAAAACACGTTGCACGACATCCGCTGGGGCGAACGCTACAACGGGGAAGGTATCGACGACTTCGTTTGGGTGTTTTTGATTTCGGGTGCCGTGCCGGCGGCCCACTTTGAAGGAGGTTATGCCTCAGCCAGCAGCTGGCGGCAGTCGCCTATGTATTTCCGGCTGGGTGGCGGCACACTGCGCGGAGTGAGCAAGGCCGGGCCTATCGTGTGGAGCCGGATTTATGTGAAAAATGGGCAATTGCACGCCGACCTCGGCGTAGGCAGGGCGGTGAACCTTCCCGAGACCGAGACGCAGCGCCGCTGGCAGGCGACATCACCGGAATGGCCGATCATGCATGCGGTGCTGGATGGCGTTGGCCGCGACCAACTGATGGCGCGGCATCAAGCCAACCACATCCACGTGGTATATGCCGACGACGAACAGGCGGCACACCGGGCCTGTCGCATCAAGGCCGCCGCATTGGACGAATTGGGGATTGCAGTACATTTCTGCGGCAACGTCAAGCTATCGGACCGATGATGGCGGTGGGTGAAAACTACGTAATCGGGCTGGACTTCGGCACGGATTCCGTGCGTGCGTTGCTGGTAGATGCCGGTACCGGTGAAGTGCCGGCAAGCGCGGTACGGTTATACCGGAGGTGGAGTGAAGGTCGGTATTGCGATAGCGGGCGTTCGCAGTTCCGCCAACATCCGCTGGATTACATCGAGGCCATGGAAGGCAGCCTCCGGGAGGTGATTTCCGCTATTCCCGAAGGTATGGTAAACCGGATCCGAGGGCTGTCCGTGGACACCACAGGTTCCACCCCCGTGGCCGTAGACCGCCGGGGGATGCCGCTTGCTCTGCTTCCGGATTTTTCGGACAACCCCAACGCCATGTTCGTGCTGTGGAAAGACCATACGGCCATAGCCGAAGCGGAGGAAATCAACGCCCTGGCTCACGGTTGGGAAACGGACTATACCACGTATTCGGGAGGGAGCTACTCCCCAGAATGGTTCTGGGCGAAGATGCTCCATATCCTCCGCACAGATGATGCGGTGGCAAAAAGCGCTTATTCCTGGGTGGAGCACTGCGATTGGATTCCTGCGTTGCTATGCGATCATGCCGATGTAGCCGCCATCCGCCGTAGCCGCTGCGCAGCAGGCCACAAAGCCATGTGGCATACCGCGTTCGGGGGGCTCCCCTCCGATAGGTTCCTCTCCTCACTGGATATCCGGCTAGCCGGTATGCGTGATCGGTTGTATCGCAGCACCTATACAGCGAATATCGCCGCGGGTATCCTTTCCGCGGAATGGGCCGAGCGTACAGGACTGCCGACCGGCATACCCGTCGGCGTGGGAGCCCTTGACGCGCACATGGGTGCCGTTGGCGCGTCCATCAAGCCTTATTCATTGGTGAAGGTCATCGGCACCTCCACCTGCGACATGCTGGTGACGCCGGTTGACGGCCATGGGGAACGCCTGGTAAGCGGGATCTGTGGACAAGCAGACGGATCGATCATCCCCGGCATGCTGGGCCTGGAAGCCGGTCAATCCGCTTTCGGCGACCTGTACCAATGGTTCGCGCGCCTGCTGGCCTATCCCATCGAAACGCTGTTGGCCGGTACACTCAGCCGGCAAGAGCAGCGCATGCTCGCTGAGCGCATACTGCCGGCATTGAACGAACAAGCCGCAGCGATTCCGGTGATGGACAGCGATGAAGTGGCCTTGGATTGGGTGAACGGAAGGCGTACACCGGATGTGAACCCCGCCCTCAGTGCATGGCTCACCGGCCTCCGGTTGGGAACCGACGCGCCAAGGGTGTTCAAATCGCTGGTGGAGGCTACGGCCTTCGGCTCAAAGGCCATCGTGGACCGTTTCGAAGCGGAAGGCATCCCGGTCAAGGAAATCATCGCTACTGGGGGAATCAGCAAGAAATCGCCTTATGTCATGCAGGTATTGGCCGATGTGTTGGACCGGCCGATTAAAGCCGTGAAGACGGAGCAGGCCTGTGCCCTTGGGTCGGCCATGTACGCCGCTGTCGTGGCCGGGATACATCCGGATATCGGCGCTGCGCAAACTGCGATGTCTTCGGGTTTTGACGAGGAATATCGCCCACGGCCGGATAGGGCGGCGATATACCGGCAACTTTACCGTCGTTACCTGCAGCTTGGCGGCTTCCAGGAGACGCAAATATCCTACAAGCAGCAGCCAAAATCGTAGAGCGGACGGAACGCCAAAGCCCTTATATTTGTAACCGAAGCAAATAATCCAATAAATAAGCCTTCATGACGAATCTTCCCCTTATCGACATTACCGTAATCATCGTGTACCTATTGGCCATGGTATTGGTCGGCGTATGGTTCTCGCGGAAAAACAAAAGTGCCGACCAATTTACCAAGGCCTCGGGCCTGATACCGGGTTGGGCGATCGGCCTATCCATCTATGCCACGTTTTTGAGCAGCAATACCTTCCTGGGCGTGCCCGGCAAGGCGTTTGGCAGCAATTGGAATGCGTTTGTTTTCAGCATTTCCATGCCGTTGGCGGCTTGGGTAGCCGTGAAGTATTTCGTGCCATTTTACCGGGCTACCGGAGAGGTGTCCGCCTATACCAACCTGGAGAAGCGTTTTGGGCCCTGGGCAAGGAGCTACGCCGTGATTTGTTTTCTCCTGACACAGCTTGCCCGCATGGGATCCATATTTTTCGGTATTGCCCTCAGCTTGCAGGCTCTTACCGGATATTCCATGGAGACCATCATGCTGGTGACCGGCGTCTGCATCATCATCTACACGGTGATGGGCGGTATCGAGGCTGTTATCTGGACGGAAGTCGTGCAAGGCATCATCAAAACGCTCGGCGCCGTATTGATTGTCTATCTTATCGTGGCGAACATGCCCGGTGGTATTTCCCGCATTGTCGAAATCGGACAGGCCGACGATAAATTCAGTCTGGGCGAGCTATCGTTCGACTTGACCACCTCTTCGTTCTGGGTCATCCTGCTGTACGGCTTTTTCATCAACCTGAACAACTTCGGCATGGACCAGAACTACGTGCAACGTTATCACACCGCTTCATCGGCCAAGGAAGCTGGCAAGTCGGTATGGCTTTGCGTGTGGATATATGTGCCGGCCTCGCTGCTGTTTTTCGTCATCGGCACGTGTCTCTACGCCTATTACCAAGTCAATCCGGAGTTGATTGAACCGGTGAAGCTGCAAGCCGCTGCGGAGCGCTTGGGCGCATCGGCTGCACAGGCAGAAATTGCAGACCTTGCGGCTACGCTGAAACCGGAGGACTATGGAGATAAGGTGATGCCGCATTTCATGGTCACTCAGATACCCGTTGGGCTTGTCGGGCTCATTGTGTCGGCCATCCTGTCGGCAGCCATGAGTACCATCAGTTCGGGGATGAACGCTTCGGCAACCGTGTTTTCGGAAGACATCTACAAGCGATACGTCAACCCGAAGATTGGAGGCAAAGGGCAACTTCGGCTATTGTACATCGGTACGGCGATTTTTGGACTGGCGGGTATGTTTACCGGGGTTGCGATGATCGGTATCAAAAGCATACTGGACATTTGGTGGCAGCTTTCGGGGATATTCGCTGGCGGCATGCTTGGCTTGTTCCTGTTGGGAATCATCAGCAAGAAGGCGCGCAATGGCGATGCCGCCATCGCCGTGATTGCCGGTGTCCTGGCAATCCTGTGGATGACGTTCTCTTACCTGATACCCGAGCAGTACGATTACCTCAGGTACCCGCTTCATGTCAATATGATCATTGTGGTAGGGACGTTGGTGATATCGCTGGTGGGATCGTTGTTCGCTGGTTTGCGGTCAAGGCAGTAATCGCGTGGTTGATGTCGGCTAAGATGCGTATCATGCCGAATGCAGGATTGAGCTTTTCCCGTGTTTTGAACCCTCACTAACCTTTGGCACTCCGCACGAACGCCGATGGGCTCATGCCGAATTGTTTCTGGAAATCCCTGGAGAAATTGCTTGGCGTGGTATAGCCGATCAAGTGCGCTACCTCATTGATTTTATAGTCACCTTGTGCCAATAATTCCGCTGCCTTTTTCAGTCTCGACAGGTTGATCAGTTCGTTCGGTGTAAGGTCCGACAATCCCTTGATTTTCCGGTACAAGGTCGGCTTACTCATGTTCATCGAGGCGGCAAGCCGATCGACATCAAACGTTTCTTCCGTAATGTGGGCGTCAATCACCTCCTGGAGGCTTTTCAGGAAGGTCTGGTCGGCTTCTGACGTGGAAATGGAACGGAGATGACCCAACGGCGAACTGGAGAAGTGTTGCTTGATGATGCGCCTGTTGGCCAGTAGATTTTCGATTTGGGCCACCAAGTGCTGCATGGAAAACGGTTTGGACAGGTACGCATCGGCTCCGACTTCAAGCCCTTCGATTTTTGCATTCAAGGTGTCTTTAGCCGTCAGGAGGATGATGGGGATGTGACTGAACTGCAGGTCGTTCTTCATGTTCCGGCATAGGGTGATGCCATCCATCACGGGCATCATGATATCCGTGACCACCAAGTTGACCTCCTGTTCGGCAAGCAGTTTCAGCGCTTCTTGGCCATGCGATGCCTTCAGCACTTGGTAATTGCCAGCAAGCTCCCGCTGGAGGTAGTGGATGATATCCCAATTGTCTTCCACGATCAGGAGCGAGGGCCTTCGGTCATTGGGTAGCGCGACTTCGGCCGGGGTTTGCAAAGACTCCTCTTGTTGAGCCAGTGTAAATTCCTCGAGCGTTACGTTTTCCTCCAGGTTGGTTGGCAGGGATAGCATGAATCGCACACCATGGCCTGTCTGCCGGTCGAGTGCGAGTTGTCCTTGGTGCAGCTCGGCCAAGAAGCGGGCGAGGGACAGGCCGATACCCGTGCCGGTTTCCTTGGTGTGGTTCGGTAGCCGGAAGAAAGGCTCGAAAATCTTTTCTTGGTACGGCTCGGGTATCGCGGGGCCATCATTGCAGCATTCCACCCGCAACAGGTTTTCCCCTTCGTTGATGGGCAGCAGTTTCACCGTTACGGTGGAGGCCGCATACTTGATGCCATTGCCGATCAGGTTATTCAGGATTTTCTTTACTGCTTCCTTATCCAACACGATGGTACAAGCGGTTTCGGGGAGCAGCAAGCGATAAGTAAGGTTCTTCTTTTCGGCCACAGGCAGGAATGATTGATGGATTTCGGCCAGCAGCTCGTTGATGTTAGCCCTGACCAGATTCAGGTTGAGCTTATTGGCCTCTGCTTTCCTGAAATCCAGGAGTTCGTTGGTCAATGCAATCAACCGATTGGTATTCCGCTCGATGAGACTGAGTTGTTCATGGTCTTCTTCACGGCTTGGTGGTGTGGCCAGCAGCTTGTCGAGGGGCATCTTAATCAAGGTCAGCGGCGTCTTGATTTCGTGGGCGATGTTCGTGAAGAATTCGATTTTCGCATGATACAGTTCACGCTCCTTGTTGTTGTTGAGGTGTTCGATGCGCCGTTTGTTCTTTTCGTTAAGGGCAAGGAAATAATATCGGAGCACTACAGCGACGATAGCGATGACGGCAACGGCATAGAGCAAATAGGCCCATCCGGACAGCCAAAAAGGCGGATTGACGGTCAGGTGGAGCACACGTTCCTGATTGCCCCACAGCCCTTCGTAATTGGCCCCGCGTATGCGGAACGTGTACCGTCCAGGCGGAAGGCGGCTGTAATGGATGGCATGTCCCTGTTGCGCGGTGACCCATTCCTTGTCGATGCCCTCCATTTTGTACTGGTACCTATTCATGGAGGGGATGACGTAGCTGAGCGCCGCCGCTTCGATGCTGATGTTGGTGCTTTTGAACGGAAGTGTGAGCGCATCTGTATGGGTCAGCGCCGTTTTTAGCGGGCTGCCCTGTTCGCGCAGGTTGACAGGGAGGTGGTTGATTTGTAGGCCCGTGATATAGACTTTCGGGATATGCTCGGTATTACCGAAATCCTGGGGCCGGAAACTTACCAGCCCCTTCAACGTCCCGAAATAAAGCGTACCGTCGGTATCCTTGAACGATGAGTTATAGTTGAATTGCTCGGTGGGCAGTCCATGGTCGATGTGGAAGCGCTCATAACGGTTCTCCGAGGCATCGTAACGGCACAATCCCTTGCCTGTGGATATCCAATAGTGACCGGCATCATCTTCAAGGATACGGAAAACCTGGTTGTCGGGCAACCCGTCAACGGCTGTATAGTGTTGGAAAGCCGCAGTCTTCCGGTCATAGCGGGTAAGCCCGCCCTCCGTGCAGAACCAGAGCTGGCCTTTGTGGTCGCCATAGACGTGGTTGACGTAGTTGTTTGCCAATACCCCTTGATGGTTGGGCAGGTGCTGGAGATGCCCCTCCCGGCCCGTGCGCGTATTTTGGTAAAACACGCCGGAACCATAGGTGCCGACCCACAGTGTTCCTTCGTCGTCTTCATGGATGCTCTGTATATGTCCGTCGAAAAACGGCAACGGCACAAAGATGTCCTGCGCCGGATGGTACCTGAACAACCCATTCCACGTACCCACGAGCACATCGCCGTTTTTGCGGCGATAAAGGGTGATGATGAAATCGCTGGTGAACGACTTCCCGTCGGAAGCGGCTTTATAGTGCCGGATGACCTTGCCCGTCCGGATATCCAGCACGTCAAGTCCGTGCTCGTAGGTGCCTACCCACAGCTCGTTCCCGTTTGCTACGAGTCCATGGATATTGTGGTAGGCGATGTGTTCAGGTGACGGTCCGGGAAGAAACGCCTTGATTTCGCCTGTCGCCGGATTCAGGCGGTTGAGCCCCGCGTCTTCAGTGCCAACCCACAGGTAGCCCGCATTGTCCTTGGTGATTTCATGCACGATTTCACCGCTAAGGCTGGGCTTGCCGGGTTCGGGAAAATACTTTCGGAACCGGTTGTTGTGAGGAGAGAAATAATTGACACCGCCGAAATAGGTGCCGAGCCAAATCCCGCCCTCCATGTCTTTGCATATGGCCGAAACGATGTTGTTGCTCAGCGAATAGGGATTGGTGGGTTGCCTACTGATGAGTTCGCCCGTCCGCGACATCCCATCAAAGCGCAGCAATCCGGATTCGGAACCAATCCAGTAGGCCCGGCTGTTTTCCTTGAAGATGGTGTGTACATGGATGTTGAGGGGCTTCGCGTCCTGCAGTGCGTTTTCAACCGTTTGGGTATGGAGGTCTACATAAAGCAATTCGTTCATGGTACCCACCAGCAGGGCGGTATCTCCCAAGGCACAGAGGGCTTTGATGGAAGACATGTGCTTGCCGTAGAGCCGCTGGATGGGATATTCGATGAAGCGCTGTTCTTTTTCATCGAAACGCTTGACCATGCCTTGGCTGGTAGCTAGCCAGATTGTGCCGGTTTCCGATGCATGCAGGGAAATGGTCTGGTCGGCTGAAAAATGGTGCTGGGTCACCTTTTCCGTACCCGCATGGTACTGGTATAGGTTTAAGTTGCTGACCACCCAAATACTGCCCGCGCGATCCCCTTGTATGTAACGGATTTCCCCTGCTGGAATCCCGGTAAACAAGCGGAAGGTCTCGTATTGCGGGTCAAAGCGATAAATGCCTTGGTACGTGCCGACCCAGAGCTGCCCCGCCGCATCCTCGTATAAACTGAAAATCGAATTGCTACCGATGCTGGTGCTATCCTTGAAATCGTGTTTGAATGTCCGGAATCGCTGCCCATCGAAACGGTTCAATCCGTTCCGGCTCCCGAACCACATGAAACCCATCCGGTCTTGGTATATCGAGGTAATCGTATTGCTGGACAGCCCGTCGGTAACCTGGTAGTTCCTGAAGTCCATGGGAGACTGACCATAGCATACGGTTGCGATGGCGATGAACGAAGCCGGAAGTAGGTACCTGAGCATGAGCCGGTGTAACGTGGTTAGTAATATCCGGGTAAAAATAGCGGTATTGCCGTTCCCGTCCAATGCATTTGCCGAAATTGATACGTTTTGAATGCAAATTGATAACGTCAGATAGGCGATTTCAGGAGGATAGTTGTTATTTCGTACCGTAAACAATTATAACCGGGGGGATGAACCCTTTGGCCATTATTATTCCTAATGTTATGGTAAACTTAGACTGTAGTAAAAGCTATTGGCATCGTGTGCACGGCTTCATGATGGGCCTTGTTTATTTATGCCTGCTAGCGGCACCGGCGGCATACGGACAGGACCGTGCCGTGGTACAAGGTGTGGTCACGTCGTCCGATGGGACACCGTTGGCGGGCGTGACGGTAAAGGAAGCGGGGACTTCCAACGCGGTAAGTACGGATGACGAAGGAGGTTTCACGCTGGAAACAACCAGTGCCCGTCCGTTGCTGGAATTTTCCATGGTGGGATTCGAACCGCTCGAACTGTTGGCGGCCCCGAAGATGCAGGTCATCCTCTATGAGCAGCAGGGCCTGCTGGACGAAGTGGTGGTGGTCGGATACGGTACCCAGCGCAAAGGCGACGTGACCGGATCCATTGCCTCCGTAAGCGGCGATGCTATCCGTTCGCTTCCCGTGCCGGATGCCGGTCAGGCCCTCCAAGGGCGAGCTGCCGGGGTGCAGGTTGTAACGCCGGGAGCCCCCGGAAGTAACGTGACACTCCGGATACGGGGAACGGGCACGATCAACAACAGTGATCCCCTGCTGGTCATCGATGGCATACCCACGGATGTTCCGCTGAATACGCTGAACCCCGATGACATTGCCTCCATGGAGATACTGAAAGATGCCTCGGCGGCCGCGATATACGGTTCGCGCGGGGCCAACGGCGTGGTGCTGATCACGACGCGGCGGGGAGTGGCCGGTAGGGCGAAGCTCGACTTGAATGCCTACGGGGCGGTACAGCGGGCCACGAGCAGGGTCACGCTGCTGGATGCCACCCAGTTCGCATCCATGCACAACGAGATGATGGCCAACAACGGGCAGGAGCAGAACCCGGCATTTGCCGACCCCGTGTCGCTCGGTGCCGGCACGGACTGGCTCGGGGAACTGTTCGGGAGCGCACCCATGCAGCACTACGGACTGTCATACACTGGCGGAACCGAAAAATCCACGTATTACCTGTCGGGTACGGTGATGGACCAGCAAGGTATCGTCATCCATACGGGTTACCGTCGGTATACGGCCCAACTGAATACAGAATCCAACGCCTTGGCTTGGCTG
>Ga0182792_1002324_pt1 | contig 13575 bp, 11 predicted proteins | sample Passage237B_FD_130497 | JGI IMG/M metagenome (GOLD analysis project Ga0182792, IMG submission 130497) | Cellulose adapted compost microbial communities from Newby Island Compost Facility, Milpitas, CA, USA - Passage2 37B (version 2) (version 2) ...
CCCGACCCGCGGGCCGCGGGCGCGCCTGCCGATGGCCCTGGCCGCCTCGCCGGCCTACCTCGCGGCCCGGGGCGTGCCCGACGACGTGACGGCGCTGCGCCGGCACGACCACGTCCGCTACGTCGTCGGCGGGCGGCCCTATCCCGTGCGGTTCGCCGACGGGAGCGTCTTCACGCCGGAAGGCTTGCTCGACACGGACAGCAGCATGGCGATGCGCATCGCGGCGCTGAACGGCCTGGGCATCGTCTACATGCTGCGCCTCGCCATCCAGGAGGACCTGGACGCCGGCCGCCTGTCCCTCGTGCTGCCCGGCCACGCCCTGCCGACGGTGCCGGTGTACGCGCTGCACGCATTCGGACGCCACACGCCGGCACGGGCGCGGCTGTTCATCGACTTCGTCGCCGCTCAGTTGTCGGCCTTCGGCGCCTGAGCTGGCCGCGCGTGCCGCTGCGCGAGGTAGCGCCCGGGCGGCACGCCCATGGACTTCTTGAACATGCTGATGAACGCGTTGACGGAGTTGTAGCCGAGGTCGGCGGCCACCTGCTGCACCGTCGCGCCGGAAGAGAGCCACTGCAGCGCCACCATCACCTGCAGCCGGTGGCGCCAGTGGCCGAAGGACATGCCGGTCTCGGCGCGGACCAGGCGGGCGAAGGTGCGCTCGCTGACGGCAAGCCGCGATGCCCACTGCGCGGCCGTGCTGCGGTCGGCCGGATCGGCCGTCAACGCCTGCGCCATCCGGCGCACCCGCGGCTCGGCCGACATCGGCAGATGCAGCGGGCCGGTAGCGACGGTCTCGAGCTGGTCCAGCAGCACGGCCCGCAGCCGCCCGGCCTGCACGCCATGCTGCCGCTCGTGCGGCAGGCCGGCGAGATGCAGCGCCAGCTCGCGCAGCAGGGGACTGATGCCGACCGTGCAGCAGTGCCGCGGCAGGGCGTCCATTTCCACGCCGAGGAAGAGGAAGCACACGCGGCTGTTCGGCGCGACCCGGTTGCCGTGGGGCGTGGCGCCCGGTATCCACAGGCCGCCGTGCACCGGCGCCATCCACATCGCGCCGGGGACCTCGCAGGTCATCGAGCCCTCCAGCACCATCGCAAGCTGGCCCTGGACGTGCCGGTGCTGCGGCATCTCCTCGTGCTGCACGCCGGCATGCACGATCACGGCGGCGACCGCCGTGCTCATCCTGCCGAAGTCGAATGTCCAGGGACTGAATGGGCGGACGGACATGGGCGGGCGCCATTCTGGCAGGAACGAGGGATCGAACGTCGGCATCGAGGGACGCCGCGGCCAGGCCCGCCGATAGAGTCGATCGCGACATCCACCGCCTCTGCCGCCCCCATGACATCACCGACATCGCCGCGCGCGGCGCACCATCCGGCGCTGGCGCTCGCCGGCATCCTGCTCATCGCCGCCAGCCTGCGCGCGCCGATCACCGTGGTCGGCCCGCTGGTCGTGCCGATCCGCGAATCCCTGGGCCTCGGCGCCGCGCAGGCCGGCCTGCTGACCACCCTTCCGCTGCTGGCCTTCGCGCTGGTCTCCCCCGTCGCGGCGCCGTGTGCGGCCCGGTTCGGGCTGGAGCGCACGCTGCTGGCCGCACTGGCCCTGATGTGCGCGGGCATCGTCCTGCGCTCGGCCGGCCCGGCATGGGCGCTGTACGCGGGGACGGGCCTGACCGGCGGCGCCATCGCTGTCGGCAACGTGCTGCTGCCCAGCCTGCTCAAACGGGACTTCCCGCTGCACATGGCCCGGCTGACGGCGGGCTACGCCGCGACGATGATCGCGGCGGCGGCCCTGGCCTCGGCCGTGGCCGTTCCACTGGCCGAGGCGTGGGGCGGCGGCTGGACGCGCGCCCTCGCGGCCGTCGCGGTGCTGCCGCTGCTGGCGGCCCTGCCCTGGCTCGTGCCGGCCCGCCCGCCTGCCGACGCCGCCCCGCGGCCGTCTCCCGCGGCGCAGCGCCCTTCGGTGTGGCGGGCGCCCCTGGCTTGGCAGGTCGCGGCCTACCTGGGCCTGACCTGCCTCATCCACTTCGCCGCCATCGCATGGCTGCCGGCGATCCTGCAGGAAGCGGGTGCGTCCGGCGCACGCGCCGGCGCGCTGCACGGCTGGATGCAGCTGGCCGGCGCGGCGCCCGCGCTGGCGCTGGTGCCACTGCTCCAGCGCCTGCCCGACCAGCGCTGGATCGCCTTCGCCTCGCCGGCGCTCGGCGCATGCGGGCTCGCGGGGCTGCTGGCGCGGCCCGAGTGGGCTGCGCTCTGGACGTTCGCCTTCGGCATGGGCATGGGCGCCTCGCTGGTGCTGAGCCTGGCCTTCGTTGGCCTGCGCGCCGGCTCGCCTCAGGTCGCCGCGTCCCTGTCCGGCATGGCGCAGTGCATCGGCTACCTGCTCGCCGCCGTCGGTCCGACGCTGGCGGGCTCCCTACGCGAGTGGAGCGGACGCTGGAGCCTCCCGCTGGGCGCCTGCATCGCGCTGTGCATCGCGATGTGCGCGCTGGGGCTCTCGGTCGGGCGTGCGGGGCACATCGACGGAACGCCCGTCCGCCGAGGGCGAGAAGGCCCCCAGCCGAGCGCGGGCTGAATGCGCCCCTGCATCGGTGCCTGCCATGCAACGCTGCGGTCATCCCGACCCGCGCCGCAGCGCGATCGGCGGCGCCCGGCTCTACCTGCTGTGCGCAGGGCGCCCGCGCACGGCGGCGCGCCTGGAGCCCGTCGCCGCCGGCGTAAGCTGCCGGCGCAGCTGGCGCAACCGCTCGATGTCGCGGCCCTGGGCGCCGTCGCCGGCCTGCTCGCACGTCTCGGCGAGCAGTTGCGCCGCCCTGGCGTCCAGCCCGGTGGAGACCCACAGCCGGGCGAGGTCCAGCGCCGCGCGCCACGCCCAGCTCGCCGCGCCCTGCTGCCTGGCCGTCTCGAAGGCGCCGCGGTAGTGCGCCTCGGCCTCGCGCGCCATACCGTCGCGCTCGCAGCGCCGGCCGGCCGCCCGCCGGACCTCGGCCGCGCACCACTGCGCCTTGCCCTGCGACACCCGCTCGAACAGGTCGTCGTCGATCCACTCTGGGCAGAAGGTCACCAGCATTTCCTTGCGCGGCGCGTCGTACGCCGGAAGGCGGGCAGCCACCTCGCGCACGTGCCTGCCACGGTCCTCGTCGGCATCGGGCAGCAGGCCCTGCTCGTACCACTGCGCGTAGCGCAGCCATCCCACCAGGCCCTTGCGCTGGGCCTCGTCCTTCATCATGTGGATCCACGTGCGCGCCAGGTCCGACTCGCCCGTCCACACGGCGACCGGGCAGGCGCCGTACAGGCCGGAGCACATCGTCACCGAGGTCCCCACCGCCTGGGCGCGCGCCACCAGGCTGCGGGCCGCCTCCAGCGCCTCGGCCGCGCGGCCCTGGATCCACAGCGTCCGGCAGAGCACCGCCATGGCGGCGACGACGGGATCCACGCCCACCATGCTCGCCCGGGTGTGCACCGTGCCGCCCATCATGACGATCGACGCCTCGCTGTGCTGCCTGGAGACCTCGAAGCGGCCGCAGAAGTGATTCGCCATCGCGCTCACGCGATGGGCGAGGTTGAGCGCCGACGGGTCGGACCATGTCTGCGCGACCGCCAGGAGCGCATCGGCTTCCTGCAGGGCCACCGCGTACTCGCCGCGGAACATGTCGTGCGTGCACCTGCCCCAGCGGGCCTGCAGCTCCAGCATGGGCACCTTCAGTTCCCGTGCGCCGGCCAGCGCGCGCCCGGAGACGGCGGCCAGTTCCGACATCGATCCGCCCGTGTGCAGCAGCGCGCTGATCAGGGCCGTGCACAGCCAGGTGGCGGTCTCGACGTCCTCCGGCAACTGGCGGTCGACCAGCTCGAGGGCCGCCGCGATGCCGTCGCGGTACTCCTCGACCTGGGAGACGTGGAACCACAGGGCCGCTGACGCGGAGACCAGCGATGCGGCCATCTTCGCGTCGGGCTGCTCCGCCAGGCAGGCTTTCAGCGCGAAGCGCACGTCGTCCAGGTGGAAGGCGTAGCGCATGCTCCACGCCCGCTCGTCGCGCACGGTCAGCTCCGCCGTCGCCGCCTTCATGAGTTCGAGCATCAGCGCCGCATGGCGCTTCATCAGCATCGGCCGCTCGTCGGTGCGCGACAACAGCATGGCGGCGTAGCTGCGCGTCGTCTCCAGCAGGCGGTAGGGGGCGATCGCGTCGCTGCTGTCGAAGGACACCAGCGACTTGTTGGCCAGGGAGATGAGCGCGTCGAAGGCTTCGTCGGGGTCCATGTCGCCGTCGACCAAGCCGAGCGCCAGGTCGACGTCGAAGCGGCTGCGGAACACCGACAGCCGGCGGAAGAGCCGCAGTTCGCCCTCGCTCAGCAGCGCGATGCTCCAGTCGAGCGCGGCGGCCAGCGTCCGGTGGCGCGGGAACACCGCCCTGCTGCCGAAGGCATACAGCCGCAGGTGGTCGTCCAGCCGGCGCGCGAGGTCGTCGACCGACTGGGCGCCCAGGCGCGCTGCGACGAGCTCGATGGCCAGGGGAATGCCATCGACCTGGCGCGCGATCCTGGCGAGCACGCAGCCGTGCGCTTCGCCGAAGGCGCCGGCGCCGGCCGCCCGGCCCCGCTCCACCAGCAGCTGCACGGAGGGCCAGCGCAGCGCCTCCTCCAGCGTCAGGCGCTCGGCGCCGGGCACCGCCAGGGCCGCGAGCCGGATCACGTACTCGCCCGTCACGCGCAGCGCCTCGCGGCTGGTCGCCAGGATGCGCAGCCGGGGCAGCGCCGCCAGCAGGCTCGTCATCGGGATCACCAGCGACTCGATGACGTGCTCGCAGTTGTCGACGAGCAGGAGCACGTCGCGCTCCGCCAGGCGTTGGACGATGGCCTGGATGGTGTCCGGCATGTCGGCCGCCGCCCCCAGCGACCGCGCGATGGTGCCGACCACGTGGTCCCCGGAGATCAGCGTCGACAGGTCGATGAAGGCGATCCGCGCGCCGTGCGCCTGCCCGTAGCGCTGCGCCGCCCGGATCGCCGCGCTCGTCTTGCCGATGCCGCCCGCGCCGGCCAGCGTGACCAGGCGATGGGAGGCCAGCGACTGCACGATGCCGGCGACGTCGTCGTCCCGGCCGACGAGTTCGGTCAAGCGCACCGGCAGGGGCGTGAAGGACGGCTCGGCCGCACGCTCCTGCACGGCCGCACCGCCGTCGAGCGCTTCGCGGCGCACACGCCCGTTGAACCGGTAGCCCTTCAAGGGCACGTTGGAGATCCACTCCAGGCAGCCGTCGCCCTCGCCCGGCTCGCCCAGCGCCTTGCGAAGCGTCGACATGTGGACGCGAACGCTCGCCTCTTCGACCACCACGCCGGCCCACACGGCGGACAGCAGCTCGTCCTTCCTCACGTATTCGCCGGCCCGGCTGATGAGCTGCAGCAGCAGGTCGAACGAGCGCTGCCCGAGCCGCACGGGCCGGCCTTCGCGCTCGAGGCGCCGCTGCGCCTCGCTGAGCGTGAAGGCACCGAAGCGCCAGCGCGCCTCCTCGGCGCCGAAGGAGGCGGAAGCGGGCGGCGGTCGCTCGGCCGGTGCTTGCATGGTGTGGCGTGGTCAACCCTGGGACGTGCGGTCGCCGGGCATGCTTCGGGGTGGCAGCGCGACCCGCAGGCAGCAGCCACCGGCCGCATGCCCGGCATCCGGGTGGCCCGATGCGCCCTTCCCGCGGCGCCTGGCAGGCATCCGGCGAAGGACCTGCGCGCGCACTATATGGCCCGGGTGCGGCCCCCGCAATCGATGGACGCGAATGACCTCACCGGCCTGCGGTACGGCCGCGCGGGCGGGCGGTCCGTGGCCCGGCAGGCGCATCTCCCGGCATGGCGCTTTCATGGGCCGGCGTCCTTCCTCTCAAGGCGATCGTCGGGGCCGGCGCCGGCCGCCCCTATGCCATCACGCCCAGCGGCAGCGGCCCGCGCCGCGGCGGCGCCGCATCGATCGCCCCGGCACACGCGCGGCCATGCAGGCGGCCGGCGCGTCCTGGCCGTCCGCGATGTGCCACCGGAGCAGGTCTTCTTCCCGCGCCGTCAGCCCGCCGCGCCGCGGGCACGCCGCAAGGAGCCGCACAGCCCGGCCGCAGAAGGCGCCGCTGCCGCCCCGCGCCGCGGCGGCGATGCCGTCCAGCAGTTCGCGTGCGGAAGCGTCCTGGAACAGCAGGCCGTGGGCGCCGCCGTCGATGACGCGCCGGACGTTCACGTCGGCATCGCTGCGCGCCACGACGACGAGCCTCGGTGCTCGCCCGCCCGGCGCGGCGGCACGGAGGTTCGATGCGTGGTCGGGATCGCACACGACGACGTCGACGGGCACGTCCGCGCCGCACGGCCCGGCGTACAACGTCATACCGGGTTCGCGCCCGACGAGCGCACGCAGGCCCGCCATCAGCAGCGCGTCCCTGTGGTGGACGCGGACCGCGATGGCCGGCCTGCGCGTCGCGGTGCGCAGCCCCGGCATCGCGGCGCCCGGCGCAGCGTCCGCTGCCAGCAACGCGCCGCGGCGCAGGGCGCGTGCAAGTCGAGGCGCTCCGTCGGGGCCGGCAATTCGGCCCAGCACCGAGCGGACCCGTGCCCGCACGGTGCCCTCGGCGACCCCGAGCCTCCGGGCGATCTCACGGTTGTCCAGGCCGCGCACGAGCAGCCGCAGCACGTCCAGTTCGCGCGGCGTCGGCGCTCCCCGGGCGAGGGCGTCCAGCAACTGGTCGGCGACGCCCACCGACAGGTACCTGCGCCCCTCGGCCACGCGCCGCACCGCCACCTGCAGTTCCTCCGCCGTGCAGTCCATGCCGAGGTAGCCGCGCGCACCCGCGCCGATGGCGCTGCGGACCTGCCAGGTCCTGTGGGACTCCGCGACGACGAGCACCGGCCGCGCGGCGCATGCGGGCCGAAGCGGGTCTTCCAGCACCTGCAGCGCCGTCGCATGATCCGCCACGAGCACGCCGGCGGGCACCGCCTGCGCGCCGAGCACGGCCTCGATGCCCGCGGCGATGCACGGACTCCGGTGGGCGACCGCCACCCGGCTCCGCACATCGCACGTGGCCGCTGCCGTCATCGCCGATGCGCTACGCCGCGCCGGCCAGGGCCACGATGCTGGTGATCCCGTTCCTGGCCATCTTCGTGTAGGGACAGTAGCGCTCGGTGCTTCTCACCAGCGCCTGGGCCACGCTCCTCTCGACGCCCGGCAGTGCGATCCTGACATCGGCCGCGAGCGCGAAGAGGCCGTCCACCGGATCGCGGCCCAGCGTCACCTTCACCTCGACGCTCGCGCCGTGTACCGGTATGTTCCGCCTCGCCGCCAGCAGGCTCAGCGCGCCGTGGAAGCAGGCCGCGTAGGCCGCCGCGAAAAGCTGCTCCGGGTTGGTGCCGCCGCCGGGGCCGCCGAGTTCCACCGGCAGCCGCAGGTCGCAGGCGAGGCTGCCGTCGTCCGAGCGCGCGACGCCCGACGCGCGGGCGTGCTCGCACTCGCCGCCGGTGACCGTCACCGCCGTCGAGTAGATCGAATCGAACTGCGCACCGTGGTACTTGTCGAGGAGGCTGGGCAATGGAGGCTGCAGGCGGGTCATGATGGGCGGGAATCGGGACGACGGCGCGGACACGCCCCGCCTGCGCGGCGCGGCGCAGGCGGGCGCGGATGCCGCAGCGGCTCAGCGCGGCGCCTTCGGCATGGCGAACCAGGCATCGAAGCCGATGCTGCAGATACGCGCGCCGGGGCCGGGCACCAGGGTCTCGTCCTCGAGCTCGGCGCCGAAGTAGCGCGCGTGCACGTCGGGCACCACGGTCCTCGGGTCCTTCGAGGCGGCCAGGAAGCGCTGCACCAGGTCCGACAGGCGCGCGCGCTCCGGCCCGGCGATCTCGACCACGCCGCCGAGCGGCGCGCCCACGGTGTACTCCGCCACGGCGGCCGCCACGTCGTCCGAGGCGATCGGCTGCACGAAGGCGGGCGACAGGTGCACGCTGTCGCCCTGCGTGGCCGACTGCGCGATGGCGCCCAGGAACTCGAAGAACTGGGTGGAGTGGACGATGGTGTAGGGCAGGCCCGACTCGCGGATGAGCGCCTCCTGCGCGATCTTGGCGCGGAAGTAGCCGCTCTCGGTCAGCCGGTCGGTGCCCACCACCGACAGCGCGAGATGGTGGCGCACGCCGGCCTTCCTGCCCGCCGCCAGCAGGTTGCGCCCCGAGGTCTGGAAGAACTCCAGCACCGCCTTGTCCTCGAAGGACGGCGAGTTGGCCACGTCCAGCACCACCTGCGCCCCTTCCAGCGCCTGGTCCAGCCCCTCGCCGGTGAGCGTGTTCACGCCCGAGGCCGGCGAGGCGGCAAGCACGTCGTGCCCGCCGGCGCGCAGCCGGTCCACGACCTTGGATCCGATGAGGCCGGAGCCCCCGATGACGACGATCTTCATGATGTTTCTCCTGTGGTTGTGCGGGCTCAGGCCAGGGCGGCCTTGTCGAGGCCGAAGAGCTTGTCCGCGGAGCCGGGCACGCTCTTGAATCCGATGTTCAGGCGGCTCCATGCGTTGGTGGACATCACCAGGAAGGTGAGGTCCGAGATCTCCTTCTCCGACAGCTGCGTGCGCACACGCTCGTACAGCTCGTCGGGCACGCCCTGGTCGGACAGCTGGGTCAGCGCCTCGGTCCAGGCCAGCGCGGCCCGCTCGCGCGGCGCGAACAGCGTCGACTCGCGCCACGCAGCCAGGTGGTACAGGCGCAGTTCGCGCTCGCCGTGCAGCCTGGCCTGCTTGACGTGCATGTCCAGGCAGAACGCGCAGCGGTTGATCTGGGAGGCGCGGATGACCACCAGATCGCGGATCGGCTCCTCGATGGCGCCCTCCTTGATGGCGTTGAGGAACTCGACGAACTTCTTCAGGAGTTCCGGCGATTGCTTGGCGTAGTCGACTCGTTGCGTCATGGCGATGTCCTTTCCAGGGCCTTCGGTCCCCGGCTGTTTGAGGTGGAAGGGTGCGCGTCCGGCGTGAGCGTCGGACGTGGATTCATCGTAGGTTTCGGCCCTGCGCCGCGGTAGCCTCGATCCGGGCCGCTCGGTGTTGCATCGAATGCACCAATCGGCAGGGCCGCGGCCGCGGCGGCGCATGCAGTGCCGCCGCAGGGCGCTCAGGGTTCGCCGGCCTTCGAGGAAGCGGCCTCGACGATGATCCGGCCCACGCTGTGGGGCCTGGAGACCAGGACGGAATGGGACGCACCCCTGGCGACCACGGTCTTCACCGCCTTCGCGCGCTGCGCCATGAACGCCAGGGCCGCGGGCGGAATGTTCTTGTCGGCATCGCCATAGACGAACCAGGACGGGATGGTCTTCCACGCGGCCTGGGCCGCCCCTTCCGCAAGGGCACCTTCGGTGACGGGGCGCTGCGACGCCGCCATCAGGCGGCCGGCGTCGGAGGGCACGTCCGCCGCGAACTGGCTCCAGAACTTGTCCTGTGCGATGTAGAGGTCGCGGGCGCCGTCGGGCAGGACGACCGGCGGGGCCAACACAGATAGACATGCCCACGGAAGCAGGGCGCGGAAGTACGCGGAGCGCTTGGATTTTTGCGGGGAGCGCGGAGCTGACACCGATTGACAACGCTGCCAACCCTCTTGATAATGAAATTCGTTCGCTCGAAATGAAATTTGCCCCCGTCCGCTGGAGGGACAGCCGCATGAAGAATATCGTTCGCTTAGGAGCCGGCTCGGGCTTCTGGGGAGATGCAATGGACCCGGCCATGGAGCTGCTGGAGCACGGAAATCTCGACTACCTGTGCTTCGACTTCCTGGCCGAATTGACCATGGCGCTGCTGCAACGGCAGAAGCTGAAGAACCCCCAACTCGGCTACGTCCCGGACGCAGTCACGTACATGAACGCGATGCTGAAGATGGCGCGGGAGCGCGGCACGCGGCTGATCTCCAATGGAGGCGGTGTTAATCCCCGGGCGGCTGCCGAACGGGTGGTGGAAGGCGCCCGCGCCGCGGGCCTGCAGGGCACGCGCATCGCGCTGGTCGAGGGCGACGACCTGCTGGACAAGCTCGACACGCTGCTCGCCGATCGCATCCCGCTGGTCAACATGGACACGGGCAGCGCCGATTTCGCCGCGATCCGCTCGCGGGTCGTCTCGGCCAACGTCTATACCGACAGCACCGGCATCGTCGAGGGCCTGCGGGCCGGGGCAGACGTCGTCATCGCCGGCCGGGTCTCGGACAACGCGGTCTACGTCGGCCCGCTGGCCCATGAGTTCGGCTGGCAGCGCGATGCCGCGCACGTCGACCGGTTCGCGGCCGCGGTGACCCTGGGCCATATTGTGGAATGCGCGTCGGCCTGCACCGGCGGCATGTCCACTCGCTTTGACGAGATGCCCAACATGGGGCGGGTCGGCTTCCCGATCCTCGAGGTGTCGCCCGACGGCAGCGCCGAGATCACGAAGGTGAAAGGCTCCGGCGGTCGGATCGACGAGTTCACCATCAAGGAACACCTGGTCTACGAGATTGGCGATCCGCGCAGCTATCTCATGCCCGATGCGATCGCGGATTTTACCTCGCTGCGGCTGCAGCAGACCGGCGAAGATCGCGTGCGGGTCTCGGACGTGAAGGGCCGCACGGCCCCGGACATGCTGAAGCTGGTGGTCGGCTACCAAGACGGCTGGATCGGCGAAAGCATGGCGTTCTTCCCCTGGCCGAATGCCTACGACCGCGCTCTGAAGGCGAAGCAGACCATGCTCGAACGGTTCGAGCGCATGGGCCTGGAAGCCTCGCAGGTGCACTTCGACCTGATCGGGCTGAATACGCTGCACGGGCCGGCCGCGCCGGCGCCGAACCGTGCCGTGGCCAACGAACTGCCGGAAGTCGGTCTGCGCTGCGCCGTGCGCACGCGCACCATGGAGGAGGCCGACAAGGTGCGCCGGGCCGGCTCGCACCTCTGGATCATGGGTCCCGGCGGAACCTCGTTCGGCACGCCGATCAAGCCGCGGCCGGTCATCTCCCTGTGGCCGACGCTCATCCCCCGCTCCTTCGTCGAGCAGAAGACCGAAATCCTGGTGGCGTGAGGAGCAGGACGATGACCAAAATTGTTCGTGACATTGCATATGTCCGCTCTGGCGACAAGGGAGACGTCTGCACGGCCGGCGTCATCGCGCGTACCCCGCAGGACTACCGCGCACTCAAGGCCAGCGTCACGCCGGAAGCGGTCAAGGCGCTGTACGGCAACTGGGTGGCGGGCGAGGTCGCCTGCTACCCGATGGACAACATCGAAGCCGTGGTCGTGGTGATGCAGCGCGCCCTCGGCGGCGGCGCCACCCAGACCCTGCGGCTGGACCAGACCGGCAAGTCCCTGGGCTACGCCCTGCTGCGGCTTCCGGTCCTGGACTGACGATGGCGATCCTCGGTTCGCCGATCCGCTACGCAGATCCCGGCTACACGGCCAACCTCTCCGCCCAGCGCGCCCTGCAGCAGCAAGTCGCCGCCGCGCGCGGCCACGCGGTCGCCGGCGGCAGCAGCGAGGCCCGCGCCGCCCACCTGGCGCGCAACAAGCTGCTGCCGCGCGAGCGCATCAACACCGTGCTGGATCCCGGCACGCCCTTCCTGGAGATCGGGCAACTGGCCGGCCACGAGCTCTACGACGGAGCCGTCCCCAGCGCGGGCATCATCACCGGCGTGGGCATCGTCGAGGGCCGACCCTGCATGCTGATGGCCAACGACGCCACCGTGAAGGGCGGCACCTACTATCCCCTCACGATCAAGAAGCAGGTCCGGGCCCAGGCGGTTGCGCGCGAGAACGCCCTGCCCTGCATCTACCTGGTGGACTCCGGCGGCGCCTTCCTGCCGCTGCAAGAGGACATCTTCCCGGACGAGAACCACTTCGGCCGGATCTTCCGCAACATCGCCGAAATGTCCGCCCTGGGCATCCGGCAAATCGCGGCGGTGCTCGGGTCGTGCACCGCCGGCGGCGCCTACATTCCGGCGATGTGTGACGAGACGGTCATCGTCGAGGGCAACGGCACCATCTACCTGGGCGGACCGCAACTTGTCCAAGCGGCGACCGGCGAAGTGGTGGACCACCAGTCCCTCGGCGGCGCCGATGTGCACACCCGGATGTCGGGCGTGGCCGACCACTACGCACACGACGAGCTGCATGCGCTGTCGCTGGTGCGCGAGATCGTCGCCCGCCCCGGTCCGGCGCCGCTGGCCCAGCCGCCGCGCGCCCCGGTGCCGCCGATCTACGACACTGCCGAACTGCACGGGCTGATCCCGGAGAACCCGAAGCAGCCGATCCCGGCGCGCGAGATTCTGGCGCGGATCCTGGACGGCAGCGAACTGACCGTCTATCGCGAACGCTACGGCCCCACCCTGCTGTGCGGCACGGGCGCCATCGGCGGCTACCCGGTCGGCGTCCTCATCAACGATGGCGTGCTGTTCAGCGAGAGCGCGCAGAAGGCGGCGAACTTCATCGAGCTTTGCAGCCAGAGCGACATCCCGCTCGTGTTCTTCCACAACATCAGCGGTTTCATGGTGGGGGTCTCCTACGAGCAGGGCGGGATCGCCAAGGATGGGGCCAAGATGGTGAACGCCGTCTCCACGGCGCGGGTGCCGAAGTTCAGCGTCGTGGTCGGGGGCAGCTATGGCGCCGGCGCGTACGCGATGTGCGGCCGCGCCTTCGGTCCGCGGCTGATGGCGATGTGGCCGAGCGCGCGCACCTCCGTCATGGGCGGCGAGCAGGCCGCCACCGTCCTGGCCCTGGTGCGCGAGGAGCAGCTCGCGCGCAAGGGGCAGCGCTTCACGCCCGAGGAAGCCGAGGCCTTCAAGCGGCCGGTGCGGGAGCGCTACGCCGCCGAGAGCACGGCCCTGAATGCGGCCTCAAAGCTCTGGGTGGACGCGATCATCGATCCGGCCGAAACGCGGGCCTGGCTGGCGCTCGGCCTGGCCCTGGCGGCCGGCAGTCCGCGCGCCGAGACGCGCTTCGGCGTCTTCAGGATGTGAGCATGTTCCAACGCGTGTTGATCGCGAACCGCGGCGAAATCGCTTGCCGCATCGCTCGGACATGCCGGGCCCTGGGCATCGGCTACGTCGCCGTCCACACCGACGTCGACGCCGCAGCGCCCCACCTCGAGGGCGCGGTGGCGCGGGTGCGCATCGGTAGCGGCCCGGCCGCGCAGAGCTACCTCGATGGCGAGCGCATCGTCGCCGCCGCCCTGGAGACCGGGTGCGATGCGGTGCACCCGGGCTACGGCTTCCTGTCGGAGAACAGCCAGTTCGCCGCGGCCGTGGCCGCGGCGGGGCTGACCTTCATCGGCCCGCGCCCGGAAACCATCGCCGCCCTCGGCGACAAGGCGCGCGCCAAATCCCTCATGCAAGCGGCGGATGTCCCGGTGGTGCCGGGCGGCGAAGGCGCGAGCGACGACCCGGAGGTCGTCGGGGCCATGGTCCGGCGGGTCGGCCTGCCCGTGCTCCTGAAGCCCAGCGCGGGCGGCGGCGGCAAGGGCATGCGCGTGGTCGCGAGCCCGGCGGAATTGCGCGAGGCGGTCGCCTCCGCGATCCGGCTGGCGCGCAGCAGCTTCGGCGACGGCCGGCTGATCGTGGAGCGCTACATCGCCCA
>Ga0182792_1002327_pt1 | contig 13560 bp, 9 predicted proteins | sample Passage237B_FD_130497 | JGI IMG/M metagenome (GOLD analysis project Ga0182792, IMG submission 130497) | Cellulose adapted compost microbial communities from Newby Island Compost Facility, Milpitas, CA, USA - Passage2 37B (version 2) (version 2) ...
AAAGGAGGCAGGCGATCCGCTCCATGCCCCGCATGCTCTTGTTGCGTTGCACAATCACGCCTATGTCCGATGACAGCGTATGCGAGGTGACGTCATGGACGGATCGGCGCAAAAGCACCGGCTTGTGGTCGTCGGGGCCGGTTTCGGCGGGCTCGAAGTGGTCAAGGCGCTGAGGGGCGCGGACCTCGCCGTCACGCTGATCGACCGGCGCAACCACCATCTCTTCCAGCCTTTACTCTACCAGGTCGCGACGACCTCGCTGGCGACGTCCGAGATCGCATGGCCGGTGCGCCAGTTGCTGCGGCGGCGCAAGGACGTGACGACGCTTCTCGGCACCGTCTGCGGGGTCGATGCCGCGGGTCGCCGCGTGCTGCTCGCGGACGGAGGCGAGGTTGCCTACGACACGCTGGTGATCGCCACCGGCGCCCGGCACGCCTATTTCGGCCATGACGAATGGGAGCCGTTCGCGCCGGGGCTGAAGACGCTGGAGGACGCCACCACGATCCGCCGGCGCATTCTCCTCGCCTTCGAGCGGGCCGAACGCGAGGCCGATGCGGCCGCGCGCGCCGCGCTTCTCACCTTCGTCGTCATCGGCGCCGGGCCTACCGGCGTCGAGCTTGCCGGTACGATCGCCGATCTCGCCCGCGATACGCTGAAGGGCGAATTCCGCCGTATCGACCCGGCCGCCGCGCGCGTCGTGCTGGTGGAGGCCGGCCCGCGCGTGCTCGCAAATTTCCGCGACGCGCTGTCGGACTATGCGCGGCGGGCGCTGGAACGGCTGGGCGTCGAGGTCATGCTCGGCCGCCCGGTGACGGCGGTCGACGCCGACGGCGTGTCCATCGGCAGCGAGCGACTGCCGGCCCGCACGGTGCTGTGGGCGGCGGGCGTTGCCGCTTCGCCTGCCGCCGAATGGCTCGGCGTGCCGGCCGACCGGGCAGGGCGGACGATCGTCGCGCCGGACCTGACGGTTCAGGGCCATCCGGAGATCTTCGTGATCGGCGATGCCGCCCATGTCGCGCAGCCCGGGGGCGGCATGGTGCCCGGTGTCGCGCCCGCCGCCAAGCAGCAGGGGCGGCATGCCGGCCGCACGATCCGGGCGCGGCTTTCGGGACGGCAGGCTCCTGGCCCGTTCCGCTATCGCAGCGCGGGCGACCTGGCCACCATCGGCAAGCGCGCCGCGGTCGCCGATTTCGGCTTCCTGCGCATGACGGGCCGACCGGCCTGGTGGCTGTGGGGGCTGGCCCACATCTATTTCCTGATCGGCCTGCGCTACCGGCTGGCCGTGGCGCTCTCGTGGCTGTGGATCTACGCAACGGGGCAGCGCAGCGCCCGGCTGATCACGCAGGGCGGAGCCGACGGGGCGGAGCGCCCCGCCTGCGTCCGCGACTGATAGCGCCGAAGGCGCTTGCGCGTCAGCCGGGGCCTGTCATCAGCCTGTTGCGCGAATCCGCTGGACTCGGGACGGAAGCGGCGTCAAACTTCGGTTTTACGCAGCCGGCTTAGTTCTTCTTCCGACCGATGTCACATCAGGAGGCTCGCGATGATTCCCCGTTTCAACCCGATTTCCAGACGCTCCTTCCTCGCCGGAACGGCGGCGGCGGGCGCGCTGGTGGTGCTGCATCCGTTCTCTGCGCGCGCACAGGCCAACCAGGCGCATCTGCGCTTCATGGAAACCACCGACATCCATGTGAACCTGCTGCCCTACGACTACTATGCCGACAAGCCGAACGACACGATGGGCCTTTCGCGCACGGCCTCGCTGATCGAGGCGGTGCGGGCCGAATCCGCCAATTCCATCCTGATCGACAATGGCGATCTGCTGCAGGGCAACCCGATGGGCGACTACATCGCCTATGAGAAGGGAATGAAGGAAGGCGACACACACCCGATCATGAAGGGCATGAACCTTCTCGGCTACGAGGTCTCCACCTTCGGCAACCACGAGTTCAACTACGGCCTGTCGTTCCTCGACAAGGTGGTCGCCGGCGCGAAGTTCCCGTTCGTCTGCGCCAATCTCGTGCGCGGCACGCAGCTTGCCGCCAATCCGCGCGACGACACGCTCTACGCCAAGCCTTACATCATCGTCGACAAGACGCTGAAGGACGGCGCGGGCGCCGAGCATCCGATCAGGATCGGCTTCATCGGCTTCGTGCCGCCGCAGATCATGATCTGGGATTCCAAGAATCTGGTCGGCAACGTCGTCACCCGCGACATCGTCGAGGCCGCCCGGGCCTGGGTGCCGCAGATGAAGGAGGAGGGGGCCGACCTGGTGGTGGCGCTGTCGCATTCCGGCATCGACGTCAACCAGTCCGACATGATGGAGAACGCGTCGTTCTTCCTTGCCGGCGTCGACGGTATCGACGCGGTCTTTACCGGCCACCAGCATCTGGTCTTCCCCGGCCCGAAGGATTTCCAGAAGCTGGAGGGGGTGGACACCGAAAAGGGCACGCTGCAGGGCAAGCCGGCCGTCATGGGCGGCTTCTGGGGCTCGCATATGGGCCTGATCGACCTGCTGCTCGAACGCGACGGCAATGGCTGGAAGACGATTTCCTTCACCACCGAGGCGCGGCCGATCTTCGAACGCGTCGACAACAAGAACCAGCCGACTGTGGAAGACTACCAGCCGGTCGTGGAGGCGTTGAAGGAGGATCACGAGGCGACGCTCGCCTATGTGCGCCGGCCGGTCGGCAAGACCTCCGCGCCGCTCTATTCCTACTTCGCGCTGGTGGCCGACGATCCCTCGGTGCAGATCGTGTCCCAGGCGCAGACCTGGTATATCAAGGAACTGCTGAAGGACGACCCGAAGTGGAAGGACACGCCGGTCCTGTCGGCGGCGGCCCCCTTCAAGGCTGGCGGGCGCGGCGGCTCCGACTACTACACCGACGTTCCGGCCGGCGACATCGCCATCAAGAACGTGGCCGATCTCTACCTCTACCCCAACACCGTGCGGGCGGTGGCGATCACCGGCGCGCAGGTCAAGGAGTGGCTGGAGATGTCGGCCGGCATCTTCAACCAGGTCGAGCCCGGCAAGGCCGACCAGCCGCTGATCAACGGCGATTTCCCGTCCTACAATTTCGACGTGATCGACGGGGTCACCTACAGGATCGATCTGACCAGGCCGGCCAAATATACGCCGAAGGGCGAGGTCGCGGATGCCGGCTCCTCGCGCATCGTCGATCTGCAGTTCGACGGCAAGCCGATCGATCCGGACCAGATGTTCGTCGTCGCCACCAACAACTACCGCGCCGGCGGCGGCGGCAACTTCCCCGATATCACCTCGGACAAGATCATCGTCGAGGCGCCGGACACCAACCGCGACGTGATCGTGCGCTACATCGTCGAGCAGGGCACGATCAATCCGTCGGCGGATGCCAACTGGAATTTCGTGGCGACCCCGAACACCAGCGTCCTGTTCGAGACCGGCCAGAAGGCCCAGGCGTTCATGGACGCCGTGAAAGGCGTGAAGATCGAGGCCGCCGGCGAAGGCGAGGGCGGGTTCGCGCGCTATCGCATCACGCTCTGAGCCGGCCCGCGGGACCGGATGTAAAAGCCGGCGGCTCCCGGGCCGCCGGCTTTTTCGTGCGCGGGGCAAGGCGGGCGTGGCGGCGCGCAAGGGGCGGCTGCGGCGGGCGGTGCGGGGGTCGCCCATGGCGCGCGATTTTTGGCCGAGACGCTTTGCAAAGGCCGAAAGGCTTGCTATAGGCACCGCCACGCGCGCGGCGCCATGTTCCCCGGTAGCTCAGCGGTAGAGCAACCGGCTGTTAACCGGTTGGTCGATGGTTCGAATCCGTCCCGGGGAGCCACTTTCCTTTTCCTCGCAGTCAGGGCAGACGGCGCAGCAGCCTTTCCGCCGGCCGTGATGCCGGTTGCGGCAGCCCGCCGCCGACGCCCGGACGATCGGGCGCAGGCGCAGGCCCGTTTCCGCCCTTTTCCGAACACGATCTGTGATCCTATATGCGGGGGACGACGCGCGCAGGGCGCGTCGCGGGCCGGGATCGCGGATGAACCAACACAGCCAGCCTTCGGCGGAGCAGGAGCCACGCAAGATCCAGGTCTTCGGGCGCGAGTTCTCCATGCCGAGATCGCGTGCGCTGCGCGTGACGATCGGCGTCGTGCTGATCGTGCTCGGCTGCTTCGGTTTCCTGCCGGTGCTCGGCTTCTGGATGATCCCGCTGGGCCTGCTCATCCTGTCCTACGAATTCCACTGGATCCGGCGGATGCGGCGGCGCTTCGCGGTGTGGTGGCAGCGCCGGCGCCGGGCCTGAGACGCGCCAAACGAAAGTGGCCGGCCGCGCCCCTCCCGGATTATCGGCAGAGCCAGAACCCCCGCGCCGTCATGCTCGGGCTTGCCCCGAGCACCTGCAACCTACCGATTAACCGGACGATCGCAGATCCTCGGCACGAGGCCGAGGATGACGGCAGGGCGGCGTGTCGGGACCATCCTTACGGGCGGCGGGCCCCGGAAAACAAAAAGGCGGGCAGGGCCCGCCTCCTCGCATCCGGTGAATGGCTTGCGCCGGGCCGCCTCAGCGCAGGCGGCCGCTCGCATGGGCGAGCATGGTGTAGACCTTGCCGGTGTCCGACGACAGATAGGTCTGCGTCATCATCAGGTCGCGGTCGTTGCGCGAGACGTCGTCGAGCAGCCGCTCGAAATCCTGGCAATAGCGGTCGACCGCGGTGCGGAAATCGGCGTCGGACTGATACTTGCGGCGGATCTCGTCGAAGGTCTGCTGCCCCTTGAGCGTATAGAGCCTGCGGGTGAAGACGTTACGCTCGCCGCGGCGATAGCGGTCCCACAGCTCGATCGCCGCGTCGTGGTCGATGGCGCGGGCGATGTCGACCGACAGCGAGTTGAGCGATTCGACGACATGCAGCGGCGAGCGGTCGGGCTTGGCCGGCCGCGGCGCCTCGATGACATCGGTCTCCTCGCGCGAGGCGCCGCGCAGCAGATCGCGCACCCAGCCGCCGGAAGGTGCCGGCGCCGGCTCGCTGTCGCGGACCGGCTGCTCGGCCGGCCGTGCCTGCGAGGCGGGGCGGAACACCGGCTCACGCGCGGGCTCACGCTGGGGGGCTGCGGGGGCAGCGGCACGCCGCGGCGGCTCGGGAGCGCGGGCAGGGGCCGCGCGCGGAGCGGCGGCGCGGCCTTCGGACATGTCGAGCATGCGGCCCGATTTCGCGACGATGTCTGAAAGCTCCTTCAGCGCGTTGATCTGCTCGGTCACGGCGCGGCGCATGGCGGAGGTGGATTCGCGGGTCTCCTCCGGCAGGTCGAACACGCCCTTCTTGATTTCGGCGCGCGTGCTCTCCAGCTCGCCGCGGATGGTGCCGGCGGTGCGGCGCAGCTCCTCGGTCGCGTCGGCGAAGCGATTGGTGGCCTGCTCGAAGACCTCCGCGATCGCTGTGCGGATCTGCTCGGTCGAGGACCGCGTGCGCCCCTCGGCCTTCTCGATCGTGTTTTCGACCAGCCCTTCGAAGGAGCGCATCGTCTTCTCGATGTCCTCGGACTTCCTGACGAGGCCGACGGCCAGTTCCTCCAGCGCATGCTGGCGCTCGTCCAGCGTCGAGGCGAGATTGTTCTGCGCGGAGCCGAGCAGGTCGGAGGCCGAGGACAGCAGCTTGCCGTGCTCGTCGAAACGGCTGGCGATCGCGGCGATGTCCTTCAGCGTATGCGAGGACAGCTCCGTCAGCCGGCCGGCATTGGCGTCGATCAGGCGCGCCGAGCTGGCGAAGGACTGGGCGACGCGCTGCGCGGTGGTGGCGAAGCTGTCGGTCGTCTCGGCCAGGCGCCCGTCCAGGCCCGACAGGTTGACGGTGGCCATGTCGATCAGCTCGCCCAGCTTGGCGTTCGAGCCGGACAGGCGGTCGATGATCTCGGATACGCCGTCGATCAGGCCGGACTTGGCGCCTTCGACGGCCTCGAGCGTCTCGGCCGTGCGGGAGGCGAGAGCCTTGACCATCGCCGCGCTCTCGTTGCGCAGCCGCTCGGTGGCCTTCTGGGTCGCCGCCTCCAGCGTCTTCTGCAGCTCGCCGCCGCTGGCGGCGAAACGGTCGACCAGCGGCCGCGCCGTCTGGTCGAGGATCTGCGCGATCTCGCTGGAGCGGGAGGCCAGCACCTCGTTCAACTGGCGGGTGCGCGCATCGATGACGCCGGCCGCCGCCTGCGTCTGCTTGTCGATCTCGGCATGGGCGGCGTGGAAGGTGTCGACGATGGTGTTGGCGCGGGCCATCAGCCTGGCCTCGGTCTGCAGCACCTGCTCGTGGAGGTGCTCGCCGGCCTGCTCGGCGCCGCGGGCAAGCCGCTGCTCGGCTGCGCCCATGCTCTCGGCCAGGCGCTGCGCCAGCACGTCGGCACCGGCCGCGATCTGCCCTTCCGTGCCGGAGATGATCGCGGCGATGCGCTCGGCCCGCTGCTCCAGTTCGGCCGCGGTCTCGTCGGTGCGTGCGACGATGCGCTGCTCCGCCTGCTCGAAGATCGCGGAGATGCCGGTGGCGCGCTCCTCGATGCGGGCGGCGGTCTGCTCGGTGCGGGCCGCGATATCCTGCTCCGCCTTCTCGAAGATGGCGGACAGCTCCTCGGCGCGGCCGGACAGGCGCGTGCCGCTTTCCTCGAACACGCGCGAAATGTCGGCGGCGCGGGCGTTGAGCTTGTGGTCGGTCTCCTCGAACACGCGGCTGATCTGGCCGGCGCTCTCGCCCAGGCGGCGATCCGAATCCTCGAAGATGGTGACGATCTCGCCGGCGCGGTCGGAGATCGAGCGGGTGATCGAATCGACGCGTTCGGCAATGCGCCGGTCGGCGTCGCCGAATGCCTTCTCGGCCTCGTCGCTGAGGGTGGCGTTCACCTCCATCACCTTCTGGCGCAGGGCGTCGGCGACCACGACCGCGCTGCCTTCCAGCGCCGTGCGGATGTTGTCGACGCCGGCGCGCAGCGCATGCTCCATCGTGTGCGTGCGTTCCTCGATGACGCCGGACTGGACCTGGAACACGCCCTCTATGGCGCGGGTGCGCTCCTCGATGACGCCGGACTGGACCTGGAACACGCCCTCTATGGCGCGGGTGCGTTCCTCGATGACGCCGGACTGGGCCTGGAACACGCCCTCTATGGCGCGGGTGCGCTCCTCGATGACGCCGGACTGCGACTGGAACGCGTCCTCGATGAGGCGGGTGCGCTCCTCGATAAGGCCCGACTGGCGGCGGAAGGCGTCCTCGATCCGCTCGATATCGCCGGTCAGTGCAGCCGAAAGCTCGCCCTGCCGCTCGCCGATCCGCTCGACATGGGCGGCGATGGCCGCATCGAGCGTCCGGCGGTGCTCCATGAGCTTGGCCAGATCGTCTTCCAGCGCCCGCGTCATCAGGCCGCGGCCTTCGGCGAGCTTCTCGACATGGCTGTGGACGGCCGCGTCGATCGAGGCGCGGGCTTCCGCGAGCCGGTCGAGATCGGCCTGCAGGGCTTCGGCGATGCTGTCGCGATTGGCGGCGAGCTGTCCGGCGAAGGTTTCGGCGCGGCTGTCGAGCATGGACGACGTCGACATGACCAGCTCGGCCATGTCGGAACCGATCTTCGCCTTGCCCTCGTCGATGAGGGCTGACAGGTCCTGGCGAGCCTCGCTGAAGGTCGTCGCGATCTCGCGCGCCCGCTCGACCAGCGTCTCGTTGATCTGGCGCGCGCGCTCCTCGAGCGCGGTGTTGAGGCGCCTGGCGCCGGCGTCGAGCGCATCGGCACGTGTCTCGAACTCGCCGATCAGCGCGGTGCCGCGCTCGGCCATAACGCGCTGCATCTCGCCCAGGCGCGTGTCGAGGGCCTCGGTCCGCGTCTCGAACTCGCCGATCAGCGCATTGCCGCGCTCGGCCAGGACGTCCTGGATGTTGGCGAGGCGCGTGTCGAATTCCGCCGTCAGCGACCGGGTCGCGCCGCCGAGCAGCGAAACCATGTTGGTGGCGCGCTCGTCGAGCATGTCGGAGAGCGTGCGGGTCACGTCGTCCGTGCTCTGGGTCAGCGAGGCGATGCGGGTGTCCAGCAGGCTGGCGAAGGCGTCGCCCGAGGTGGTGATGCGGTCGGAGATGACGTCGAGCCGCTGGTCGATCGCCTCGTAGATGGAGGAGGAGGCGAAGTTGATGCGGTCGACGAGCGCATCGCCCGACTGCGAGACGGTGGACGAAAGCTGGGTGGAGGCGCCGAGGATGCGCGCGCTGAGCGTTTCGCTGGCGCTGGCGAGCTCCTCCTTCAGCGCCTCGTGCGCGCCGGCGATCGAGGCGCGCACGCGTTCGGCATGGCCGACCACGGCATCGCGCTCGCTGCCGAGCCCGTCCACCAGGGTGCGGATGCGGATCTCGTTGTCGGAATAGGCGCGCTCGAGCTCGCTGACCTCGGCATGCACGAGCGTTTCAAGCTCGACGGCGCGGGCGAGCGTCCGCTCGATGCCTTCGCCCATCGCCTGCACCTCGCGCCGCACGGCCTGCCCGACCGTCATCACGCGTTCCTGCGCGAGGTTCTCCGGCTCTGCCAGCCGCATCGCGACCTCGGCCATCGAGCGGGCGGTGAGGCGCATCTCCTGTGCGCGGCGGATCATCACCGCGAAGCCCCAGAACAGGATGACTGGCACCACGATGCCGACGGCGAGCGCGATCGCGTGCGGCGAGGCGACGAGAGCGGCAGCGCTGCGGATCTGCCAGATCTCCGGCCCGTAGAGCATATTGCCGAGCAGAAGGCCGCCGCCGATCCACAGAAGCGAGAGCGCGGCCACGATCCAGTAGACGGTGCTGGGCGCGCCGCGGTTCATCGCCTGCAGGAGGCTGCGATAGTCCTTCTGGCGGTCGTCATTCGCGGGGGTAAAGGGCGCGGGGGCGAAGGGGGCTGCCCGGGCGGCGGACGCTTCCGGCTCGGCCGGCCGCAACTCCCCGGGCGCCATCGCGGCGCCGGCGGGCTTCGGCGCGGGCGCCTTGTCGCGGGCCGGCGGGGCCTTTGCAGGCGCGGCGGCGGCGCGGCCTTCCTTGACGAGTTCGTCCGCGGCCCTGGCGATCTGGGCTTCCAGGTCCTCCATCGAGGCGGCGATGTCGAGATCGCCGGCGCCGTCCTCTCCGAGGTCGTCCAGGGTCAGGTCGATGTCGAGGGCTTCTTCAAGCTCCTTGGCGACATCGTCATTGATCTTCCTGGTGGTCGTGCTCTTGCGCGCCATGCCGCTCTACCCTGTACCGTGGCCGCGGGATCCCTCGATGGGCCCTCGTTCCCGCGCACCTTACAAAAGAGACAAGTTTGCCATCGGTTATCGTAGAGCCGGCAAGGAGCAAAGGGAACACGCATTCAGCGCCATGTGTAAAACTTTAAACATAAGGTTAACAGGCCGCGGCGCCTCGCGAATTCCGCGTCGCCGCGAAGCCGCGGTTAACCGCTTGTCCATCGGGATGACGCAAGCTGGCGCGGCGGAAGAACGGAGCGGACGGATGCCGGCGGAACGGGCCATCGACGAAGCAGCGGCGCTCGACCTCGACCATCTGGCGCGGCAGACGCTGGGCGACGGCGCCCTGCAGCGCGAAGTGCTCGGCCTCTTCGTGCGGGAGCTGGAGACGGCCGCGGCGGCGCTTGCCGATGGCGACGCCGATACGCGCCGCGCGCTGGCCCACCGGCTCAAGGGGGCCGCGCGCGGCGTCGGCGCCGGTGCCGTGGCCGCGGCGGCGGCTGCGCTGGAGGCGGCCCCCGGGGAGGCGGAGCTGGCGGTCGAGCTCACCCGGCGCATGGCGGCGGCGGCGGGCTTCATCGCCGAGCGCGGGCTGTGCGGGGCTGGGGCATCGCGCCCCGGTTGACATGGCTGGCGGAGCGGCTATCACGCCGATGCTGCAAGTCCCGGCCGTCCGCCGCCCAGGAACAATCATGGCAAAGATCACCTACATTGCCCACGATGGCAGGCAATTCGATGTGGAAGCCGCAAACGGCTCGACAGTGATGGAGAATGCCATCCGCAACGGCGTGCCCGGCATCGAGGCGGAGTGCGGCGGCGCCTGTGCCTGCGCAACCTGCCATGTCTATGTCGACGAGGCGTGGGCCGATGTGGTGGGCAAGCCCGAGGCGATGGAAGAAGACATGCTCGATTTCGCCTACGACGTGCGCGAAACTTCGCGCCTGTCGTGCCAGATCCGGGTTCGCGACGAACTCGACGGCCTCGTGGTGAGGGTGCCGGAGCGGCAGGGCTGAACGGCGGTTCCGGGGCGGGCGCCTCTACACGGCGGCGCGCGCCGCCCCTGAGCGGGGCCGGCCTCAGCGCCGCGCGGCCGCCTGCTTCCGGCGCTGGTCGAGCAGGCGCAGGATCCGCTGCTCGAAATCGCGCCCCTCGATCACGTCGAAGCGGGCCTGCTGCGCATCGTGGCGGGCAAGCTGCCTGTCCGTGGTTTCCTGGACCAGGCGGCGCGCGGCGGCGCAGTCGCGCTGCGGGCGGATGGCGGCAAGCTGCCTTTCAAGGGCGCGGGCGTGGTCGCGCGCGATCGCGACATGCGCTTCCTCGTGGCGCCTGATATCCGCGGCAAGCGTCTCCCAGACCAGACGGACCTCGCTGTCGGCACCGCGCTGGACCCAGCGCGGCAGGATGAGCTTCGCGATCAGCGCGACGCGGACCCTGGCGATCTCGCAGCGGCCGCGGTGGTCGCGGTAGCCGACATGGGTCTTGAACTCCATGCGGGTGGCGCCGGGATGGCGGCCGCCGGTGCCGTGAAGCCTGGGCCCCTTGCGGTCGAGCTCGTTCTGGATTTCGGCGAGCGTGCGGCCCCCTATGGTGAAGTAGCTGTAGCTCTTTGACAGGCTGGCGGCTGCGGCCGGGCCTGCCGCGGCGCAGGCGATCAGACAGACGGCGAGCAGGCCCAGGCGCATCGGTCCCTCCGGTAGGCCGCGCAACACTGCGCGAGCCGGCGCTGCGGCGCAACGGCTTTCTGCCGGCAGCGCCTGCTGCACGCACCGGGGCGGCGAATGTCGGGGAGGGCCGCCGGCGTTTCGGCCCCGACGGCCGGCTTGAGGCTATTTGCCGAGCGCGCTGACGGCGACCTTGTCGAGGCGCTTGAGGCTGATGCCGATCATCGGCAGCAGGTCGCCCTCGTATTTCACGGAAACGGTGATGTTCATGGTGTTCTCGTCGGCAAGGCGCGCCAGCATGACGCCGTTGAGCGCCTTGCGGTTGAGCGAGAGGACGACGCGGTCGCCGGCGACCCGGCCGCCGGTCACGTCGAGGCCCTTGCCCTTGGCGCCGTCGAGGAAGGCGCCGCGGAAACCCTTGCCGCCGACCTTTTCGACCGTGGCCGACATCTTCTGGCTGAACAGGCCGACGCGGCAGCTGCCGTCGAGCGACATGCCGACCTTCGGCTCGGCCGTCGCGCCGGTGAAATTGCAGACGAACTTGGTGCCCTTGTACTTGCCGTCGACGATCTCGCCGGGGCCGGACCAGCGTCCTTCGACGTTCTGAAAGAAGTTGCGTTCGCGGTCGGAAGCCGATGCCGTCCCGGCAAGGACGGCCGCCATGCCGGCCAGCGCGGCCGGAAAAGCGAGGGAGACGAGAGCACGCTTCTTCATTTGGCACCCGGGCACGAGCGGCGACGCAATTGGAACAGAAGCCAGACCATGACCAAGAATGGTTAATGCTTCGCTATTGCGACGCGCGAAGAATGGGGCAGGCGCGCGCGATGTGCAAGCCGGGGAACGAGCATCTAGCCGGCGGCCTTGCCGCTCTTGGCCTTATCGGCGGCGGCGGAGAACCGGGTCAGGACCGCCAGGATGTCCGACAGGCCGGGGCGCTTCACCGCACCGAAGGGCAGCGGCCGGGTGGCCTCGATGGCGGCAATGCCGATGCGGGCCGTCATCATGCCGTTGACGACGCCTTCGCCGAGCTTGGCGGAGAGCCGGGCGGCAAGCCCGTGGCCGACGATCTGCTGGACGAAGCTATCGCCGGCCGCGATCGAGCCGGTCACCGCGAGATGGGCGAGCACCGAGCGGATGAGGCGGAAGAAGCCCAGCGTGGCCGGCCGCGCGCCGTAAAGCTCGGAAAGCCGGCGGATCAGCCGGGTGGCTTCGAAGAGCACGTAGGCGAGGTCGACCAGCGCGCGCGGGCTGACCGCGGTGACGATCGAGACCCGCTTGGCGGCGTCGAGCACGAGGGCGCGCGCCCGCTCGTCCAGCGGCGCAAGCAGCTCGGTCTCGGCGAGGCGCAGGAGGTCGCCGCCGTCGATGACGTCGTCGCGCAGCCCCGACAGCATATGCCGGCCGGCTGCCGTTTCGGGGCGGCTGGCGACGAACCGGGCAAGCTCGTCGACGAGCTGGCGCGCGCCGGGCTGGTCGTTGCGGGTGACGACATCGACGGCCCGGACCCGCATCTTTTCGACGGATGCCAGCCGCCGCAGCGCGATGAGCTCGCGCGCGAGGATGAGGGCAAGCGACAGCGCGGCCACCGCGACCACGCCGAGGGCGGCCCAGCCGAGCCAGTCGGCGCGGGCGAAGAGGTCGCGCACGAAGCCGTCGACCCAAAGGCCGACGGCGAGCGAGACGATCACGCCCGCGGCCGTCGCGAAAACGGTGCCGAGCCGCGAGCGCCGGCGCGGCGGCACCGGCGGCGGAGGCACCTCCAGCGCCTCGTCGAGGCGGTCGAACACGTCGATCTCGGCCGGCACGACGACGGCCTCGGCCGCGACGGCGCGGGGCCGCCGCGCGGTGGCGGGGCCGGCCGGCACCTCCCGCGCTGCCGGCGGAACGGGCGGGTCGAGGCGGAAGGCGGCCGGCTTGCGTGGCGCCGAGGTCATGCGAGGCGGTCTCCGAGCAGGAACTGAAGGGCCCGGTCGAGCCGGATGTGCGGCAGCGACAGTGTGATGCCCTCGGCCGTCCTTTCCAGCTTCGGCGGGCGGAAGCGGACGAAGCGGATGGCCTCGTCGTCGCCGTCGCCGTTCTCGCCGGTCAGCGCGGCGTCGGCATCGGCGGGCAGGTCGCCGGGGAAGATCGCCGTTTCGGTCTCGCCGTCGAATGTCTCGCCGCCGATCGTCTCGCCGGCCATCGGCGTGCCGATGATGACGGGGAGCGTGTCGCGGCCCTGCTTCACCGTCCCCTCGCGCGTGGCGCGCACGGCCGCCATCGCCAGGACATCGACCTCGGCGCCGGAGAAATCGGCGCGGGCGATGGCGCGGTCTGCAAGCCGCCTGACGAGCGCCTGCAGCCGGTCGTGCCCGGTGTGGTGGATATGATCGGCCTTGGTCGCCGCGACCAGGATGCGGTCGATGCGGCGGGTGAAGAAATCGGTCAGGAAGTTGCCGCGGCCGGGGCGGAAGCAGGCGAGGATTTCGGCGAGCGCGCGTTCGAGGTCGGCGACGGAGGCGGGGCCGGCGTTCAGCGCCTGCATGACGTCGATCAGCACGATCTGGCGGTCGAGGCGGGCGATATGCTCGCGGAAGAAGGGGCGCACGACGTGGCTCTTGTAGGCCTCGTAGCGACGCTCCATCATCGCTGCGAGCGAGCCGGAGCGGGGCTTGCGGCCCTCCGGCAGCGGCAGCGGCGCGAAGGTGAGCGCCGGCGAGCCTTCGAGGTCGCCCGGCATCAGG
>Ga0182792_1002331_pt1 | contig 13535 bp, 12 predicted proteins | sample Passage237B_FD_130497 | JGI IMG/M metagenome (GOLD analysis project Ga0182792, IMG submission 130497) | Cellulose adapted compost microbial communities from Newby Island Compost Facility, Milpitas, CA, USA - Passage2 37B (version 2) (version 2) ...
GAGCGTGGCGCCGGCTTGGGCGAATTGGCTTTTCAGCGAGGAGAAGGCGACGGCTTCGGCCGTGCAGGCTTCGGTATCGTCCTTCGGATAGAAGAACAACACCACACGCTGGCCCCTGAGCGCCGACAGTCTCAGCGTACCACCGCCGTCGCGCGCAAGCTCGAAGTCGGGCGCGAGATCGCCGCTGGATAGTTCGGTCATGCCGAAATCGCTACCCCGTGAAGGTTGCGCTCGACTTATAATGCGTGGACGGGATTCGTCCACGTTGGAAACCATGCGAACGGGACCGGTGCGCCGGAGGTGACGCTGAAGCACGAGAAGATACGCTTCCGCCGCGGCGACATCGTCGGGCTGCACACCTACCCGTCTGCGCGCGAGCTGGAAGGGCGCCACGTTCGGCTGTGGCAATTGCACCGTATCGGCCGGCTGGTCGGGCTGGTTGCCATCGGGGCCACCGGCCTGGTTCTGCTGCTGGTTGCCGCTGCATTCGCCATCGGCAGCTTCGGCTTCAGCGGCGATCGCCTGAAGGTGGAAGCGCAGGCTGCGATATCGCGACTGGCGGGCGAGCCGATGGAGACCAGTTTCGGTCCGGCGCGCGTATCGTTCGACAAGGCGCGGCTGATCGCGCTCGAGCTCCGCGACATGAAGATCGGCCGTGTCGGGCAGGGCGCTCCGCTGGTCAGAGCCGGCCAGGTACGCTTTGGCCTGCACGTCCTGCCGCTTCTTTCGGGCCAGATATCGCTCGGCAGCGCGACGCTTTCCGAAGCGCGTATCGACCTCTCGTCCTGGGACAGCGGCACGCGGGTGCAGGGCGGGCGGCCGCTCTTCGAAGCCATTGGCGGCGAAGATGGTCTCGTCAATGCGCGGGAAGTCATCAGCGCGGCCTTCGCGCAGGTGCATGAGGCGCTCGACGCGATCGGGCCGTCACGTGCGAGCGCATTCGACTTCAAGAATGTCGAGGTCACGCTGCCGCGGGGACTGCCGGTGCGAACGATGCGTATCCTCGATGCGCACGTGACCAAGAGCCGCGGCGGCAAGCTATTGGTGAGTGGGCAAGTCGTCACGGACGATCACCAGATCCACATCGAAGGCACGTTCGAGCGCCCCGCTCCGCAACACGAGGCCGGAAAATTCGCGCTCGAGCTCCGGTCTATGTCCGCGGGGCAGGCGCCGTCGCAGGTGACACAGGAAAATCGGCAGGCAGAATATGTCTGGCTGGGGCCGCTTACCCTCTCCCTGACGGGCGACCAGGCGGCTCACGGGGGCGAGGGAGAGATTTCCGCAGATCTCACCTTCGATAAGACGCAACTCAAGTTCCGACACAGCCATGCCGTCGAAGGCAGCGGACACGTCGCGGCAACGCTGATTGGAGGAACCAACAAGGTCGAGTTCTCCACCATCGACATCGTTGCCGGGCACAGCCGGCTCTTGTTCTCCGGTGCGCTCGGTCCGATGCCAAAGAACGAGGCGGGCACGCAGCCGCCTTTCTATCGATACGAATTCGTCAGCAATCAGTCGCTCATTGCTTCCGACGACACCAACGAACCCGCATTGCCGATTGCGGCCAAGATGTCCGGCCGCATCTCCAACGACTGGCGACGCATTTTCGCCGACCACCTGGACGTTATCACCGACCAGGGCGAGGTGGTGGCTTCCGGCTCGCTTCTGTTTTCCGGCGACGAGACGCCCGCGCTCGGCCTGGCGGTCGGGCTGTCGCGTCTCCCGCTCGGCTATGTGAAGACGTTGTGGCCGTGGTTTGCGTCACCGCGGGCGCGGGAGTGGGTGCTGGCCAACGTCTATGGCGGCACTGTCGAAAACGGCCGACTGGTGCTCAACGCGCGCCCCGGTAGCCTGGCGGAGGGTGTGACACTCGGTCCTGACGAAATATCCGGCCACTTCGAGGTGCGCGGTTCGCGCTTCGACGTGACGGGGACGATTCCACCGGTCCGGGACGCGGTGGGTGACATCGACTTCCAGGGCACCGACGTCGAGATTTCGCTCAGGTCCGGCACCGTGTTCATGCCGAGCGGCCGGACGCTTGCCGCTCGGGACGGGACGTTCCTGATCGCCGACGCCCACCTGCACCCACTGATCGGTGACCTCAACATCGACATCGAGGGAAGCGCGGACGCGGTGGCCGAGATCGGAAGCTACGAGCCCATCAACATGGCGCGCTACATCGACCTGCCGCCGGCCGCCCTTTCGGGCGACGTCAAGGGGCACATTCAGGCCCGCATTCCGCTTGAGGATGGCGTGAAGGCCAGCGAACTCGACTGGCAGGTGGACCTTGCATATTCGGATCTGACAATCGCTCAGCCATTCGACGGCCAGATGGTGTCTGGCGCGACCGGCACCATCATGGCGCGGCCGGAACTGGCCCAGATCGACGCCACGGCGGAGCTGAATGACATTCCCGCCGAAATCTCGCTGACCGAACCGCTCGACGGCAGCGACACGCGCTCCCTGCGAGCGAAGCTGCATCTCGACGACAGCAGTCGCGACAAGCTGTTTCCGGGTTTGTCCGACCTGTTGTCCGGTCCGTTCACCGTCGAGCTCGACGGGATGAGCAAGGACCAGCAGAGGGTGACCGTCGACATCGGCCAGGCGGTATTGTCACTTCCCTGGATTGGTTGGAGCAAGGGAGCAGGCGTCCCTGCCAAGGCCAGTTTCGTCCTGTCAACCGATGGGAAAGTAAATCAGATCACCGATTTCGAGCTGGTGGGAGATGGGTTCGGCGCCAGCGGCGCGCTGAGGATCGATGGGGACGGGCTGGCGTCGGCCGAGTTCTCCCGCATCGCGCTCAACCGCGGCGACAATGCCGCCGCCACGATCCGGCGCCAGCGAGGCCGATATGCGATCGCCGTATCGGGCAAGTCCCTCGACGTGCGTTCGGTGATACGCCGATTCAGCCGCTTCACCGACGGCACGGCCGGCGGGAACGCGGCTGACGAGGGTGAGGACTTCTCGATCGACGCCAATCTCGCGGAGGTCGTCGGCTTTCACGACGAGCGCCTGCGGGATCTCAAGCTGGTCTATTCGGGTGCGGGAACGACGGTCGGTGGAATGCGCGCATCCGCCACGACGCCGGAAGGCGCGCGTACGACGATCGTCGATGCGACGGCGGGTGGCAGCCGCAAGATCGAGGTCCAGACCGCCGATGCCGGCACGGTGCTGCGCTTCCTCGACGTCTACGAGAACGTAAGGGGCGGCTCGGCCGTCCTGTCGCTGTCCGGGCCGGCCGGCGGACCGCTCAACGGACAGATCGATGCGCGCGACTTTGCGATCGTCAATGAGTCGAAGCTCGACTCCATCGTCAACAAGCCGCCGCCCGGATCGGATCGTTCGCTCAACCAGGCGGTGCGCCGCGACGTGGACGTGTCGCAAGCGCGCTTCGAGCGCGGATTCGCTCGCATCGAAAAGGGCGAAAACTATCTGCGCGTAGCCGACGGCGTGGTGCGCGGCCCCTCGATCGGCAGCACGTTCCAGGGCACCGTGTTCGACGAGAACGACAACATTTCGATCACGGGAACCTTCATGCCCGCCTACGGCCTCAACCGGCTGTTCGGCGAGATTCCGCTGCTCGGCCAGATACTCGGCAACGGCCGCGACCGGGGCCTGATCGGCATCACCTTCAAGCTGACCGGCAAGACCTCGGAGCCGCAGCTATCGGTCAACCCGCTGTCCATCGTGGCGCCGGGCATCTTCCGGTCGATTTTCGAGTTTCGGTGAGGGGATCAGGCCGCGCGCACCAGCACGTGCTTTTTCTTGCCCATCGACAGCTTGATGACGCCGTCGGCGGTGACATGCGTCGAGCCTACCACCAGTCTGTCATCCGTTACCGGCCGGTCGTTGAGGCGAACGCCTCCGCCCTGGATCTGGCGGCGCACTTCGCTGTTGGAACCTGCGAGGCCGGCGCGCACGAACAGCGCCAGCACGCCAATGCCCGCCGACAGTTCGGCTGCGGGAACGTCGATGGACGGCAGCGTGTCGGCCAGTGCCCCTTCCTCGAAGGTCTTGCGCGCCGTCTCGGCCGCCAACTCTGCCGCCTCCCGACCGTGCAGCATCGCGGTGACCTCCGTCGCCAGCACCTTCTTGGCCTCGTTGATTTCGGCTCCGTCGAGCGCAGCCAGCCGCGCGACCTCTTCGAGCGGCAGCGTCGTGTAGAGCTTCAGGAAGCGTTCGACGTCTGCGTCCTCCGTGTTGCGCCAGTATTGCCAGAAATCGTAGGGGCTCGTCATGTCGGCCGCGAGCCACACCGCGCCGGCAGCGGTCTTGCCCATCTTGGCACCCGACGAAGTGGCCAGCAGCGGCGACGTCAGCGCGTAGAGCTGAGGCGTGCCCATGCGATGGCCGAGTTCGATGCCGTTGACGATGTTGCCCCATTGGTCGGAGCCGCCCATCTGCAGGCGGCAGCCATGACGCCGGCTCAGCTCCACGAAGTCGTAGGCTTGCAGGATCATGTAGTTGAATTCGAGGAACGACAGCGACTGCTCACGATCGAGCCGCAGCTTGACCGACTCGAAGGAAAGCATGCGGTTGACGGAGAAATGCCGCCCCACGTCGCGCAGGAAATTCACGTAGTTGAGCGACATCAGCCAGTCGGCATTGTTGATCATCAGCGCGTCGCGCGGACCGTTACCGAAGGTGAGATACGGCGTGAAATTGTTGCGGATGCCCGCAAGATTCGTCTCGATGTCTTCCGGCGTCAGCAGCTTGCGCGCCTCATCCTTGAAGGACGGGTCGCCGATCATCGACGTGCCGCCGCCCATCAGCGCGATCGGGCGATGGCCGGTTTTCTGCAGCCAATGCAGCATCATGATCTGGATGAGGGATCCGGCGTGCAGGCTCTTCGCCGTCGCGTCGAAACCGATATAGGCCGTCACGGTTTCCTTGGCGAACAACGCGTCGAGCCCGGCTTCGTCGGAAATCTGGTGGATGAAGCCGCGCTCGGAGAGCGTGCGCAGGAAATCGGATTTGAAGGCGGTCATGATCGGGTCTCATCAGGGAATGCCGCGGCGCCGACGATGGCTTTGCGGACGGCGGCGCTTTAGCATCGAACCGGTCGGAATCACAATCATTGTTCGGCAAGCCGAGGGGCCGCAGAAATGTCGACTATGCTCGCGCTCGGCCTGATGAGCGGCACATCGATGGACGGCATCGACCTCGCGCTCGTCGAGACCGATGGAGAGGAGAGCGTCGTGCGCGGCCGCTCCGGTTTCACTCCATACGAGGCCGGTTTCCGCGCGCGGCTTGCCGCCGCACTGGAAACCGCCAAGGCGATTGCGCGCCGCGACGAGCGCCCTGCCGATCTCGCCGAGATCGAGCGGGAAATCACGTTGCGCCACGCCCGCGCAGTGCGCGATTTCCTTGCGAAGGCGCCCGGGCCCAATCCGGCCATTGTCGGCTTTCACGGCCAGACTGTGCTGCACCGTCCCCGCGAAGCACTGACGGTACAACTCGGCGACGGGCCGCTGCTGGCCCGGGAGATCGGCCTGCCTGTCGTCTACGACATGCGGGCCAACGACATGGCGCATGGAGGGCAGGGCGCTCCGCTGGTGCCCGCCTACCACGCGGCGCTGGCCGCCTCGCTTCCGCGCGAACTGCGGAGATACCCCGTTTGCTTCGTCAACATCGGCGGCATCTCCAACGTCACCTTTGTGCCGGAGCGAGGCGATCCGATCGCCTTCGACAGCGGGCCGGGCAACGCCTTGATCGACCAGTGGGTCCAAAGTGCCGGAGGCGTGCCATTCGATGCCGGAGGCATGATCGCTTCGGAAGGAAGCATCGTGCGACACGTCGTCGAACGCTACCTTGCGAATCCGTTCTTTTCCCGCACGGGACCGAAGTCGCTCGACCGCAACGATTTCGGCCTGGCGGAAGCAACCGGTCTCGAACTGGCTGACGGTGCGCGCACGCTCGCCGCGGTTTCGGCCGAGGCGATCTTCAGGGCGACCGATCATCTACCGGAAGCGCCGGCATGCTGGATTCTCTGCGGGGGCGGCCGTCGCAACCCGCATGTCGTGAACGACCTGCGAAGGTTGACAAGCGCCGAGGCGCGGGTCCTGCTGGCGGAAGACGCCGGCTTCGACGGCGACGCCATGGAAGCGGAAGCGTGGGCCTATCTGGCCGTGCGTTCTATGCGTGGCCTGCCACTTACCTTCCCCACGACGACGGGCTGCCGCGAACCCGTTTCCGGTGGCCTTCTGGCAAGACCTCAATAGCAGATCGCCCGGCTGGACCGGCCGGGCGATGCTCTTGCGACGCTCTATTTGCCCCTCGGCTTTGCCGCGGCCTTCTTTGCCGGCGCTTTTGCCTTGGCGGGAGCCTTTGCCTTGGCCGGCGCGGATTTCGCAGCAGGCTTCGCCGCGGCAGCCTTGGCCGGGGCTTTCTTGGCAGCCGGCTTCTTGGCCGGAGCCTTCGCCTTGGCCGCAGCGGGTTTTGCGGCTGCAGCCTTGGAGGGGGCCTTCTTGGCGGCTGGCTTCTTCGCCGGCGCCTTGGCCTTCGCGGCCGGCTTGGCCGCGCTCGCCGCCTTCGCGGGAGCCTTCGCCTTGGCGGCAGGCTTGGCCGCCTTGGCCTTGGCGGCAGGCTTTGCCGCGGGCTTGGCGGCCGCTTTTGCAGCAGGTTTCTTTGCCATCGTCATCTCCTCAACGGTGGCCGCAGCCACGTTCTTTCCTCGGCAGCTCGACAGCGTTGTGCGGCCGATGCTTCCCCTTACCCGTGGAATACTCGAACACGATGTCGCCGCTCTCGGTCGAAAACATAAACGCGCCTCGCGATGTCCCGGTCTTCCTGAAATCGCGGATGGAGCAAGCAACCGTGTCAGGAGCCTGATTCGGACATTCGAAACGTCTCACGCGTTTTGGCGGCTGTCGAGCAGGATGCAGCGTTTTCCCCCGCGCCCGAAGTAATTCGGGCGCAAGAAACGGTGCTTTATAGCTCCTGACGGTCTATCTGAGGCGCTTCGGACGCGGATCTGCCAGTTCGCCGCGCAGCCTGCGGTCGAGATAGTCGGCGCATTCCTCAATCAGCCGATCGGCCTCGTTGGAGAAGAAGTGGTTGGCGCCGGGCATTGTCTTCTGGGTGATCGTGATGCCCTTCTGCGACTGCAGCTTGTCGACGAGTACCTGAACGTCCTTCGCTGGCGCGACCTTGTCGGCGTCGCCGTGGATGATCAGGCCCGAGGACGGGCAGGGGGCAAGGAAGGAAAAGTCGTAGATGTTGGGCTGCGGCGCGACCGAGATGAAGCCTTCGATTTCCGGCCGGCGCATCAACAGCTGCATGCCGATCCAGGCGCCGAACGAATAGCCGGCGACCCAGCAGCTCTTGGAATCCGGGTGCAGTGACTGCACCCAGTCCAGCGCCGCCGCGGCGTCCGACAACTCGCCGGTGCCGTGGTCGAACTCGCCCTGGCTGCGGCCGATGCCGCGGAAGTTGAAGCGAAGTGTCGTGAAGTCCCGCTTCTGGAACATATAGAAGAGGTCGTACACGATCTTGTTGTTCATCGTTCCCCCGAACTGCGGGTGGGGGTGCAGGATGATCGCGATCGGTGCGCTCTTCGCCTTCGCGGGCTGGTAGCGTCCCTCCAGGCGCCCAGCGGGACCGGCGAAAATGACCTCAGGCATTCAATGCTCCATTGCGATGGCTCGGCTCCTTTGGAAAGTTGGGCATATTTGTCAGGATTTTTGCGCGAACCCTGGTTCGCGCACTTGACGGGGCCCAGCCGGCTCCATAGAACCATTTTAGAACTGTTCAAAACTGGCCCGCACAGGCAGGCCAGCAGCAGCGCGTAGATAGGATGCCGGCGCCTCAAATTTCAAGGAAATAACGCCGCCCGAACGCGCTGCAGACCACGAAAGAACATTGAACGCCGATGACTGCACGTCGTGCATATCTGGACTTCAATGCCAGCGCCCCGCTGATCAAGGAAGCGCGGGCGGCGATGCTGGCCGCACTTGACGCGGGCGGCAATGCGTCGTCGGTGCATGGCGAGGGCAGGGCTGCGCGGCGCCTTGTCGAAAGCGCGCGGCGTGACGTGGCGGCGCTGGTCGGCGCAAACCCCGCACACGTCGTTTTCACGTCCGGCGCGACGGAAGCGGCCACGACGCTGCTCACGCCCGACTGGCGCATGGGACGCGCTCCGTTATGGATGTCGCGGCTGTTCGTCTGCGCTGCCGACCATCCTTGCCTGCTGTCGGGCGGGCGCTTCGCGCCGTCGGATGTTTCGGTGTTCGGCGTCGATCACAACGGGATCGCCGACTTGGTCGATCTCGAGGCCATGCTGGCCGGCCATGACCGCACGTCGGGCCTGCCGCTGGTGGCGATCCATGCGGCAAACAACGAGACCGGCGTGATCCAGCCGATTGCCGAGATCGCGCGGATCGTCAAGGCGGCCGGTGGCGTCCTGGTCGTCGATGCGGTGCAGGCGGCCGGACGCATTGCGCTGGATGTTTCAGTTGGTTGGGGCGATTTCCTGATCCTGTCGTCGCACAAGATCGGCGGGCCGCAGGGAGCGGGCGCGTTCGTCGGCGTGTCCGACCTGATGATGCCCGTGCCGCTGGTGCGCGGCGGCGGGCAGGAGAAGGGCCATCGTGCGGGAACGGAAAACGTAGCGGCCATCGCCGGCTTCGGCGCGGCGGCGAGGATTGCGCGCGAGCGGTTGGGCGGGATGGATGCGGTTGCGACCTTTCGCGATACGCTGGAGGCTTCGATCCGCGAACTGGTGCCGGATGCAACGATCTTTGGCGCGGGCGCGCCGCGGCTTGCCAACACGACCTTCTTCACGATCCCCGGCACCAAGGCCGAGACGGCACAGATCGCGTTCGACCTTGCAGGCGTCGCGCTCTCGGCCGGTTCGGCCTGCTCGTCCGGACGCGTCGGGCCGAGCCACGTGCTGAAGGCGATGGGGTTCGGCGACAACGAGAGCGCGCTGCGCGTCTCGATCGGTCACGCGACGACGCGGGATGACATCGAGCTGTTTCGTTCCGCACTCGCCGACATCGTGGCGCGCCACCTGGAAGCAACCCGGGCGGCGTGAATGTGAACCTTGCGTCTTCGCGCCGGTGAAATCCGGCGCCGGACGCATTACATGAGTGGCGCCGCTCGCGGCGCCATACGATCTGCAACTGCCGGACCTTGAATCCGGCAAGGATGGAGAACGGTATATGCCTGCAGTGCAGGAGACGATCGAGCAGGTCCGCAAGATCGATGTGGACCAGTACAAGTACGGCTTCGAAACCTCGATCGAAACGGAAAAAGCTCCGAAGGGTCTGAACGAGGACATCATCCGCTTCATTTCGGCGAAGAAGAACGAGCCGGAATGGATGCTGGAGTGGCGCCTCGGCGCCTATCGCCGCTGGCTGACCATGACGGAGCCGACATGGGCGCGCGTCAGCTATCCGACGATCGATTTCCAGGACATCCACTACTACGCGGCGCCGAAGAGCCACAGCGGGCCGAAGTCGCTCGACGAGGTCGATCCCGAACTGCTGCGTACCTACGAGAAGCTCGGCATTCCGCTGAAGGAGCAGGAGATCCTCGCGGGCGTGCGGAAGCCGACGGCCGGCGACGCCGAAGAGGCGATCGACAATGTCTATCAGTCCGGCCGTGTCGCCGTGGACGCCGTGTTCGATTCCGTCTCCGTGGTGACGACGTTCAAGAAGGAGCTCGCCAAGGCGGGCGTCATCTTCTGCTCGATCTCGGAGGCGATCCGCGAGCACCCCGAGCTGGTGAGGAAGTATCTGGGCTCCGTGGTGCCGGTCAGCGACAATTTCTACGCGACGCTCAATTCGGCCGTCTTTACCGACGGTTCGTTCGTCTACGTGCCCAGGGGCGTGCGCTGCCCGATGGAGCTTTCGACCTACTTCCGCATCAACGAGAAGAATACCGGCCAGTTCGAGCGCACGCTCATCATTGCGGACGAAGGCGCCTACGTCTCCTACCTGGAAGGCTGCACGGCGCCGCAGCGCGACGAGAACCAGCTGCATGCAGCGGTGGTCGAGCTGATCGCGCTGGACGATGCCGAGATCAAGTATTCGACCGTCCAGAACTGGTATCCGGGTGACTCGGAAGGCAAGGGCGGCGTCTACAATTTCGTGACGAAGCGCGGCGACTGCCGTGGCGCACGCTCGAAGATCTCGTGGACCCAGGTCGAGACCGGCTCGGCGATCACCTGGAAGTACCCGTCATGCATCCTGCGCGGCGATGGCAGCCACGGCGAGTTTTATTCGATCGCCGTGTCGAACGGCCACCAGCAGATCGACAGCGGTACCAAGATGCTGCACCTTGGCAAGAACACGGTGAGCCGCATCATTTCGAAGGGCATCTCGGCGGGCCATTCGAACAACACCTATCGTGGCCAGGTCTCGGTTCACCGCAAGGCGGAAGGCGCGCGCAACTTCACCAATTGCGATTCGCTGCTGATTGGCTCGAACTGCGGCGCGCATACCGTGCCCTACATCGAGGCCAAGAACGCTTCGGCGCGGCTGGAGCATGAGGCGACCACCTCGAAAATCTCCGAGGACCAGCTGTTCTATGTCATGCAGCGCGGCATTCCGGAGGAAGAGGCGATCGCGCTGATCGTCAACGGCTTCGTCAAGGACGTCATCCAGGAGCTGCCGATGGAATTCGCCGTCGAGGCGCAGAAGCTGATCGGCATCAGCCTCGAGGGGAGCGTGGGATGACGGTGAAGCGGATATGGCACGGGTGGACCACGCCCGCGAACGCCGACACCTATGAGAAGCTTCTGCGCGAAGAGGTCTCGGTCGGCATCGAGAAGATGAACATCGCGGGCCTGCGCCGTTTCGAGATGATGCGTCGGCCGCAAGGCGACGAGGTCGAATTCGTCACCATCATGGAGTTCGACGACATCGACTCGGTGAAGGCGTTTGCCGGCGAGGACTACGAGGCCTGCTACGTGCCGGAGGCAGCACGCAAGGTGTTGAAACGCTTCGACCTGCAGTCGCAGCACTACGATCTGCTCGAAGCGCGTACTTACGGGTGACGAGTCATGGACCCGGTCACGCTCACCTTCTACGGGCTGGTCTGCGGTCTCCTGGCCGCGTTCGTGCCGGTAGCAAGCCGCCCCTTTCGCTTCGCGCTTGGGCTCGGCGTAGGGCTGGTGGCCGCCTCCTTCCTGCCGCCGCTGCGCGGACTCTTCGGCATCTGATTGAACTGGCCGCGACGCGGCATGAAAAAGACGGATTGAGAGAATGCTTGAAATCAGGAACCTGCACGCGCGCATCGCCGAGGACGGCACCGAGATCATCCGCGGCCTGAGCCTCACCGTGAAGGCGGGCGAAGTCGCTGCCATCATGGGCCCTAACGGCTCGGGGAAATCGACGCTGTCCTACATCCTCGCCGGCCGCGAGGACTACGAGGTGACCGAGGGCGACATCCTCTACAACGGCGAATCCATCCTCGAGATGGACCCGGCCGAGCGCGCGGCGAAGGGAATTTTCCTCGCCTTCCAGTATCCGATGGAGATACCGGGCGTTGCGACGATGGAGTTTCTGAAGGTCGCTCTCAACGCGCAGCGCAAGGCGCGCGGCGAGGAGCCACTGAAGGTGCCCGAGTTCCTCAAGCGCCTGAAGGAGGCCTCAGCCGCGCTTCAGATGGACATGGCCATGCTCAAGCGCCCGCTCAATGTCGGCTTTTCGGGCGGCGAGAAGAAGCGCGCCGAAATCCTGCAGATGAAGCTGCTCGAGCCGAAGTTGTGCGTGCTCGACGAAACCGATTCCGGCCTCGACATCGACGCGCTGAAGATCGTGGCTGAGGGCGTCAACTCGTTGCGTGCGCCCGATCGGGCCATCGTCGTGATCACGCACTACCAGCGCCTGCTCGACTATATCGTGCCCGACACGGTGCACGTGCTCTACAAGGGGCAGGTGGTGAAGTCGGGCGACAAGGACCTCGCGATCGCGCTTGAGCAAAACGGCTATGCGGGCGTGATCGGGGAGGCGGCGTGACGCCATGAACGTGCAAGCCAAGCTGACGCCCACCCCCGCGGAGGCTGCGCTGGTCGAGGCCTTCAACGCGCGCGTTTCCGAACTGCCCGGAGACGGCGAGGTGATGCGCGCCCGTGACAACGCGGTCGAGACGATCAAGGCAGGGCTCCCCAGCCGCCGCGTTGAAGCGTGGCATTACACCGATCTTCGGCGCCTTCTCTACAGCGTGCCGGAGTTCGATCAGTCCGCGAAGGTGAAGCCGGTTGCACCGCTACTGGAAGGCTCGATCGTGCTGTCCGTGCTCAACGGAGTTGCGCAGGAGGCCGCGGCGCCGGTCGAGGGGATCATCCTGCGCCGCGTACCCGACATGCTGGCCGATGGCAGCTATGCGCCGGCGCTCTCGCCGCAGGACGGCGCGGATGCGATCGGAGCGGTCAACATCGCTTTCGTGTCCGACGGGCATTTTGTGGAAGTCGCCGACGGGATCCAGTTGGACCGACCGATCGAACTCCAGCATGTGCTGGGGCCGGGCCAGAGCCATGTGCGCTTCCCCGTCAGGATTGGCGCCGGCGCGAAGGCGACGATCGTCGAGCGCCAGACCGGCGAGGCCGGCGGCTTTGCAACCGCGGTCAGCAACGTCGTCGTCGGCGACGGCGCCGAGCTCGTCTGGGTGATCGTGCAGGAAGAGGCGGCGGACGCGACCTATCTCGGCCAGTTCAACGCCTGGATCGGCAGGAACGCCAAGCTGACGCTGTTCATCATGAACGCCGGCGGCAAGCTGGTCCGCCAGGAAGTCCGCGTGGCGGCCAAGGGCGAGCACGCCGCATTCCGCCTGCGCGGTGCCAATCTGCTTGCCGGCGACACCCATTGCGACGTGACCATGGTGCTCGACCACGAAAGCTATGGATCGACCTCGACGGAGATCGTCCGCAACATCGTACTGGACCGCGCGCAAGGTGTCTTCCAGGGCCAGATCCGCGTGGCGCGGGAGGCGCAGAAGACCGACGCCAAAATGGCCTGCAACACGCTGCTGCTGACCGACGAGGGCGAGTTCTCGGCCAAGCCGGAGCTGGAGATCTTTGCCGACGACGTCGCTTGCGGCCATGGCGCGACGGTCGCCGAGATCGACATGGATCACCTCTTCTACCTGATGTCTCGCGGCATCCCGGAGAAGGATGCGCGCGGCCTGCTGGTCAAGGCGTTCCTGGCCGAGGTGATCGAGGAACTCGAGGACGAGGCGCTGGTGACCGCGCTCGAGGCAAAGCTCGAAGCCTGGTTCGCGGCGCACGGATAGGTTGATGGACCAGAAAGTCGAAAGCCGTCCCTACGACGTCGAGGCGATCCGTCGCGATTTCCCGATCCTGGCGCGTGAGGTCTACGGCAAGCCGCTGGTCTATCTCGACAACGGCGCTTCGGCGCAGAAGCCGCAGGCCGTCATCGATGCCGTAACGCACGCCTACAGCCACGAATACGCCAATGTGCATCGCGGGCTGCACTTCCTGTCCAACGCCGCAACCGATGCTTACGAGAAGGCGCGCGAAACCGTGCGCGCCTTCCTCAATGCCGAAAGCGCGGAGCAGATCGTCTTCACCA
>Ga0182792_1002332_pt1 | contig 13535 bp, 11 predicted proteins | sample Passage237B_FD_130497 | JGI IMG/M metagenome (GOLD analysis project Ga0182792, IMG submission 130497) | Cellulose adapted compost microbial communities from Newby Island Compost Facility, Milpitas, CA, USA - Passage2 37B (version 2) (version 2) ...
GCCGCCTCGATGTCGTCGTAGCAGCCCATCGGCTCGTCCATGCCGAAGGTGCGCATGAAGCCGGTCACCGCCGAGGCCATGCAGTGACGGGCGTTGGGGTCGATGTGGTTGCTGCGGAAGCCCGCCTTCATCAGCTTGTTGGCGGCGTAGCCCTCGAACACGGTCCACTGGCCGGAACCGAACATGCCGATGGCGTCGGCGCCCTTCTCCCTGAGCACGCGCTTGAACTGCGCGGCCATCACGTCGAAGGCCTCGTCCCAGTCCACGGGCGTGAACTCGCCGTCCTTGGCGTAGGCGCCGTTCTTCTTGCGCAGCAGCGGCCGGGTCAGGCGGTCGGTGCCGTACAGGATCTTGGAGAGGAAGTAGCCCTTGACGCAGTTGATGCCGCGGTTGACCTCGGCGTGGACGTCGCCGTGGGTGGCCACCACGCGGCCGTCCCTGACCGCGACGTTGACGCCGCAGCCGGTGCCGCAGAAGCGGCACGGGGCCTTGCTCCACTTGAGCGCGGCCATGTCGCCCTCGGTGACGACGTTGCTGCCGCCGCCGGGCAGCGGCAGCCCGGCCGCGGCCGCCGCGGTGGCGAGGGCGGTGTTGCGGATGAAGTCGCGGCGGGTCGTGCTCATGCGGACGCTCCGGTCGCTGGGGCGGTGGGCAGGGGCTGGTCGAGCGCGTGGCGCGGTTCGGCGTGGTGGTAGACCAGCAGCACGTTCAGCACCCCGGGCACGGCCTGCAGTTCCTCGACGCGGGCCATGGCCGCGTGGCGGTCGGCCGATTCGCACAGCACCACGCTGCGGGTGTGGCCCTGCAGGGCCAGTTCCAGGTCAGGGCGCGCGGACGTCGCCGCGGCCAGCGCGGCCGCGGCGTCGGCGCGGTGCTGCACCACGAAGCTGGCGATGTGGACCTCGGCGTCGGCGGCTGCGTTCATGCCGCGGCCTCCGGCACGGACGGCACCAGCGCCAGGGCGTCGGCCGGGCACCGCGCCACGCAGGCACCGCAGCCGGTGCAGCGCGCCGGATCCACGGCCGCCGGGCCGCGCGCGCCCGGCGGCACGCGGATGGCCGCTTCCGGGCAGGCTTCGCGGCAGCTGGCGCACACCACGCCGTGGCCGGGCAGGCAGCCGTCGCCGACGCGGGCGCGCAGCCGCCACGGCGGCGACAGCGCCGCGTCCAGCGCGCCGCTGCCGCAGGCGCGCACGCATTCGCCGCAGAAGGTGCATTCGCCGCGCGCGGGATCGAAGCGCGGCAGCCCGTCCGCGCCGCGCCCGAGCACCTGCGCGGGGCACTGCCGCACGCAGGCGTCGCAGCCCGTGCAGCGCGACTGGAAGCCGCCGTCCGGCAGCGCCCACGGCGGGAACAGCGGGGGCGGCCCGGCCGTCGCGGCGGGGCCGAAGAGAAGGGAGCGCCGCATCAGGGGCCCGGGCATGGCTCAGTGCCCGCCTGGCGGCCCGGCCACCAGCTGCCACATCCACACCAGGAAGCCGTAGCCGGCCACGACGAGGACGGCCAGCAGCGGGAACACCACCGCCGTCAGCAGCAGGAACGCGATGCGCTCCTGCATCCTGGTCGGGACGAATGTCCCTTCGTCCGGAGTCTGCTCCATGCTGCCTCCCCGTGCGGGTGGGTGACGCGGCAGTGCTCGCGGCCGAAGCTACCACAGTTGCGCGACGCCCTCACACCGGCCCGCGTCACGGTTCCGGATCGCGCATGCCACCGCATCGGGGGAGGGCCGGGCCCGGTGGACGGGACGCGTGTGGACGGGACGCGTCCAGGGCCGCGATCGCCAGAATGGCGTCGATCCGCGCTTCCCGCCGCGGAACGAGCGGCCGCGGGCGCCGGGTCAGCCCGCCCAGCCGTGGCGGGCGAGGGCCTGCGGGCCGTCCGCCCGCTGCGCCACGGCCGCCTCGCCCAGCGCCGGGCCGACCAGGATCACGCCCGGCGCGCCGGGCAGCCGCGGCGGCGGCGAGCGCAGCAGCCCTTCCAGGGTGGTCAGCACGCGGTGTTCGTCCGGCTGGCTGGCCGACTGCACGACGGCCACCGGCGTGGCCCCGGGCAGGTGCCGCGACAGGGCCCCGGCCAGCGCGTCCAGGCGGCCCATGCCCATGTAGATCGCAAGCGTGGTGCCGCCGGCGGCCAGTGCCGCCCAGTCGGGCTGGCCGTGGTCCTGGGTGTGCGCGGTGACGAAGGTGACGCCGTGGCAGTGGTCGCGGTGGGTGAGCGAGACGCCCAGCGCCGCCGCCGCGGCGAAGGCGGCGCTGACCCCGTTGACGATGCGCACCGGCACGCCGGCCTGGCGCAGGAAGGCGATCTCCTCGCCGGCCCGGCCGAACAGCAGGGCCTCGCCGCCCTTGGCGCGCACCACCCGCAGCCCCTGCAGCGCATAGCGCCGCATCAGCCGGCAGATGAACTGCTGCGGCGTGGAGCGGCAGCCGCCGCGCTTGCCCACGCGGACGACGCGCGCCCGCGGCGCCAGCTCGACGATGCGCGGATCGACCAGCTCGTCCAGCAGCAGCACCTCGGCGCCGGCCAGGGCGCGCACCGCCTTGAGCGTGAGCAGCTCCAGGTCGCCGGGCCCGGCGGAAAGCAGCACCACCTCGGCCGGGGGGCGGCGTGCGGGACGGGTACCGGTCATGGCGGGGGCCTCCGGGGTCATGCGCTCGCCGCCTCGCGGACGAGCCGGGTCAGCTGCGGCACGCAGGAACCGCAGACGGTGCCGCAGCCCAGGTGCTCCTTGAGCGCGGCCACGTCGTCGCCGGCGCGCGCGCGCGCGCGGATGGCCGATTCGCTCACCTGGCGGCAGACGCAGACCACCGGGTCGCGCACGACCTCGGCCGCCGCCGCCGAGAACGCCGCCAGCCGCGGCCCGCGCCACGCCGCGCCGGACACGGCGGCGCGCAGCAGGCCCTCGCCGCCGGCGCCGGGTTGCGGCTCGGCCCACAGCAGGCCGTCGATGTGGTTGGCACCGCCGTCCGTGCGCCAGGCCAGGCGCTTGAGCAGGCCGCGGCGCGCGTCGCGGTATTCGAGCGTGTCGGGGCCGGCGGCGAGCGCCAGCGCGCCGTCCAGCGCCTCCAGCCACGCCGCCGGCATGGCCTCGGCCGCGGCCGCGCGCAGCACCAGCCAGGCCACGCCCTCCGGCGCGCCGGGCTCGGGCAGCAGCGACAGGCCGGCGTAGCCGCAGTCCTTCAGCAGCGGCTGCACCGCGTCGCGCAGCGCCAGTGCATCGCCGCGACGCGCGGCCAGCAGGTGCCAGCCGAAGCCCGCCTTCTCCACCCGCACGGCCGCGTGCTTGAGCTCGGGCTGGCGCGAGCGCGCGTCCACCGCCGGCTGGCTGACCTCGTTGATGCCGCCGCTGGAGAGGAACTGGCCGCTCCAGTGCATGGCGGCGAACACGGTGCCCGAGGCGACCTCGTCCGACGGCTCCAGCGGCAGCACCAGCTCGCCGCGGCGGCTGCTCACCCGCACCAGCTCGCCGGGCTTCAGGCCGCGGCGCGCGGCGTCGTCCGGGTGCATGCGCAGGGCCGGTTCCGGGCTGTGCGCGAACAGCGCCGGCACGCGCCCGGTGCGCGACATGCCGTGCCACTGGTCGCGCAGGCGCCCGCTCAGCAGCCGCAGCGGGTAGCGTGCGGAGGTCGGCTCCACTACCGGCTTGTACGCGGTGGCGTGGAAGCGGGCGCGGCCGTCGGCGGTGGCGAACACGCCGTCGGCGTAGCGGCGGGCCTGGCCGCGCGTGGCGCCGGCGGGGAACGGCCACTGCTGCGGCCCCTCCGCTTCCAGGCGCGCGTAGTCCAGGCCGCCGATGTCCAGGTCGCGGCCCACGGTCAGGGCGCGGTGTTCGTCGAAGATCTGCGAAGGCTGCTCGAAGCCGAACAGTGGAGGCGCGCCCGGCGCGGCCAGCCGCGCCTCCAGCCGCCGCGCGACCTCGCGCGCGATCCACCAGTCCGGCCGCGCCTGGCCGGGCGCGGGCACCGCCGCGCGCACGCGCGAGATGCGCCGCTCGGAATTGGTGACCGTGCCCTCCTTCTCGCCCCAGGTGGTGGCCGGCAGCAGGGCGTCGGCGTAGGGCACCGTGTCGGTGTCGGCGAAGGCTTCCTGCACGACCACGTACTCGGCGCGCTGCAGCGCCTCGCGCACCGGGCCGATGTCGGGCATCGAGTGCGCGGGGTTGGTGCAGGCGATCCACACCGCCTTGACCTTGCCGCTGCGCAGGCCCTCGAACAGCTCCACCGCCGGCAGGCCCGGGCGCGGCGAGAGGCTGCCGGACGGCAGCTTCCACAATGCCTCCACCTCGGCGCGGTGGGCGTCATCGCCGATCTCGCGGTGCGCGGCCAGCATCGTGGCCATGCCGCCGACCTCGCGCCCGCCCATCGCGTTGGGCTGCCCGGTCAGCGAGAACGGGCCGGCGCCGGGGCGGCCGATCTGGCGCGTGGCCAGGTGCAGGTTGATCAGCGCCAGGTTCTTGTCGGTGCCGTGCGCGGACTGGTTCAGGCCCATGCAGTACAGCGATAGGGCGGCCGGGCTGCGGCCGAACCACTCCGCAGCCGTCACCAGGTCCGCCACCGGGACGCCGCAGACCTCGGCGGCCATGCGCGGCGGATAGTCGCGCAGCAGGCGCTTGAGCTCGGCGAAGCCGGTGGTGTGGGCCTCGATGAATGCCGCATCCACCATCCCCTCCCAGATCAGGTGGTGCAGCATGCCGTTGAACAGCGCCACGTCCGTGCCCGGCTGCACCTGCAGGTGCAGGTCGGCCATGGCCGCGGTGTCGGTGCGGCGCGGATCGACCACGATCCAGCGCGTCCCCGGGTCGCGCGCGCGGGCTTCCTCCAGGCGGCGGAACAGCACCGGGTGCGCCCATGCGGCGTTGCTGCCGGCGAACAGCACGGTGCGCGCGTGCTCCAGGTCGTCGTAGCAGGTCGGCGGGCCGTCGGCGCCGAAGGCCAGCTTGTAGCCGGTCACCGCGCTGGACATGCACAGCCGCGAGTTGGTGTCGATGTTGTTGGTGCCGACCAGCCCCTTGGCCAGCTTGTTGAAGACGTAGTAGTCCTCGGTCAGCAGCTGCCCGGAGATGTAGAAGGCCACCGCGTCCGGCCCGTGCCGCTCGACGATGCCGGCCAGCCGCTCGGCCACCGTGTCCAGCGCCAGGTTCCAGTCCACCGGCCGGCGCGGCTCGTGGCGCTGGCGGCGCAGCTCCGGCTGCAGCACGCGGCCGTGCAGGCTGCGCGCGGTGTCGGCCAGCGCGCGGCCCTTGCTGCACAGCCGGCCGTGGTTGGCCGGGTGCTCCGGGTCGCCCTCCACGCCAGTGATGCGCCCGTCCTGGCTGTGCACCAGCACGCCGCAGCCGACGCCGCAGTAGCAGCACGTCGTGCGCGTGGTGCGCGGCTGCGGCCGGCCGGGCGCGGAGCCGTCCATCAGGCCACGGCCTCCGCCAGGCCCGCGCCCTCGTCCGCACCGGCCACGGCCAGCCACACGGCGCCGTCGCGCAGCCGCACGGGGTAGCGCCGCGCGCAGCCCACGTCCGGCGCGCAGGCCTGGCCGCTGTCCAGGGCGATGTTCCAGCCGTGCAGGGGACAGGTCACCGTGTCGCCGGAGACGATGCCCTGCGACAGCGGCCCGCCCTTGTGCGGGCAGCGGTCGGCCAGCGCGAACACGCGGTCCGGGGCCGGACGGAACAGGGCGATGTCGTCGCCGGCTTCCCGCACCAGCACCCGCGCGCCCAGCACGGGGATGTCCTCGATCGCGCACACGCGCACCCAGGCTTCGGTCGTCGCCATCTCGTCAGTCCTCCAGTGCCACGGCGATCTGCCGGTCCAGGCGCAGCGGCGCGTACTCGCGGGCCTGGGTGCCGGCCACGCGGGCCGCCCACGGGTCGGGCAGGCCCTCCAGCGCGTACAGCAGGCGCTCGAACAGCGCGCGGCGGTTGGCCGCGTCGTCCACCACCTTCTGCCGCACGTAGTCCATGCCCACCCGCTCGATGTAGTGCACGGTGCGGTCCAGGTAGTAGGCCTCCTCGCGGTACAGCTGCAGGAAGGCGCCGACGTACTCCTTCACCTCCTCCGGCGTCTTCACCTTGACCAGGAAGCGCGCCACCTCGGTCTTGATGCCGCCATTGCCGCCGACGTGGATCTCCCAGCCCGAGTCCACCGCGATGATGCCCACGTCCTTGATGCCGGACTCGGCGCAGTTGCGCGGGCAGCCGGAGACGGCCAGCTTGACCTTGTGCGGGCTCCACATGTTGGCCAGCATGGTTTCCAGGTCGATGCCCATCTGCGTGCTGTTCTGGGTGCCGAAGCGGCAGAACTCGCTGCCCACGCAGGTCTTCACCGTGCGGATCGACTTGCCGTAGGCGTGGCCGGACTTCATGCCCAGGTCGCGCCACACGTCGACCAGGTCCTCCTTCTTCACCCCGAGCAGGTCGATGCGCTGGCCGCCGGTGACCTTCACCATCGGGATGCGGTACTTGTCGGCGACGTCGGCGATGCGGCGCAGCTCGGAGGGGTTGGTGACGCCGCCCTTCATCTGCGGCACCACCGAGAAGGTTCCGTCCTTCTGGATGTTGGCGTGCGCGCGCTCGTTGATGAAGCGGCTCTGCGGGTCGTCCACCGCCTCGCGCGGCCAGGTCGAGAGCATGTAGTAGTTGATCGCCGGGCGGCAGGTGCTGCAGCCGTTGGGCGTGCGCCACTCCAGGAACGCGTAGGCCTGGGCGTGGGTGACCAGGCGGTGCTCGCGGATGGCCTGGCGCACCTCGGCGTGGGTGCGGTCGGTGCAGCCGCACACGGCCTTGGTCTTCGGCGTCTCCTGGAAATTGGAGCCCAGGCAGTTCATGAGGATCTGCTCGACCAGGCCGGTGCACGAGCCGCAGGAGCTGGCGGCCTTGGTGTGCTTCTTGACCTCGTCCACGGTGAACAGGCCCTGCTCGCGCACTGCCTTGACGATGGTGCCCTTGCACACGCCGTTGCAGCCGCAGACCTCGTCGCCGTCGGCCATGGCCGCGGCGCGGTCCTGGCCGGCGGTGCCGGAGTCGCCCAGCGCCTTCTCGCCGAACATCAGCTGGTCGCGGCGGTCGTCCACGCCGGTGCCGTCCTTGATCAGCTTGAAGTACCAGCCGCCGTCGCCGGTGTCGCCGTACAGGCAGGCGCCCACCAGCCGGTCGTCGCGGATGACCAGCTTCTTGTACAGGCCGCCGGCCGGGTCGGAGAGCACGATCTCCTCGCTGCCCTCCCCGCCCATGAAGTCGCCGGCCGAGAACAGGTCGATGCCGGTGACCTTGAGCTTGGTCGACACCGCCGAGCCCTTGTAGATGCCGATGCCGAAGCTGGCCAGGTGGTTGGCGCAGATCTTGGCCTGCTCGAACAGCGGTGCGACCAGGCCGTAGGCCACGCCGCGGTGGCTCGCGCACTCGCCCACCGCGTAAACGCGCGGGTCGTAGGTCTGCAGCGTGTCGTTGACCACGATGCCGCGGTTGCAGTGGATGCCCGCCTCCTGCGCCAGCCGGGTGTTGGGGCGGATGCCGGCGGCCATCACCACCAGGTCGGCCGGGATCTGGTCGCCGTCGGAGAAGCGCACGCCGGCCACCTCGCCGGCGCCGTTGTCGAGGATCTCGGTGGTGGAGGTGTTGAGCCGGAAGCTGAGCCCGCGTTCGGCCAGCGACTGCTCCAGCAGCTGCCCGGCCACCGGGTCCAGCTGGCGCTCCATCAGCCAGCCGGCCAGGTGCACCACGGTCACGTCCATGCCGCGCAGCTTCAGGCCGTTGGCCGCCTCCAGGCCCAGCAGGCCGCCGCCGATCACCACGGCGTTCTTCTTCACCTTCGCCGTCTCGATCATGGTGCGCGTGTCGGCGATGTCGCGGTAGCCGATCACGCCCTTCAGGTCCTTGCCCGGCACCGGGAGGATGAACGGCAGCGACCCGGTGGCCAGCAGCAGGCGGTCGTACTCGGCCTCGGTGCCGTCGGCGGCGATCACCCGACGGTGCACGCGGTCGATGCGGGTGACCTCCTTGCCCAGGTGCAGGCGGATGCCGTTGTCCGCGTACCAGGACAGCGGGTTGAGCACGATGTCCTCGAAGTCCTGCTCGCCGGCCAGCACCGGCGAGAGCAGGATGCGGTTGTAGTTGGGATGCGGCTCGGCGCCGAACACGGTGATGTCGTACATGTCCGGCACCAGCTTCAGCAGCTCTTCGAGCGTGCGGATGCCGGCCATGCCGTTGCCCACCACTACCAGTCTTGGCTTCTTCATTCTCGGTTCTCGCTGTGCGTTCCGGGCAGGGAGCGCGTCATGTAGGCGCTGCAGGGGTCTTCGCTGTAGTCGGCGAACGGGGCGCAGTAGCCGAAGCCGAAGCGTTCGTAGAGCGCGCGCGCGGGGGCGAACTCCGGCTGGGTGCCGGTCTCCAGGCTCAGCCGCCGGTAGCCGCGCCGGATGGCCTCCTCGAGCAGCCGCCGCAGCAGCGCGGCGGCCACGCCCTGGCCGCGGTACGCCGCCGCGGTGCGCATGGACTTGACCTCGCCGTGGGTGCCGTCCAGCTCCTTCAGCGCGGCGCAACCCAGCAGGCGGTCGTCGCGCCAGGCGCTCCAGAAGGTGATGTCCGGCGCGCGCAGCCGCGGCAGGTCCAGCGCGTGCACGCTCTCCGGCGGCGAGAGCCGGTACATGTCGTCCAGGTGCTCGCGCAGCAGCGCGGCGATCTCGGGTCCGTCCAGCGTGTCGACGACGATCCGCACGGCCGGCTCCTCAGACCCGGGCGGCGCCGAGCGCCGTCCACTGGCTGCGCCACTGCCGCTTGATGCCCGACAGCAGGCCCCACGCCGCCAGGGCGATGCCGGCGAAGGCCCACAGGCCGATGCCGTAGCCGCCGCTGTGCTGCTTGACCACGCCCAGGCCGGCCGCGAGCAGGAAGCCGCCCACGCCCCCGGCCATGCCGATCAGGCCGGTCATCAGGCCGATCTCGCTGCCGAAGCGCTGGGGCACCAGCTGGAACACCGCGCCGTTGCCGGTGCCCAGGCACAGCAGGGTCAGCACGAACAGGGCGACCACGCCGGCCGGCCCGCCCAGGCCCAGCGCGGCGCCGGCCACCAGCAGCGCCACCGACAGGTACACCGCCAGCAGCGTGCGGGTGCCGCCGATGCGGTCGGCGATGACGCCGCCCACCGGGCGCATGCCCGAGCCGGCCAGCACGCAGGCCGCGGTCGCCCAGCCGGCGATCTTCGGCTCGAAGCCGAACTGGTCGTGGAAGTAGCCCGGCAGCGCGCTGGCGAAGCCGGCGAAGCCGCCGAAGGTGATGGCGTAGAACAGCATGAACCACCACGAGTCGCGGTTGCCCACCAGCACGCGCGCGTAGTCGGCCAGGGTCTTGCGCGCGACCTTCACCGGCGCGTCCTTGGCGCAGGCGGCGAACACCACCAGCACCACCAGCAGCGGCAGGCACGCCAGGCCGAACACGTTGCGGTAGCCGAAGGCCGCGGCCAGCGCCGGCGCGAACAGCGCGGCCAGCACCGTGCCCGAGTTGCCGGCGCCGGCGATGCCCATCGCCGTGCCCTGGTGCTGCGGCGGGTACCAGCGCGAGGCCAGGGGCAGCGCCACCGCGAACGAGGCGCCGGCCACGCCCAGCATCACCCCCAGCAGCAGCACCTGGCCGAAGCTGTGCACGCCCAGGTGCCAGGCCGCCAGCAGCGCGGCGATCACCACCACCTGCGCCAGCAGCCCGGTGCGGCGCGAGCCGATGCGGTCGGCCAGCAGCCCCATCGGCAGGCGCAGCAGCGCGCCGCAGAGGATGGGCACGGCCACCATCAGCGCGCGCTGCTGCGTGTCCAGCTGCAGCGCCTGGGCGATCTGCACCTGCATCGGGCCGAGCAGGTACCAGACCATGAAGCTCAGGTCGAAGTAGAGGAAGGCCGACAGCAGCGTGGGCGTGTGTCCGGCCTGCCAGAAGGATCGATTCATGCCGCGCCATCTCCGGGGAAGGGCGCCGCCGGCCTGCGCCTGCGGCGGAACACGGGGTGGAAAAAACAAACGGCGCCTGCCCGGCTCGCACCGGGAAGACGCCGTTGTCTCGTCGCGGCCGGACCGCCGTTGGCCTGGCCGTTGGAACTGGTTTTGCGGGACGCGCCGTTGCGCCCGCCACCGGTTTCAAGCAATCGCCATGCCAACTTTTCCCGCAGCGCAGCAACGCGGAAAAGTCCTTATTGTCCAGGGATTTGCAAGAAACTAGCCGCGCAAGGGGACGCACGCGCCGGGGTTGGGCGTTTCCCGCGATGGGCCCGATGCACCAGGCCGGTGCAGCGCGCACTTTCATTGTGCAGTGCCGCAAAACGCGGCGGCAGGCGCTCAGGCCGGCAGCGCGACCGGCGCGTCGGGGCGCGTGTCCTGCGCCGGCACCGCCACCCCGGCCAGGCGCGCGGCCTGCGCCCAGAGGTCGCGCCGGTAGACATCGGCCAGCCAGGCGTCGCCGTCCTCCGCGTGCGCCAGCCAGCCCCAGCGGCGGAACTGGGCCAGGAACCAGCGGCCGTCGGAAACCCAGGGGAAGTTCGCCTCGCCGCGGTCGTGGAAGCGCAGCGCCTCCTCCGGCACCTCGCCCGGGCGCGGCAGCAGGCCCGCGGCCAGGCGCGCCGCCGGCAGGCCGATGACCTCCGGCGCGGCCAGCCATTCGGCGGCCCGGCGCCGGTGCCCGGCGTCCTCGTCCAGCCAGCGGCAGGCCTCGAGCACCGCGGCGGTGAGCGCCACGGCCAGCTCCGGCTGCAGCGCGGCGAAGTCGCGGCGGCAGGCGAGCACCTTCTCCGGATGCCCGGGCCAGATGCGGCCGCTGCGCACCACGCGCCGCCCCGCGCCCAGCGCCTCGGCGTGCTCGCCCCAGGGTTCGCCGGCGCAGAACCCGTCCAGCTCGCCGGTGGCCAGCGCCTGCGGCATCTGCGGCGGCGGCAGGGTCACGGCCGCCACGTCGCGCATCGGGTCCACGCCCTGCGCGGCCAGCCAGTGGTACAGCCACAGCGCGTGGGTGCCGGTGGGGAAGGTCTGCGCGAACACCGGCCGCCGCGGCAGCGCGCGCAGCGCCTCGCGCAACGGCCGCCCCTGCGCCAGCGCGTCGGCCAGCGGGGGCGCGAGCGCGATGGCCTGGCCGTTGCGGTTCAACCCGGCGAGCACGGCCAGGTCCGCGCGCGGCCCGGCGATGCCGGTCTGCACCCCCAGCACCATCGCCGCCATGGCGTGCGCGGCGTCCAGCTCGCCGGACAGCAGGCGGTCGCGCAGCGCGGCCCACGAGGCCTGCCGGTGGAGTTGCAGGGCGATGCCGTGCCGGCGGTCCAGCCCCAGGCGCGCGGCGGCGACCAGCGGCGCGGCGTCGAGCAGGGGCATGAAGCCCACGTGCAGCGGGCGCGGCGTGGCGGGGGCATGGAAGCGGGTCATCGGCTCATCCCAGCAGGTCGGCCATGGACAGGATGCGGCGCGCCACGTCCGCGAGCTTCAGGCCCTGCTTCATCGCCTGCTGGCGCAGCGCGGCGTAGGCCTCGGCCTCGGTCATGCCGCGGCGGTCCATCAGCAGCCCCTTGGCGCGGTCGATGTCCCGGCGGTCCTCCAGCCGGCGCTGCAGCTCGTCCATGCGCTGGCGCACATGGCTCTGCTGCTCGAAGCGGGCCATGGCCACGCGCAGCACCGGCGCCAGCCGCGCCGGCGACAGCCCGTCGACCACGTACGCGGCCACGCCGGCGCCGAGCGCATCGCGGATCAGCGCGTCGTCGCCGTCGGCCGAGAACATCACCACCGGTCTCGGCGCATGGCGGTTGAGCATGGCCAGCTGCTCGAGCGTGTCGCGCGAGGGCGAGTCGACGTCGAGGATCACCACGTCCGGCTGCTGCTCGTGCACGGCCTTGAGCAGGCCCGCGGCGGCCACGACCTGCGGCAGCACCTCGTAGCCGGCCGCGCGCAGCGCCCCCTGCAGCTCCGCAATGGGCTTGTCCGTGTCGTTGACCAGGAGGACGCGCAGCATCCGTGGGCCGGGGGAGGGGAAGGCGATCCGATGTTGCCATGCAACATCCGGCGGTGGCGAGCCCCCGCCCGGCCCCGGCCGGCACGGCTCCGGGCGCTGCGGCCGGGCGGCGCGGGGGCGGATGCGTTGATCGCGCGCATCAACATTTGCCGTGCGCGGCGCGGCGTTTCAGCGCCGGGACAGCCCGCCGCGGGCCGGCGGCACGGGGCGCGGACGTAGAATCGATCCCCTCTCCCGCCCGCACCTCGGCGGCGGCCGCACCGGCCGCGCCGACCCCCGCCAGCGCCGCCATGAACCGCCAGTACCGCAAGCCCCTGCCCGGCACCTCCCTGGACTACTACGACGCCCGCGAGGCGGTGGAGGCCATCCGCCCCGGCGCCTGGGCCGGGCTGCCCTACACCAGCCGGGTGCACGCCGAAAACCTGGTGCGCCGCGCCGAGCCGGCGCGCCTGCGCGACTACCTGCTGCAGCTGGTCGACCGCCGCCGCGACCTGGACTTCCCCTGGTTCCCGGCGCGGGTGGTCTGCCACGACATCCTCGGCCAGACCGCGCTGGTGGACCTGGCCGGCCTGCGCGACGCCATCGCCGAGCGCGGCGGCGACCCGGCCCAGGTCAATCCCGTGGTGCCGGTGCAGCTGGTCGTCGACCACTCGCTGGCGGTCGAGTGCGGCGGCCACGATCCGGACGCGTTCGCCAGGAACCGCGCCATCGAGGACCGCCGCAACGCCGACCGCTTCGACTTCATCGAGTGGACCCGCAAGGCATTCCGCAACGTCGAGGTGATCCCGCCGGGCAACGGCATCATGCACCAGATCAACCTGGAGAAGATGTCGCCGGTGGTCTGCGTGCAGGACGGCGTGGCGTTCCCGGACACCTGCGTGGGCACCGACAGCCATACCCCCCACGTGGACGCGCTGGGCGTGATCGCGATCGGCGTCGGCGGTCTGGAAGCGGAGAACGTGATGCTGGGCCGCGCCTCGTGGATGCGGCTGCCGGACATCGTCGGCGTGGAACTGGCCGGCCGGCCGCAACCGGGCATCACCGCGACCGACGTGGTGCTGGCGCTGACCGAGTTCCTGCGCCGCGAGCGCGTCGTCGGCGCGTACCTGGAGTTCTTCGGCGAGGGCGCCGCGGCGCTGACCGTGGGCGACCGCGCCACCATCTCCAACATGTGTCCCGAGTACGGCGCCACCGCGGCGATGTTCTCCATCGACGGCAACACCCTGGACTACCTGCGCCTGACCGGGCGCGAGGAGGGCCAGGTCGCGCTGGTCGAGGCCTACGCCAGGGCCGCCGGGCTCTGGGCCGACGACCTGGCCGGCGTCCGGTACGAGCGCGTGCTGCGCTTCGACCTGTCCACGGTGGTGCGCAACCTGGCCGGCCCGTCCAACCCGCACCGGCGGCTGCCGACCGCGGCGCTGGCCGAGCGCGGCATCGCCACCGGGCTGGCGCAGGCGCGCGCGCAGGAGGCGCAGGGCCTGCTGCCGGACGGGGCGGTGATCATCGCCGCCATCACCAGCTGCACCAACACCTCCAACCCGCGCAACGTGATCGCCGCCGGCCTGCTGGCGCGC
>Ga0182792_1002333_pt1 | contig 13533 bp, 17 predicted proteins | sample Passage237B_FD_130497 | JGI IMG/M metagenome (GOLD analysis project Ga0182792, IMG submission 130497) | Cellulose adapted compost microbial communities from Newby Island Compost Facility, Milpitas, CA, USA - Passage2 37B (version 2) (version 2) ...
CGGTTGGCGGGCGAGGACAATTACCCGCCCTACAACATCGCGCGGACCGGTGAGGACAACTATCGCATCTCGCTGGCTCTGGCTGGCTTCAAGCCGGAGGAGATCACCGTCACGGCGGAGCAGAACATGCTTACCGTGGAAGGCCGCAAGGCCGAGAAGGATGATCGCGAGTACCTCTACCAGGGCATCTCCGGGCGTCCGTTCCGGCGCCAGTTCAACCTCGCCGACTACGTCGAGGTGAAGGGCGCCTCGTTCGAGGACGGGCTTCTGCAGGTCGACCTGGTGCGCGAGTTGCCGGAAGCCATGAAGCCGCGCCGGATCGAGATAAAATCCGGTCCTTCCAGCGGCGAAACCCAGCAAATCGAGCAGAAGCAAGCGGCCTGATCGGAAGTCCGATCGGGCCAGCTGGAGGTGGTGTCGCGTGGCCGTGGCCATGCGGGCCGCCAGTTTGACATAGGAGGCGTAACATGAGCATGAGAGAGCTCATTCCCTGGAACCGCAGCATCCGCGTTCCGGTGCAGCGCGGAGAGGAAGGCACGCCCTTCCTTACTTTGCACCGTGAAATGAACCGCTTGTTCGACGACGTCTTCCGCGGGTTCGACTTCACCCCGTTCCGCTCCGGCCGCGTGCTCAACGGACCCTGGTCGTGGCCGGACATCGAGGTGAGCGAGAACGACAAAGAGGTGAGGATTACGGCCGAGCTCCCTGGCCTCGAGGAAAAGGACATCGAAGTCCAACTGTCGAACGGCGTGCTCGCCATCAAGGGCGAGAAGAAGACCGAGACGGAAGACAACGACAGGCTGTTCAGCGAGCGCTTCTACGGCCGGTTTGAGCGGCGCATCCCCGTCGACGACATCGATGAGGACAAGGTGAACGCGTCCTTCCGCAACGGCGTGCTCGTCGTCACCCTGCCGAGGTCGACCGAGGCGCAACGCAACGTGAAGCGCATCGCGATCAACGGCAAATAAACAGAAAGGAAACTCCGGCGGGCGGGAGCTGGCGCGCTCCCGCCGCCACCTCTGCGAAGGCGGCAGCAATGTTGGAGTTAGTCGAGAGCGCACGCGAGGACCTGACCGGGCCCGTCAGCATACCGAAGACACCATTGACGGCTTCTGTGTTTCCCGATGATGCGGTCGCGGTGATCTATCGGCCCTCCCGCTCCGCTATGACATCGGGCAAGGCGAACACGCGGCATTGGAAGCTCCGCTTCGAGCGACGGACCCCGCCCTTTATCGAACCCCTGATGGGTTGGACCAGTGGGGACGATCCGCTTACTCAGGTCGAGCTGACTTTCCCGACCCGGGAAGCTGCCGTGGGCTATGCCGAACGGCAGGGCCTCACCTTTATCGTCCAAGGTCAAGATCATGCGGGGCACGCACTGCGGCATAGCGGCACCGAGGAGGTCTACGAGGAGCAGGCACGGCCAGTCCAGCAAGCGCCGCCGCACCACCGCCCGATCACCGCACTGAGGGCACCTTACGGCAGTTGCGACCGGTCGGGGATGCCGGATCTCGACCGCGCTCTGATCAATCCGGCTGCCGTGTTCCGCTCGCCGCGCGAGGTGGTGGAACACCCTCATCTGACCGCTGCCAGCAAGCGAGAGCTTCTCGCCCGGTGGGCCTGGGACGAGTACCTGCTACAGCTCGCGAGTGACGAGGCAATGCCGGAAGGGCGCGAACCTTCGCGCCTCGACGAGATCAAGTGCGCGCTCCTCAGCCTCAAAGAGCTCGACACCCCTCTTGCCTTCGTCCGAGCAGCCAGCAGCGGGGACCGTCGGGCCGCATAGGAGGCGGTATGGCACGGATCACGACCATCGATTGCGAACGGGTCATACCGAACCGCTTCGAGCTTGTGCTGCTCGCCGCGGCGCGCGCCCGTGCGTTGAGCTGCGGGCACACACCGCGCGTGTCTCCTGACGGGGACAAGCCGACCGTCATCGCGCTTCGCGAGATTGGCGCCGCAGCAGTCGATCCGACCTGGCTCCGCCAATGGCTGCTAAACTTGCAGCGCGACGACGTCGAGGACGAAGACGGGCTCGACAATCCGATTGGGACGGTCGGGTCGTCCGCCAATGAGTCTCGTGGTGCCGCTAGTGCGGGAGCTGACGACACCACTGCAACAGCTTCCCCGGGAAGCATCCCTAACCACAAAGTGACGAAAACGGAGAGAAGTCATGTTCGACAGACTCACGACACTCAACATCAAAGAGAATGTCATCGACATTGTAAACGTCGTCCTCGGCGTGTGCCTGGCGCTCGCCCCCTGGGCGCTGGACTTCACCGCTGAGGCTACTGCAGCCTGGAACGCGTGGATCACCGGTGCTGCTATTGCACTCGTCGCGCTCGGCGCACTCGTCGCCTTCACTCAGTGGGAGGAGTGGATCAATCTGGCACTCGGCGTCTGGGCAGGCATCGCGCCCTGGGCGATCGCCTTTTCGGAAAATGCAGCTGCGAAGGGCGTGCACCTCGCTATCGGCACAGCGGTCGCGGTTCTCGCAGCCGCGCGGCTGTGGTTCGTGCGTCGCAGCCCGCCACGAGTCACAGCGTGACAGTGTGTGTATGCGAGGCCAGCAGTCGATGCCGGTCTCGCATCACGACCTCCAAAGCTAGCAGATACGGCGCTTGGAGTGAGAGAATGCCAGATCACATTGAGGCGATACAGCGACGGCTGGAAGGCATGATTGCTGAAGCAGAGTCACGGATGTCTGGAAGCGGATCGATTCTCAGCTACGGGATGAAGATCCGCCGCGACACGGCAGAGGAAATCCTTAGGTTCATCAAGAGTCTCGCTCGGACAGCAGCAACCGATGCGCCGGTCCGGGAACATCGGCTTCGATCCGCTGACTCAGACCCGCCTCGCTTTTCCGACATACACGCACCCATCGCCGACGCCGAATGGCAGGGCTTGGAGTATGTCATGGACGGCGATCAGCAGCACCCTCAAGCAAGCGTGCACCGTGCCTCAAGCAAGCACACCAGGCGTCCGAAGATGGCTGGCGATGCGTCGTCCGCTTTTGTCCAATTGAGTGGCTTCCGATCCAATGTGGTCTCGGTGTGCCCAACACGTCAGATCTCGAACGTGCGCTCGTCAGTGAAAGACGAGGATGGTGGGATTGTCGAAGCCTCGAAGATCGCGACAGATATCACTCAACAGAAGCGAGACCGAGAACAGATCGCCGTGCTGGCTCGGGAAGCTGAGCACCGCAGCAAGAATTTGCTGGCAAGTGTCAGGGCTATCCTCCATCTTTCACGCGCAGACAGCGTAGACGACCTAAAGCAAGCGCTCGAAGGGCGCTTCCGCGCGCTCGAGAACGTCAACTCCTTGTTAGTCGAGTCGCGGTGGATTGGGGCCGATCTATCCACTATTGCTTCCCAGGAGCTTGCTCCCTATGCGCCAAGCGACAAAACTCGTGTGCAGATTGCAGGTCCCTCGATCTCTTTGGCCGCGAATGCTGCCCAGCCTCTCACCATAATCCTGCATGAACTCACGACCAATGCGGCTAAGTACGGCTGTTTGTCACAAGCAGCTGGCCGGCTCGAGTTGACGTGGCACAGAGAGAACGGACGGCTCACGATAATTTGGCGCGAAGTGGGCGGTCCGGTGGTGCAAGAGCCTAACCATCGGGGTTTCGGCAGCCGGGTAATCGAGCAGATGGTCGGGCAATTGCGTGGGGCCGTGAAGTTCGACTGGCGTTCCGAAGGGCTCGTTTGCGAGATCGTCGTCCAAATCTATCCCAACGGATCTGTCCCATCGATGCAGCTGCCGACGTCAGCTCGCCCGGGTCAAGACCCAACCAGCATTGCGCACGTCGAATGACGCTTTTAAACCAGATTCGGAAGCCCCCGCTGGGATCCTGCCTGTCATCGTTGACGTTGCACGTTAAATTCGTGCCCGGTCATTGGGCCGATCTGGGCGTCTCCTCTCCTGTTGATTGACGACCGCCGCGTCTCCCTTGGCTGGAGTCCACGTGAAAGAGCTCTTCTTGAAGCTGTCTAATAGGAATGGCCGGCGGGCTTGCGATGTTACAAGCGCGACGCCGACGGGCGCATTCCGACCGGCGATTATACGCTCGCAGCGCCATATGTCGTGCTATCGGACTGCCCGAGGCGCTCGCGAAACGCCTGCCCGGCCATCAGCGCGTCCAAGTGCCGGTCAGGAAAGTGTAGACATTTTCCCGACTGCATCAGCGCGGATCTGATGGGCGCTTCACTCGTCCCCCGTTTGACGTGGCGCGCCCACGAGTGCGCTTTCGCCTTTCCTCGCGACGTAGACCTTTCTAACGAATTGTCCTAATCGCACTCCACGATACGCTGTAGTTCTCCGGCGACTCAATCGCTCTTTACATCCGCGCGACCTCGCTTAAATGAAATGAAAGAGCGCTTCTTGGAGGAGAAACCTTTCGTGGAAGATACAACTGAATATGAGGGCATCGAAACTACTCCAACCTACGCTACCGCCGCCAATAGTACCCTCCGCCCACTCATCCATTTTCAGCTATCGTAACGCGTTGAATTTCCGGCACAACTTTTTTTGATCGCACCTCGCGATCCGAACTGCGAACCGACAAAAATTTCTGGAGCTGACTTTCAAGGAGAAATCGCGCGATTCCGATTCAGCGACGTCTCAGCAACTATCGACGACGATCGGTCGATTTTTCGCTCCGTCGATCGCGTAGCGCGTCGTGCGGCCAGCGCGAAAAATACCGTCACCGCTTATAGCACGGGGCCTACATGTTCGTCACGTTTGTTGGTTTTCTTTGCTCATTCAAGAGCAGGCGCATTGCGTTTGATAGACGCGATCAAACATGCGGGCGTCCTTCATGCGCTCGCCTTGCTCGGCAGCTTGCGCCAACTCGACGATATCAGCAGTGATCCAGTCGGACAGGTGCTGGCCAATGCCGCGCTGCCCAAGCACGTCCACCTCAAGCTGCCGGCGAGAACCTCGCGCGACAGATGACTTGGTGCATCACGGCACTCAGCCCGCTCCGGATAACGCGCCAGCGGGAGGCGACCCGGCTGCCGTCGTGATTCTGAAACGTCTCCACGATATGGAACTGAAAGTCATGGACCTTGGCCAGAAACTCTCTGACCCACGCTTTGAACGGCTCGCGGCCGACAATGTCCCGGCCGCCGGACGTGATCACAAATTCCTCGTGAACCAGCCGGTCAATCGCGTCCGGGTTCTGCGGCTGTTGCCATACCTCGCGCCAGAAATTCTCGACAATGGCAACGCTGTCTACCTTCGTCATGCTGACTGCTCCTGCAATTCGAGACCTTCAATGTGCGACATCGATGCGCCGTAAGAACTAACGCGATGCAGGCGCCACCGACGAGATCGAATAACCAGTCGGGGAGTGCGACGTGCCGATGGCGGCGAACACGATTAGGGCGCCGACTTCGCCCGCATGCCGCAATGGAATGCTCGGCACCCACGCGGCCGCCAGGCGCTTCAATATTTCAATTGAATTGGCAGTATCAGTCATGAGGCCTCTCTTCGGTTCCGTACAGATTTCCGACCTCCGGACCGCGTGAGGCCTCTGCCAGAAACCAAGCGCGTCCCTCCGCCTCGTCGATCCAGTTCTCGATCAGGCTGGCGGTCGCAACGTCGCCGCATTCATTGCAAACGGCGTGAAGCGAGCGCATTTCAGAGGCGAGCGACCAATTGTCTTGCAACAGTTCCGTCAGCATGGCGTGGGGCGCGACGTTTTCCGCTTCGTTGTCGATAATGCGTTGCAGTCGCGCCACCTGGCCGACGCCTTTCAGGGTCCGTCCGCCGAGCTTGCGCACCCGTTCCGCAACAATGTCGGTCGTGGTGATGATCTGCGTCGCCTGCTCATCGAGCAACAGGTGGTAATCGCGGAAATGCGGTCCGCTGACATGCCAATGAAAGGTCTTGGTCTTGAAGTAGAGAGCGAATGCATCGGCCAGCAGGCCATTCAGTCCGCTGACGACACGGGTGGATTTGCTGACGCCGAACGAGATGCTCATACCGGTACTCCCTTCGCGAAAGAAACCGTCAACAATATCGACAAGCTGCCACCGACGATCCTTCCGTCTCGCACGCGCCGCCGTCGTGCGATCGCACACGCCAGGGCGGGGAAGGTGCCAGCGACTCGACTTGCAGCTGGAGACAGCATGCCCACCGGCATCTCCCGATGTTCACGCCGTGAAGCCGCCGTCGACGGAGATCGAATGGCCCGTCATGAAGTGGCTGTTGCCGATCGCCGCGAACACGATCGCGGCGGCGACTTCTTCGGGACGGCCCAACCGCCGGGCGGGCATGGTTTCTCCAAAGCTTTGCGCTTGTGCCATGTCCCCGGCGAAGCGCACGATCATGTCGGTCGCGGTCGGTCCTGGCGCCACGGCGTTGACCCGGATTCCTGAGCCCGCAACCTCGAGTGCCACCGATTTCGTCAACCCTTCCACGGCATGCTTGCTCGCGGTGTAGACGGCAGTATTCGCTGCGCCCTTCTTGCCCATGGCGGACGAGAGATTGACGATGCTGCCGCTGCCCTGCGCGAGCATGGCGCGCACTTCGTGTTTCATGCACAGAAGAGTCCCGAGCACGTTCGTATCGAAGGTCGCCGCATAGGTTTCGGGTGTCTGCTCGACAATCGGGCCGAGAGCCCCTTCCGTACCGGCATTGTTGACCGCGGCATCCAGGCGGCCGAAGCGTGCGACCGCCGCATCGACGAGCTGGCGCACCTCGTCGTCGTGGCGAACGTCCGCGCGCACGAACTCGGCTTCGGCGCCCTTCTGCCGCAGCTCCTGGACGAGGGTCCGGCCGGCGTCGTCCCGGCGCCCGGAGATGGTGAGCCTCGCTCCGGCTTCGGCGAACGCAAAAGCCGTCGCACGGCCGATGCCCGCAAGCGCGCCGGTAATCAGGACGGAAGGAGAAGTCATTGAAGTCCTCGTATGCAATGACGCTGAGAGGGATCACGCGGCGGTTCTGCCGATCGAACCGCCGCCGTCGACGAAGAGGATCTGGCCGGTGATGAAGCCGGCGTCCTCCGAAAGCAGGAAGGCGATAGCCGCCACGATCTCCTCCGGGTTCCCGAGGCGCCGCATCGGGATCATCGAAAGGAAGCGGCCTTCGGCCTCGCTTCCGGCCGGAGTGTTGCGGCGGAACATCTCGGTTTCGACCGGGCCCGGTGCCACGGCGTTCACGGTGATGCCCGTTTCGGCGAGTTCGATCGCCCGGGTGCGCGTGAGGCTGTTGACAGCGGCCTTGGTCGATACATCGCTCACCGGTTTGCGGGTCGTACGCGAGCTCGACCGGATCGCCGAGGCCCGTGGCTATCCCGGCATGATCGTCAGCGACAATGGGACGGAGCTGACCTCGAACGCGATCCTGGCCTGGCAGCAGGAGCACGAGGTCGAGTGGCACTACATTGCGCCCGGCAAGCCGATGCAGAATGGCTTCGTCGAGAGCTTCAACGGCAGACTTCGGGACGAATGCCTCAATGAGCACCTGTTCTCGAACCTGAACAACGCGCGCCACATCATCGAAGCATGGAGGATCGACTACAACACCAACCGACCGCACACGAGCCTCAACGGGCTCACACCGACTGAGTTCGCAGCACGCCCCCAAATGGGGCAAAACTGGAACAGACTCTCCTTATAAACGGGGGCAAGTTGGGGAGCAGGTCAACCTAAAAGATGATTTGTATCGCGCTCGTTCGCTCCATACCGGACAAATATTGCCCGCAATTATTTCATCTGGCGCATGAGCGATGGGGCATTTGAGTGCATCGACGAACCGCCGCCATGGGGAGATCCAGTATCGTTCTATAGTATACGCTACTCTATCAGAGTACACCAATCCATCGAGTGAACACGGCTAGCGATAGAATTTGACTGTAATCTCTGGTGGAACTTTCGCAGTGGCTTTCTGCAGTTCGTCGGCAAGATTGGCTAACCTGTTCGTATCGATGTTAATTCCTATTCCGCAACCAGAACAGATCATGTGCTCGCTCGATTTGAGTTGCCCGATCGTTTGCTCGAGCTCTTGCCCGCATTTCGGGCATTGAAATCCAGCGACATCGGCATTGGGATTCGCCATCGAAGAATTCCTCAAACCTGACCGTAGGGCACAGCCCTTCGAGTTCGGACCTTCCAGCTCGACATTCAAGCCTGATCGAGCGCGCTTTCTTTGATGATGCGCTGATAGGGCTCGCGTTCACTCTTGATACGGTACTGGAGTTCGCCGTCCCGCTCTGGAAGATTCGCGAGAACCTCGTAGGGTCCCGGAACTGCATTGCGTATGGGATCGCGCCGGTTGAGGCGGACCATGGTCCCGATCGCAAAGCGATGGCTCATGGTTGCATGCTGGTGAACCCCGCTGATCATTGATCACACCTGCTTTGACGTTGTCCATTCATTGCCACATCCGCCACAGATCCAATCATGCTCCATCCAATGCGGATCGCGATAGCGGGCACTCGCCGGCGCCGCTGGTCCAGCAGCACCGCACCTCAAGCAGTGTGCGTGATCGGTCACCATACTTTCATTGGATATACACACTCCAACGAAGCTCTGACCATCCGATTGCGTAAGCGTCTTTGTTGTGGACATTGCGGTGTCCTTAAATCGGGCCGATCAGCAGCATCGAAACCGCACATCAAACAAGCCGCTGTTCAGAACGCTCCAACGAGGATGGCCCCGACAAAGGCGAATGCGCAGAAGACAAGCATGAGATCGAAGCGCAATGCGTCTGTCATTCTTCGCTCCTCAAGCGTTTTGACCGAAACGGGCTCAAGACTCTCGATTGACGGCTTTCGCGAACATTCACGTCTGGTCGACGATTCCGTGCTCAACGCTTAGCGAGCCACATTCTATATGGGGTTGCTGATGGCCTACCGCCAACTTTAAAATGGAAAAGTCGCCAACCTTCTGTTCGCGTTCAAGTATTCGATTCTGTCGAGATTGCCGCATTGCGGTGGCTGGCGCCAAACCTCACGGATGAGATCGGCTTTCCATCCGGCTCAGCCCTCGCCCGCATCCAGCCGTACGTGAGGCTGTGCCCGCACCCTGCGCATAGAGAGGTGCGACCTCTGACGCGGCCTTAGATCCCGATTCCTCGCCAAAATTCTCTCGAATTCCTGTACCGTGCAAAATGGTTACGCCAATCGGCACAAGGTAAAGCAGCGCCGTCGCAGTGCGCATAGTTCGAGAGCAGTTCGCCCACTCCATCGCGATTCCACAAGGAGACCCATGCCGCACGACACTTCGCTCATCGTTACGGTCGTGCTGGGGCTGGTCCTCGCGGCTTGTGGCGGAGTTTTGGCCCGTAAACTGCGTCTCCCGCCGCTTGTCGGATATCTCCTGGCCGGCGTCGCTGTTGGTCCCTTTACGCCCGGCTTTTCCGGTGACCAGAATCTCGCGGGCCAGCTCGCCGAGATCGGCGTCATACTTCTTATGTTCGGTGTCGGCCTTCACTTTTCGGTCAAGGATCTGCTAGCGGTGCGCCGTATCGCATTGCCCGGCGCAGTAGCGCAGGTTGTCACGGCGACGGCGATCGGCGCTGGCATCGCGCTGAGCTGGGAATGGAGTGTCACGAGCAGCTTGGTGCTCGGATTGGCGCTATCGTGCGCAAGCACTGTCGTGCTCCTACGCGCTTTGGAAGATCGCAATGCCCTAGATTCTGTCAACGGACAGATTGCCGTTGGATGGCTGGTTGTCGAGGATCTTGTGATGGTCCTCGTGCTGGTGCTCCTGCCTGCAGCGGCGGGGTCGCTGGGCACGGATGCTCACGGCTTGGCGGCACGACTGACGGGCGGCAATACGAGCTTGGTCCTGGCGTTAACGTTCGCCAAATTGGCCGTCTTCATCGTGCTCGTCCTTCTAGTTGGAACACGAATGATACCATGGGCCTTAGAGCAGGTTGCCCGCACCGGCTCGCGAGAATTGTTCACGCTTTCGGTCCTGGCACTCGCACTCGGCATTGCCTACGGCTCCGCGGAGCTTTTTGGCGTTTCCTTCGCCCTCGGAGCGTTCTTTGCTGGCGTGGTCTTGAGCGAATCTGACTTCAGTCATCAAGCCGCTGCTGATTCCCTGCCCCTCAAGGATGCTTTCGCCGTTCTGTTTTTCGTGTCAGTCGGAATGCTGTTCGACCCGACGGTTCTGATGCGCGACCCATCGGCAGTTCTCGCCATCGTGCTTGTTATCGTGTTCGGCAAGTCGCTGGCGGCCTTCGCTATTGTGCTCGCCTTCGGGTATCCGGTCACGACGGCTCTGACGATCTCTGCCAGCCTTGCGCAGATCGGTGAGTTCTCCTTCATCCTGGCTGGACTTGGTGTGGCGCTCAATATCCTTCCAACGGAAGGACGCGATCTGATCATCGCCGGCGCCTTGCTTTCGATCCTGGTAAATCCACTCCTGTTCGCCACCATTGATCCCATTGTCGCCTGGCTTCGCGACCGTCCGAGCCTGCTCGCGCGGATCGAGCGACATGGAAGCAGTCTGGCCACGCTCCCGGATCGCAGCGGGGACCTGCAGGGTCATGTCGTCATTGTAGGCTACGGTAGGGTTGGCAGTCTCATTGGTGAGGCACTCAAGGCCCATGACCTGCCCTTCGTCGTGATCGAAGACAACCGGCGACGCGTCGAAGCACTGCGCAAGCGCGACATTCTTGCAGTCTATGGCGACGCGACGGCCGCAGGCGTGCTGGAGGCCGCAAATGTCGATCGGGCGCATCTGCTCGTTGTCGCGGCGCCCAGGGGCTTCCAGACGCAGCGCATCATTGAGCTTGCGCGGCAGGCGAACCCGCAAATTCGGACCGCAATTCGCACGCACAGCGCCGGCGACCTCGCGCATTTCGAGCGACACGGGGTGGATATCGCCATCATGGGCGAAAGCGAGCTCGCGCTTAGTCTGCTCGACTAGGCCCAGATAAATACGTCGCGCAGCAACTCGGTCTTGTTGAGTTCATAGACCCCGAGCACCGCGTCGGTATAGGTGCCGCGCGGCACGCCCTCGAAGGAGAGCGGCGAGAGATTGCTTTTGATCAGGGGGATGTTCGCGGAGAGGCGTGACACCCGTTTGTTCACGTCGTCGAACGGCTGCAAATATTTCACGCTTGCTGCGACCGGCATCACGCTTGCTGAGTTGCCCGAGCCGCTCGCAAAGCGCCTGCCCCGCTTTCCAAGGGTGCCCGCGATTTTGATGGGGCGCCTGGCGATCGATGCTCGTCATCAGCGGCAAGGTCATGGAGAATTCATGCTTCTCGACGCCCTCAGCCGCGCCCTACGTAATGAGATCGCGTCTCACGCATTCGTCGTCGATGCCAACGACGACAACGCGGTACGGTTCTATCAGTGCTTCGGCTTTCGATCTCTCACCGCGGGCACCCGAAGGCTGTTCATGCCGATGACTGAAATTGCCAGACTATTTTCGTAGCGTCCCGATCGGCGCATCCAGCATCAGTCAGAAAAATGTAGACATTTTCCTGACCGGATCACAGATCAGAAGCAGCGGACCCCCTGCCGCCGGCGCACCGCTCGTCCCCGCAACTGATGCAGCAGTTACATTAAATCGCACCAATGACGGTGGACGCAGGTCGCTTCGCGCAGGCGCTGCTTCTGACGGTGCCGAGGGCGAGGCGGGCCTCGGAATGCGCGGGCATTCCGAGCGCAGCCCTTTGCCACCGGCCCGCCGAGATACCTCCGGAATTTGGACGATCGGTCGCGACATTAAGGTCCGTCTAGCCATGCCCCGGAAAGCTTTTGGCTGCGCGTCCATGCGTCTTGACACTCAGCCGCGGCTATTTCGCTCGGAGTGGCCGTGATCGTTGCGCTATAGCAATATGTCGATTATTCTCGACATATGGAATCAGATCAGGCCATTTCCGCCTTCGCGGCGCTCGCCCAGCCAACACGCGTCGGCGTGTTTCGGCTACTGATGGAGCACGAACCTGACGGGCTGCCCGCGGGCGAGATCGCGCGGCAGATGAACGTGCCGCACAACACGATGTCGACGCACCTGGCGATCCTGACCCGCGCCGGATTGATCGAAGCCGAGCGCCAGAGCCGATCGATCATCTATCGGGCAAAGCTGGACGCCGTCCGCGCGCTCACTGGCTTCCTGGTCAAGGATTGCTGCGGCGGCCGGCCCGAGATCTGCGCGCCGCTGATCGCCGATCTTTCTCCATGCTGCCCACCACAAGAGATCGCCGCCACGGAGGCCGCGCATGACTGACCGCGTCTACAATGTCCTATTTCTCTGCACCGGCAATTCGGCTCGCTCGATCCTGGCCGAGAGCATTCTTGCCAAGGATGGCGCCGGGCGCTTCCGTGCCTTCTCGGCCGGCAGCCAGCCGAAGGGCGCGGTCAACCCGTTCGCGTTGAAGGTGCTGCGCAGCTTCGACTATCCGGCTGAGGGCTTCCGGTCGAAGAGCTGGGAAGAGTTCGCCATGCCCGACGCGCCCGTCATGGATTTCGTCTTTACGGTTTGCGACAACGCGGCCGGGGAAGCCTGTCCGGTATGGCCGGGGCAGCCGATGACGGCGCATTGGGGCATTGAAGACCCCGCCGCGGTCGAAGGCCCTGACATCGAGAAAGAAAAGGCGTTCGTTTCGGCGTTTCGCTACCTGCGCAATCGCATTTCGGTCTTCGCAGCACTGCCGATCACAAGCCTCGATCGCATGACGTTGAGTTCGAAGCTCGTCGAGATCGGTCAGCTCAAGGGCGCGACGAAGCCGCGCCCGAGCGCAGCGTGAGGCCCGCCATGGACGTCATCATCTACCACAACCCCGACTGCGGCACCTCGCGCAACACGCTGGCGATGATCCGCAATGCCGGCGTCGAGCCGCATGTCATCGAGTATCTGAAGACGCCTCCGAGCCGGATTATGCTCAAGCAACTCATTGCTCGCATGGGCATCACCGTCCGCGCGCTGCTGCGTGAGAAGGGCACGCCCTACGCCGAGCTCGGCCTCGGTGATCCGAGCCTGACCGATGACCAGCTGCTCGACGCGATGCTGGCGCATCCCATCCTGATCAACCGGCCGATCGTCGTCAGCCCGAAGGGCGTGCGGCTCTGCCGGCCGTCAGAGGAAGTGCTCGATCTCCTCCCGCCCCAACGAGGGGAGTTCATCAAGGAAGACGGCGAACGCGTGGTGGACGAACACGGCCGCCGCATCGCGACGGCATAGGAAGCCAAGATGTCCACCTTTGAACGCTATCTCACCCTCTGGGTCGCACTCTGCATCGTCGCCGGCGTCGCGCTCGGCCATGTCATGCCCGGCGTCTTCCACGCGATCGGCGCCGCCGAGATCGCCAAGGTGAACTTGCCGGTCGCGGCGCTGATCTGGCTGATGATCGTGCCGATGCTGGTCAAGATCGACTTCGCCGCGCTTGGCCAGGTCAGGGAGCACTGGCGCGGCATCGGCGTCACGCTCTTCGTCAACTGGACCGTGAAGCCGTTCTCGATGGCGGCGCTCGGCTGGCTGTTCATCGGCTATCTGTTCCGGCCCTACCTGCCGGCCGACCAGATCGACAGCTATATCGCGGGGCTCATCATCCTCGCGGCCGCGC
>Ga0182792_1002335_pt1 | contig 13522 bp, 12 predicted proteins | sample Passage237B_FD_130497 | JGI IMG/M metagenome (GOLD analysis project Ga0182792, IMG submission 130497) | Cellulose adapted compost microbial communities from Newby Island Compost Facility, Milpitas, CA, USA - Passage2 37B (version 2) (version 2) ...
CGCCCGGGGGGGGGGGGGGCCCTTGCTGGTGGTCAGGGGGAGGGTTGCCCGTCCCAGCCGTTGTCGTAGCACGGGGCGATGTCCGAGCCGAAGGTGCATGGCTCGAGCTCGCCTTGCGCATCCATGAAGGCCGCCGCCTGGCTTCGGCCCTGGATGTCGTCGCGCGAGTAGCTGTGGGGGTCGCCGCCGTAACCCCACTCTTCACGGGGCGGCACGTTGTAGGGCGGGGCGACCGCCGTGCCGTCTTCCAGCAATCCGGCTGCGCCGGGAGGCCCACCGTCCCAGTAGGTGAAGGCCGACCCCGTGTACGGGAAGTCCGCGGCGGCAATCGCCGGGATCCCAAAGAAGGGGTTGACGTCCCAGTGCCGGCTCAGCAGCGGATCGGTGCTGAGATTGAGCGTCGGCGCCAGGCGCGGGATACCGGCCGTCCTCGCTTCGACCTCGGCGCTCACGTTCGCGACCTGGTGGTCGCCCACGTCAACCTGCATCAGAACCTGATGCGGGGGCGTGTTCGGCAGCGGCTTGTCGGTCATGAACTGGGCGTAACCGTTCGGCTCGCCGCGATCCCAGAGCAGCTGCATCAGCGAGATCACCAGCTGGCGGTTTGCCTGGTCCGGGTAGTTCACGTAGAGGCCGAGCCCGGGCAGGTTGGCGTACTCGTCGAAGTCGACGCTCCGCTGCAGCAGGGTCGAGTAGTTCATCCCGGGGACGTTCAGCACCGCGCGGGTGAAATCGGGGGAAAGCGCGGTCAGCGCGCCACCCATGATCCCGCCCTGGCTCTTGCCTTCGTAGTAGAGCTGGTTCGTGTTGATGATCGGCTCGGCACCGGGCGAATCCAGATTCTCTGGATCCTCCGGGTTGACCTTGAAGGCGTCCTGCTGGGCGAATCCGTCCGGATGGATGAGCGCACGTCCAAGCAACAGGAAGTTGACGAAACCTTGCTGCATCCGGTCCGCCGCCTTGTTGAAATTCGAGACGTCGGCCAGGGAGCTGACCACGGTGCCCGTGTCTTCCTTGGCGAATCCCGACCAATTGGTCGCGCAGAACATCATGTCGTGCTCGCTGGCGATCGTGTCTTGTGAATCGATCTGGTTCAGGTCGCCCAACAAGCCATGCCCGTAGAGCCCGGGACGCAGCTTGTGGATCACGCCCCCGGCCGAGACCGACTTGGGGATCGCGCAGACGAACTGGACATCGGTCGTGAAATCGGGGTTGATCTTGAGATTCCCGTCCGAATCGAAGTCGAAATGCGATCCGGGCGGGCAGCCGTCCTCGTTCAGGAAGCAGGGCACGTTCCGGATGTAGCCGCCGACGTTCCTCAAGATCAGGCTGCGCGGCTGCTCGGGTCGCACGTCGGCTCCCTCGGGCGCGCTCGGCCCGTCCTGGCACCCCGGGCCCGGCGGGGTGCCCTTCTGTTCGGTGCAGATCCACTCGACGTCGACCTCGGGGCTGTCGCCCTCGACCTCGCGGTCGGCGAGCTTCCGGTCGCCATAATGGGCGAACGCCTTGTTGCGGATCTCAAGCGCGCGGCCGGTCAGGCTCTGGGTGCTGGCCACCGTGAAGTCCCAAGCGAGATAGAGACCGTTCTTCGAGATCCCGTCTTGAGCGAGCTCAGGGAACACGTCCTGTTTGAGTTCGTTGCATCGGTAGAGCAGCTCCGGATCGGTGATCTCCTCACCGTCGCGGCACTTGCGGAACGGCTCGGGCGCGGCGACTGGATTGTCGTCGGCGTCCTTCAGATCCCGAAGGACCACCGTGTAGGTGTCACCGGGATTGAAGTTCTTCGACGGACGGATGATCAGGTTGACCGGCCCGGTGTTGGACGGGTTGATGTTGATCCCGCCGACCCCGTCTTCAGCTTCGTCGGGAGTAACCGACGTCGGATTGGAGTCGAGCTCGACCCAGATCGGCCAGCGCTGGCCCGTCCGATTGTTCAGCACGACGGCCGGCGCGTCCGGCCTGGAGTAGGCGTGCATGTTGGCGATCGGCACGAAGCCCGTGTTGGCGAACGCAGCCGGATTGTCCACCCCGGGAACCTTCAGCGTGATCAGGTTGCCAGGGCTGAAACCGTCGGCGCGGTTCATATCGGTCGGGTCGATGTGGACCCCCTTTATGTTCTCCGGGGTCGCTTCCTTGGGAATATCCAGCCGCAGACCGGTCCGGCTCGTCGGATCTTCCTTGGTGAAGAAGTTGCTCGGCCAAGGCTGCATGCAGATCGTCGGGTCGAGGGGGTCGCAAGTCGACTTCTTCGGCTCGACCGGAGGCGGCGTAGTGCCGCAGAGATCCTGGTCCTGAGTCAGCTGCCGGCTCGTCTTGGTCACCACCTGCCTGGAGGTCTTCCGGCCGTGCCGTACAACCTTGCGGCGGTACTGGCCTTTCAGCGCAACTCGGATCGCCCGGCAGGTAGAGAGTTGAGTCTTGCCCGCGCCAGTCAGCCGGAGCTTGACCTGCTTGACGTTCCGGCGGCCGAGGCGGACCACCTTCCGCTGGAAGAAACCCCAGTTGTCGCCGACTCGGGCGGAGATCCGCACCTGGGGACCTCCACGGCCCTTGACCTTGACGTTGATCCCGCCTTGGCTGAGCAGGGCCTTCTGTGTTCCGGTCGTGACCTTGAGGGTGGCCGTCGTCTTGACCGGCCGCTTCTTCGCGGCCTGGGCGGAATCGGCAAAGCCCATGACGGCCAGCGCCACGGCGACCGCCACGGCCAGCAATGAGATTGCGAGCCAGCCGGGCGTATTGCGACGGACCTCAACGACTCGAGTCGGAACCTGCATAGAAAAACCTCTCCTCGTATTTGCGATGCCTCGACCCCTGATCGAGTTCCCTGCATCAGTTTGTCCGGGGCAACCTATGGGAGTTCTGGTTCTTTGTCATCGGTTCGGGTGACCAACATGGGATCTCCGATTTGTGGAACCTCAACAATCTAGTAAGGAAGGGCCGTTCTGATAGACCGAAACTTGTATTCCGTACACCAAGGCCCGATACTGCGCTGATGGAGGAGAACCTGGCCGACGCGCCTGCCGCCGCGATTGAGATTCTCGACCGGCTCGCAGCCCGCCATGATCAACTCGCGGACTGGGTATTCGCCGCGGTGACCGCGGAGATCGGCGACTACCGCGGCCCCTCCGGTAAGGACTCCGGCGACCGGGACCTGACCGAGTTCTGGCGCGACGTCCGCTCATTCGGTGACAGTCATATCCGCGAGGCTCTCGAGAGCGTCCGCACCGACGGCACGCCGTCGCCCGAAGCGCTCGAATACGTGAAGGAAGTAACGATTCGACGGGTCGATCAGAGGGTGCCGCTGGACGCGATCCTCCACGCGTTTCGAGTCGGGCACCGGGTCGTCTGGGCGGCAGTTCTCGACGAGGCGGAATCCCTTCCCGAGGGACGGTCGGCAGTGGTCGAACTGACCCTTCCGTTCATGCGTTACATCGATGCGGTGAGCACCTGTATCGCATCGACCTACGCGACCCAGCAGCACCGTCTCGAAGCCGCCGCCGACCGCGCCGCCAGGAACCTCCTCGATCTGATGCTCTCGGGTGGCGATGACGCGGCGGATGCAGCCCGCGCCGCGGGGATCGAGATCGATGAGCCCCACCTCTTTGTGATCGGCACCACCAGCACCGATGGCGATCGGGATGCCTTGCGGGTGATCGCCGAGGACCTCAGACGCGCTTTCGGCAAGACGACATCGCTGGTCGTGGCAGATGAGAGCGAAATCGCGTGCCTCGTGCCGCTGGGAGAAGCGCAACCCGAGGCCGTCGCGAACCGCTGCGCGGGAACCTTCGGACCGGTCTCCAGCCGTCGCCCAGTCCAACACAGGGTGGGAATCAGCCTCGCCTTCCGGGGAATCGCCGAGATCGCCGCCGCCGAACAGCAGGCGCGTTCGGCCCATGCCCTTTCGGATCCGGCCCGGCCCGTGCTCTATCTGGGCCGGATGAGCGTCTTGGACTACCTGCTGGCCCGCACGGACGGGGTCGCGTCCTCATTGATCCCTGACGCCGTCAGGGATCTGGCCACCAGCCGGAGTGCGATGGACCGGGCGCTGGTCGAAACTCTGGTGGCCTACGTCGATTCCGACATGAACGTCCAAAGGACCGCTGCCGTCCTCCCGGCCCATCCGAACACAGTCCATTACCGGCTCAAACGTCTCGACGAGAAGACCGGCCAAAGCCATCGCAACGTCCGGCAAATCACCGAGCTGGCGATGGCGATCCGGATGGTCCGCGCCGAGCAGGTCTGAGCACTCGCTCAGTCCATCCGCTTCGCGAGGCGGATCACCGCCAGGGCGTGCCGGGCGACAACGGGGCGCGGCTGGATGCCCGGGCCGAGCTCGACCACGAAGGCCGTGGTGCCGCCCACGTGGTGCTGCCACCTCACGGCGCTACCTGGGTAGTACCCGTGGTCACAGTGGCCCCCGGATCCCAGACCCGAGAGGCGGCCGTAGAGGAATGCCCAACGGCGCTGCCCATCGCAGGGCGCGAGAGTCCGGCCCCAGGGCTGATGGAACCAGATCGCGAGGTCGAACCCAACCCGGCGGCTGAACTTCATGATCGCCCTGGTCTCCGGGTCCGAGGCCGGCCGCGGACCCGAGTTGTAGCCGCCGTTCAGCCCGCCGTCCCAACCGTAGGGGAAGTTCCGGTTGAGGTCGACCCGCCGGGCGTTCCGCCTCGTGTTCGCCGCGGTTCCGTCCGGATTGACCGTCTTCACCGTCCAAAGGCCGATCCCTTTGGGCCCACCACGCCCGGAGAGGTTCTGCCGCAGCTTCGCGATGACCCGCATGCCCTGGCGCTCGTTCCCGTGGATCGAACCGACCACGAGCACCTTGAAATCGGCCCCCGGGTCACCTTGTCGCCAACTGATGATCGTCCGCCCGGCAACCGAGTGGCCGAGCACCTCCCGGTGCCGAAAGGCATCCGCCGAAGCGGTGACCACGAGCAGCCAGGCCAGGGCGATGCCGATGAACGGGCGGATCCGCACCTGTCCAACCTATCCCCCGTGGCTGGCAGAATGGGCCTGTGGGCGGACTGGAAGACGACGGCATCGTACGCTGCGGCTGGGCCAACGGCAGCGAGATGATGCGGGTCTACCACGATGAGGAATGGGGGTCGCCGGTGGTGGACGAGCAGGCGATGTTCGAACGGCTTTCGCTCGAGGCGTTCCAGGCCGGATTGAGCTGGGCGACGATTTTGCGCAAGCGCCCGGCGTTCCGTGAGGCTTTTTGCGACTTCGACCTCGAGTACTGCGCCGGCCTCGGCGACGCCGATGTCGAGGAGCTGATGGACAACCCAGAAATCATCCGGGCCCGCGCCAAGATCGAAGCTACACGCAGCAACGCGGCCGCGGCGATCGAGTTGCGAGAGGACGGGGGGTTGGTCGCGCTGATCGGATCGTTCGCCCCGGCGAAGTCGCCCGAACCGACCTCTCACGCCGAGGTGCCGACCAGCTCGGACGAATCAGCGGCCCTGGCCAAGGAGCTACGTGCGCGGGGATTCAAGTTCGTCGGACCGACCAACATGTACGCGTTGATGGAGGCGGTCGGCCTGGTCAACACGCACCTTCTCAGCTGCTTCCGCCGAAACGCCTGACGCTTTACCGACCGGTTTCCAGCCTGGACCCTTAAAGGCGTATCCGAACCGGTCCCGCCAGTTCTCTGCTCCTTTGACGTCACGCCAGATATTCATGTATTCGCCGTAGGCGACCTTGACCGGGTGGAAGGTGTTGATGTTCTTGGTCAGGCCGTAGCGGACGCGTTCCTCCTCCGGCTCGAAAGTGCCGAACATGCGGTCCCAGATGATCAGGATGCCGGCGTAGTTCTTGTCCAGGTACTGCTCCTGGGAGCCGTGATGGACCCGGTGGTGGCTGGGCGTGTTGAAGATGAACTCGATCGGCCGCGGCAGCTTGCGGACCGCTTCGGTGTGGAGCAGGAACTGGTAGAGCAGACTCCAGGAGAAGGCGAGGTAGATCATCCACGGCTCGAACAGGAGGGCCGACGGCATCCAGAAAAAGATCGAGCTGAACGGCGACCAGTCCTGGCGGAGCGCGGTCGAGAAGTTGTAGTGCTCGGATGAGTGGTGGACCACATGCATCGCCCAGAAAAGGCGGATCCGGTGGTGGCTGCGATGGAAGCTGTAGTACGCGAGGTCGTCGGCGAAGAAGAGCAGCACCCAGGTCCACCAGTCCGAGGGCGATAGCTGAATCGGGCTGACCGAGTAGATCGCCGCGTAGATAACCAGCACCACCAGCTTCCAGGCGCCAGCGATGAAGAGGTGACCCAGACCCATGCTGAGGCTGGTCGCGGTGTCTTTGCGCTCGAAGCCGACCGGGGCGTTCGGGTCGGAGGTCTCCGGGCCATGGTCGTGATCATGCGCGGCGTGGCGGAGCGTGAGGTACTCCAGCCCCATCGCCAGAAAGAAAAACGGGATCGCGTAAAGGATCAGGTCGCCCATTGCGCAACTGGTTATACCAGTCTGGGTTTAAAACCGCAAGCTATCGCTCCGAAGTCATGCAAAGTGCATGACTTTTCGGCCTTGCCGGCGAATCCGAGGTCAGGAAGCGCGATCGATATCCGCGCGAAGCATGCGGCCGGCGACTTCTGATGCCGCGTCGGGATCACCGGTGGAGATCGCCCGGCCCAGCTGGACGATGATCTTCGCGTCCCTGGCCCGGACCCGGTCCGCGACATCGCCGAAGCTGGTCATCGCCGCCAGCAGCGAGTTGAGCGAAAGGCGGTAGGCGATGTTGCCCGAGCCGTTGACGATCGCCAGCCAGAACTCGGCGAAGGCGAGGTCGAGCGTTTCGTCTTGACCGGAACCGACCAGGTCGGCCGCCCTCTCCCCCAGCTGTTCGATCGCCCTGCGTTCGGCCTCGGTCGCCCGCCCGGCGCACAGCCTCGCCGCATCGACCCCGATCGACGCCCGCATCTCCAGCACCGAACGCACTACCTCCGCCGGCGGGTCGAGCGGATCGCCGCCGAGATCGAGCATCACCTCGAGACCACCGGAATCACGCCAGTCGAGAACCCGCGTGGCTCCCCCGTGGGTGATCCGGATCAGCCCCGCCTGCTGGAGCCTTTTCAGCGCCTCACGGACGGCGTGACGGTTGACCCCGAACTCCTCGGCCAACACACGTTCCGAGGGAATCCGATCCCCCGGTTCGAGTTCGCCTTCGAGGATCTGGCGCCGCAGCGAATCATGGACTCTCCTCGAAACAGTGCCTGTGCCGTTGCCGCTCATCAGGAGGGTTTTACCAATTGGTCGCCGGCACTGGGATAGTTGCGGCATGAAATCCCGGTTCACGCCGTTCCACCGTGGGGGCTCCGGCCCTCCTCTGGTCCTGATCCACGGCTTCACCGACACCTGGCGAACCTGGGAGTTGGTCATCCCCCGCCTGGAAAAGGAGTTCGAAGTACTGGCGATAACGCTGCCCGGTCATGCCGGCGGTCCGCCGATCCTCGGTGAGGTGACGACCGACACCCTGCCGGACGGCGTCACCATGGCCATGGACGAGGCCGGCTTCGAGAAGGCTCACCTGGCCGGCAACTCGCTCGGCGGCTTTGTCGCCCTTCAGCTCGCATCTCGGGGCCGGGCGCTCTCGGTAACCGGCCTCGCGCCGGCCGGCGGCTGGTCAGCCGAGTTCCAGGAGCACTTCGCACTCGATTACTTCGTCACCCAGCAGGACCTGGTCGGGAAGGCTGCGCCCTACGCCGACCAGATCGCCTCGACGCCCGAAGGTCGCGGGCAGGCAACGAAGTTCATCGTCGAAGACCACAGTTTGCTCACCCCCGAGATGGTCGTCCACCAACTGATCGGAGCTGCGAACTGCGCGGCGGCGCTGCCGATGGTCGCGGTCGCCCGCCGCGATGGGTTCGAGCTCGATTCGGGCCGGATCGATTGCCCGGTCCGCTTCGTCTGGGGCACCGCCGACCGGCTGTTGAGCTGGCCCGACACCGCGGTGCGCTTTCGCGAGGAATGGTGCCCGCAGGCCGAGTTCATCGAACTCGAGGGGGTCGGTCACTGCCCCCAGCTCGAGGTCCCCCTCGAGGTCAGCGAGCTGATCGCCGGTACCGCTCGCCTGGCCTGACCGCTCCGGGGGTCCTGTTCAGGGCCGGCGGCCGCTGAACACAGCGAAGCCATGGTCCTTCAGAAAGCAATCGACATCGGTGAAACCGATCTCTCCCAGCCAACCGAGCTGAGTCGAAAGCGGGGTCAGGTGGTCGTGCTCCATCCGCTCGACCGTGTCGGCCCACTCGGCGTCGGTCAGCCCCTTCTCGTAGGCCTGGAAGCGGTGCCATTCGGCGTAGTGCTCATGCAGAGCCGGGGTCTCCCCGAGCACATGTTCGGCATTCACGAATACGCCGCCCCGGCGGAGCTCGCCGAACACCGCTTCATAGACGGAGCGCTTGCCGCGATCGGTCATGTGATGGATCGCGAGCGCCGAGATCACCGCGTCCCAGGGTCCGGCCGGAATCCCCTCATACATGTCGCCGGTGACCACCTCGGCCCGCTCACCCAGGATCTGCCGGGCCTGTTCGAGCATGCTGGGCGAGAAGTCGAAAAGCGTGAACTGCGCCTCCGGGAAAGCCTCGGCGACGATCGCCGAGAGCATTCCGGTGCCGGCTCCGAGGTCGAGGATTCGAAGCCGCGCGTCGGCAGGTTGGTTCACGCGAACGACTTCGGGCACGATGCCGTAGAAGCGTTCGATCTGCGGGATCAGCTTCTCGCGGGGACCCAGGTAGGTCGCCGCCTGCTTTTCGAAGACCGAGGTTGCCTTGGCCATTCGCTGATCTTAAGACCGGCGAGCCCCCCGCGTCATCCAGCGGCCAGATCGCCTTCGCCTTCGACCAGGGGGACGAAAGCGACCGGCACGATCTTTTCCCTCGAAAGCTCGCCGTCCTCACGGCGCCAGAGCTCCAGCCATTGACGCCAGCGTCCGACCGGCACCACCATCCGGCCGCCCTCGGCGAGCTGCTGTTTTAGCGGCGCGGGCACCTCGTCGCGAACGGCCGCGGCCACGTTGATCGCCTCATACGGAGCCTCTTCTAGCCAGCCGCGGGCACCGTCGGCGCAGATGATCTCTACGTTCTCCGCGTCGGCCGCGGCCAGCGACCGGCGCGCCACCTCGACCAGCTCCGGCTGTCGCTCGATCGAGACCACCCGTCTGGCGAGTCGACCCAGGATCGCGGCGTGGTAGCCGGAGCCCCCGCCCACGTCGAGTACCGAGTCACCGGGGCCGGGTCGCAGCAGCTCGCACATGTTGGCCACCACCAGCGGCTGGGAGATGGTCTGGCCACAGCCGATCGGCAGCGGCCGATTCTCCCAGGCGAAAGGCCGCTCGTCCTCCGGCACGAACAGCTCGCGGGGCACCGCGGCGATCGCGTCGAGCACCCGGCGGTCAGCGACTTCGACCGCCAAAGCCCTGATCAGCTCTTCGCGCTGCATGGCAATCCATTACCCGGACCGAGACTTCCGTATCGCCCGGACCCGCGATCTCCCGCGGGGCCGGGCGATCGCTTCAGAACCCCTTGCGCTCGGCCTTCGCACCACCGCGGAAACGCTTCACCTTCAGCTTAGGCGAGCGCTTCTGCTGATTCGGGCAGAACCGGTCTGCGACCCAGCGCTTCTTCGAGAAGAGCTTGGTCTGGTCGGCGTAATGCTTCGACTTCGGGTTCTCCGACTGCGAATAGGTCAGGATCATGCTCGCCCGCGGGCATTTCGCGCCGGTCAGATGAACGGCCTGAATGAAGCTGGAGCCGTCGCTCACCTCGGTGATTCCCTTGCCCGGAACCCATGGGCCCCAGATCGTGTTGAACGACCCGTACGGCTCGTAATCACCGCCGTGGAGCGGGATCTTGACCCCGGCCCGGGTCACCGTCTGATAATTGCGCCGGGTCGCCCCGTAGGGGATCCCCTGGCTGGAGAACTCACTCACCGTGGCGGCGAAGGAGGCCGGCAGCGCCGGGTTCAGAGTGTTCAGGCCGTTCGGAGTCCCGATCGGATCGGACACCTGGAACGCGTTCGCGTACACGGGCACGGTGCTTTCGGCGAACAGGCGACCGATGAAGCGCTGGAAGAAGAGGCCACCCTTCGAATCGAGGTTGTTGCGGCCATCCCAGCCCTTGAGGGCGGTGCATGCGCCGGAGACGTCCACGGCGCCACTGGAGCCGACCATCATCGGGTTCGCGGTGCAGTAGGCGATCACCGGCTGGAGCAGCAACTCAGCGCTCTCGACCCGGTCGTTGAACTCCATCTTCTTGAGCGAGGCGAGCGTGAACCTGCCACCCCCCGCAAGTTGCTCGTTGACCATCTTGTGGCCGAGGCGGGTGCGCTCGGTCTGGGCGATGTCCTCATCGCCGATGATCTTGCCGAAGCCGTCGAGGGTCTTGTGGACGTTCGTGAACCAGTACGAATCGTTCGAGTTCTCGACGTAGTCGGAACGCATCTCGTACGGCATGTCCTTGGCCGGGAGGATGCCCGGCCCCGCCGCGCCGGGGACCTTCTTGCTCATGTCGCAACTCGACTTCGAACCGTCGAAGACCGGCACCCGGAAGGACGGCCAGGTGACCGCGCCGAGGCCCGTGTTGCATTCCGCGACCCGCTGGTCCGAGGCGTTCGGAACGGCGCCGATGTCCGCGTAGAGCGCCCGGCCCTTCGAGTCGGAGACGATCGTGTTGACCCAGGGGATGCCCTGATACTTCTTCAGGATCTTCAGCACCTGCGGTGTGCTCTGGGCCTGGTTGACCTTGTAGAAGTGGTTGATCATCCGGAAGTTCCCGGTGTTCACGTCATAGATCGAGTAGGCCGATACCGGGGTCCACGCGAACAGGTTGCTGCCCTGGAGGGAGTTGGTCATGTAGCCGTGCTCGGTCGAGTAGAGCGTCCGCACGTGGTGGTTGCCCTCGCTGTCGGTGACCGTGACCGTGGTCGCCTTCATCGGCTTCGATTGACCGTCGACGATGTAGCGGGTCGGATCGGTCGGGTCGAGCGTCTCCCGGTAGACGATGAAGCGGCGTGCCGTAGACACGGTATGGCTCCAAGCCATGTTGCGTGTGTGGCCAATCAGGATGATCGGCACGCCGAGCAGGCTGGCCCCGGAGACGTTCAGCTTGCCCGGGATGGTGAGCTGCGATTCGAAGAACCGCTGTGCCCCGTGCCAGGGAAAGTGCGGGTTGCCGAGCAGCAGCCCCTTGCCGCCTTTGACCGCGTTCTTCCCGAGGCCGACCGCGTTCGAGCCGAGACCGCCGGTAAAGTTTCCGAAGTCGGGGCCGAAGTCCTTGGCCGTGACGTGATCCGGATCAGCCCCCGACGCCGGCCCCTCGCCTTGAACCCGTCCTGCCTTCATCAGGATCTTCGCCGGCGGCTGCGCCTCGGCGATGCCGTCCATAGAAGGGTCGGTCGAGCCGTAGCCGAGCAGCTGGTAGAAGCGATGGTAAGCGTCCATCACGGTGATCGGCTTGACCCATGCCTTGCCGCGGCAGGTCGGGTCGGGCAGCTTCTTCACGCCCGTCTTCTTCAGGTACGCGTTGTAGCCGGCGACGTAGCCCTTGACCGCCTGCTTGACATCCGAGACGGGACCGTTCGGCGGCTTCAGGTTGACCATCTTGCGGACGGTGCCTTCCTTGCGGACTCGCTTCCAGAAGAAGTCGGAGTCGAGATTCGAGACTCCGTTCGGAGCGTCGACGTCAGCCCCGAAGTACTTCGAACGTTCGCCTCTGACCGTCGTGTAGGTGTCGGCCAGGGTGCAGATCTGTTGACTGGCGATCGCCCAGCCGTAGCCGTAGCCCAGACCGTACGGATTGTCGGCCAGGATGCGAGGGATCCCGTACTGGGTGGTGCGGATCGTGACCCGCGGCGCTTTCTTCGCCGCATCGGCGGCACCCGCCAGCGGCATCATGAGGAGTGTCAGCAACACCCCCGTCCCAATCAGAACCCAGAAAAGACGACTGCCAAGACGGCCATCCCCAGACGACAGCTGCCGCATTGATTCTCCTTTGGTCGATTCCCTCTTAGGCAGCCTAACGTTGCGAAGTTGGGTTGGCAACAAGCAGCCGATCGAACTCTTTTAGTCTGGGCGTATGGAAAGCACAGCGCAGGACCCGACTCGCGAACCGTCCGACCAGGTGACCGGTCAATGCATGTGCGGCAAGGTCAGCTTCGAGGTGAACCAGCCCCTGGTCGGGGTCGCCCTCTGCTACTGCCGCCGCTGTCAGCACCGGACCGGCACCGCCTTCTCAGCGACCGCCCTGACCCAGCCCGGATCGTTCCGTCTCACAGCGGGTGAGGAGCATGTCGGAAGCTACGAGCCCGGCGACGGTGGCTTCAACAAGTTCTTCTGCCGGGAATGCGGTGGCCAGCTCTACACCAGCCACCCCGAGAACCCCGACATTCTCGCCGTCCGCATGGGCGCGCTGAACGAGGACCCTGGTGTCCGCCCGCTCGCCCACCAGTTCACCAACTACGCCGCCCCCTGGTACCCGGTCCCCGACGACGACCTTCCGAAGTTCCCGGAGCGGCTTGACTGGAGTCAAGTCCTCTGAAGTCTTACTTGCGGTTTTCGAGAATCTTGTCCAGGCGAGCGAAGCCTTCGTTCATGCCCTTTTCCATACCGGACTGAATCATCCCGTCCCGGTACTCCTTCGCTTCGAAAGTGGTGAGGGTGACCATGCGGGTTCGGCCGTCTTCGATCGGGATCAGCTCGAGCCGGTCGATCGAGGGGGGCGGCTGTGGCTCCATGATGAAGTTGAAGGTCTGGACCAGGCGGGTGGGCGGTTCGATCTCGAGGAACTCGCCGAAGAAGATGAACTCACCGCCGTCGGGATCCCGGTGGACGTATCGGTACTTGCCGCCGGGCCGCACGTCGAATTCCTCGACCGTCATCGCCAGCCGGTCCGGTCCCATCCACTCAGCCAGGACTTCTGGGTCGGTCCAGCATTCGTAGACGATCTCGGGCGGGGCGTCAAAGATCCGTTCGGTCCGGATCTCGGTGTCACTCGGAAGGGTCACTAAAGTTTTGTGCAGCTCGGTCAGTTCGGTCATTTCTCCTGCTCCTTTTCACGCTTGCGCTTCTCGATCGCTTCTTCCAGGCGGTTCAGCTGACGGTGACGACGCCGACGAAACTCCTCGAGCCAGAAGCCGGCCTCGTCGAAGCCTTCCGAAGCGAGCTCGCACCAACGGGTGCGGCCCCGCTTTTCGGTGGTGACGAGCTTCGCCTCTTCGAGGATCCGGATGTGCTTCTTCATCCCGGTCAGACTCATGCCGGCCGGCTCGGCCAACTCGCTTATTGAGGCAGCTCCCGCACTCAGCCGATCGAGCACGGACATCCGCACCGGATCGGCCAGCGCAGCAAAAGCCCGCCCCGCCGGATCACTCGATCGTTCCTCTAAATGCTGAACCATACGGTTCACTATAGCAACAGCCAACGGCTTGTCAAGCAACCCGCCGACCGACCAGGGACGAGAGGCCACACGCGGTGGGTCGGATTTCCGGCGCTGCGCCCGGAAATCCGACCCACCGCTTCGCACGCC
>Ga0182792_1002338_pt1 | contig 13517 bp, 13 predicted proteins | sample Passage237B_FD_130497 | JGI IMG/M metagenome (GOLD analysis project Ga0182792, IMG submission 130497) | Cellulose adapted compost microbial communities from Newby Island Compost Facility, Milpitas, CA, USA - Passage2 37B (version 2) (version 2) ...
CCGGCGCTGCGCGCCACCTCCCCTTGGCGGACTCCGCCAAGGGGAGGGGAATGACGTCAGCTCGCCGCCTTGCGGAAGGTCACGACCAGCACGTCGCGGTACGCCGGCTGCGCCGGGTTCTCCGGCTCGACCGGCGTGACGCCGTGATAGCAGCGCGCATCGTCGACGATCGCAGCGTCCAGCGGGTCGGTGAGGGTGAAGCTGCCCAGCGTGCGCTTGTCGAGGTCGTGTACCGTCGTCGTGCCGCTCTTGATGTTGCGGCGGGCGACCAGCAGCACCAGCACGAAGTCAACGCCGTCGCGGTGCATGCCCTCGGGCGTCGGCCTGCCGAGCTCCTCGGGCCGCGCCTCGATGCGGAACTGGTGGGCCTCGACGTGCCAGCGCTCGGTCTCCGGCGCCAGCCGGCCGAACAGGGCCCGGCAGTATTCCAGGACGGTGCGCATGGTGCCGCCGTCGCCGATCGCGTCGGTGATCGGCTCGAACCAGCGGTCGATGCCGCCGTTGAGGGGGTTGTAGTCCAGTGTCTGGAAATGGGCCTGGTGGGCGCTGCGCTCGATTGCGCCCTGGCGGCCGGCCCGCCAGACGCCGAAGCGCCGCCGCCGGTAGCGGCCGCCGTCGGCCATGTACGTATCCACCGCGAGATCGTTCCAGCTCTCGGCGAAGGCCGGCCAGTCGGCCAGCGTGCCGAAGCGGGCCAGGGCGTTGCGCATGTCCGATGCCTCGACGAAGGCGTAGCCCGCGCGGGCCACCGCGTTGCGGATGCCTGCGGCATTCTGGAGGCCGGTCCCGATCTCGCTCATGTCTTCCAATCTTCGCTTGACGGCGGCAGCGTATCACTGCGCGCTGCCGCCGCCATATGAGCTATTGTCAGGGCCGACCCGGAGAAAACGATGCCTTATGCCGTGACCGACGACAAAGTGAGACTCTGGTACGAGGAGACCGGCGCCGGCCGCCCGATCGTGTTCGTGCACGAGTTCGCCGCCGACCACCGCTCCTGGGAACTGCAGATGCGCCATTTCGGCCAGCGCTACCGCTGCATCACCTACGGGGCGCGTGGCTATCCGCCTTCCGACGTGCCCGAGAGTCCCGACCGCTATTCCCAGGACCGCGCCACCGACGACATCGCCGCCATCCTCGACCATCTCGGCATCGACAAGGCGCATGTCGTCGGCCTGTCGATGGGCGGCTTCGCCACCCTGCATTTCGGCCTGCGCCATCCGTCGCGCGCCCTGTCGCTGGTCGTGGCCGGCGTCGGCTACGGCGCCGAGAAGGAGCAGCAGGCCAGGTTCCGCGCCGAGGTCGAGGTCGTGGCCAAGTCGCTCGGGGAGGAGGGCATGGCCGCCTTCGCCGAGAAGTACGCCTACGGCCCGACGCGGGTCCAGTTCGAGAACAAGGACCCGCGCGGCTTCGCCCAGTTCAAGAAGGAACTGGCCGAACACTCGGCGCTGGGCTCCGCCAACACCCAGCTCGGGGTGCAGGGCCAGCGGCCCTCGCTCTACGACCTTGTCGAGAAGATGCGCGCCATGACCGTGCCGACCCTGATCCTGACGGGCGACGAGGATTGGCCCTGCCTGGCGCCGTCGCTCCTGATGAAGCGCGAGATCCCGACGGCGGCGCTGTCGGTCATGCCGAACTGCGGCCACACCATCAATCTCGAGGATCCCGACCAGTTCAACCGCATCGTCGGCGACTTCATCGGCCAGGTCGATGCCGACCGCTGGCCCAAGCGCGACCCGCGGGCCGTCAGCGCCTCGATCACCGGCATGCGGTGATCGAGGGGGACGGCGGTCAAGCCGTCAGGCCGCCGTCGCAGACGAACTCCGAGCCGGTCGAGAAGGTCGATTCGTCGGACAGCAGGAAGAGGATCATTGCCGCGACCTCTTCCGCCCGGCCTAGGCGTCCCAGCGGGTGCAGCTCCTCCAGCCACTGCCGGCCGGTCATGTTGTCGACCTTGTCGTCCAGCCTCGGCGCCACCATGGGCGTGTCGATATAGCCCGGATGCACGGAGTTGCAGCGGATACCGTACTTCATCTGGGCGCAATGCAGGGCGACATGCTTGGTCAGCAGCCGCACCGCGCCCTTGCTGGCGCTGTAGGCCATGGCGTACGGCGCGCCGCGCAGCCCCAGCACCGACGAGATGTTGACGATCGAGCCGCCGCCCGCCTGCCTCATCGCCGGGATGGCCGCCTTGCAGCCGAGGAAGGTGCCCAGCGCGTTGACGTCGTTGACCCGCCGGTAGTCGGCCAGCGAACAGTCCTCGATCGTGTTGCGCACGCCGATGCCGGCCGCGTTCACCAGCCCGTGCAGGCCGCCGAAGGACTCGACAGCGGCGGCGACGGCCTTCTGCCAGTCGGCCTCCTGCACCACGTCGAGCGGTGCGAAGCGTGCGGCCGGACCGAGTTCCTCGGCCAGGGCGCGTCCGCGGGTCTCGTCGCGGTCGGCCAGCACCGCCTTGCCACCTTGGCGCACGACCAGCCGCGCGGTGGCCGCGCCGATGCCCGAGGCGCCGCCGCTCAGCAGCACCACCTTGCCGTCAAGGCGCGACAAGGGCCTGCCTCCTCATCAGTCCGGCGGTGAGGCCGCCATCGGCGGCAATCTCGGCGCCGGTCACGAAGCTCGACCGGTCCGAGGCCAGCCACAGCACGACCTCGGCAATCTCCGCCGGCTCCGCCATTCGGCCGATCGGATGGCGCGCATCGAGGAAGGCCTTGCCCTGCTCGCGCCCCACCATCTGCCACAGCGGGTCGAAGATCGGCGTGTCGACGCCGCCGGGATGCACGGAATTGCAGCGGATGCCGTATTTCCGCTCGGCGCAGTACAGGGCGACGCTCTTGGTCAGCAGCCGCACCGCGCCCTTGCTGGCCGTGTAGGCGATCGGGCCGGCACCGGCCTGCAGGCCGGCCACCGACGATATGTTGACGATGGCGCCGCCCGGGGCCGGCTTGTCCGGTCCGATGCGCTTCATGCCCTGAATGGCGTACTTGCAGCCCAGGAACACGCCCTCGGAATTGACGGCCTGCACCTTCTGCCAGGTCTCGACGTCGGTATTCTCGGCAGTGCCGGCGCCGCCGCCGATGCCGGCATTGTTGACCATGATGTCGAGCCGGCCCTCGGCCGCCAGCACGTCGGCCAGCAGCGCCTGCCAGGACTCTTCCGAGGTCACGTCGTGGCGCACGAAGCGGCCTTTCGGATCCACGCGATCGCTGTCGTGCAGATCGGCGGCCACCACGCGCGCGCCGGCGGCGGCCAGCAAGGCCACCGAGGCGGCACCGATGCCTGACGTGCCGCCGGTGACGATCGCGACCTGTCCGGAGAGTTCCCCGCTCATGTGGACGTGACCATAGCCCGCCGCGGGCCAGTGCAGTAGCCTCGACGGCGCAGGGAGGATCGCATGGCGAAGCACGGTGGATGGGTCCTGGCGGCAATGGCGGCGCTCGGCGTGGCGGCCTGCCAGACGACGGGGCAGGGCGGCGGCATGGCCGGCTCGGGATCGCAGCGGCCGCTGATGCCGCCCGGCATGACGGCGGCGCAGGCCGGCGCCTACTGCTCCACGCTCGGTCAGACCTACGCCGAGTATGTCGGGTCCGTGGGCGGCTATCTGGGCGGCGTGCCGACGGGCGGCGAGGCCGCCGACCTCGACGCACGCGTTGCGATCGCCAACTGCCAGGACGGCAACTACGCGGCCGGGATTCCGGTGCTGCAGCAGAAGCTGCGCGATGCCCGCGTGACGGTGCCGCCGCCGGCTGGCTGATCATTTCCGGGCGGCAACAAAAGGGCCCGGGCGGTTTCCCGCCCGGGCCGAGTTCGTGAGTTAGGGCAAGGCGCCTAGAAGGACAGGCCGTCCTTCACCACCGTCCAGCGGCCGTTCTTGATCTCCTGCACCTGGGTGATGGTGGTCGCCAGGTGGTCGGTCTTGGAGAACTTGGTGGGCGGCGAATTGAAGATGTCGCGGAATTCCTTGCCGCTCTCCAGTGCGTCCAGGAACTTCTGGCCGGTCAGGTCCTTGCCCGCCAGGTTGGCGTAGAAGGCGAAGGTCATGATGGCGTTGTAGCCGATGACGGCCTGCGTGTTCGGCTCGGCATTGAACATCTTGTGGTAGGCCTCGGCCCACTCCTTGACCGCGCCCTTGGCGGTGTCGCGATAGGGGATCTCGAAGCCGGCGGCGGCGTAGAGGCCTTCGACCGTCTCCTTGCCGAGCGCCGGGATCTCCAGCACGTTGGTCGGCGAGGCGCCGACGAAGATGGGCTGGAAGCCGATCTTCTTGGCCTCGGCCATCAGGCCTATGGTCTCGCGGATCACGGTGCCCAGCACCACCATCTCGCAGCCGTCGGACTTCATCTTGGCGGCCTGCGCGCTGAAATCGGAAGCGCCGCGCTTGTAGGTGGTGACGGTGCCCGGCTTCATCTTCATCGCCGCGAGCTGCTGGGTGAAGCCGTCATAGACGTTCTTCCCGTACTCGTCGTCCTGGTACATGATGCAGACGGTCTTGGGCTTCTTCCAGTCGACCATGTACTTGATGGCCGCCCGCGTGCTCTCGACATAGGGCAGCAGGTTGTTGAACTTCAGCCGCTCCTGCGGCTTCTTGGGATCGAACTTGTAGGTGAACTCGGCGGCGGTCAGCGGAAAGAGCTGCGGCACGCCGGCCTCGAACAGGATGTCCTGCGCCGCCAGAACGGTCGGCGAGCCCATCGGGCCGATCATGGCGAAGACCTTGTCCTTCTCCACCATCTTCTGGCTGGCCAGCACCGCCTTCTTCGGGTCGTAGCCCGAATCCTCGGCGATCAGCCGGATCTTGCGGCCCTGGATGCCGCCCTTGGCGTTGATCTCCTCGACCGCGAGCTTCATGCCGTTGAGCACCGGCACGCCCCACACCTTGATGGGGCCGCTGAGATCCTGGTGCGTGCCGAGCACGATCTCGGTGGGCGTGATGCCCTGGTTCGTCACCTTGGTCTGGGCCAGCGCCGGCACTGCCGCCAGCGCGGCCGCGGCGGCAAGAGCCGTCGCGGCGAATCGCTTCGTCGTCATAGTTGTTTCCTCCACTGCAGCGCCATTCTTGTACCGACGGGTGGCGCATGCCCGTCCGTGGCCGCCTTCCGGCGACTTGTGGCCGATTAAAGCAGGTCTCCCGCCGTTGTACACAGCGAAACCGGGCCGTCCGGCACGCAAAAGAAAAGGGCCCGGACGATGTCCGGGCCCGTCGCGCCGTCCACGGACGGAGGCGTCAGTTGGTCAGGTCGCGCTTCAGCACGATCCAGCGGCCGTTCTTGACCTCCTGCAGGAGGAACACCGTGGCCGAGAGGTGGTTGGTCTTCGAGAACTTGACCGGCGGCGAGCCGAAGATGTCCTGGAAGACATCGCCCGATTCCATCGCCTCGAGGAACTTCTTGCCGGTCAGGTCCTTGCCCGCCAGCTTGGCGTAGTGGGCGAAGGTCATGACCTCGTTGTAGCCCAGTGCCGACTGGGTGTTGGGCTCGGTGCCGTAGGTCTTGAAGTAGAGTTCGGCCCACTCCTTGGCCTTGCCCTGCGCCGTGTCGCGATAGGGGATCTCCATGCCGCCGACGGCGAGGAAGCCCTCGACCGCGTCCTTGCCGAGCAGAGGCACCTCGATCACGTTGGCCGCCGGGCTGCCGAACCACAGCGGATTGAAGCCGATCTTCTTGCCGTCGGCCATGGCGCCGACCGTTTCGCGCACGATCGTGCCGAGCACGACGAAGTCGCAACCTTCCGACTTCATCTTGGCGACCTGCGAGCTGAAGTCCGACGCGCCGCGCTTGTAGCTGGTCACGGCCGCCGCCGTCAGCTTGGTGTCGGCGACGGCCTGCTTGAAGCCGTCGAGCACGTTCTTGCCGAACTCGTCATCCTGATACATGACGCAGGGCTTCTTGATGCCCTTCTCCTGGATCAGGTGGCGCGCCCCGGCGCGCACGCTCTCGGTGTAGGGCGGCACGTTGTTGAACTTCAGACGGTCCTGCGGCTTGCCCGGCTCCATCTTGTAGGTGAACTCCGCCGAGGTGACGGGGAAGAGCTGCGGGATGCCGGCCTCGAGCAGGATGTCCTGCGCCGCCAGCACGGTGGGCGAGCCCATCGGCGCCAGCATGGCGAAGATCTTGTCCCGCTCAACCAGCTTCTGCGTGGCGAGAACCGCACGCTTGGGGTCGTAGCCCGAATCCTCGACGACCAGCTTGATCTTGCGGCCGTAGATGCCGCCCGCTGCGTTGATCTCCTCGACGGCCAGCTTCATGCCGTTGAGTACGGGCACGCCCCACGACTTGATCGGACCCGACAGGTCCTGATGGGTGCCGAGCACGATCTCGGTCGGCGTGATGCCCTGATTGGTGACCTTGACGTCCTGGGCCGAGGCCAACGGGGCCGCGACGAGCGCGCCGCCCACGAAGGCGGCGCCAACCTTGAACCACTGCATGACTCTACTTCCTCCACTAAGTGACCACTGACTGATTCATTTCATTCCGGCATGGCCGCATCGGTACGCTACGCCGCCTGCGCGCGGTACATGGCGTCGATCTCGGCCTTGTACTTCTTGTTCACGAAGCTGCGCTTGAGCTTCATGGTCGGCGTCAGCTCCTCGTCCTCCGGCGTGAGCTGCTGCTCGATCAGGTAGAAGCGCTTGACGGTCTCGACGCGCGCGAAGTTGGCGTTCACCTTCTCGATCTCCTCCCAGATCAGGTCCTGCACCTCCTTGGAGCGACACAGGCTGGCATAGTTGGTGAACGGCACGTCGCGATCCTGCGCGAACTTCTCGACCGTCTCGCGGTCGATCATGATCAGGCAGGTGAGGTACGGCCGCCGGTCGCCGATCACCACCGCGTCGCTGATGTAGGGCGAGAACTTGAGCTGGTTCTCGATCTCCGACGGCGTGATGTTCTTGCCGCCCGCGGTGATGATGATGTCCTTCATGCGGTCGGTGATCTTCACGTAGCCTTCGTTGTCGATCAGCCCGACGTCGCCGGTATGGAGCCAGCCCTCCTTGTCGAGCGTCTCCGCCGTCTTCTCCGGCTGGTTCAGATAGCCCATGAAGACGAAATCGCCCTTGATCAGGATCTCGCCCAGCGGCGAGATCGTCACCTGCCCGTAGGGCACGGGCTTGCCGACCGTGCCGAGCTTGATGGCGTCGGCCGGCATCGCCGTCGCCAGCCCGCAATTCTCCGTCTGGCCGTAGACCTCGTACATGTCGAGGCCCAGCGCCAGGTACCAGCGGATAAGTTCCGGCGCGATCGGGGCTGCGCCGGTGAACAGCCAGCGGCAGCGATCCAGCCCGATCATCTTGCGCACGTTCCGCAGCACCAGCCAGTAGGCCGCCTGGAACCTGAGCTTCTCGAGAGCGGTGGGCGCACGCCGCGCGATGCGGGCGTCGGCTACGGCGAAGCCGGCCTCGATCGCCTTCCTGTACGCCCACTGCTGCACCGGCGTGGCGTCCTTCAGTGCGATCATGATGCCGGAGTAGAACTTCTCCCACACCCGCGGCACCGCGCCGAACAGCGTCGGCTGCACCTCCCGGATGTTGTCCGGTACGGTCTCGGGACTCTCCGCGAAGTTGCTGCACACGCCCGTCGCCACCGAGTAGTAGCTGCCCGCCACGCGCTCGGCGACATGGCAGAGCGGCAGGAAGGCCAGCCGCTCGTCGCCCTCGCACCACGACAGCGACAACTCCGGATGCATGCAGTTCTGCATCTGCGCCACGACGTTGCGATGGCTGTGCATGGCGCCCTTGGGCGGTCCGGTCGTGCCCGAGGTGTAGACCAGGATCGCGAGGTCGTCGGGGCCGCGCGAGGCGACCAGCTCGTCGAACAGGCCCTCGCGACCCTGCGCGTGGTTGTGGCCGATCGCCATGAACTCGTCGAAGGAAACCACCATGGGATCGCTGAAGGTGGTGAGACCCTCCATGTCGAACACCACGATCCTCTTAAGGGTCGGGCAGCGCTCGCGCACCTCGAGCGCCTTGTCGAGCTGCTCGTCGTCCTCGACGAACAGCACCACGGTGCGCGAGTCGTTCAGCAGGTACTCGACCTGCTTGGGCGAATCGGTGGGATAGATTCCCGAGGACACGCCGCCGGCGCAGAGGATGCCGAAATCGGCGTAGTTCCATTCCGGCACGGTGTTGGCCAGCACCGACGCGACGTCGCCCGGCCGGAATCCCATCTCGTGCAGGGCGTAGGTGACGGCGCGCGAGCGCTCCAGCCACTGGTTCCAGCTGATGGCATTCCAGATGCCGTAGAGCTTCTCGCGCATCGCCGGCTTCTCGCCGCGTGTCCTGCATGACAGCACGAAGCTCTTGGACAGCGTCTCGGCCACCGTCAGCGTCGCTTTGGTCGCCATGGTCGTCAGCCTCCCGATCAGCGCTTCTTCCTCAACACCCGCCTGTCAACGCCAGGTCTTCTTGCGCTTCCAGCGGCGTTCGCCGCGCGCGCTCTCTTCCTTGGCCCCGAGGTAGAATTCCTGGATGTCCTTGCTGGCCATCAGTCGTTCGCAGGTGTCGTCCATCACGACGCGGCCGACCTCGAGGACGTAGCCGTAGTGTGCCGTCTCCAGCGCCATCTTCGCGTTCTGCTCGACGAGCAGGATCGACACGCCCTGCTCGGCGTTTACGCGCTTGATGATGGCGAAGATCTCCTTGACCAGCAACGGCGAGAGGCCGAGCGACGGCTCGTCCAGAAGCAGCAGCTTGGGCCGGTTCATCAAGGCCCGGCTGATCGCCAGCATCTGCTGCTCGCCGCCGGACAGCGAGCCGGCGGGCTGCTCCATGCGCTCGCGCAGGCGCGGGAAGTAGCCGAAGATGCGCTCCAGGTCCTGGGCCACGCCGTCCCTGTCGGTGCGCAGGAAGGCGCCCATCGCCAGGTTCTCGCGCACGGACAGGAAGGGGAAGACCTCGCGGCCTTCGGGGACGTGGCTGAGGCCCAGGCGCACGATCCTGTCGGGGTCCATGCGCTGGATCGGCCTGCCCTCGAACTCGATCGCGCCCTTCTGCGGGTCCAGCACGCCCGAGATGGTCTTCAGGATCGTGGTTTTGCCGGCGCCGTTGGCGCCCAGCACGGTGATGATGCTGCCGCGCGGCACCGAGAGGCTGACGCCGCGGATCGCCATGATCGGGCCGTAGTAGCTCTCGATGTTGGAGACCTTGAGGATCGTATCGTCGCTCATGCTCGCTCCGCTCACGCGCCGAGATAGGCGGCGACCACGTCGGGATGGGCCTGCACCTCGGCCGGGGTGCCGGTCGCCAGCACGCGGCCGTAGTTCAAAGCCAGCACGCGGTCGGACACGCGGTTCACCAGCGACATGTCGTGCTCGACCATCAGCACGGTGACGCCGAGCTCGCTGCGGATGTCGCGGATCCAGAACGACATGTCGTCGGTCTCCTCGACATTGAGGCCGGACGAGGGCTCGTCGAGCAGGATGAGCTTCGGCTCCGAGCACAGGGCGCGCGCCACCTCGATCACCTTGCGCACGCCGTAGGGCAGGCCGGCGATCAGCTTCTCGCGATAAGCCTGCAGGTCGAGGAACTCGATGACCTCCTCGACCTTGAAGCGGTGCTCCTTCTCGGCGCGGCGCACGGCCGGCGTGAACAGCATGTCCTGCCACAGCGCGGTCGTGGCGTGGCAGTGGCGGCCGACCAGCAGGTTGGCCAGCATGGTGGCATTCTCGAACAGCTCGATGTTCTGGAAGGTGCGGGCGATGCCCAGCTTGGCGATCTGGTGCGGCGGCACCTCGGTGATGTCGCGGCCCTCGAAGAAGAGCTTGCCTGAGGTCGGGTTGTAGAGCCGCGAGATCAGGTTGAAGATCGACGTCTTGCCGGCGCCGTTGGGGCCGATGATGGTGAAGATCTCGCCCTTCGAGACGGCGAAGCTCACGCTGTCGACGGCCTTCAGGCCGCCGAACTGCAGCGAGATCTGGTCCACCGTGAAGAAGTTCATCGGTTGCGCTCCGACTTCACGTAGGTCTTCTGCCGCTTGAAGGTGGCGCGCTTGTAGAGCGGGAAGAGCTGGAAGAAGAGCTTCACCTTGAGCCATCGTCCGTACAGCCCATAGGGTTCGAACAGGATGAACATCATGATGATGAGGCCGTAGATCGCGCCCTTGAGGCCGGCGGCCGAGGCGATGGCGGTCAGCCTGTCGCGCAGGTCGCCGGCGGCATCCTGCGCCATGCCGAAGGAGCGCGCGACGTTCGCCACCGCGACCGGCACGTCGTCCTTCAGCGTCGTCAGGAACGGATCGACCATGACGATGAAGATCGCGCCGAACACCGCACCGTGCACGCCGAAGGCGCCGCCGATGATGATCACCATGATGAACTCGATGGAGAGCAGCAGGGTGAACATCTCGGGGCTGATGAAGGTCATCTTGTGGGCGAACAGGACGCCCGCCAGCCCGGTGATGGCCGCGCTGATGGCGAACGACTTCACCTTGTAGGCGGCGAGGTCGATGCCCATGCTCTTGCCCGCCGTCTCGCTGTCGCGGATGGCGATGAAGGCGCGGCCGGTCGGCGAGCGCAGCAGGTTGAGTGCGAGTAGGATCGAGCCGACGAGGACGGCAAGGCAGAGGAAATAGAAGGCCTCGCCGTCGCGCGGCAGAGGAACGCCCAGGAGGTCCAGCGTGCGGACGCGCATGCCCTCGTTGCCGTGTGTCACGGACTCCCACCGCGCCATGATCTCCTCGACGATGAAGGCGAAGGCGATGGTGGCGATGACGAGATAGATGCCCGTGAGTCGCAGCGCCGGGAAGCCGACCATGGCGCCGACCACGCCGGTGAGAATTGCGGCGACTGGGAAGTAGACGACGAACGGCACCCCCAGGCTCTGGAGGTAGGCGCCGGTATAGGCGCCGATCGCGAGGAAGGCGGCGTGCCCCAGCGAGGCCTGGCCGGTGAAGCCGGTGAGGATCATCAGCGCCACCCCGACGATGGCATAGATGAACACGAACACCATCTGGCTCTGCAGGTAGCTGCCGATGACGAAGGGCGCGGCGATCAGCAAGGCGAGGAGCACGCCGTATGACCACCAGTAGCCGCCGTGTTTCAGGATGCGGATGTCCTGGTCGTAGTCGGTCTTGAAGATGAAGCGCATGGCTCAGACCTTCTTGCGCATGCTGACGCCGAACAGCCCCTGCGGCCGGATCAGCAGGACGGCCAGCAGGACGATGTAGGGCATGACGTCCTTCCAGCCCTGCGGCAGGTAGAAGCCGGCCAGTGTCTCGATGATGCCGATGATGAGGCCGCCGACCAGCGCGCCGGGGATGGAGCCGAACCCGCCGAGCACGGCCGCCGGGAAGGCCTTCAGGCCGAGCGCGAGGCCGACATTCGAGTGGATGAAGGTGATGGGGGCCAGCAGCACGCCGGCGCAGGCGGCCACCGCCGCGCTGATGGCCCAGATCAGCGACACCACGCGCTTCACCGGGATGCCCATGTAGTAGGCAGCGAGCATGTTCTCGGAGGTGGCCCGCATGGCGGTGCCCATGCGCGTGTAGTTGAAGAAGGTGTAGAGGACGCCGCACAGGATGACGGTCGCGACGATCACCGACAGCTTGTCGTAGGCCAGCACCAGGTCGCCGAGCTTCAGCACGCCGGTCGAGAAGGGGGTCTCGATCTTGAGGTCGTCGGTGCCCCAGATCATGCCCGCCACCGACCGCAGGAAATAGCCGAGGCCGATCGTCGCCATGACGATGGAGAACTGCGGATAGCCGAGGATCGGCCGCACGAGGATGCGTTCGGTGGCCATGCCGAACACCGCCATGCCGCAGACGGCGAACAGGAAGCCCAGCCAGTAGTCGAGCCCCAGCAGGCCGATGAAGGTGAACACGAAGAAGCCGCCCAGCATCATCAGGTCGCCCTGGGCGAAGTTCACGACCTCGGTCGCCTTGTAGATGAGGACGAAGCCCAGCGCGATGAGCCCGTAGACGCAGCCGAGCGCAATGCCGCTCACCAGCTGCTGGATGAAGTCGAGCATTCTCCTACCCTGTGTTCCGACCGTGATTGCGGCCGAACATTTCGTCGTTTCTTGGCGATTGATGACGCAGGCGCCATAGAACATGCGCCCGTTTCCGTGGTCAATGAAATTCAGTTCCGCACGCGCTACTGTCGGCGATCGCTCGCTGACAGCGGAGAATGTCATGTCGCTTGCCGCCGAATCGGCTCCGCTCGCCGGAACACCGTCGCCCTTCTATACCGAGGAACACGAGGCGTTCCGCCGGACCGTCCGCCGTTTCGTCGAGCGGGAGATCATGCCCCATGTCGACCAGTGGGACGAGGCGGAGGAGTTTCCGCGCGAACTCTATCGCAAGGCTTCGGCCGCCGGCCTGCTGCAGCTCGGCTTTCCCGAGGAATACGGCGGCGTTCCGACCGATCCCTTCTTCGGCATCATCAAGGCCGAGGAGATGGCCCGCCATGGCAGCGGTGGCCTGAATGCCAGCCTGAACAGCCATACGATCGGGGCGCCCCCCATCGCCGCCCTCGGGCCCGAGTGGATGAAGCGCAGGGTGCTGCCGGAAGTCCTGGCCGGCGAGAAGATCAGCGCGCTTGCCATCACCGAGCCGTCGGGCGGCTCCGACGTGGCCAATCTACGGACCACGGCCCGGCGCGAGGGTGATCACTATGTCGTCAACGGCTCCAAGATGTTCATCACGTCCGGCATGCGAGCCGACTACTACACGGTGGCCGTGCGCACCGGCGGGCCGGGGGCGGGCGGCGTGTCGCTGCTGCTGATCGAGCGCGACCGCGAGGGCTTCGGCCGCACCAAGCTGAAGAAGATGGGCTGGTGGGCTTCGGACACGGCCCAGCTCTTTTTCGACGACGTGCGCGTGCCCGTGGAGAACCTCATCGGCATCGAGAACAAGGGCTTCATCGGCATCATGCTGAACTTCAACCAGGAGCGGCTGGGCATGGCGGCGGGCGCGGTCGGCTATGCCAAGGTCTGCCTCGACGAGGCGATCGCCTACGCCCGCGAGCGGCACACTTTTGGCAAGCCCCTGGTCGCCAACCAGGTGGTGCGCCATCGCCTGGTCGACATGGCGATGCGCATCAACGCCGCCCGGTCGACGCTGGAGCTGCTGGCCTGGCGCGTCGGGCAAGGGGAGAAGCCGGTGGCGGAAATCTGCATGCTGAAGAACCTGGCGACCTCGACCATGGAGTTCTGCGCCAACGAGGCCATGCAGATCTTCGGCGGCGCCGGCTACCTGCGGGGCGCCAAGGTCGAGCGCATCTATCGCGAGACCAAGGTGATGTCGATCGGCGGCGGCTCGATCGAGATCATGAAGGACCTCGCCGCCCGGCAGATGGGCCTGTAGAAGGCACGCATCATGAGCAGTCCCTTCAGCGATCCCCAGACGCGGATCGCCTTCTTCCAGCAGTGGTTCTCGGACGCCATCCCGCACAGCAAGGCGCTGGGGCTCAAGATCCTTTCCGTGCGGCGCGGCTTCGGCTCGATGCAGCTCGACTGGCGGGGGGGGCGGGGCGGCAAACCCCCGACCCGCGTGGTGGCCCGCGGGGCCCCGGCCGCCCCCACGGGACGGTGC
>Ga0182792_1002343_pt1 | contig 13506 bp, 9 predicted proteins | sample Passage237B_FD_130497 | JGI IMG/M metagenome (GOLD analysis project Ga0182792, IMG submission 130497) | Cellulose adapted compost microbial communities from Newby Island Compost Facility, Milpitas, CA, USA - Passage2 37B (version 2) (version 2) ...
CGGCGGCACCGGCCGGGCGGTGGGCTACGTGCTCGGCACCGCCGACGTGACCGCCTTCGAGGCCCGCTGCGAGCAGGTGTGGTGGCCGCCCCTGCGCCGCCGGTACCCGCTGAGCGACGAGCGGACGCTCGACGCCCTGCTCGTCTCGCTCCTCCACCACCGCCCGCCGCCCACGCCGGCGCTGGACGAGCGGTTCCCGTCCGAGCTGCACATCGACCTGCTCCCCGAGGCGCAGGGGCGGGGCTGGGGCCGCCGGATGATCGAGGCCGTCTGCGACTCGTTCCGCCGGGCCGGCTCACCGGGCGTCCAGCTCGGCACCAGCACCCGCAACACCCGGGCCATCGCCTTCTACCGCCACGTCGGCTTCGAGGAGCAGCCGTCCGCCCCCGACGCGGCCGCCATCACCTTCACCCGCACGCTCGGCGACGCGTCCCAGCCACCGCGGTGACCGCAGGGCCGGCCGACCGCAGGACCCGCCGAGCCCGGCCGGCTCGGCGGCCGCGAGGTCCGGCCCACGCCCGGCGGCCACATCAAGCGGCCACATCAGGCGACGACCTGGACCGACCAGCTCCGCGGCCGCGGGGCTCGACCGTGCCTCGCCGGCAGCGGGTGCCACGACCCTGACCCACGGCTCGTCCGACCGGTTCGATCGGCCCCGGTGCCGGGTCAGCGCATGGACGAGACGGCGAGGGCCAGCAGCAGGACGACCACGCCGAGCATGAGCAGCGTCGCCGCGAGCGCCGGGTGCTGCGGGCGCTCCGGCGGTTCGCCGCCCCGGGCACGCTGCTGATCGGCCATGACCCGGGTCTAGCAGCCCCGCCTCGGCACCCCACAGCCCGGCCTCGGCCGCCCCACGGAGCCGGCGAGGGGTGCGGCCGGTACGGTGCGGCGGATGGAGCGAGTCGTGTGCCGCCAGTGGGGTCCGCCGGAGGAGCTGGTCGTGGAGGAGGCGACCGCCGAGCCGCCGGCTCCCGGCCAGGTGCGGGTGGCGGTCGCCGCCGCGGGCGTGAACTTCGTGGACGCCCTGTTCGTGGCCGGCACCTACCAGATCAAGGTTCCACCGCCGTTCACGCCGGGCAGCGAGCTGGCCGGCACGGTGGTCGAGGTGGGCGACGGCGTGACCGCTCCCGCGGCGGGCGACCTCGTCCTCACCTCCCTCGGCCTCGGTGCCTGGGCCGGCGAGGTGACCGTGGCCGCCGAGCGGGTGACCCCGGTGCCCGACGGCATCGAGGCGACCGTCGCCGCCGCGGTCGTCCAGAGCTACTGCACCGCGTGGTTCGCGCTGACCCGCCGGCTCACGGTCGCGCCCGGCGAGACGGTGCTCGTCCTCGGCGGCGCGGGCGGTGTCGGCCTCGCCGCGATCGACGTCGCCACCGCACTCGGCGCCCGGGCGATCGCCGCCGTGTCCTCCCCCGCCAAGGCCGAGGCGGCACGGGCCGCCGGGGCGGTCGAGGTGATCGACTACGAGCGGGAGGACCTGAAGGCCCGGGCCCGCGAGCTGGGCGGCGGTGGCGTCGACGTGGTGGTCGACCCGGTCGGCGGCGCCCACACCGAGCCGGCGCTGCGGGCCCTCGGCCGGGGCGGGCGCCTCGCCGTCATCGGCTTCGCCGCCGGGACCATCCCGTCGCTGCCCGCCAACCAGGTGCTGCTGAACAACCGCACCGTGGTCGGCGTCGACTGGGGCGCCTGGGCGATGCAGCACCCCGACGAGCAGGCGATGCTCCTGGGCGAGGTCCTCGACCGCGTCGCGTCGGGCGCCCTCCACCCCGCCGCCCCGACCGTCCGCCCGCTCACCGAGGCCGGCGCCGTCCTGCGCGACCTCCTCGACCGCCGCGTCCAGGGGAAGGTCGTCCTCGCCCCCTGATCCCGACGCGGCCGTCCCGGGTCCGGCTCACGCACCCGACGGGCCGTCCCGCCGTTCGGCGGGCGACCACGGGTTGTCGCCCGTGCGTGGGACCGGGGGGGCGGCGCGCCGGCGTCGATCTTGCGCGAGAGTCGTCCGACGTCGCCCGGGGCGGATCGCCGCTCCCTCCCTCCATCAGAAGGTGCTCCCGTGGACCTCACCGATCAGGTCGTCATCGTCACCGGTTCCTCCAGCGGCATCGGTGAGGCGCTCGCCCGGCGCTTCGCCGCGGCCGGCGCCGGGGTCGTCGTCAACTCGTCGTCGTCGGTCGAGGCCGGCACCGCGCTCGCCGCGTCGCTGCCCGATGCCGTCTACGTGCAGGGCGACGTGGGCGACCCGGCCACCGGCCCGGCGCTGGTCGACGCCGCCCGGGAGCGCTGGGGTCGCCTCGACGGCGTGGTGAACAACGCCGGGGTCACCTGCGATGTGCCGCTGCACGAGGTGGAGGCCGTCCGCCCCGAGCACTGGGATCGCATCCTGCGCACCAACGTGGTGGGCACGTTCCTCGTCTCGCAGGCCGCGCTGCCGCTGCTGCGCGAGGCCGACGACGGCTGGATCCTGAACATCACCTCCATCGCCGGCATCCGCCAGACCGGTAGCTCGCTGCCCTACGCCGTGTCGAAGGCGGCGCTCGACCACCTCACCACCCTCCTCGCCAAGTTCGGCGGCGGCGTGCGGGTGAACGCCGTGGCCCCCGGCCTGGTCGCCACCCCGTGGACGGCCGAGTGGGAGGTGCAGAAGGAGGTCGTGTCCCAGGCGGCGCCGCTGCACCGGGTGGCGACGCCCGACGACGTGGTCGATGCCTGCGTCGGCCTCATCGGCACCCGCTACGCCACCGGCCAGACCCTGCTGGTGGACGGCGGCCTCGGCCTCGTCGTCTGAGCGGCCGGCGGACCCGGCGGGCTGAGCAGACCCGGACGGGCCGGGCGGACCCGGTCGTGCGGGCGGGTGCGTCGTGACCCGGGTGCGTCAGACCTTTTCGAGCGGCGCCCACGCCAGCAGGAGCACCTTGGTGCCGACCTCGGGGAAGTTGACGGTGACCTCGGTCTTGTCGCCGCTGCCCTGGAGGTCGAGCACGACGCCCTCGCCCCACTTGCCGTGCCGCACGTCGTCACCGATGCGGAGGCCACCGGTGGCACCGCCGTCGGCCGCGGCGGTCTTCGCCGCCATCGCGGCCTGGCCGGCGGCGAGCGCCTGCTCCACCATCCGGGCCTTGTTCTCGGCCCGCCTGGCCTGGCGCACCGCGGAGGAGATGCCGCTGCGGCGCTGCGGGCGGTCGCCCCACGACGAGTACGACGAGTTGCCGGCCGAGTCGGCCCAGGCGCCCGAACGAGACGCCCGGCGGTTGCCCTCGATGTTGGTGACGAGGCGCTGGGGTATCTCGTCCAGGAAGCGGCTGGGCGGGTTGTACTGGGTGGCGCCGAAGATCGTGCGGCTCCAGGCGTGGGTGAGGTGGAGGCGCTCCCGGGCCCGGGTGATGCCGACGTAGGCGAGGCGGCGCTCCTCCTCCAGCTCGTGCGGCTCGGTGAGCGAGCGCAGGTGGGGGAACACCCCGTCCTCCAGGCCGATGAGGAACACGACCGGGAACTCCAGGCCCTTCGCCGAGTGGAGCGTCATCAGCACCACCTGGCTGTCGTCGTCGGGCACCTGGTCGGTGTCGGCTACGAGGCTCACCTGCTCCAGGAACTCGTCCACCGACTCGACCTCGCGGGCCGAACCGACCAGCTCCGACAGGTTCTCCAGGCGGCCCTCGGACTCGATGTCGCCGCCCTGGAGCTCCTCCAGGTAGCCGGAGCGGTCGAGCAGCAGCTCCAGCAGGGGCCCCGGCCCGTCCCCGACGCGCTCGCGGGCGGCGTCGAGCAGCTCCAGGAACGATTCGATGCCCTTGACCGCCCGGCCGGTCACCCCCGCGTCGGGGGCGAGGCGCAGCGCCTCCAGGAACGGGTAGCCGTTGGCGGCCGCCCAGTTGTCGATGCGGGCCACCGACGACTCCCCGATCCCCCGCTTGGGGGTGTTGATGACCCGCTTCACGGCCACCTCGTCGGCCGGGTTGACGACAGCCTTCAGGTAGGCGAGCGCATCCTTGATCTCGCGGCGGTCGTAGAAGCGGGTGCCGCCCACGACCTTGTACGGGATGCCGGCCCGGTTGAGGTGCTCCTCGACCACCCGGCTCTGCGAGTTGGTGCGGTAGAAGACCGCGACGTCGCCCCAGCGGTGCTGCCCCGAGTCGTGGAGCTGCGCGATCTGGTGGGCGATCCACTGGCCCTCGTCGGCCTCGTCGTCCGCGTGGTAGCGGATGATCGGCGTACCCTCCCCGACCGCGGTCCACAGCTCCTTCGGCTTGCGGCCCGGGTTGTTGGCGATGACCGCGTTGGCGGCGTCGAGGATCGTCTGCGTGGAGCGGTAGTTCTGCTCCAGCACCACGACGCTCGCCTCCGGGAACGCCTCCTCGAACTCCAGGATGTTGCGGATGTCCGCGCCCCGAAAGCGGTAGATGCTGTTCCGCGTGACGATGCCGCCGGCCACGAAGGTGTGGACCGGATCGACCTCGAGGTCGTAGATCGGCCCGTCGTGCTCGGCGACCTCCACGGCGTCGACGCGCACCGGCCGCAGCGACCCGTCCCCATCGGCCACGACCACCTCCATGCCCGGGCGGAGGTGGCTCAGCGGGAGCAGGTCGTAGACGACGCCGCCCAGGTTCGCCCGGCGCCGGAGGTCGAGGCCCCCGGCGTGGGCGACCAGGTTGGCGAGCGCCACCGCCTCCGCGTAGTCGGTGCGCGCCACCTCCAGGCGAGCGGTGTCGTAGCGGGTGCCGTCGTGGACGGGCAGGCCGGCGGCTCGAAGGCGGTCCCGGACCTCGGGGCGGTTGGTGGAGAGCTGGATGCGATGGGAGCCGGTGGGCCCGCGTCGATCCGAGAACAGGGTGAAGTTCACCGTGCCCCGACGCCTGCCGTTGTGCGGCACCAGGTGCGGGAACTCGTGCAGCAGGTCGAGGTCCTCCAGGAGGTCCTTGGCCCGCGTCTCGGTGTCCACGGTGGCGAAGAGCCGATCGAGGTCGTCCTGCCCCATCGACAGCCCTCGCCCGGCCCGGAGGAAGCAGGCGGTCGGCAGGCCGTACTGCGCGGCGAACCACGACTCCCAGAAGGATGCCTCGGCCGAGGTGGGGTAGACACCGAGGAACCAGAGGCGATCACCCCGTTCCTGGTTCATGCGGATGCGCGGGCCGAGGTCGGGACGGCCGACGTCGTCGGACCGAACGCTCTTCGTGCGGCCGATGCGGTAGCCGGTGCCGGCCCGCTCCATCAGGTAGACGACGTGGTGATCGGCGTCCAGCACCAGGTTGGCGGGAACGATGTGACCGGGCGTCCCGACGATCTCGTGGTCGCCGGCCACCACCCGGTAGATGCGACCCCGGTAGTGCCCGTGGTCGACGGCCGTGACCGTGGCGGGAACGAGCCGGTCACCGCCGCAGGCCCCGAGCACGGTGTCACCCACCCGGACCTCCTCGATCGGTCGGCTGCCCCCGGGCGTGGCGACGGGGGTGCCGGCCACCAGGCACTGGTCGGAATCGCCGACGACGCAGACGTTGTGGTGGCCGCCGGCGAGCTGGAGGACCATCTCGTTCTGGACCCGGTTGGTGTCCTGGTACTCGTCCACGAGCAGGTGGGTGAAGCGGCGCCGGTAGTGCTCCAGCACCTCCGGCTGGGTGCGGAACAGCTCGACGGTGTTGCGGAGCAGGTCGTCGAAGTCCATCGCCCCGGCCTTCAGCAGGCGGGCCTGGTACTCCCGGTAGACGTCCGCGATCTTGCGCTCGAAGATCACCTCGGCCCGCGCCGCGTACGCCTCGGGGCCGACGTCGTCGTTCTTGGCGGCCGAGATCGTGGCGTGCACCGACCGGTTGGGGAACCGCTTGGCGTCGAGGCCGAGGTCGCGGATCACGTAGCCCACCAGGCGCTGGGCGTCGGCCTGGTCATAGATCGTGAACGACGACGGGTAGCCCAGGTGGTGGGCGTCGCGCCGCAGGATGCGCACGCACGCCGAGTGGAACGTGGACACCCACATCTTCTCGGCCACCGGCCCCACGAGCGCCGCCACCCGCTCCTTCATCTCCTGCGCGGCCTTGTTCGTGAACGTGATGGCCAGGATCTCGAACGGCGACGCGCCCTGCTCGATCAGGTGGGCGATGCGGTGGGTGAGCACCCGGGTCTTGCCCGACCCGGCACCGGCCACCACGAGCAGGGGCCCGTCCGCGTGCACCACCGCATCGCGCTGCACCGGGTTCAGGCCGTCGAGGAGGTGGTGGCTGGGCTCGGCGTCGGACACGGCGACCACCCTACCGACGGCCACCGACACCCCTTCCGGCCCCCGACGACCTGCGGGGAGGTGTCGAATGTCTCCGCCCCGGCGAGATTCGCGAGACTGGCCGGCATCGCTTCCTCCGTCGACCAGACCGGCACCGCCGCTCCGGACCCGCAGGCCGATCCGCCGAAGAGGCGGTCGCGGGGCGGTCGCGCCGCGCGGACGACGATCATGATCATCCTCTTCCTGTTCGTCGTCTTCTACTTCGTCATCCCGAAGTTCGGCGCCCAGCAGGACACCGCCCGCCAGCTCCGCCAGGTCAACCCGCTCCTGCTCCTCCTAGCCGTCGGCCTGGAGATGGGCGCGCTGCTCGCCTACGCCATGCTCACCAAGGTGACGCTGCCGTCGGAGCCCCGGCTCGGCATCTTCACCATCTTCCGCATCCAGCTCGCCACCCGTGCCGTGACCAACGTGGTGCCCGGCGGCTCCGCGGCCGGCAGCACCCTGGGCTACCGGCTCTTCACCCAGGCCGGCATCCCGCCCACCGCGGCCGGCTTCACGATGGCCACCGTCGGCATCGGCTCCGCGGTCGTCCTCAACCTCATCCTCTGGGTCTTCCTGCTCGTCTCGATCCCGCTCAACGGGTTCAAGCAGGCGTACGTGGGCGCGGCGCTCATCGGCGTGCTCCTCCTCGCCGCCGCCGGCTTCCTCGTGTGGTCGCTGATGGAGGGCCGGGGCCGCTCCGAGCGGGTGCTGCGGGCCATCGCCCGCCGCATCCCCTTCGTCCAGGAGGACACGGCGTCGCGCTTCGTGCACCAGCTCGCCGACCGGCTCCACGACCTCACCACCCAACCCGACCTGATCCGCCGCGGCGTGGTGTGGTCGGCGTGCAACTGGCTCATCGACGCCGCCTCGCTCTGGGTGTTCCTCCGGGCCTTCGGCGCCTCGGTCGACCCGATCGTGCTCGTGGTGGCCTACGGCGTGGCCCAGGTGGCGGCCGCCATCCCCGTGACCCCCGGCGGCCTGGGCGTGGTCGAGGCCGCGCTCCCCGCCGCGCTCACCGGCTTCGGCGTCCCCGCGCACATCGCCATCGCCGGGGTGCTCTCCTGGCGGTTCGCCCAGTTCTGGCTGCCGATCCCCCTCGGCGGCCTCAGCTACCTGAGCATCCGCTTCGGCCACATCGGCCGGGCCTACGAGGCGTCCGAGCGGCGCTTCTCGATCCGCTCCGTGGCGTCGCGCCGCGTGTGGGACGACCAGACCGGCGAGTACCGCTGGGAGCGCCCGGCCGACGCCGACGCCGACGCCCCTATCGATGCCGCCCCCGACCTCGACGCCGGGTCGGCCGCCCCCGTCGCGGTGCCCGATGCCGGGACCGCTGCGGGGCCGGGCGCCACCCCGGGGCAGGCCACCGATCCCGACACCGACGTCGAGCCGCCCGCCCCGAACGGCTGAGGCCCGACCGCGCCACGGCGCCGCTCCACGACCCGGGCCGGGGTCGGTAGGGTCCGGGCCCATGCGCCGCCCCACCCGCCGCCTCGCCCCCGTCCTCGCCCTGCTCGCGCTGGTGAGCGCCGAGCTGGTGGGCACGCCCGACCCGGCGGGGGCGCAGGCGCCCCGGCGCTACGTCGACGAGGTGTTCAGCGGCGTCACCGTCACGCCCGACCTCGTCTACGGCGCGGCGCCGGACGAGCACCGCGAGGTGCAGTCCCTGCACCTGGACCTCTACGAGCCGACCGGCGACGTCGAGCTGCAGCGGCCGACGGTCATCCTCGCCCACGGGGGCGGCTTCACGAGCGGCGATCGCCAGAACATGGCGTCGGTCGCCCGGGGATTCGCCCGCCGCGGCTACGTCGCCGCCTCGATCGAGTACCGCATGGACGAGGGCGCGGGGTCGATCGACTTCCCGCCGTCGGACGCCGAGCGCGCCCGCATCCTCGACGCCGTCCACGACATGCAGGCGGCCGTCCGCTGGGTCCGGGCCCACGCCGCCGAGCACCGGCTCCACCCCGACAAGGTGACCGTCGGCGGCTACTCGGCCGGCGGCGTGATGGCCGTCGTCGCGGCGACGACCCCCGACGAGCCCGGCGACAGCGGCAACCCCGGCCACCCCTCGGGGGTCTGCACCGCCCTGGCCCGAGCCGGTGCCGGCGACCCGGCCTACGTCGATGCCGGCGACGCCGGGGCGCTCTTCCTGCACGGTGACGACGACACCGTCGTCCCCTACCTCCAGGCCCTGCTGACCCACCAGGCGATGCTGGACGCCGGCCTGCCCAGCCGCATGGTCGCCTACCCGGGCGCCGGCCACTCCCCGCCCTGGGACTGGGGCGAGGTCACCTCGTGGTTGCTCGACACGATGGTCGAGCGCACCACCCCGTGCGCGGCGGCCGACCCGGCGCACGCCGCCTTCGTCCGCGCCGCCTACGCCGACCTGCTCGGCCGGGCACCGACGGGGGCGGAGCTGGACGACGAGGTGGCCCGCCTCGCCGCCGGGAGCGGGCGCGGGGCCCTGCTGGACCGCCTGACCCGCAGCGACGAGTGGATCGGCGCCATCGTCGAGGACCTGTACCGCACCACCCTCGGGCGGGGCTCGGACCCCGCCGGGCTGGCCCACTGGGTGGGCGAGATCCGCAGCGGCCGCCGGAGCGTGGCGCAGGTCGCCGCCCGCTTCTACGCCGCCCACGAGTACTACGTGGGCCGGGGCGGCGGCAGCGCCACCACCTGGATCACCGCCCTGTACGACGCGATCCTGCACCGCTCCCCCGACCCGGCCGGCCTCGCCCACTGGGTGGGCCAGACCGCCCGGCGGGGCCGCGAGCACGTCGCCGGCCGGCTCTACGGCTCGCTCGAATCGCGGCGCGACCGGGTCCGTGCCCTCTACGACCACCTGCTCGGCCGGGCCCCCGACGACGCCGGCCTCGCCTACTGGGCCGGCCGGGTGGCCCGCGACGGCGACCTCGCCCTGGCCCGCTCCCTCGCCGCCTCCGCCGAGTACGCCCGCCGGGCCCTCCTCCGCTACCCCGAGCCCTGATCCCCGCTCACGGCGGGCTATGACTAGTATTCAGGTCATGTCGGAGACGTTGCCGCTCGCCCAGGTCAAGTCGAAGTTCTCGGAGATGGTCGATCGCGTGGAGCAGACCCACGACCGGATCGTCGTCACCCGCAACGGCCGACCGGCTGCGGTCATGATGAGCCCCGACGAGCTGGCGTCGATCGAGGACACCCTGGAGCTCCTCGCCGACCCCGACGCCCGCCGTGAGCTGGCGGAGGCCCGGGACGCCCACGATCGTGGGGACTACGTGACCGCCGACGAGCTGCGGGCCCGCTTCGCGCCCGGGTGAGCACCTCCGACGACTATGAGCTGCGCGTCACCGGTCCGGCCCAACGGCACCTCGAACGGCTGCCGAGCGCGCCGGCGGCCGCGATCGTGGCGTTCCTGACGACCGCGCTCATCGAGAACCCGCACCGCGTCGGTGGGCGCCTGCGACGGGAGCTGGCCGGGCTCCACTCGGCGCGCCGGGGCGCCTACCGGGTCATCTACGAGATCGACGAGGAGCGCCACGCCGTGATCGTCCTCCGCATCGACCACCGGGCCCACGTCTACCGACCCCGCTGAGCGGCCCGTTCGGCGGAGCCGAACAAGGGCGGGGAAGACGTGTCGGAAGCGACGTGACGAGCGCTCCGCCCCCGCCCGGTCGCTACCGGGTCACTCCCACTCGATGGTGCCTGGCGGCTTGCTCGTCACGTCGTAGGCGACGCGGTTGATGCCGGGGACCTCGTTGATGATGCGGTTGGCCATGCGGTCGAGGAGGTCGTAGGGCAGGCGGGCCCAATCCGCGGTCATGGCGTCCTCGGAGGTGACGGCCCGGATGATGATCGGGTGGCCGTAGGTGCGCTCGTCGCCCATGACGCCGACGGAGCGGATGTCGGGCAGCACCGCGAACGCCTGCCAGATCTCGCGCTCCAGGCCGGCGGCGCGGATCTCGGCGCGGACGATGGCGTCGGCCCGCTGGAGGAGGTCGACCTTGTCGGGGGTGACCTCACCGATGATGCGGACGCCGAGGCCGGGGCCGGGGAAGGGCTGGCGCCAGACGATCTCGTCGGGCAGGTCGAGCTCGGTGCCGACGGCGCGCACCTCGTCCTTGAACAGGTTGCGGAGCGGTTCGACCAGCTCGAAGTCCATGTCCTCGGGGAGGCCGCCGACGTTGTGGTGGCTCTTGATGACCGCCGCGGTGTCGGTGCCGGACTCGATGACGTCGGGGTAGAGGGTGCCCTGCACCAGGAAGCGGGCGTCCTCGATGCCGCCGGCGGCCTGCTCGAAGATGCGGATGAACAGCTCCCCGATGGCCTTGCGCTTGGCCTCGGGCTCGGTGACGCCGGCCAGCTTCTCGAAGTAGCGGTCGGCGGCCCGCACGTGGACCAGCTCGATCCGCTGGTGCTTCTGGAAGGTCTCGACCACCTGGTCGCCCTCGTTGAGGCGCATGAGGCCGGTGTCCACGAACACGCAGGTGAGCTGGTGGCCGATGGCCTTGTGCACGAGGGCGGCGGCGACCGCGGAGTCGACGCCGCCGGAGAGGGCGCAGATCACCTTGGCGTCGCCCACCTGGCGGCGGATGGCCTCGACCTGGGTGTCGATCACCGAGCCCATCGTCCAGGCCGGCGGCGCCTCGCACACGTCGTAGAGGAAGTGCTCCAGGATGCCCTGGCCGTGGGGCGAGTGCTTGACCTCGGGGTGGTACTGCACGGCGTGGATGCGCCGCGCCACGTGCTCCAGGCCGGCGACGGGCGCGCCGGGGGTGGAGGCGGTGGCGACGAAGCCCTCGGGCAGCGTGGCGATGGAGTCGAAGTGGCTCATCCACACCTGCTGCTGGGCGGGCTGGGTGGCCCCGAAGAGCACGCCGCCGCCGACGGTGAGGTCGGTGCGGCCGTACTCGCCCTGGCCCGTGTTGGACACGGTGCCGCCGAGCTGCTGGGCGATGAGCTGGGCGCCGTAGCAGATGCCGAGGATCGGGACGCCGAGGTCGTAGAGGGCCGGGTCGACGCTGGGGGCGCCCTCGACGTGGACCGACTTCGGCCCGCCGGAGAACACGAGGCCGGCCGGGCGGCGCTCGGCGACCTCGGCGGCGGTGATGCCGTGGGAGACGATCTCGCTGTAGACGTGGGCCTCGCGGATGCGGCGGGCGATGAGCTGGGCGTACTGGGCGCCGAAGTCGACCACGAGGACGGGGCCGGTGGGGTCCCAGGCGGTGGGGGCTGGCGGGTTGGTCATGGGTGCACGGGGGTGATCGTGAGCTCCGCCTTCTGGAGCTCCTTGAGCGTGGGGTAGCCGCAGGTGGCGAGGGCCCGGCGGAGGGCGCCGGCCAGGTTGGTGCGGCCGTCGCCCCGGTGGGCGGGACCGGTCAGGATCTCGGTGAGGGTGCCGGCGGGTTCGACGTCGACCCGCTCGGACCGGGGCAGGTCGGCGTGGCCGCCGTTGAGGCCCCAGTGGGCGCCGCGCCCGGGGGCGTCGGTGGCGGCGGCGAGCGGGCGGCCGAGCATCACGGCATCCGCGCCGCAGGCGACGGCCTTGGCGATGTCGCCGCCGGTGCGGATGCCGCCGTCGGCGATGAGGTGGACGTAGACGCCGGTCTCGTCCAGGTGGCGCATGCGGGCGGCGCGGGCGTCCGCGATGGCGGTGGCCTGCGCGGTGCCGACGCCGATGACGGTGCGGGTGGTGGAGGTGGCGCCGCTGCCGACGCCGACGAGGATGCCGGCGGCGCCGGTCCGCATGAGGTGGAGGGCGGCCGAGTAGCTGGCGCAGCCGCCGACGACGACGGGGATGTCGAAGCGGCGGACGAAGGTCTTGAGGTTGAGCGGGTCGCCGTCGCTCGTGAGGTGCTCGGCGGAGACGACCGAGCCCTGGATGACGAGGAGGTCCAGCTCGGCGGCGAGGAGCACGTCCGCGTAGGTGGGCAGGCGCTGGGGGGTGATGGCGGCGCAGGAGACGACGCCCGCGGCGCGGATCTCCTTGATGCGGTCCCGGATCAGCTCGGGCTTGATCGGTTCGGCGTACAGCTCCTGGAGGCGGAGGATGGCGGCCCGGCTGTCGGTGGTGGCGGCGATCTCGGCGAGGAGCGGCTCGGGATCGTCGTAGCGGGTCCAGAGGCCCTCCAGGGCGAGGACGCCCACCCCGCCGGCGTTGCCGATGGTGACGGCGGTGGTCGGGCTGACCACGCTGTCCATCGCCGCGGCCATGATCGGCAGCTCGAAGCGGAACGCGTCGATCTCCCAGGAGAGGTCGACGTCCTCGGGGTCCCGGGTGCGGCGGGCGGGCACGAGCGCCAGGTCGTCGAGCCCGTAGGCCCGGCGCCCGGTCTTGCCCATGCCGATGTCGATGTCAGCCACGACTGCTCCTCGTCGGCCGTTCGGGAAAGGGCCGAGCCTACCGCCGCGGCCCCACCCGCCCGGCAGTCCGCCGGCCCGCCGGCCCGCTCCCGACCGGTCGGGCGGAGCCGGTGGAAAGGGGGCGCTACGCTCCGCCCGCCCGATCCCGGCTCAGCGGTCAGCCCCCGTCGGGACCGACGACGGGGAGGTCGGGCCAGCGGGGGCCGTGCGCCCAGCGGTGGCCGGCGCCGCGCAGCAGGTCGAGCTGGCCGTCGGTGGCGATGCCGGCGGCGATGGGGTCGAAGCCGAGGTCGTGGACGAAGCGGCGAGCGGCCGCGGCCACCTCCGCCGCGGCGGGGTCCGTGGGGTCGGGCACGGTGACCAGGACGTAGCTGAATGGCAGCTCGGCGATGCGGGCCAGGCGGTCGAGGTCGTTGCCGCCGTCGAGGGCCACGTGGCAGCCGGCCTCCACCAGCGCGGCGACGTGGCGGTGCAGGTCGGCGCCGTCGAGGTGGTCGCCGTCGAAGGTGACCACCAGCCGCCCCGACACCGGGGTGGCCTCGGCCACCAGGTCGACCAGCCGCTCGACACCCGTGTCCCGCACGAGCGCGGGCGGCAGCAGCAGCCGGGCCGGTGCCCCGGTCCGGGCCGCGGCGTCCAGGGCGGCCAGCAGCGCCGCGAGCCGGGCGGCGTCGAGCGGGCCGCGGCACCGGGCCACGGCGGCCACGACCGCCTCGGTCCCGACCTCGACCACGGGCGCCAGCGTCGAGGCGTCGTCCCGCGCTCCCCCACCGGACGCCGCCCCCGGCTCGCCGTCCGGCCCGATCGCGTACGCCGGCTCGTAGGGCTCGGGGTCGGCGAGCGGCTCCGGGTTCTCCGGCTCCCCCGGGGGGCGGTTCTCCGGCTCCGGCCGCGCCGCGCTCCCCCGCGCCGGGGGGGGCCCC
>Ga0182792_1002345_pt1 | contig 13498 bp, 9 predicted proteins | sample Passage237B_FD_130497 | JGI IMG/M metagenome (GOLD analysis project Ga0182792, IMG submission 130497) | Cellulose adapted compost microbial communities from Newby Island Compost Facility, Milpitas, CA, USA - Passage2 37B (version 2) (version 2) ...
AGCTTCGGGGTTGCCGTAATAGCCGTCGCATAGCGTCCACGGCACGCGATGGCGCACGACCAGCTCGCCGATTTCACCATCGGGCACGTCCAGGTCGGTTTCGGGATCGACGAGGCGAACGTCATACCAGTCGTCCACGACCTTGCCGACGGCGCCGGGCGGGATTTCCTCGCCATGCGGCGTCATCAGCGGCCAGCAGGACTCCGTCTGACCGAAAGCGTTGACGAATTCCGAAATGCCGAAGCGTGCCTTGAACGCGTCGAGGATCGCGTTGGCGGGCGGCGCTGCATAGACTACCCGCAGCCTGTTGTCAGCGTCATCGGCCCGCGCCGGCTGCTTGAACACGAAATCCATCGTCACGCCAAGCAGGTTCGTCACCGTCACCCCGTTCCGTCGCACGCGGTCGATCCACTCGCTGGCGCTGAAGCGCTCGTAAAGTACCGCGCGCGCACCACGGATCAGGCAGGGATAGGTGGTGAGGAACTGTGCATTGCCGTGAAACAGCGGGAACGGGTTCATGAACACGTCGTCTCCGCCGAGTCGCATGAGGTTGGCGCACTGCTCCGCGAAGAAATACATCTGCGCGTGCGGCATGAGGACGCCCTTGGAGGGTCCGGTCGTGCCCGAGGTGAACAGGATCGCGACCGGATCCGCCGCCGCCACCTCGACGCCGGGATCGCGGTCGTTTCCACTGACCAGCTCACCGAAATCGTGAAGCTGGAGCCGCTTCAGCTCCGGCTTTGCGGCGCCCGCAGAACTGCGCAGATAGATCCGCTCCAGATGCGGAAGCCGCGTTTCGGATTCAGCGAACCGATCGAGGAATTCGGCATCGGTGACGACCAGTCGCGCCTGACAGGTATTTGCGACATGCTCGAGGAATTGTCCCCGATAATGTGAGTTCACCGGCACTTCCAGCGCGCCAAGCTTGGCCAGCGCGAACCAGGTGAGGACGTATTCGGCGCAGTTGGGCAGCAGGATCATCACCCGGTCCCCATGACCGACGCCTGCTGCGGCGAAGCCGTGCGCAAGGCGGTTCACCGCCCGGTTCGTCTCGGCGAAGCCGAGAGCCGCCTCGTCCTGCCATTGCAGGAAGGGCCGGTCCGGCGACGCAGCAGCCCGATGCTCCAGGACCTTTCCGAGCACCCAGTCGCCCTGGTCCTCGAACGTCAACTCGATGGGGCCGTATCCCTGGGTCATTTCTGCTCGCCCTCATGGTCGAAACGCGAGAGTGTCTCGCGGGCCGTGCGCACCATTGCAAGGTCGATCAGACTGCCGTCGACCTCGATCGCAGCCTTGCCCTGGCGCTCCGCCTGCTCGAAGAGCCGCACTACCCGCCGCAGGTGCTGCAGCTCGGCTTCGCCTGGCGCATAGACACGATTGCACACGGGCACGTGGCTAGGATGGATGACCATCTGGCCGGCATAGCCGAGATTGCGCGTCCGGATCGCGTCGCGCTCCAGCCCGTCGAGGTCGCGCACCTCCATCCATCCCGAATAGACGGGATGGCGCACGCCGGCCGCGCGAGCTTCGAGCAGGATGCGCCCGCGCAGATAGATCGTCTCGTCGCCTTCCCGCGTCCAGCGGTAGCCGATGCTGCGCGCCGTATCGCCGTCGCGACCGCCGCCGGCAGCTATGCACGCAACGCGCGAGCTCGCCTCAACCAGTCCGGCGCAGTTCGTCACGGCACGGGCTGTCTCCAGTATCAGCCCGATCTCGATCGAGCCGTGCTCGCGGCCGTGCCTGTGCTCAAGATAGGAAAGCACGGCATCAACCGCTGCTACATCCTGCGGCCTTTCGGCCTTTGGAATGAAGAAGCCGGGAAGCGCCAGCTCCGCGCAAAGCTCAAGATCGGCATAGAGAACAGACGGATCACCGGCAGCCGAATTGATGCGCACCACTATCTCTGTCGGGCCGGCGGGGTCGTACCATTCGCGGATGCTGCGGCGCGCCATTTCCTTGCGCTCGGGCAGCACCGCGTCCTCCAGGTCAATGACTACCGTATCCGCGCCGGACGCGACTGCTTTCGGGAACATCTCCGGGCGGTCGCCCGGAACGTAGAGATAGGATCGCGAAGGTCTCATCATGGCGCATCAACCGTGATCTTGGCGTCTCCGACGATGATGCCTCCGTGGTCGGGCTGCACGAACACCGGATTGATGTCGATCGATGAAATGCGTTTCACCTTCAGCGCGAGATCGCCGATGGTCACGGCCGCCTCGGCCAGGCCGTCAAGATCGTAGCTCTTGCCGCGCCAGCCGTGCAGCATGCGCCCGAAGCGGGTCGCGAGCAGTCTTGCGACCGCCTCGTCGCGCGAGAAGGGCGGCACCAGCATGATTGTCTCGCGCAGCAGTTCGACATAGATGCCGCCCGCGCCGATCACCACGGCCGGCCCGAGCAGCGGGTCGCGGTTGAACCCGATGAAGGCCTCGGGCCCGGACACCATCTGCTCCACCAGAACGCGGTCGGCTTCCGGATCCGCCCGGCGCAGATTTGCGAATACGCGCCGCCGCGCTTCTTCGGCCGCTCCCGCGTCCTTTATGCCGATTTCGACCAGTCCATGCTCGGACTTGTGGGCGATTTTCCGGGACAGTCCCTTGACCACCCAAGGGAAGGGGACTTCGGCTGCCGCCGGCAGCTCGCTGTCCGGCGCAAGCTCCGACGAGCGGGGATGAGGCAGGCCGAGTTCGGCGAGTGCCGCCTTCGACTCGTGCTCGTCCAAGAGCCCGCCGCGTTCTTTCAGCACGGCGGGCTCGGCCACATCTTTCGCCGTGACTTGCCTGCGCGGAGCGGTCGCCTCCGAGAGGATGCCGATCGCCTTGAGTAGGGACTCGGCGTCCTCCGTCACGGCGATACCGCTCTCGCGCAGGAAGTCGCGGTCGGCTTGGGAGGAGATGGGCCAGTAGACGAAGAACTGCTCCAGCTTCGTGCGGCGCGCGTCGGCCAGGGCCTTCAGAAGTGGCTGCAGCACCGGATCGGGCAGCAGGCCGAGGCCGAAGACCAGCCGGTCGAAGCCGTCACCCACGAAAACGTCGAGCACGTCGGTCACGAAATCATAGGCGAAGCGCCCGGCGAGATCGTACGGATTTATGGGATGGCTAAGATCGGAGAGGGCACGCAGGCGCGCCGCCGCCTCCGGGCTGAGTTCCGGCAGGGCGACCCCGTGGCGCGACATCATGTCGGACAGGAGCCCCGCAAGACCACCCGAGATCGAGACGACAGCCGGCTTGGCAGCCGGCTTTTCCCAAGGATGGAGCGTCAGCAGCTGCACGGCCGCCGAAAGCGTCTCCAGATCCTCCACCACCGCCACGCCCTCGCGCCTGAGCAGCTCGAGCGTCTGCTCGTACGGGCCGGCGATCGCGCCCGTGTGGGAAACGGCTGCGCGCTGGCCTGCCTCGGACTGGCCGACCTTTATGGCCACGACATGCTTGCCGCTCTCCCGGCAGCGCCGCAGCGCGCGCCGCATGGCCTCGGGATGTTTGAATCCCTCGATGAACAGGACCAGCACCTTCGTGCCGGGATCATCGGCCAGGTATTCGACATAGTCCTCCATCGTGAGGACGAGCTGATTGCCGCACGTGGCGATGACGCGCAGGCCGATGTCGCGGGCGAGCAGCCGGCCGAGCAGCGTTCCGATCATCGCGCCGCTGTGCGAGACGATCGAAACCGAGCCCACCGGAATCCGCTCCTCCCGCATCAGGATCGGGCTGAAGGACAGGGTCAGACCGCGGGCAAGATTGGCCGCGCCGTTGGCGTTCGGACCGCAGATCGCCAGATCATAGGTCTGCGCGATTTCGGCGAGGCGGCCGCCGAGCGCCTGCCCTTCCTCGCCCGTCTCGCCGATCCCCTGCGCACCTATGACCAGCGCCTTGATGCCCTTGCGCGCGCATTCCTCGGCGGCGTCCACCGCCGGGCCTGCGGGCAGCATGATCAGCGCTGCCTGCACCCCGTCGGGCAGGTCGGCAATCGTCGGAACGCAGGGATGGCCGAACAGCGTCGGATAGTTCGGGTTGACCGCGTACACCTTGCCGCGATAGCCGCGATTGCGAAGCGCGGCGAAGGGCCAGCTTCCGAGCTTCTCGGGCTTCGACGAGCCACCGATGATCGCGATGCGGTCGGCGTTGAAAAGCGCCTCGATGGAAGAGCGGGGAGCAGTCATCGTTATCTCGGCAGCCCGAGTTCCCTGGCGATGACGTTGCGCATGATCTCGGAGCTGCCGCCGCCGATCGTCATGATGCGGGCGTCGCGCATGTGCAGTTGCATGTCCGACGCCATCGTGTAGCCGAAGCCACCATGCACCTGCAGCCCGTCATAGGCGATGCGGTTGTACATCTCCGTGCAGTACATCTTCGTCATGGAAGCTTCCATGCGGCAGTTTTCCTTTGCCTGTATCTTCTCGGCCAGGTCGAACATCATCAGCCGTCCCATATGCACCTGGGTCGCCATGTCGGCGATCTTGTGCTGGATCGCCTGAAAGCTGCCGATCGGCTTGCCGAACTGGACGCGCTGCTTGGCGTAGGCGATCGTATCGTCCAGGGCCTGCTCGGCCGCGCCGGTGCACCAGGCCGCGAGGCAGAGCCGCTCCTTCTCCAGGTTCGCCTGGAGATGATTCCAGCCATTGTTCAGCTCGCCCAGCATGTTGGCGGCCGGGACGCGGACGTTGTCGTAGAACACGGCATTGGTGCCGATGGCGCGCTCCCCCATCGTCTCCACGCGCTGGATCGTCAGGCCGGGGCTCTTGGTGTCGACGAGGAAAAGGCTGATGCCCTCGTGCTTGCGTCCTTCCGTGCTGGTGCGCGCGACGAGCAGGATGTAGCTCGCGATGTGGGCGGAGGAATTGTAGAGCTTCTCGCCGTTGATGACGAAGTCGTCGCCATCGCGCACGGCGCGGATTTTCAGATTGGCGGCATCCGATCCGGCTTCCGGCTCTGTCAGGCTCAGGCAAAACAGGAGATCGCCGCTCAGGATACCCGGCAGGAAGCGCCGGCGCTGCTCCTCGGTGCCGTATGTGAGGAGTGATTGGGCGCCGTGGACGGCGGAGCGGTAGATCATGATGGAAAACGACATCATCCCGCGGGCAAGCTCCTCGAGCAGGATGGTCAGTTCGACGATGCCGCCGCCGGCGCCGCCATATTCTTCCGGCACGCCGATCCCGAGATAGCCGGCTTCGGCGAGGCGCTTGTACTGCTCCATGGGCGGTCGTTGCAGGCGATCGCATTCGCGGGCGAAGCCGGGCGGAAGTTCCGTCGCTACGAATTTGCGGATCGCCTCGCGCATCATGTCCTGTTCTTCGGTGAATTTCATTTCGACTCCATACGTTCGGACGAGGCCTTGCAGCCCCTGAAAATGCCTTGCGGGTCGAAGCGGCGGACAAGCTCCAGTTCGTGCGCGTCGGGCGCGGGCTCGGCCGCGACCGCCCCGGCTTCGGCAAGCGGCCACGAGCAGCCCTCCTTCGCCGCCGCGACCGCGCGCGCGACGGTTTCGCCCTCGCGCGGCAGCACCGCAACGATCGCGAAAGGCTGGTCCGGCCCCGCACGCTGGAGTACCGCCCGATCGGTGACGATCGTGCGCACCGCGTGGCCGGGGCTGGTGACGTGCGCCGCTTTTTCGACTAGGCGCCGGCGCCCGTGCCGCGTGGTGATGATCAGCTCCGCCGCAGCGGAGGCGATGTCGTTGGCGCCCCCCGAACCGACGATGAACCCGCCATCCTGCCCGTACACCGTGGCGATGTTGCCCTCCGCATCGACCGTCGCGGCGCCGATGGCACCGAGGCAGCGATTATGCCGGCCCGACACCAGCGTGCCGAGCGTCACCGAGACGTCGGTCAACATGGAGGCGGTGGCAATGTTGCGGTTGGAGAAGACGAAGGGCTCGCCCGGCCGCGGCACGTAGCCGTAGATGCCGATCTCCGATATCAGGCGCACCGGCTCGCCGGCCTCCCGCAGTTTGTGTTCCGCGAGCCAGGAGGCGATGTTGGACGCGCCGATGCCCGCCAGGACGACCTCGTGGCCGGCATCCAGGACGCGCCCGGCAAGGCGACGCGCGGCCACAACGATCATCCATTCCTCGGGCGTGAACGCCGCCGCGCCCAGGCGCACGGAGATGTCTTCGCTGCGCCAGCGCTCTGGATCGGCCGCCGCCCGGAGTTCGGCCAGCCTTTCGCTGCCGAGCTTTTCGAGATAGGCGGCGTGGTCGGGAACGCCGCTGACCCACTCGTCGAGCCATTTGCCCATCTCCTCGTCGGATCGGCAGGCGCGCTCGGTCATGTCGATGAAGGCCGCGTCCTCGACATAGGGCAGCACCTGCGGGACGGAGCCGCTGAACGAACCATAGGGGTGGGACCCGAAAGGCACTTCGCAGACCGCCTTCACGATGTGCCCGGGGATGCGGACCAGCGAATTGTGGGCGCGGATGTCGGTAGCGGACACGATCCGCTCGACGCACGCGATCACCCCTTCGCGGGCCGCCAGTGCCCCCCAAGCGCTTTCGCCGAAGGGGGGCGACATCAGAACGTTGCCTTCCTCGTCGGCGGCGAGGCCCTGGAGGATGGCGATATCGGGGATGAGCGGCGCCACCACGGTCGCGGCGCCGGGGCCGAAGGGATTGTCGAGGCGAGCCATGCCGGTGCCTTCCAGGGCGCTGCCCAGCTCGCTGCCGGCCAGCGAGCGCGTGACGGCGAAGGGCAGGCCTTGGGCGCCGGCCATTAGCCGCTGTACGATGGTCCATTGCGACCAGTTCTCGATCTCGACGCGGCCCTGGTCGATGGCGCGCTTGAACAGCGCGTTGACCCCGCCCGCCGGATAGCTTTCGCCCGCATAGGCGGTGATCAGCCTGTCGGCGACGCCGGCCGCCACTAGCGCGGCCTGGTTGTTGGCCAGTCCGACCGAGCTGACGGTGAAACCCGGCTTCCGGTCGCGGTATTGCCGCACGATCTCCATCACGGCGGCGTTCGGCCGCGCGTCCGACCAGCAAAGATGCAACACCATTCCCGGCCGCACGAACCGGCTGACCGCCTTGCCGAGCGACATCAGCTTGTCACCGCCGCGCCTCGCGGGCAGTTCGAACAGGGCGGCTTCGGAAACCGCGGATCGGTCGGCGGGCGTCATGATCTGGCTGTTTCGGGCCGCCGCATCATGAGGCCGGCGCGCTCTACGCGCGCGACGATCTCGCCGCGCTGATTGTAGCCGATGTGCTCGAAAACGACGATGCCCGCGGCAGCATTGGATTTGGACAGCCGCTTGGACAGGATGCGGGTCTCGCTGCGAATCGTGTCACCGTGGCGCACGGGTTTCGGAAAGCGCGCTTCCTTCAGCCCGAGATTGCCGAGCGTGGTGCCGAGCGTCAGGTCCGAAACGGACATGCCCATGACCAGAGACAGCGTGAACATGCTGTTGACGATCCGCGTGCCGAAAACCGTGTTGCGGCTGAACTCCTCGTCGAGGTGCAGCGGCTGCGGGTTCATGGTCATGAGGGTGAAGAGCGTATTGTCGGCCTCGGTGATGGTGCGCGTCACCTCGTGCCTGTAGACGGCGCCTTCCGCCAAGTCCTCGTAGTATTTGCCGGCCATCTTGTCCTCAATGCTTCTTGGCGTGGAGAAAGCGCAGCATGCCGTCATGCGCGCCCCCGTCGATTGTCAGATTCTGGCCGGTGATGAAGCGCGCCTCGTCGCTGCACAGAAACGCGATCGCGCCCGCGACGTCCCCGGGGTGGCCGATCTGTCCGCCGGCGGTCATCTGCTGCCTGTGCTTCTTCTCCTCGGGGTCCGCATAGGCCTTCTCGGTCATCGGCGTGTGGATGAGGCCGGGACTGACCGCGTTCACCCTGATGCCGAATTGCCCAAGCTCCTGGGCTGCGAGCCGCGTCAGCATGACCAGCCCGGCCTTCGCCACGCTGTAGACGCCGAGGCCCGGCCCCGGAACGCCTGCGGTCGCGGAGGCGACGTTGACGATCGCCCCGCCCCCCGTCTTTCCCATGAGGGCGGCTGCCCACTGGGTGAGCAGGAAGCAACTCTTCAGGTTGAGGTCCATCACCGTGTCGTAGTCGTCGACGCTGATCGACATGAACGGCTGGCGCACAAACCCGCCGGCATTGTTGACCAGCGCGCCGATCCTGCGGTCGAGGCGCGGGTCTTCCATGGCGGCAGCAATGGTCGGGATGTCGGCAAGGTCACAGCGGATGGCGAACAGGTCGTCGCCGGGGCCGCCATTGTCGCGCATGAAGGCGTCGATCTGATCATGGCCGTTGCGGTAGAGCAGCGCAAGCGCATAGCCGTTGCGCCACAGGCTCCGCGCGCTCGAAAGCCCTATTCCGCCATTGGCGCCGGTTATGACGGCAAGCGGCTTGCGTGTCGTCATAACCTGTCCTCCCGGCCGACGCGGCGCGCCAGTAGCACCACGATACCAGCGACCACGCCCTGCAGGAGGGCCACGACGCTGCTCTGGCCGAGGTCTCCCGACCCCGTCACCAGCGACCATACCGCGACCGAGAGCATTTCCTGCCCCGGCGTACGCAGGATGATCGGCACGCTCACCTGGATCGTGGTCAGCATGAAAGCCAGGAGCCAGCCCGATATGAGCGGTCCCCGCAGCATTGGCAGCGCGATGTGGAGGATGCGGCGGAACGTGCCGGCGCCGAGGATGCGCGCGGCAAACTCGACATCCGTCCCGAGCTGCCGCATGGCGGCGTCGAGATTGCGGATCGTATTCGGGATGATCACCGTCGAAAGCGCCACCATCAGCGCCCATATCGTTCCGTAGATGCCGATGGGCGCCCACAGATAGGCCCACAGGAAGCCGACGCTGAGAACGATCGCCGGTACGCCGATCGGCAGGATGGACACAGCATCGAGCACGGAGGCGCCGCGAATTTCGCGCCGCACGATGATATAGGCGACGAGGAAGCCGAAGATGGTCGTGATCGTCGCCACGCTGACCGACAGGACCAGCGTGTTGCGGATGGCGTCGATGACCATCGGATTGTTCAGCGCGTCGACATAGTTGACGAGCGAGAAGCGCGAAAAGCTGAGGCGCGGGCTGAGATAGGGCAGGAACGACGTGTAGATCAGCGCGATCACCGGCAGTCCGACGACGGCGAGAAGGTAGATGATGGCAAAGCCGCTGGCGAAGGGACGCGTGCGCCCAAGCGTTGTGCGCCTCTCGGAAAAGCCGCGGCTCTGCGTGGTCACGAAGCGCTCGCTGGAGGACAGGGCCATGCGGTAGAGTAGGAGGCCCACGACCGCGCCGAACAGCATCACGGTGCCGATCGTGGCGGCTAGGTTGAAGTTGGCCGGCACGTTGGTTATCGCGCGAAACACCGCGAGCGGCAGGTTGACGAAGTCGATACGCGCGCCGAAGAGGGCCGGCTCGGCGAACATCGAGATCGACAGGATGAACACCAGCAGCGAACTCGCCACCAATTGCGGGCGCAGCATCGGAAGCGTGACGCGGCGCAGCGTCTGGAGTGGCCTCCCCCCAAGGATGGCGCTGGCATCCTCGTAGCCCGCGTCGAGCGAGCGCAAGGCGCCGCCGGCCACCAGATACACGTAAGGGGTGTAGTAAAGCCCGATGAACAGGACGATTGCCGTCAGAGTATAGACGTTCACGACGGACTGCGAGAACGGCCAGACGAGATTGAGCAGGCCGATCCGCGGGGAGGCGAGCACCACCCATCCCACGGCAAGCGACAGCGGCGAGAAGTAGATTGGGATCAGCAGGCCCGATTCCAGCCAGCGCCGCCCGTAGATGTCGGTGCGGTATATGAGCCACGCCAGCAGGAACCCCATCACGACGGCAATCAGCGTGCCGAGGCCGCAGGTGAGGACGGTGTTCCAGAGCGGAACGAGAATTTCGCCGGTGCCGTAGACCTCGTGCACGTTGTCGAGCGTCCACGACGCATCGGGCGCGCCCGGCGTGCCGGTGCGGAAGGCGGCATACAGCAGCATGCCGATCGGTCCCACCACGGCGACAAGGACCAACACCATCGTGACAATCAAAATCGACTTGCCGGCGAAGCGATCTATCGCCGTGTGAGGTGCCGCGATGCTCATCGGGCGTCGCTTTCGTCCGGTACGAGCATGACGCGCTCCGGACGCAGGCGCAGCATCGCCTGGTCGGGCCACTCCAGCGGCGCCGAGCCGACCACCCGCGCGTTGAACGAAACGCCGTTGCTTTCGAGCTGAAGCTGCGTGCTGCCCCCGAGATAGAGCCGGTTCGAGATGGTGGCCCCGAACGCGTTCTCGCCGCAGCCTTCGGTGCCCGGCGTCACCTCGAAGCCGTCCTCGCGCATGGCGACCAGCACCTTGTCGCCGGCCTTGAAGTCGCCGCGCTCGACGGCCCCGCGCACGCGCAGCCCGGAGCCGAGATCGAGTCCTTCCTCGGTGACGGTCGCCGGCAGGAAATTGCTGACGCCAAAGAATTCAGCGGTGAAGCGTGTCGCCGGCCGCTCGTAAAGCTGGATCGGCCTGCCTTCCTGCACGATCTTGCCGCCGCTCATTAGGAAGATGCGGTCCGACAGGACCATCGCCTCCTCCTGGTCGTGCGTGACGTAGATCGCGGTGGTGCCGAGGCGCTTGAGCAGGCTGCGCATCTCCTGGCGCATGTCCACGCGAAGCTTCGCGTCGAGATTGGAGAACGGCTCATCCAGCAAGAGGATGTCGGGCTCCACCACGAGGCTCCGCGCCACGGAGACGCGCTGCTGCTGGCCACCGCTCAGCGCATGCGGATACCGTTGCGCCAGCCCGCTCAAGCCAAGCGCGCGCATGATCTCGTTGACGCGTTCCTCGATCTCGCGCTTTGGCATCCGACGCAGCCGCAGGCCGTACGCGATATTGTCGAAGGTGCGCATATGCGGCCACAGAACATAGTTTTGGAACACCATCGCCAGCCGCCGATCCTCCGGCGGAACGAAGACGCCAGTGGACGCAATCGTGCGGCCGGAGACCTTAATCTCGCCGCCATCGACGGAATAAAATCCAGCAATACAGCGAAGCGTCGTCGTCTTTCCGCAGCCACTTGGGCCGAGAAGGCTAACAACCTCACCCTTTGCGAGGTGAAAACTCACATCGCTGATAGCGGTATTGTTTCCAAAAAGCTTCTTAAGTCCGCTAACAGAAAGAATTGTCGTAGGATTCGACAATCCGATCCTCCCATTTGTTCTTAAGGCTATGCGCAACAATGGGACGCAGCTTATCCGCAGAGCCTCGCCGGAGAAAGAGGGGTATCGCCAGATTTCACATATGCGAATTTTTGTTTCGCATGTGTGCTGCGATATTGAGTACCCCGCGCCATTCGGCCTATGGTCGGCCGACGTCCTGCAACGGGAGAGCAACCGTCCGAACATGTTTATCGATGTGAATTTTCCCGCTGACGCCGGTTTCTTGGCGCTGCGCGAGAGCGTTCGGACCTTTCTTCGTGGCGAGATCGATCGCGGCGCGTTCAAGCCGACGACGAATTCCTGGATGGTGTTCGACCGTGAGTTCAGCGGACGGTGCGGCGAAGCCGGATTCGTCGGACTGGCGATCCCCGGGGTCTATGGCGGGGCGGGAAGATCACTTGCCGAACGCCATGTGGTCTTCGAGGAACTGCTCGCGGCCGGCGCCCCGGTGGGGTCGCACTGGATCGCCGACAGGCAGAGTTCGCTACAGCTCCTGCGCAGCGGCCGCGACCGGCTGAAGCGGAAGCTCCTGCCGCGCATCGCGACCGGCCGTTGCAGCTTTGCGATCGGCATGAGTGAGGCCGATGTTGGCTCGGACCTCGCCTCCGTCCGCGCCCGCGCCACGAAGGTGAACGGGGGTTGGGAACTGACCGGCACCAAGCTGTGGAGCACCAACGCCCATCGCGCCGACTACATGATCGCCCTGTTTCGCACGTCGCCCCTCGACGGGGACCGGCACAAGGGGCTGACGCAATTCGTCATCGACCTGAGCCGCGGCGGCGTAGTCGCCAGGCCCATGCCCAACCTAGCGGGCGACATGGATTTCTGCGAGGTGGCGTTCGACGGCTACATCGCGCGCGACGACGAGGTTCTCGGCGAGCCGGGCGACGGCTGGAAGCTGGTCATGCAGGAACTGGTCAGCGAGCGAAGCGCGCCCGACCGCTATCTCAGCACCTTCGCGCTTCTCTCCGAAGCTGTTCGCCGCGGCGCGGGCCAGGACGACATGGCATGCGAGATCGGCCGCCTCATTTCCCGGCTCTCGACGCTGCAAGCCATGTCGCTTTCGGTGGCGAAGGGAATTTCGGCCGGCCGCCGGATGGATCTGGAGGCGTTGATCGTCAAGGACATCGGCACGCATTTCGAACAGGAGGTGCCCGAAAGCGTGCGCCGGATGCTCGGCGCGCGGGCCTGCCGCGAATCCGACGACGCGCTCGAGGCGTCGCTGGCGGAGGCCGTCCTCTATGCGCCTTCCTTCTCGCTGCGCGGCGGCACCCGCGAGATCCTGCGCGGCATCATTGCATCGACGGTGCGCAAATGAGCGCAACCACGCTGATCGAGGAAAGTCTCGCCACCCTGCTTTCGCGGCAGCTTCCGCCGAGCGACCTGCGCGCGGCGGTGCGGGAGGCCGGCATGCCCGAGGTCCTGGCACTGGGCGAGTCCTTCGCCGACGCGGCCGCCGTCGCCCGGCTCGTCGGCATGCGCCCGATGGATGCGCCGATAGCCGAGGGGATCGTTGCCGCCTGGCTGCTCAGGCAGGCGTCGCTCGCCTGCGGGGCGTCGTCGCTCAGCCTGGCGATCGCCCGGCCGGGCGATGTGGACATCCGCCGCGCCGGAGACGCGGCGATGCTCAAAGGCAAGTTCGCGGATGTCGCTTGGGGCAAGGGCGTCGAGGCTCTCGTGGCGGTGCTGCCCGACGCGGAAGGATGCTTGGTCGCCGTCGTCGAGGGCTGCAAGGCATCCGCCGTCAGGCAAACGCTGGCCGGCGACGAGCTCGCCACGATCATGCTGCGCGGTGCGGTCGTGCCCCCGGCGGCGATGGCGCGCGCGCCTTCCGCCATCTCGCCCGCGCGCGTCCGTGCGGTCATGGCGTTTCTGCGCGCCGCCCAGATACTCGGGGCTGCGGAAAGCTGCTTCCGGCTCTCCGTCGATTTCGTTGCCGCACGGCGTCAGTTCGGCAGGCCGATCGGCGATTTCCAGGCTGTGCAGCATATGATCTCGACGCTCGCCTGCTCGCTGGCGACGGTGCGGGTCGCGGTGAATCGCGCGGCGGCGGCGCTCGACAGGCAGGCCGGCCTGCTCGAGGCCGCCTTCGCCAAGTCCCAGGCTAGCGAGCTTGCCGCGCGCATCGCCGCCGACGCGCATCAGATCCACGGCGCGATCGGGTTCACCCAGGAATATTCGCTGGGAGAGGCCACTCGCAGATTGTGGTCATGGCGCGACGATTACGGTTCCGAGACCTACTGGAACCGTGTGATCGGCATGGCCTCCTCCAGGTGGAACGACGGCCTCTGGGCACGTCTCGTCGATGGCGATGGCGCCACCGACGCGCATGTGCTGGCTGCGATGGAGG
>Ga0182792_1002347_pt1 | contig 13489 bp, 11 predicted proteins | sample Passage237B_FD_130497 | JGI IMG/M metagenome (GOLD analysis project Ga0182792, IMG submission 130497) | Cellulose adapted compost microbial communities from Newby Island Compost Facility, Milpitas, CA, USA - Passage2 37B (version 2) (version 2) ...
CGCGGAGCACGCCGGTTCGGCACCGGCCGCTGGAGCATCGTCCTCAGGCGCGACGCTGCGGCGCGAGGTCGACGCGGCGCAGGAGCTGCGCGTTGAGCGCGACCACGATCGTGGACGCGCCCATGAGGATGGCGCCGACGGCGGGGGCGAGCGTGATGCCGGCCCACGCCAGCGCGCCCGCGGCGAGCGGGATGGCGACGACGTTGTAGCCCGCCGCCCACGCGAGGTTCTGCACCATCTTGCGGTAGCTCGCCCGGCTGAGGGCGATGGTGTCGACCACGCCGCGGGGGTCGGACGAGGCGAGCACGACGCCCGCGGACTCGATCGCGACATCCGTGCCCGCGCCGATCGCGATGCCGAGGTCGGCGGTCGCGAGCGCGGGGGCGTCGTTGATGCCGTCGCCCACCATCGCGACGCGGGCCGCGCCGCCGCGCTGGAGCGCCGCGACCTCGCCGGCCTTCTGGTCGGGCAGCACCTCGGCCCGCACCTCGTCGATGCCGAGCCGCTTCGCGACGTGGTCGGCGACGACGTGCGAGTCGCCCGTGAGCATCGCGACGCGCACGCCGCGCGCGTGGAGCGCCCGCACGGCCTCCGCCGACTCGGGGCGCACGCGGTCGGCGATCGCGAACACGGCGAGCACGCGCGCATCCGCGTCGCCGCCCTCGACGAGCGACACGGCGGGCGAGCCTTCGGCTCCCGCGTCGCGCACGGCGTGCACGAGGGCGGGGTCGAGGCGGATGCCGCGCTCGGTCAGGTAGCGGCCGCTCGCGACGGCGAGCTCGCGCCCGTCGACGGTCGCCGTCGCGCCACGGCCCGCGAGAGCCCGGAAGCCGGTGGAGGCCGGCACGGCGAGCCCGCGCTCGCGCGCGGCGTCGACGATCGCGCGTCCGATGGGGTGCTCGCTTCGCCCCTCCACGGCTGCCGCGAGCGCGAGCGCCTCGTCCTCGGTGACGCCGTCGACGACGGTGACGGCTGCGACGGCCTGACGCCCCTCGGTGAGCGTGCCCGTCTTGTCGAAGAGCACGACGTCGACGTCCTTCGCGTCCTCGAGGGCCGCGCGGCTGCGGATGAGGATGCCGCGGCGGGCGCCGATCGCGGTCGACAGCTGCGCGACGAGGGGGATGGCGAGGCCGAGCGCGTGCGGGCACGCGATCACGAGCACCGCGACGACGCGCTCGAGCACGAACGCCGGGTCGTCGGGGCGCAGCAGCCACCACGCGGCGAGCGTGAGGACGGCGGCGCCGAGGGCCACGTAGAAGAGCAGGGCCGCGGCGCTGCCGTTTACCGGGGGGGGGGGTGTTGGGTCCCTCCTCCCCCCGCACCCCCGGCCCCCCCCCCCCCCCCGCCCCCCCCCCCGCCACCCCCGGCAGGGGGGGGGGGGGGGCGGCGGCCCTCGGCCCCGCGATCGACGCGCCCCGCCGCGAGGGCGGGGTCCGGGTGCGCATCGTGCCGACGGAGCGCATGCCCAACGTGGCGGTCCACCGCTCGATCGACGAGGCCGTCGCCGCCGCCCTCGCCGGCCTCGACTGAGAGCACGAGCGGATGGGTCGCGGCCAGGTCGTGGTCAGGATCCCGTCATCCGCTCGTGTTCTCAGCGACCAGCACGGTGTGAGGAGGCGCAGCCGACGAACGTTCAGAGGCCACGCTCGTAGGTCCCGGCGTTGGGCGATCACCTGGCCGCGTGGCCTCTGAATCCGGTCAGGGCCGCACGAGGGCGGCGAGCATGGCCTGGAGCTTGGCCCGGGTCTCGATCAGCTCGGTGGCGGGGTCGGAGGTGCCGACCAGGCCGTTGCCGGCGATCACCCGGGCGGTTCGCCCCTCGATCGCCGCGCCCCGCAGCGCCACCGCGAACTGGCCGTTGCCGGCGGCGTCGACCCAGCCGACCGCGCCCGCGTAGGGGCCCCGGTCGAGCTGCTCCAGCTCCGCGATCACCGCGAGCGCGGCGTCGCGGGGGCGGCCGCACACCGCCGGGGTCGGGTGCAGCGCGTCGACCAGCTCCAGGATGGACGCCGGCGGGTGGGACAGGCGGCCCTCCACGTCGGTGGCGAGGTGCTGCACGTTCGCCAGCGCCACGACCGACGGCTCGGGCTCGTAGTCGACGTAGGACGAGAACGCGAGCAGCCCGTCGTGCACCGCGTCGATGGTCACCTGGTGCTCGTGGCGGTAGGTGGCCGAGCCGAGGAGGTTGGCGGCCAGGCGGGCGTCCGCGGCCGGGTCGCCCCGGCGCGGCGCGGTGCCGGCCATGGGCTGGGCGCGGACCACGTCGCCCGAGCGGCCCACCAGCAGCTCGGGGGTGGCGCCGCAGAACCCGTCGACCAGGTAGAGGAAGCAGTCGGGGTAGCCCTGGGCGAGCCGGGTGAGCACCACGTCGACCGGTAGGTCGACGTCGGCCTCCACCACCACCTCGCGGGCGAGCACCACCTTGTCGAGCCGACCGGCCCGGATGCGGGCGGTGGCCTCGGTCACGGCGTCGGTCCACGCCGCCGGGGGGCGGGAGGCGCGCACGGAGAAGCTGCCCGGCCCGGGCGGGCGGGGCGCGGCGGCCCGGGTGACCAGCGCGTCGAGGAGGCCGTCGACGTCGGGCTCGGGCGAGCCGGCCTCCACGACGGTGGTGGCCCAGCGGGTGCCGTCGGCGTCGCGGCCCACCACCAGCTCCGGTACCACCAGCTCGCCGGGCGCGTCGGGCAGGAACGGCAGCGCTCCGAAGGCGAGCGGCCCGCTGCCGGGGCGCTCGACCTCGTCCACCGCCACCTCGATCGCCGCCAGCAGCGCCGGGACCTCGGCCCGCGGCGCCCGAGCCGCCGCTCCCCGCCCGGCGAAGCCCACCCGGTTGCGGCTGAACAGGTAGCCGTCCGCGCCCGCGACCACGAGCGGGTCGACGTCGCGGTCGAGCCGGCGGGTGCGGGCGACGAGGGCGGTCATCGGCGGGTGGCGGTGACGAGCTGGCTGATGCCGACCGACAGGAGCGCCCGCTCGACCCGGTCGAAGCCGGCCCGGCGCAGGCGGTCGAGCATCTCGCCGGGCTCGGGCAGGTAGGCCACCGACTTGGGCAGGTACTGGTAGGCGGCCTTCTGCCCGCTGATCGCGGCGCCGATGCGGGGCACGACCTTGCCGAAGTAGATGCCGTGGCCGAACCGCAGCAGCCGGTTCGGGGGCTCGGCCACCTCCAGCAGCGAGATGCGGCCGCCGGGGCGCACCACCCGGCCCAGCTCGTCGAAGAACGGCCCCAGCTCCCGGAAGTTGCGCAGCGCGAAGCCGCAGGTGATCCCGTCGATCGAGCCGTCGGCCACCGGCAGGCGCAGCGCGTCGGCCTGCGCCAGCGGGGCGTCGGTGCGCGCCGCGGCGAGCATCCCGTAGGACAGGTCCAGGCCGACGGGGGAGAGGCCGGCGTCCTGCAACATCCGGCAGAGGTCACCGGTGCCCGCCGCCAGGTCGAGGACGGTCGAGCCCGCGGGCAGCCCCAGCTCCCGGATCGCCCGCTTGCGCCAGCCCACGTCCATGCGGAAGGTCATGACCCGGTTGACGAGGTCGTAGCGGGGCGCGATCGAGTCGAACATCGACCGGACGGCGGCGACCTTCTCGTCGCCGGTGGGGAGCGGTTCGGTGCCGTGGCGGGCCATGCCCGGAGCGTAGGGTCGCCCGTCGTGGCCCCGCGAACCCTGATCCTGCTGCCGCCCTCGGAGGGCAAGGCCCCCGGTGGCCGAGGCCGGCCGTGGGCGCCCGCCACGATGGCCGTGGACCTGGACGACCGCCGCCGGGCGGTGCTCGACGCCCTCGGCCCCGACCACCCGGCCCGCACCGGCCCCACCCGGCCGGCGATCGATCGCTACCGCGGCGTGCTCTACCAGGAGCTGGACCCGGCGACGGTCACCGGTGCCGCCCGGCGCCGCCTGAACGGCCGGGTGCTCGTGGTGTCGGGCCTCTGGGGCCTCGTCGCCCCCAAGGACCCGATCCCCGACTACAGGCTGAAGATGAGCGCGTCGCTGCCCGGCCTCGGCAAGCTCAGCACCTGGTGGCGCCCCGCGGTCACCGAGGCCCTGGCGGGGCGGGCCGACGGCGCCGTCGTCTGGGACCTCCTGCCGAACGAGCACGCCGCCGCGATCGACTGGTCCGCCCGCTCGCCGCGCTGCCGGGTCACCGTCGCGTTCCTCGACCGCGGCGGCCGCACCGTCTCGCACTGGAACAAGCTGCTGAAGGGCAGCATCGTGCGCTGGCTCGCCGAGACCGGCGAGCACGACCCGGCGGCGCTGGCCGACTTCGACCACCCCCAGGGCTACCGGCTGGACCGGGCCGCCTCGACCTTCGACCGCCGCGCCGTGCACCTCGTGCTGCGCGAGCGGCCCGCCTGAGAGGAGGCCGCCGTGCCGACCGACCCCCACGCCGCCCGCGACCACTGGTTCGAGGAGCTGGCCGACCACCTGGGCGCCGCCTACCTCCGCTACTCCTTCACGAAGGGCACCGCGCAGGAGGTCGCGTTCCTGGTCGACGTCCTCGACCTGCGCCCCGGCGCGCGGGTCCTCGACGTGGGCTGCGGGCCCGGCCGCCACGCGGCCGCCCTCGGCGACCTCGGCATCGAGGTGGTCGGCGTCGACATCAGCGAGCGCTTCCTGGAGATCGCCCGGTCCCGGGCCCCCGAGGGCGTCACCTACCGCCGCCTCGACGCCCGCCGGCTCGACTACGAGGGCGAGTTCGACGCCGCCATCTCGCTCTGCCAGGGCGCGTTCGGCCTCGCGGACGGCGGCCACGGCACGAACACGCCCCTCGACCCCGACGGCGTCGTCCTCGACGGCATCGCCCGGGCGGTCCGGCCCGGCGGCGTGGTGGCCCTCAGCGCGTTCAGCGCCTACTTCCAGGTCCGCTGGCTCGATGCCGACCGGGGCTCCTTCGACGCCGAGCGGGGCGTCAACCACGAGCGCACCGACATCCGCGACGAGGCGGGCCGCAGCACCGAGGTCGACCTCTGGACGACGTGCTTCACGCCCCGCGAGCTGCGCCTGCTCGCGGCCCGGGCCGGCCTGGCGGTGGAGCACCTGTGGTCGGTGCGACCGGGCGAGTACGGCCCCAACCCGCCCGACCTCGACCACGAGGAGCTCCTCCTCGTGGCCCGCCGCCCCGCCTGAGCCGCCGCGGCACCCGCCGCGGCCGGGACCGCTCGCTCCTCTGGAGGCCCGCCGCCCGGCGGTGCTAGCTTGGGCACTTCCCTGTGCGCGTCGTCCGGCGCGCCTCCGCCTACCCCGTATCCGAGAAGAGACAACCCTTGTCCGACCAGACGACCCTGACCGCCGAGACCGACGAGGTCCCGGACTACACCCCCCGCCAGATCATCGCCGACGACCTCGACGTCAGCTTCGAGGACGCCATCTCCGGGACCATGGTCTCGGTCGAGGACGGCCAGATCGTCGAAGGCACCGTCGTCAAGGTCGACAAGGACGAGGTCCTCCTCGACATCGGCTACAAGTCCGAGGGCGTCATCCCCAGCCGGGAGCTGTCGATCCGCAACGACGTCGACCCCTCCGAGGTCGTCAGCCTCGGCGACGCGGTCGAGGCCCTGGTCCTCACCAAGGAGGACAAGGACGGTCGCCTGGTCCTCTCCAAGAAGCGCGCCCAGTACGAGCGGGCCTGGGGCGACATCGAGCGGAAGAAGGAGGAGGACGGCGTGGTGTCCGGTCCGGTGATCGAGGTCGTCAAGGGCGGCCTCATCCTCGACATCGGCCTCCGCGGCTTCCTCCCCGCCTCCCTCGTGGAGCTGCGCCGGGTGCGGGACCTCGCGCCGTACGTCGGCCGCACCCTCGAGGCGAAGATCATCGAGCTGGACAAGAACCGCAACAACGTGGTCCTCAGCCGCCGGGCGTGGCTGGAGGAGACCCAGAAGGAGCAGCGCGAGGAGTTCCTGGAGAACCTCAAGCCGGGCGAGGTCCGCCAGGGCGTCGTCTCCAGCGTGGTCAACTTCGGCGCCTTCGTGGACCTCGGCGGCATGGACGGCCTCGTCCACGTCTCCGAGCTGTCCTGGAAGCACGTCGACCACCCCGGCTCGGTCGTCGCCGTCGGCGACGAGATCACCGTCCAGGTGCTCGAGGTCGACCTCGATCGGGAGCGCATCAGCCTCTCCCTCAAGGCCACCCAGCAGGATCCGTGGCAGGAGTTCGCCTCCAGCCACCGCGTCGGCGAGCTGGTCTACGGCCGGGTCACCAAGCTCGTGCCCTTCGGCTCCTTCGTCCAGGTGGGCGACGGCATCGAGGGCCTGGTCCACATCTCGGAGATGTCGGCCCACCACGTCGACCTCCCCGAGCAGGTCGTCACCCCCGGCGAGGAGCTGTGGGTCAAGATCATCGACCTCGACCTCCAGCGCCGCCGCATCAGCCTGTCGATCAAGCAGGCCGCCGAGGGCGGCGTGGTGTCCGCCGAGTACCAGGAGCACTTCGGCGAGCACGCCTACGACGACGAGGGCAACTACATCGGTGGCGACAGCTCCGAGGCCCAGGAGGCGTGGGCCGAGTACTACGCCGAGCACCCCGAGGCGCTGGAGTACGGCGCCGGCGAGGGTGAGGGCGGCGCCCCGCCGGTCGAGGGCGAGGCCCCCGCGCCCGCCGAGGCCCCCGCGCCGGCCGAGGCGCCCGAGGCCCCCGAGGGCTGAGCCCGACCGACCTGCGGACCGCAGCATCGCACGAACGCCCCGCCGATCCGGCGGGGCGTTCGCCGTCGCGGCGGGGGGCAGGAGAGGCGGACGATGCCGCGGCGCACCGCGGCGAGCACGGCCTGGGTGCGATCGCGGGCGTCGAGCTTCTGGTAGATCGACGCCAGGTGGTTCTTCACCGTCTTCTGGCTGATGAACAGGCGCTCGGCGACCTCGGCGGTGGAGCACCCGTCGGCGATGAGCTGGAGCACCTCGACCTCCCGCTTGGAGATCACCTGGCCCTCCGCCTCCGGGATCTGGCGGACCTCGTCCAGCATCGCCCCGGCCACCTCGGTGGACACGGCGGTGTCGGTCGACGCGGCGGCGCGCAGCGTGTCCACGATCTCGTCGGTGGAGCAGTCCTTCAGCAGGTAGCCCACGGCGCCGGCGGCGAGGGCCTCGGCGGTCACCGCCTCGTCCGCGTGCATGGTCAGCATCACGATGGGCAGGTCGGGGTGGCGGGCCAGGATCTCGCGAGTGGCGGACACGCCGTCGAGCAGCGGCATGGTCACGTCCATGAGCACCACGTCGGGCCGGTGCAGGTCGACCGCGGCGATGGCCGCCTCGCCGTCGCCCGCCTCGCCCACGACCTCGAAGCCCGAGTCGGTGAGGCTGCGGCGCAGCCCCTCGCGGAGCAGGCGGTGGTCGTCGACGAGGAGGAGCCTGATGGACACGGGGGTACCTCGGAAGGTGCGGGGGCTGGTGCTCATCCTGGCACAGCGGCCTCGGGCGGGAGCGTGCAACGGACCACGGTGCCACCGCCCTGACCGGGCGCGATGTCGAGCGTGGCGCCGATGGACAGGGCCCGCTCCTTCATGCCGCGGATGCCGTAGCTGTCGACGCGGCCGGCCCCCTCGACCGGGATGCCGACCCCGTCGTCCACCACCAGGACCTCGGCGCCGCTGCCGTTGGTGGTCCAGCGGATCGTGACCTGCGACGCCGACGCGTGCCGCTCCGCGTTGGTCACCGCCTCCTGCGCGATGCGCCACAGCTCCCGCTCGCGCAGCAGCGGCAGGCGGGCCGTCACCTCGGCCTCCACCGCGGTCGTGAGCCCGCTGCGCTTGGCGACGCGCTCCATGAACCCCTCCAGGATCGTGACCGGGTCGGTGTTCTCGGTCATGTCGGTGCGCAGGTCGTACAGGGTCTCGCGCATCTCGCCGACCACCTGGCGGACGTCGTCGCGCAGCGCCGCCAGCTCGGTGCTGACCGACTCGCCCCGCTCGTCCACCCGGATGATGCGGTCCAGCTCGAAGGCCAGGTAGGCGAGGGACTGGCCGATGCGGTCGTGGAGGTCGCGGGCGATGCGGGTGCGCTCCTCGTCGGCGCCGATCGTGCGGAGCCGGCCGAACCAGCGGGCGTTGTCGATGGCGAGCGCCGCCGGCTCCACGAACCCGCCGAGCAGCCGCTGGTCGCTCAGGTCGTAGGCGCCGTCGGCCGCGGACTCCAGCGCCACCAGGCCGAGCACGCCGTCGCGGGAGCGCAGCGTGGCGTAGAGGCCCGAGCCGGTGGCGAGGAAGAGGCCGGGCCGCTCGGGCCGGAGCCCGACCACGACCGGGTCGAGGTCGTCCAGCGCGGCGCGCAGGCCGTCGGGCAGCTCCCCGGTCCGGTAGCGGTGGGCGATGAGGCCGCCGTCGCGGCGCACGACCGTCCAGCTCCCGTCGGTCTCGTCCAGGGTGAGGATGGCGAGCGCGTCCATCGTGAACAGGTCGTGGAGCCGGTCGACCGCGGCGGTCAGCGACTCCTCGAAGTCGAGCGACGCCGGCAGCGTCTGCGCGAGCTGGTGCAGCGAGTAGAGGAGCATGTTGGCGTTGGCGAGCCGGTCGAGGCGGTCGAGCGCCAGGCCGTGCTGGCGGGTCGTCTCGCCGGTGACGCGGCGGGCGTAGCCGGCCACGAGCGCCAGGAGGAGGAGCCACAGGGTCCACTGCGACGCGGTGCGCACCTCGTCGGAGCCGACCTGGTCCGCGAGCACCAGGTGCAGGCCGGTGATGACCGCGGCGATGAACAGCGCGACCCGCACGGCCAGGTGGAACCCGCGGGCGAAGCTGACCACCACGACCGCGGCGCTCAGGAGGAAGACGAAGGGGGACTCCCAGCAGCCGGTGGCGAGCACGGCGACCACGAAGAAGGTGGTCTCGAAGGCGAGCGGGAGGTGGCTGCGCAGCTCGTTGTCGTGGAAGCGGATCGGGTGGATGATCCGGTACGCCGTGTAGACGGTGGCGATCACGCAGCCCACCACCACCGACGGGTCGGCCCGGGCGAAGGCGGGCGCGGCGAGCGCGATCGACGCGACGGCCGCGGCGGTGCGGACCGCGAGGACGGCGCTCCGGTAGGGGAGCAGCAGGTCCCTCGCCGAGCGGTCCTCCACGCGGACCGGCAGGGGCACGCTCGGCGAGCTCATGGGGTGCGAGCGTACGCGGTGGCGTCGTTTACGGTGCTGCCCATGCTGCTCATCGGCCTCACCGGCGGTATCGGTTCGGGCAAGTCCTCGGTGTCGGCCCGCCTCGCCGAGCGCGGCGCCGTGGTCGTCGACGCCGACGCGATCGTCCACGAGCTCCAGTCGCCGGGGCAGCCGGTGCTGGCCGAGATGGTGGCGGCGTTCGGTCCCGCCATCCTGCGCGCCGACGGCACCCTCGACCGCCAGGCGGTCGCCGACCTCGTCTTCGGCGACGACGAGGCGCTGGCGACGCTCAACGCGATCGTGCACCCCGCGGTCGGCGCCGAGATCGCGGGGCGCCTGGCCGCCGCGGCCGACACCGACGCGGTGGTGATCCTCGACGTGCCGCTGCTCGTGGAGTCGGGCCGCGACGACCTGGCCGGGCTGCTCGTGGTGGACGTCGACCCGGACCTGGCCGTGCGGCGCCTGGTCGAGCAGCGGGGCTTCCGGGAGGACGACGCCCGGGCCCGCATCGCCCGCCAGGCGTCCCGGGAGGCGCGCCGGGCCCGGGCCGACCTCGTCATCGACAACTCGGGCAGCCTCGCGGACCTGGAGGCGCAGGTCGACGCCGCCTGGGCCTGGATCGAGTCCCTCCGCTCCGGCTGAGCCGACCCCCGGGGGATCGCCCGGGACCCGATGCTGGCGAACGTGGCACCGAAGAGCCGCGCCGGTGCGGCAGGAGGGTGCCACGTTCGAGGGGGTGGGGGCGGTGCCGAACGGGTTGTCGGTGCCCCTCCGTATCATCGGGACCTATGGCTGTCACCGATCAGCGCTTCGAGGTCGTCTCCCCGTTCGGGCCCGCGGGCGACCAGCCCAAGGCCATCGCCTCGCTGGCCGAGGGGGTCGCGGGCGGCGAGCGCTTCCAGACCCTCCAGGGCATCACCGGCTCCGGCAAGTCGGCCACGATCGCCTGGGCGATCGAGCAGTACCAGCGGCCCACGCTCGTGCTCGCCCCGAACAAGGCGCTGGCCGCCCAGCTCGCCGGCGAGTTCCGGGAGTTCTTCCCGAACAACCGGGTCGAGTACTTCGTCAGCTACTACGACTACTACCAACCCGAGGCGTACATCGCCTCGTCGGACACCTACATCGAGAAGGACTCGTCGGTGAACGACGAGATCGAGCGGCTGCGCCACAGCTCCACCGCCGCGCTGCTCACCCGGCGGGACACGATCGTGGTGGCGTCGGTGTCGGCCATCTACGGCCTCGGCTCGCCGGAGCGGTACCGGGAGAACCTGCTCACGCTGCGGGTGGGGGAGGAGATCGACCACCGGGAGCTGCTGGGCCGCCTCATCGAGATGCGCTACGACCGCAACGACGTGAACCTCACCCGGGGCAAGTTCCGGGTGCGGGGCGACACGATCGAGATCCACCCCGCCTACGACGAGACGTGCGTGCGCATCGAGCTGTTCGGCGACGAGGTGGAGCGGCTGCTGGTGGTCGACCCGCTCACCGGCGAGACCGTCCGGGAGATCCAGGACTTCAACGTGCTCTCCGCCACCCACTACGTGACCGGCGAGGAGCAGCTCCGGGCCGCCATCGGCCGCATCGAGCAGGAGCTCCAGGCGCGCCTGGCCCACTTCGAGCAGGAGGGCAAGCTGCTGGAGGCCCAGCGGCTGCGGATGCGCACCCAGTACGACCTGGAGATGATGGCCGAGCTGGGGTTCTGCAACGGGATCGAGAACTACTCGGCGCCGCTCGACGGGCGCGGCCCGGGTGAGCCGCCCTTCACGCTGCTCGACTACTTCCCGCGGGACTTCGTGGTGGTCCTGGACGAGAGCCACCAGACCGTCCCCCAGCTCCACGGCCAGTACGAGGGCGACCGCTCCCGCAAGGAGCAGCTCGTCGAGCACGGGTTCCGGCTGCCGTCCGCGGCCGACAACCGGCCCCTGCGCTTCGAGGAGATCATGGAGCGCCTGGGCCAGGTGATCTTCGTGTCGGCCACCCCGGGCGACTTCGAGCTGGAGCGCTCCACCAACGTGGTGGAGCAGGTGGTGCGGCCCACCGGCCTGGTCGACCCCGAGGTGATCGTCAAGCCCACCAAGGGCCAGATCGACGACCTGCTGGAGCAGATCAACGGCCGGGTGGCCAAGGGCGACCGGGTGCTCGTCACCACCCTCACGAAGAAGATGGCCGAGGACCTGACCGACTACCTGCTGGAGCTGGGGGTGCGGGTGCGGTACCTGCACAGCGAGGTGGACACCATCGCCCGCATCGAGATCCTCCGGGACCTCCGCGTGGGCGAGTTCGACGTGCTGGTGGGCATCAACCTGCTCCGGGAGGGCCTCGACCTGCCCGAGGTGTCGCTCGTCGCGATCCTCGACGCCGACAAGGAGGGGTTCCTGCGCAGCGAGACGTCGCTCATCCAGACCATCGGTCGCGCCGCCCGCAACGTGGACGGCCAGGTCATCATGTACGCCGACCGGGTCACCAACTCGATGGAGCGGGCGATCAGCGAGACCAACCGGCGCCGGGGGCTCCAGCAGGCGTACAACGCCGAGCACGGCATCGACCCGCAGACCGTGCGCCGCGCCGTGACCGACATCCTGGAGTACCTGCGCCCGCAGTCCGGCGCCCCGCTGCCCGAGCGGGATCGGCGCCGCGAGACCGAGGCCGATCGCAAGCGCCGCCTGGAGCTGGCCGAGCTGCCCGGCGACGAGCTGGCCCGGCTCATCCACACCCTGGAGGAGGAGATGGCCGAGGCGTCCGCCGAGCTGCGCTTCGAGTACGCGGCCCGCCTCCGCGACGAGATCAAGGACCTCCGCCGGGAGCTGAAGCAGGTCCAGTAGCGGCCGGGGGCAGGTGCGAACGCCTGTTCGCCATCGGTGGTGGGGGAGGCGGTAGGATCGACCACCGTGTCTGACTCCCTCGTGATCCGCGGCGCCCGTGAGCACAACCTCAAGGACGTCGACCTCGACCTGCCCCGCGATCGCCTCATCGTCTTCACCGGCCTGTCGGGCTCCGGCAAGTCCTCCCTCGCCTTCGACACCATCTACGCCGAGGGCCAGCGCCGCTACGTGGAGTCCCTGTCCAGCTACGCCCGCCAGTTCCTGGGCCAGATGGACAAGCCCGACGTGGACTTCATCGAGGGCCTGTCGCCGGCCATCTCCATCGACCAGAAGTCGGCGTCGCGCAACCCCCGCTCCACCGTCGGCACCGTCACCGAGATCTGGGACTACCTGCGGCTCCTGTTCGCCCGCATCGGCGTGCCCCACTGCCCCGAGCACGGCGTGGAGATCGCCCGCCAGTCGCCCCAGCAGATCGTGGACCGGGTGCTGGAGCTGCCCGAGGGCACCCGCTTCCAGGTGCTGGCGCCGGTGGTGCGGGGTCGCAAGGGCAACTACGACACGCTGCTGTCGGACCTCGCCAAGCAGGGCTACGCCCGGGCACGGGTGGACGGCGAGCTGCACGACCTGGGCGAGCGGATCGACCTCGCCCGCTACGAGGTGCACCACATCGAGGTCGTGATCGACCGCCTGGTGCGCCGGGCGGGCATCGAGCGCCGCCTCACCGACTCGCTGGAGACGGCGCTGCGCCTGGCCGAGGGCGTGGCGATGGTGGAGATCGTGCCCCGCGGCGAGGACGAGGAGGGCGAGATCCTCACGTTCTCCGAGGCGCTGGCGTGCCCGGTCGACGGCGCCTCCTACGAGGAGCTGGCCCCCCGGAACTTCTCGTTCAACTCGCCGTACGGGGCCTGTCCCACCTGCGACGGCCTCGGCACCCAGTTCGAGGTCGACGTGGAGCTGGTGGTGCCCGACCCCGACGCCACGCTCGCGGACGGCGCCATCGCCCCCTGGGCCGGCGGCCACCAGCAGTACCACCAGCGGCTGCTGGAGGCGATCTGCGACGAGAAGGCCATCCCGATGGACGTGCCCTACCGGGCGCTCACCGCCCGCCAGCAGAAGGTGCTCATGCACGGGGCCGGCAAGGAGAAGGTGCAGGTCCGCTACCGCAACCGCTACGGCCGGGCCCGCAGCTACCAGGCGAGCTTCGAGGGGGCGGTCACCTGGATCAAGCGCCGCCACGCGGACACCGAGAGCGACAGCCAGCGCGAGCAGTTCGAGGGCTACATGCGCGAGGTGCCCTGCCTCGCCTGCGGCGGCGCCCGCCTCAAGCCGTTCACGCTCGCGGTGACCATCGACGGCCACAGCATCTTCGACCTCAGCTCGGTGTCCATCCGCGACCTCGCCAAGCTGTTCGCGGACCTGGACATCTCCGAGCGGGACCGCATCGTGGCCGACCCGATCGTGAAGGAGGTCAACGCTCGGGTGGGCTTCCTCCTCGACGTCGGCCTCGACTACCTCTCGCTGCACCGGGCCTCGGCCACGCTCTCGGGCGGCGAGGCGCAGCGCATCCGCCTCGCCAGCCAGATCGGCTCCGGGCTC
>Ga0182792_1002348_pt1 | contig 13489 bp, 9 predicted proteins | sample Passage237B_FD_130497 | JGI IMG/M metagenome (GOLD analysis project Ga0182792, IMG submission 130497) | Cellulose adapted compost microbial communities from Newby Island Compost Facility, Milpitas, CA, USA - Passage2 37B (version 2) (version 2) ...
AAGATGTTCAAACAGTGACAGATTTCCGAAATAATATATACTACTGATAATCAAATAGATAATAATAACGGATGGCATCCAAATAAAAAGCAGGTAATCTTCAAAAAAGTACGTTTTTAGACTGCTCCAGCGGGTTAAAAATCGGCCCAATTACTCGGATTGTAAAGAAACGGCCTGTTTTTTATAGACGCCTGCACGCAACTTTTCACTGACTGCCGTGAAGGCCTGCAAGGTATATTCGACATCTTCGATGGTATGTACCGCAGTAGGGATAAGCCGCAGTTCAATCAGTCCTTTGGGGATAACGGGGTATACCACAATCGAGCAGAAAATACCGTGTGTTTCGCGGAGATCGCGTGTCAAGGCGGTAGCTTCGTTGAGATCGCCCTTGAGGAATACCGGCGTGACCATCGTATTGGTCGTTCCGATATCGAATCCGCGCGCCCGCAACCCGTCCTGCAACGTCCTTGCGATGTCCCAAAGCCGCTCCCTCAGTTCAGGGCTGTTTTTCAATAGTTCAAAGCGCTTTTTCAAGCCTAGCACCATGGGCATGGGCAGCGATTTCGCAAATGTCTGAGAGCGCATGTTATAGCGCAGGTAGGTAATCACCTCCCTGGTTGAGGCAACGAACGCCCCGATTCCGGCCATCGATTTGGCAAATGTTCCAAAATAAATATCAATATCCGCTATGCATCCCTGCGCCTCGTGCGTACCTGCACCGGTAAGCCCCATAGTTCCGAAGCCGTGCGCATCGTCGACCAGCATCCTAAAGCCATAGCGTTTCTTCAATGCGGCAATTTCCTTCAATTGCCCTTGGATACCTGACATGCCGAACACCCCTTCGGTAATCAACAATATCGATCCACCGTTGACCTGTGCCAGTTTGGCTGCCCTGACCAATTGCCTTTCGCAGCTCTCGATATCATTATGTCGATAGACAAAACGCTTTCCCATGTGCAAGCGCACACCGTCCACGATGCATGCGTGGGACTCGGCATCGTAGACAATCACATCGTTCCGATCGACCAGCGCATCGATAATCGACACCATGCCCTGATAGCCATAATTGAGCAAAAAAGCATCGTCTTTACCTACAAAAGCGGCCAAATCTTGCTCCAATTCTTCATGATGGACACTGTTTCCAGACATCATACGGGCACCCATCGGATATGCCATTCCGAAATCGGCAGCAGCCTTGGCATCTACCTCCCGGACTTCGGGGTGATTGGCTAACCCGAGGTAATTGTTGAGACTCCAAACCAGGTGTAGCTTGCCATTGAACAACATGCGGGGAGCGATTTCCCCTTCTAGCTTCGGGAATGAGAAATAACCATGCGACCATTCGTAGTGCTGGCCTATCGGTCCTAGGTTTTTCGCGATTTTATCAAATAAGTCCAATATCGTTTTTCAATATTAATGTTGTACAAAAACTGCTGCAAAGATAAAGTTAAAATCAACTGCTACCAACACACAACGGACATTACCCGTGTCGCTTGCCCGCGTTGTTTACACAAAGTTTACATACCGCACCGTCTATCACACAAAAAAACTGTTTGGCTTGGGATCCTTCCGAATCTTCACCAAACAGTTATCAAGTTCGAATAGGCAAAAATGCACTAATCTACATTGTCATGCAAAAATGAATTGTTTGGCCTGATTTCAGTAATGCCTTCTTCGGTCGACAGCGTGAACCTGGACACTTGCGACTCCGACGAATGGGGAACATCGTCCAATGCCAGCTGTTTACGTCTATAGGCCGGCTCCGTCTCCAGTTCCTGAAGGCCATTTGCCGATTTGAGCTTCATGCTTAGCTCCCTTAGGCGAAGGATGCGCTCCTTGGTCCTCAACAATTCCTCTTCGACATATTCCGGAGTTTTGTTGGCATCCGCCGCTTGTGGGGTTTCCAAAGGTTTCGTAGGGTCCGCTGTTTCCAATCCGCGATGTTCGCTTGAAGGCTGCTCCATTTCCGGAGTTCCATCGTCGGATTTGGCGGGTATTTCGAAGTGGAAGGCGGAGGGGGCGATTTTCACCTCATATCCATCCTCAGTCGGCGCTTCGTCGGCCTGCTCCTCCTGCGGGGCCAAGGTATGCCGGATGATTCCGTCTTTGTCCGGCGTGTTGTTGCGCAATTGGGGCTTCGGAGACGGAGTGCTGAACAAATCGGCCTGTTGGGGTGCCGGCCGCAGGGCATTCTTTTCAGCAGTAGGCTTGGCCGCAGGTTCCATGTCTGCCGTGGCGGTTTCCCTTTGCACAAACTGATTGATGGGTTTGACATAAGGCGCCTTGGGTTCCTCGGGGGTCAGCGGGATTTCAATCCGCTCGTTTTCCCTTTCCATGCGGCGCTCCTCGGAAGTCTGGAACCCAGTGGCGATGATGGTCACCGACAATTCGTTTTCCAACGATTCGTTGATGCAATTGCCCCAAATCAAATCAGCGGACAACCCTGCTTTATCTTGGATGTAGTCCGTGATAATGGCCACTTCATCCATGGTTACTTCCTGCTTGCCGGATGTGATGTTGAGCAAAATATAACGTGCCCCCTCAATTTCATTGTCCTTGAGCAAGGGTGAAGCAAGCGCTCCCTCGACGGCACGCAATGCCCGTTGATCGCCTTCAGCGACCGCATTGCCCATGATGGCCACGCCACTGTCGTTCATGACCGTGCGTACATCCTTGAAGTCCACGTTGACATAACCGGGTATGGTGATGATTTCAGCAATACCCTTTGCTGCGGTGGTAAGGATGTCATCCGCCTTTGCGAACGCGGCAGTCATGGTAAGGTTACCGAAAATATCCCGGAGCCGGTCATTCGAGATGACCAGGTATGAATCTACATATTTTTTCAACTCGGCCAATCCATCTTCGGCCTGCATACGCCTTCTCTTGCCTTCAAAGGCAAAAGGGGTCGTGACGATGGCCACCGTGAGGATACCCAGCTCCCTAGCCGCCTTGGCAAGCACAGGGCTTGCACCTGTCCCGGTACCTCCTCCCATCCCCGCGGTGATAAACAGCATCTTGGTATTGGACCCTAGCATCCGCTTGATGTCCTCGATACTCTCAATCGCCGAGTTTTCGCCGACGCTGGGATCGGCTCCGGCACCCATGCCTTCGGTGAGGCTCGCCCCAAGCTGGACCTTGTTAGGTATCGGACTCAATTCGAGCGCCTGTGCATCCGTGTTGCAAACGATGAAATCCACACCGCTGATCCCTTGCTTATACATGTGGTTGACAGCATTTCCGCCGCCACCACCTACGCCAATTACCTTGATAATTGCCGATTGTTCCTTTAACATTTCAAACTTAAAAGACATATCTCAACCGTATTTTGCTCCAACAGAGCGTGATACAAAACTCCTTTTCACCCAATATCCGCAGTGTAATAATAGCACTTTTTACACAATAGTTTTCCACAAGTGTGGATAATGTGGAAAAAACAGCAGTTGTTGAAAACTATTTTTTCCCCAAGTAACTCTCATCATCGATTTCATTGCCGTCTTTGATGATGTCCCTGAACCACTTGAACAATCCTTTTTCCTTATAGCCTTTTTCCGTAATATCCTTTACGGACAACTGAGGTCCCTTACTGACGTTTACCTCTGCCTGCTCTTCCTCTGCTTGGATACCCTTGATCAACAAGCCGATGCCGGTGGCGTATAGGGGACTCTTCAGCTCGTCGTAGATATTCTTGGGCAGCACGTCGTTTTTGGCCAAGTGCTCGTTGGGGAATCCCACCCGGCAATCGATGCCGGTGATGTATTCGACGAGTTGGACAAGGTGTTTCAACTGCGCGCCGCCGCCGGTAATCACGATGCCGCCGATCAGTTTGTTTTCGTAGCCCGAAGACTTGATTTCGTAATACACGTGCTCGATGATTTCCTCCATCCGTGCTTGGATGATATAGGCGAGATTCTTGACCGAGATTTCCTTCGGTTCCCTTCCCCTCAGCCCCGGAACGCAGATGACCTCGTTTTCCTTATTTTCATCGGCAAGCGCAGAGCCGAAACGGATTTTCAGCAGTTCGGCTTGGTTACGCAGCACGGAGCAGCCTTGCTTGATGTCTTCCGTCACGATATTGCCGCCCAATGGGATGACCGCTGTATGCCGGATGATACCTTCGTGGAAGATAGCCACATCGGTGGTTCCCCCACCGATATCGACGAGTACCACACCGGCGTCCTTGTCCGCTTCGTCGAGCACCGCTTCGGATGACGCCAGCGGTTCGAGGATCAAGTCCTGCACTTCCAGCGATGCGTTGTCGATGCACTTCTTGATATTCTTGATGGCGCTTACGTGTCCAGATATGATGTGGAAATTGGCTTCCATGCGCCGACCGGCCATCCCGATGGGATCTTTGATGCCGGGCTCGTTGTCGATGGTAAACTCCTGCGGGAGCACGTGGATGATTTCCTCTCCCGGGGGGAGCACCAGCTTGTACATGTCTTCGATGAGCCGCTCGACATCCAGGCGATTGATTTCATTGTCGTCCTTCCGCGTGAGGATCCCGCGATGCTGTATGCTCTTGATATGCTGGCCTGCGATGCCGACGTTGACCACTTTGATGTCCACGTTGGATTGCCCGCTAGCTTCTTCGACAGCCTGGACAATGCTATTGACCGTCTTTTGGATGTTGGCGACCACTCCCCTGCTTACGCCGGAAGATTCGGCCTTCCCCACCCCAAGGATTTCGATTTTCTTTGCGCCACTTCTCCTGCCTACGGTGACACAGATTTTGGTTGTACCGATATCCAGTCCAACGACGATGGGTGAGTCTTTTTCGGTTGTCACTTTTGTCTTCATAACTATGGTGTATTGATGCTATTTATTGTATGTTGATGAGTTGTATCTTGCGCAGTCGTAATCGTTTGAGGCTTGAAATGCTCATTGCGCTCACACACGATCTGGCCCGCGAATTTCAGGTTCACGGATTTATAGGCTCCGATGCCTGTCTTGGGCACAATTTTATCGTAGAACAGCTTAAGCTTTTCAAATTTTCGCTCCAACGAATCGGCATTCCCCAATATGATTTGCTGATGGCCAACACGGGGTATCAGCTCGATATCCTGCTGTTCGTTTACGTACAGCTGCACCACCTGGCTGCTCCATACGCTGTCCAGGCTGATGTACTGGGCTGTCTTATAGCTATCCATTACCACTTGGCTCCGGATGCTGTCGAGGGTACCGTCATAGGGTTCGTTGATATAGCCATTGACTATCGGTACGCGTGGGACATATTTCAGCGAAACAGGCATCTTGTGTCCTTGCCGATCGATATAGAAATCAAGCCCCTTATTATTGATCACCCGCAATACAGCCTCTCGTTGCTTGATCCGCACGGTCAATGACCCATCCATGTCGGTGGTCACCATGGCTGAAAAAACGAAGGGAATCTGCAGCAGGTCTTTTTCCATCTCATGGATGGGAATCGCCTCCAGTGTCTTGCCCTCCAGTTCGCCGTATTTTTCGACAAGCGTGGCGGCGATGTCCTGCTGTTCGATGAACGACTCATCTCCCAAGACGATGATCTTCATCGTCGAACAGGCCTGTTCTCCGCTTTTTGTGCGGATGAAGCCCATCAGCAGTACGAGTCCGGCGAGTACGGCAAGCCCCACCACACTGTACAGTAGGTTGCGCCAATTGAATCCATATACCAATCGCCTAAGCATGCTCCAAAATCGTTTTCAGTGGTTTCACCAATAAATCGATGTCGCCAGCACCGACCGTTACCAACAGCTCCGGACGACACCGCTGGACATAATCTTTTACATTTTCGGGAGTGACGACATGCTTGTCGTCCGCTGTTACTTTCTCCAATAACATCCGGGAATCCACCCCCTTAATCGGTAACTCTCTAGCGGGGTAAATGTCCATCAACAACAGGGTGTCAGCCATGGACAGCACTTCTGCAAACCCATCCGCAAAATCGCGGGTACGGCTGTATAGGTGCGGCTGGAAAACAACCGTCAGCTTCTTGGCCGGATACAGTTGCTTCACGGCCGACAAAAAAGCCCGGAGTTCTTCCGGATGGTGGGCATAGTCATCGATATAGATCGTTCCGGCAGATTTGACAACGTACTCGAACCGGCGTTTCACCCCCTCAAAGGACGACAGTGCCTGGACAATTTTCGTGGTGGAAATCCCCAGTTGCCTCGCAACGACGATGGCGGCCACGGCATTTTCCACATTGTGTTTCCCCGGAATACCGAGATGGATATCGGCAATCCGTTCCCGATGCGCTATGTAGTCGAAATAGAATTCCCCGTTTTGGACACGTATATTGCTCGCATACGCATCAGCTTCGCTATCCGCCGAATACGATATATCGGCATCAAACGGCAAACCGGCCTTCACGATGCGTTTTCCATCGTTGTTCAATTGGTCGAGGAACAACGTGAATGATTCGTGGAGATGGCTTTTATCCCCATAGATGTCCAAATGGTCGGCATCCGCTGAAGTCACCACGGCGATATCGGGATACAAGGTCAGGAAGGACCGGTCGTATTCATCGGCCTCGACTACCAGCACATTATTGTCGGAAAAAAGCACATTGCTGCGGTAGTTGGCACTAATGCCGCCCAGAAATGCCGAACAGTCATAGCCGCTATCTTTCAAGATATGGGCAATCAACGTAGACGTCGTGGTTTTGCCGTGTGTCCCTGCCACGGCTATGGTAAATCGGCTTTGGCTAATCAGCCCAAGCACCTGCGAGCGCTTATACAACGGATGCCCCAACTGCTGAAACTGGTTGAGTATCTGAAGCTCGCTGGGCACAGCCGGCGTATAGACGATGAGTGTATGTTCGTCCGTCGTTTTGAACGAATCGTCTATCAGCGCGAAGTCATCGGTATAGGTCACCGGAATACCTTCGGCCACCAGTTGCTTCGTCAGTTCCGTTTCCGTTTTGTCATATCCACCCACCAAGCAGCCCAAGTGGCGGAAATAGCGTGCCAAGGCACTCATCCCGATGCCGCCAATCCCGATAAGGTATACCTGCCTGATGTTGTCGATGTTCATTTTCTGTCTTTGCGTATTTTTTGTTTTTGCGTGTTTTTGTTCTTTTTGCTTATCGGCTTTCCGCTTTTTTCCACTCCTGTCTGTTGGCGCTATTCTCCTCCTGCTAATTTCAGTATTTCCCGCGCGATCACCTCATCCGCATCCCAAATCGCCAGCTTTTTGATGTTTGTGCTAAGCGTTCGGCAACGTTCGGTGTCGCCGAGCAAGTGTATTGCAGCATCGACCAGCTTGAGGGGCGCTTCGGCATCGCTGACCAAAAGTGCGGCACCCTGATCGACCAATGCCTGTGCATTCTTGGTCTGGTGGTCTTCCGCCACATTGGGTGAAGGCACCAAAATAGCCGGTTTGCCGACCGCACAAAGCTCGGCGATGGTACCCGCTCCCGCCCGGGCGATGATTACATCGGCGGCGGCATAGGCCAAGTCCATCCGGTGCAGGAAAGCTGTCAGTTTCACGCCGTCCAGGTGTCTCGCGGCAACCGCTTGGCTGAGCGCTTCATAATAATATTCACCGCACTGCCAAATCAGTTGTACATCTGCCGCAGCGAGCCTGTCCAAACCATCGCGCATGCATTCATTCAAGGTACGTGCACCCAAACTCCCTCCCGTCAGCAAGACGGTTTTCTTATGCGGCGAAAGGCTTAACAGTTCAGCCGCTTCAAACCGCTTGTTGTGGATGTCCACGGCTTCCCGCCTAATCGGATTGCCGGTGAACAGGATCTTTTCCTTGGGAAAGAACCGTTCCATACCGTCAAACGCAACGCATATTTTAGCCACTTTGCCCGCCAAGCGCTTGTTGGTAATGCCCGCATAGGAATTTTGCTCCTGGATAAGGCAAGGCACCCCCATTTGGGCGGCGGTATGGAGCAGTGGACCGGAGGCATATCCGCCGACTCCCACGGCTGCATCGGGCTTAAAATCGCGAACCAACTGCCTGGCCCTGCTGATGCTCCTATAAAGTTTGAAGGGCAATGACAGGTTTTTCCACCACGACTTCCTATTGATGCCTTGGATATCCAATCCAACGATTTCATATCCCGCAGCAGGTACTTTATCCATTTCCATCCTGCCATTTGCGCCTACGAACAACAGCTTGGTGTCAGGCGCCAAGCGCTTCAGCGCATTCGCAATCGCTATGGCCGGGAAGATGTGTCCTCCTGTACCTCCACCGCTGATGATGATCCGCTTCGCCATGGTCATTGCCTATCGTTGTTCGTTCTACTTATTTATTCACTACCCCATTGCCGGGATTTCGCCGATGATTACTTTTTTGCCGCGATCCGCCAATCCTTTGTCCTTCATCTCGTCGATATTACGGCTTACACTCAAGATGATCCCGAAAGCCACGCTTGTAAACAAGATGGACGTGCCACCCATGCTCACCAACGGGAGCGGGATGCCGGTGACCGGTCCTAGGCCCACGGCCACGGCCATATTCCCAAGCGCCTGCAAGGTCAGGCTGAAACCCAAACCCGCAGCCAGCAATGCCCCGAATGCCTTCGGGCTTAGGGTTACGATGCGGATACATCGAAATAGGAGTGCCACATAGAGACACACCAGTATAAAACCTCCGACCGCACCGTATTCCTCCACGATGATGGCAAAGATGAAATCGGAATACGGGTGGGGCAATACGTTCCGTTGCGTACTGTTACCAGGTCCCTTGCCGAACAAACCACCTGTTGCGATGGCGATTTTGGCATGGTCGGCCTGAAACGATTTATCGTCGTCGGCAGTCTCCCCATTGAGGTAGGTCTGCACGCGCGACATGTAAGTCTGCCTCCTTGGCCCCAGGGATACCACCAGCACCAGCAAGACGAACACGCCTAAGCATACATAGGCGATTTGCTTGATGCTGATGCGCCCGATGATCAGCAGCAGCACGCTAACTCCGAACAACATCAATGCGGTAGACAGGTTTGCAGGAGCGATAAGGGCAAAAATCAGGCATACCGAACCCATGATAGGCAGGAAGGCTTTCTTCACGTCCTTGATGTTTTCCTGCTTACGTGTCAGTGTCCTTGCCAAAAAAGTGATAAGCGCCAATTTGGCCAAGTCGGATGTCTGGAACGTTTGGTTGATCACGGGAATGGTCACCCAGCGGTTTGCCTCGTTGATGGTATTTCCGAAAATCAGTGTATACACCAACAGCGGGATAGTTATCGCCATCAGTATCTTGGAAATACCTGCATACCAGCGATAGTCAAGCAGATGCGAAAAATACATCAATGCGAAACCACCGAATATCAGCAACGTATGCTTGATCAGGTATACCTCCGTGCCCTTGCCTTCTTTGTAGGCCAGCGTCCCTACCGAACTGTATACCGCAAGCAACGACCATACGGAAAGCACGATGATGATAATCCACAACCACCGGTCACCTTTCAATTTTGAAAACGCCTGTTCCATTTTTTTTAATTTGAAAATTTGAAAATTTGGCAATTCATCTTCAAATCGCCAAATCTTCAAATCAAACTACAAATCCATCACGGCTTCCTTGAACTGGTTGCCGCGATCTTCGAAATTCTTGAACCAATCGAAACTCGCGCAAGCCGGCGACAGCAGCACCGTGTCGCCCTTCCGTGCGAGATGCGAGGCTATCTCCACCGCGTCCCGCATGCTTGAACTGTTTACGATAATCTGGGCATCTTCTTCCAGTGAATCGTATATCCGCGAATTGTCTTTCCCGATACATACGATCGCCCTTACTTTCGTCCGCACAAGATCGCGGAGCATCTCATAGTCATTGCCTTTATCCACGCCGCCCATGATCAAGACGACTTGCGGGGCCAAGCTTTCCAATGCATACCATACCGCATTGACGTTCGTGGCCTTGGAGTCATTGATGTAATTGACGCCGGCAATGCATGCTACAAATTCCAGCCTGTGCGGGATGTTCTTGAAAGAACCCATGCTTTCCTTCATGGAAGCGTTGCGCAGTTCCTGTGCCTTGGCCACCAATCCTGATGCCATGTTGTTGTACACGTTGTGTTTGCCCTGAAGGGAAAGTTCGTTGATATCCATCGTAAATGTATCTTGGTTTGGTACGTTAATTACTAAGTTATTTCCATCCAAATACGCCCCCGGTTCCAACCTTTGGTGGAGGCTGAACGGAAGCCGCTGCGCAACGGGCGTATACCGCTCCAGCGCTTCCGCCGTTATCGGGTCATCCGCGCAGTAAATAAATAAATCTTCGGGCCGTTGGTTCCGGATAATCCGGAACTTGGAGTCCACATAGTTTTCCAGCTTGTGGTCATACCGATCGAGGTGATCTGGTGTGATGTTGAGCAAAACAGCCACATCGGCCCGGAAATGTTCCATGTCATCCAGCATGAAGCTGCTCAATTCCAACACATAATAGTCGTATTGTGCTTGGGCTACCTGCAACGCAAAACTCCTTCCGATGTTGCCGGCCAATCCCACATGGAGTCCGCCTTGGCTTAAGATGTGCCATGTCAGCATCGTGGTGGTGGATTTGCCGTTTGAACCCGTGATGCAAATCAATTTGGCATCCGTATATTGCGCTGCGAACTCGATTTCAGCAATCACGGGGACGCCTTTCGCTTTCAACTGCTGCACGATAGGCACCGTGCCGGGTATTCCCGGGCTTTTCACCACGATATCCGAATCCAGCAGTTGCTTTTCGCTATGCGTGCCTTCTTCATAAGGTATTCCCGCATCCTGCAATTGGCGTCTATAGGAGTCTGCGATGCGACCGATGTCAGACACCCACACCTCAAATCCTTTTTTCTGTGCCAATATGGCCGTACCGACCCCACTCTCACCGGCGCCGAGCACGGTGAGCTTGCCTTGCTTTGGGTAATGATATGGAGGTATTGCAGCCATCTTACCTTACTTTTAACGTTACGATCGTGAGCACGGCCAATATGATACCCAATATCCAGAAGCGGGTGACAATCTTCGCCTCATGGTAGCCTTTTTTCTGGTAGTGGTGATGCAACGGTGACATCCTGAAAATCCGGCGCCCTTCACCATATTTGCGCTTGGTGTATTTAAAATAGGAGACCTGCATGATTACCGAAAGGTTTTCGATAAGGAAAACGCCACACAGTATGGGAATAAGCAGTTCTTTACGGATGAGCACCGCAAAGGCCGCGATGATCCCGCCGATTGCCAAGCTGCCGGTGTCGCCCATGAAGACCTGTGCCGGATAGGAGTTATACCACAGGAACCCTGTGCATGCCCCGACGAAAGCGCCGGCGAAGATAACCAGCTCACCGGAGTTGGGGATGTACATGATATTGAGGTAATCTGAGAAAATCACGTTGCCCGATACGTAAGCCAGTATGGCTAGGGTACCACCGATCGTCGCGGACGTCCCGGTGGCAAGCCCATCTATCCCATCGGTGATGTTGGCACCGTTGGATACGGCTGTCACGATAAAGACGACAACGGTAAGAAAAACGATGAACGTAAGCGTGGGTCCATTGAGGCCGAATATGTTGAGCACCTTGGCGTAGTCGAACTCGTTGTTCTTATAGAATGGAATATTCGTCTTGGTGGATTTGACATCTTTCGTATAGTATTTCCGGCCCGTGCCCTCCTGTACATGCGTTTCCACCGTGGTTCCCGGGGAGGGGTTAACCACGGTTTCACGCACCACGATGTCCGGATGGAAATACATGGTGCAGGCAATGATGATACCCAACCCAACCTGACCGACTATCTTGAACCGTCCTGCCAAGCCTTCTTTATTTTTACGGAATACCTTGATGTAGTCATCCACGAAACCAATCGTTCCCATCCAAACGGTGGTAATCAACATCAGGATGACATAGATATTCTCCAACTTGGCGAATAACAGCGTAGGTATCAAAATACCCGCCAAGATGATTAACCCGCCCATGGTAGGTGTCCCCTGCTTCTGCTTCTCGCCCTCGAGACCTAAATCCCTGATGGTCTCACCCACCTGCTTGGCACGCAGGACGCGAATCAAGCGGCTTCCGTAGCCGGTAGTGATGATCAACGACACAATAACAGCCATAGCCGTGCGGAACGAGATGTATTGGAACAGACCCGAACCGGGGATGTGCACGTAGTCTTCTAGCCAAGTGAATAAATAATAGAGCATATGGGGACGTTATTGTTCGTTAAATGTCTTGATCAGTATTGCTTTATCATCGAAATCGTACCGTTTTCCATTAATCTCTTGGTAGTTCTCATGGCCTTTCCCGGCAATGAGTACGATATCTCCTGACTGCGCCAAATGACAAGCTGCCCGTATCGCTTCGCGCCTGTCGGCGATGGAAAAGACATTCCGCTTCTTGTCTGCCGGAATCCCCGTCTCCATATCATGAATAATCTGCAAGGGATCTTCTGTCCGTGGATTATCGGATGTAAGGATTACCTTATCGCTGCTTTTTGCAGCCACCTCAGCCATCTTCGGACGTTTCGCCTTATCCCGATCACCACCGCAGCCCAGCACGGTGATGAGCTGCCCCTTGCCCTTCCGCAACCCATTGATGGTCTCGAGCACGTTCCGTACCGCATCGGGGGTATGTGCGTAGTCGACCACACCGATTACCCCCTTTGCTGAAATCGTGGTATCGAAACGCCCCGCTGCCCCGGTGATGCTGCTCAAGGCGGTGAGCACTTTCAGGGTTTCCTGTTCAAGCAGGATGGCCGCACCGTACACCGCCAAGACATTATAGGCATTGAAACCTCCGACCAGCTTCACCCAGACCTCATGCCCATCGAGGTAGAGCAGCATGCCGTCGAAGTGGCTTTCGATCACTTTGGCCTTAAAGTCAGCCATGCGCTTGATCCCGTAGGTCTTTTTGTGTGCAAAGGTGTTTTGCAACATCACTTGGCCGTTCTTGTCATCGGCATTGGACAGGGCAAACGCAAACCGGTCAAGCCCATCAAAGAACATCTTTTTGGCCTTGATGTATTCATCGAATGTCTTGTGAAAGTCCAAATGATCATGGGTAATATTGGAAAAAATGCCGCCGGCGAAATTGAGCCCGGCTATCCGCTGCTGTACAACGGCATGCGAGCTAACCTCCATGAAACAATAGTCGCAGCCTGCCTCCACCATCTCCCGCAACAAACCGTTCAATGCCACGGGATCTGGTGTGGTATGGGTTGCAGGAACCACGCGGTCGCCCACTTGGTTCTGCACGGTGGAAATAAGTCCGGCCTCATAACCCAGTTTCCGGAAAAGGTTGTATAGCAGCGTGACGATGGTCGTCTTCCCGTTTGTGCCGGTCACGCCTACAAGCCGCAGCCGCTTTGACGGGTTCCCAAAAAAATTCGAAGCGGATACGCCCAGCGCGAAAGCGGTGTCATCCACCTGTATGTAGGTGACGCCATCATCTACCGTGTCGGGCATCCGCTCGCAAAGCACCACGGAAGTGCCGAGGCCTATGGCGGCGGCGATATACTGGTGCCCGTCGGTCTGCGTGCCGCTGACGGCAACAAACATACTTCCCGGCGTGACTTTCCGCGAATCAAAGCAC
>Ga0182792_1002350_pt1 | contig 13482 bp, 13 predicted proteins | sample Passage237B_FD_130497 | JGI IMG/M metagenome (GOLD analysis project Ga0182792, IMG submission 130497) | Cellulose adapted compost microbial communities from Newby Island Compost Facility, Milpitas, CA, USA - Passage2 37B (version 2) (version 2) ...
CAGACGCACCGGCAGCGTGCAACCCGTGATGGGCTGGATGCCCTCCTTGGCCATTGTCTCGGAAAATTCGAGCGCGCCGAAAAGGTTGCCGGTGTCGGTAAGGGCGATGGCGGGCATGCCGTCGGCGCGACAAAGCTTCGGCAGATCCTTGATCCTGATCGCGCCTTCAAGAAGCGAATAGGCAGAGTGGAGGCGGAGATGGATGAATTGGGGCATCGAGTCGACCATGAGCCATTGTCGGATGCGGGGCGCCCGAAGTCACCACGGGGAGGCGTCGCAGGGGCATGAATTCTGTGGAGAACCCCCACCCTGCCTGCTTTTCACACCTGTCAGCCGACCATTACCTCGGCGATGGATATCCATGTCAGCGCCACCCAGAGAAAAGCACCGAGGGAGAAAAGCGCTGCGACATCCTTCAGCCAGTTGCCTGTTTCGCCTTCGGATGCCCGGTTCCAGATCGCGCGCATATCAAACCCTCCAGCCAAGTTCCCTAAATGTTCCCACCTAAAGTGTTCTCTATATGTTCCCATGTCAAGAGCTCCGATCTAATTTTCAGTAACGCGCAAAAACCATGCGGCCCGCAGGGGAGAAAAGAATGACCTCAAAAGCGTCGGCAGGGCCATCCACTTCCATACCGGGAGATCCCATCGGCATACCGGCTACGGCAAGGCCTGTGGCGCGTGGTCTTTCCTCCAACAACCTCGCGATTTCATTGGCAGGCACATGGCCTTCCACTACATAGCCCTCGATGAAAGCAGTGTGGCAGGAAGCAAGATCGGCAGGCACGCCCGCCTTCGCTTTAAGGGGCTCGATATCCTCAACCACAGTAACAGCGATCGGAAAGCCTGCCTCGCGCATCTGATCGGCCCAGGCAGTGCAGCAGCCGCACCAAGGCGTCTTGTAAACTTCGAGGGTCTGTGCGGCGTGAGCAGGCAGCTTCATCGGAAGCAATGAAACGGCCACGATCGATCCTAGGATAAGAGAACGGCGGGTGAGGAATGTCATGGGTCGCCTCCTGATTTGGTGGGAAGTATAAACCTTCCAGCAGGGGGCAGCTCAAGCGCGCGTTCATCGGGCGCAAAAGCCATGTTCCACGACTCCGTTCAAAGGCTCTGATAGGCAGCGGCGAGTTCGGTGCCTTCGTGGAGCTTTCCTTCGTGGAGGAGCACCACGCGATCCATATGGCTCGCGAGATCGAGATTGTGGGTTGCGATCAGCGCCGCCACGCCCTGCGAGCGGCAAATGTTCAGAAGCTCGCCGAAAACCATGCGTGAGGTTCTGGGGTCCAGATTGCCGGTGGGTTCATCTGCGAGAAGGATGCCGGGGCGGTTGGCGAGCGCGCGGGCAATGGCGACGCGTTGCTGTTCGCCCCCGGAAAGCTCCGCCGGGCGATGCTCTGCGCGCTCTGCAAGGCCCATGCGGGTGAGCAGATCGAGGGCGAAGGCCCGTGCCTGCCTGCGCGGCACACCGGCGATCATTTGCGGGAGAATGACATTCTCCACCGCCGAGAACTCGGGCAGGAGATTGTGGAACTGATAGACGAAACCGATCTCGCTCCGGCGAACGGCAGTGCGCTTGGCATCGCTGAGCGCCACGCAGTCGCGCCCGCCTATCCACACCTCACCTTCATTCGGCGCTTCCAGCAGGCCCGCAATATGGAGCAGCGAGGATTTGCCCGCGCCGGACGGTCCGACCAGCGCGACGATCTGACCCTTCCAGATATCAAGATCGGCACCTGCGAAGATGCGCAGCTCTTCCTCGCCCTGTTTATAGGTACGGGTGATACCGCGAAGGCAGAGAACAGGGGCATCATTCATAGCGCAGCGCCTCCACCGGATCGAGCGAGGCGGCACGCCAGGCGGGATAAAGCGTCGCGGCGAAAGACAGGAACAGCGCCATCAGCACCACGGCCGTGACCTCGCTCGCATCCACCTCGGCGGGCATGCGGCTCAGGAAATAGATTTCCGGCGAGAAAAGCTCCGTGCCGGAAAGCCGCGACAGGAACTGCCGCAGATTTTCGATATTGAGGCAGAAGACGAGGCCGAGCAGGAAACCTGCAATCGTGCCCGCAACGCCGATGGATGCACCGGAGATAAAGAAGGCTCGCATGACGGCGCCGCGCGTTGCGCCCATCGTTCGCAATACGGCGATGTCCCTGCCCTTGTCCTTCACCAGCATGACAAGGCCAGAGATGATGTTGAGCGAGGCGACGATCAGGATAAGCGTGAGGATGAGGAACATCACGTTCCGCTCCACCTGAAGGGCGGAGAAGAAACTCTCGTTGCGCTGCTGCCAGGTGGTGACGGCACAGCACGGGCCTGCCGCCGTGGCAATGGGCCCCACGAAATCATTCACGCGATCCGGGTTTGCGACGCGGATTTCGAGCGAACTTACCCCTTCATTCGTGCGGAAGAAGGCGCGCGCTTCATCGAGCGGCATGAAAACAAAACTCGCATCATATTCCGACATGCCGATTTCGAAGATGGCGCGGATGGGAAAGGCGCCCACCTTCGGCGCGGTGCCAAATGGCGTAATCGCGCCGCGCGGGGAAAGAAGCGTGATGTTGTCGCCGACGAGAAGGCCCAGATTTTCCGCAAGCCGCGAACCGACGGCGACGCCGCCCTCTTCCAGCCCGTCCAGTGTACCCATCACGATATTGTCCGCGATGATGGGCATGGATTTGAGATCGGCCTCGCGCATGCCGCGCACCAATGCGCCGCCCGCGTTGCGCGCGCTCTGTACCATGACCTGACCATCGACCAGCGGAATGGCGGCAGTGACGCCCGGTACGGCAAGCACACTTTCTGCAAGCGCATCATAGTCGGTGATGTTCACACCGATGCCCTGCACATAGAGATGGCCGTTCAGGCCGAGAATGCGCGAGAGAAGCTCGGTGCGAAAACCGTTCATCACCGACATGACGATGATGAGCGTGGCCACGCCCAGCATGATGCCGAGAAAGGAGATGATCGCGATGACGGAGACGATGCCCTCGCGGCGGCGTGACCGCAGATAGCGCATCGCGAAAAGCCACTCAAAGGCACCGAAAGCACGGCTCCGGCCACGGGTTCTCGCAATGGGCTGTGCAGCGTCCGTCATATCCCGTCCTGTTCCGCCCGTGAGCGCATCAGCCTGCGATTTTCGCAAGCGCTGCTTCCGGCGATAGCTCTTCCCGTTCGCCGGTTGCGCGGCGCTTCAATTCCACCGTACCGGCCTTGAGCCCGCGCGGACCGACGACAAGCTGCCACGGCAGGCCGATCAGGTCCATGTTCGAGAACTTGGCGCCCGCGCGCTCATCCGTGTCGTCATAGAGCACATCAATGCCCGCAGCCTGAAGTTTCTCGTAAAGGGTGGCGCAGGCGGCATCCGTCTCCGCGTCACCGCTCTTCAGGTTAATAAGGCCGACGCGGAATGGCGCAACGGAATCCGGCCAGATGATACCTGCCTCATCATGGCTCGCCTCGATGATCGCACCGGCAAGGCGGGAAACGCCGATGCCATAGGAGCCCATCTGAAGCGGGGTTTCCTTGCCGTCCGGCCCGGCGACGACGCAGCCCATTGCGGCAGAATATTTTGTACCGAAGAAGAAGATATGACCGACTTCGATGCCGCGTGCGGAGAGGCGCTTGTCGGCAGGAACCTCCGCCTCGAACTTCGCCTCGTCATGCTTCTCGTCCGTCGCCGCATAAAGATCGGTACGTGCACGGATGATCGGCTCAAGGTCGCCATTGTAGTCGATGTCATCGCCGGGGACAGGCATGTCCACGAGATCGCGGTGACAGAAGACCGCACTCTCTCCCGTTTCCGCAAGAATGATGAACTCGTGGCTCATATCGCCGCCAATAGGGCCGGTGTCGGCAGCCATCGGGATAGCGCGGAGGCCGAGCCGGGCGAAGGTGCGCAGATAGGCAACAAACATCTTGCGATAGGCCTGACGTGCGCCTTCCACATCGAGATCGAAGGAATAGCCGTCCTTCATCAGAAATTCGCGGCCGCGCATGACGCCGAAGCGCGGGCGGATCTCGTCGCGGAACTTCCACTGGATGTGATAGAGGTTGCGCGGCAGGTCGCGATAGGACTTCACCGCCCCCTTGAAGATGTCGGTGATCATCTCCTCATTGGTGGGGCCGTAGAGCATGTCGCGCTCGTGCCGGTCCTTGATGCGCAGCATCTCGGGCCCATAGGCATCATAGCGACCGGACTGGCGCCACAGATCGGCGGACTGGAGCGTCGGCATCAGCACTTCGATGGCCCCTGCCTTCGCCTGCTCCTCACGCACCACCTTTTCGATGTTCCGCAGCACGGCGAGGCCGAGCGGCAGCCACGCATAAATGCCGGCCGCTGTCTGGCGGATCATGCCGGCGCGCAGCATGAGGCGATGGGAGACAATCTGAGCCTCCGCGGGGTTTTCCTTCAAAGTGGGCAGGAAATAGCTGGAAAGACGCATGGTGTTCCTGAAAAAAGACCGCCGCAGCGGAAGGCGCAGCGGCCTGCGGCGCGGCTCCAGGCCCGCCGGAAAGGTGACAATCGGGCTTCAAGTTTTAGGGGGTCGCGGGCGGATTCGCAATCTCGCCGCTTGCGGTGCGCCTTGTGGCCGCCCGCTCCAGCATATCCCGGACATTGACCTCCGGCCCCTGCTCCACGCCGCGCCCGGTTCTGAGGCCCCAGGGGCCCCGTTCGAGGTCCTCCGGCGTGTAGCCCATATCGACATCATAGGTGCGGTCGATCTGGTTGCGAAGGAAGCGCTGCGCCTCATACCAGCGGGTTTTCACCGCGTCATCGCGGCAGGTAGCAAGCTCCTCTCCCCTCGCCCCCCAGCGGCGCTCGATACAGTGATAAGGGTCGAAAGAGAGGTCGTAGAGGCGGTTCATGACATCTTCGATGGTGAGCTTCACCACCTTGCCCGCCGAGTTCACATAGGAAATGTCGCAGGCTGCATTCTGCTCATGCCAGGCGGTGAGAAGATCGCCTGCAAGATCATCCCCATCATAATCGAGGCGTGGCGCTTTCTCGCCATCCATCTGGAGAAAGGTCGCCGTGAGATCATACATCTCCTTGAACGCCGTTTTCAGGCGCGCATCGCGGGACGGGGTCGAGTAAAGTTCCCAAACACCATGCGTGCCGTAAATATTGTCCGGCAGGCGCGGAGGCGGGCTCATATTCTGGATGCCGCGCGCGGTGGAGATTTCGATCGCCTGTTTGCGTGAGCGGATATCAAAGCAGATGGACTGCATCATCGCGCGCAGTTCCTCGACCGGGCGATAGGCAAGCTCGCCCGCCGAAAGGCGCGTGCGGAGATAAGTGTAGAAGTCGAGCTGTTCTCCTTCATGGACCCATGTGGCCATGCGCCAGCGGTGCGGGTCGCCGGGAGGATTGCCTGTGTATTGCTCCAGCGAGAAATCCGGGATCTCGTCATTGGATGCAGCGACGATCCGGCCGCCCACCAGCGCGCCATTCTTCGCGCGCCTTGCACCGACAACTTCAATGGGACGGAACTTCTGGAAGATCGAGCCAAGCTCCGGCCCGGTGCGCAGAAACTCGCGTCCGAGATGAGTGCGGCTCAGGGAGTGATCCGGGTGCGAGGAGAAAATGAGGATACGTCCGCCCGGCTCCACCCGCCAGACAAGCGAGGCATGGCCATTCACATCATAGGCGATGGTGCCCGGCACTATGGATTGCCGGTCGAGGCGCGGTGAATAGGTATCGGAGAACATCACCGGATCATCCGCCATCGCGTTGCGGCGGAACATGGCGGTGGAGACGACATTCACCAGCGTGTGAAGGATCGGAATGGCGGGGACGCCCTTTTCCGTGCGCGGCACTTCGCTTCGCGCGACGGTGATATTGCCGAGCGTCGAATAGCGGATGTCACCGCCCGGCCCGTCGGCCGAGCGCATGGCCGATTGCCACGCGAAAGGCAGGCCGTTCTTCCACGCGAAATAGGCGCGCAGCACATAAGGCATGTCGGCGCAATCGACATAGAAGCGCGTTTTCGGATCGGTGTGGCGATAGGGATTGGCGGGGCTTTTGATACACTCATCAAAGGTCCAGCAATCGGCCGCGCCGAGGGCTGCCACAAACTCCTGCCATGCCTTTTCGTCCGATGCGTCCCAGCGCTCCTTTGTGATGCGCCAGAGCGCGCCTTGCGCATGCGCCGCGGATGCGCTGAAAGCACCCGCAAAAGCGACACACAGAAAGAGAAGCGCAACCTTGCGCCAGCCAGACACCATCGAACCTTGCCCCCGCTCGAAACGGGGAAAGCCTGCTTGGAGCGCCCCAAAGTGTCAATCAAGGCGCGGCGGAGAGAGGCGCTTTAAGGCTGTTTGGGTGGGGCCTGATGCAATCTTGCACAGGCTTCGGCAATGGCATGGTCCATGCCCGCCGCATCCCGCCCGTCAATCGTGACGCGGCCCGTGGTCATGTCGAGGCCGACGCGGGCGACCGCGATGGTGCCTTCCAGAGCATGGGCCGGGCCGGGCGTCAGCGTGTCCACCAGTTCGATGTCGAACTCGTAATAAGGCCGCAGGCCATAGCCATATCCGCCATTGATGTCTGCGGGGACAACCGCGCGGCCATCCACCGCGGTACCGGGCACATAGTCCGCCCCGCCGGGCAGGTGGGCCGAGATATGGCGGCAATCTTTCTCGGAAATGCTCACCACAAGCGGCGCACCCTCCCCCGCAAGCCCGACCTCCGCCTGGGCGGCGGGTGCAAGGCAGAGCAACAGAAGGATGGACAGGCGCTTCATCATGCTTTCATCCTGCATGTATCGGCTTTAAGGAATTGTTTCCGTATCGCGGGGGAACGCAACCGGGGGAACGAAAATGGACGGCAGGAGCGGCAAGGTTCTCGAACGCCTGTTCTCACTTGAGGCCAACGGGACAACGATCCGTACCGAGATATTGGCGGGTGTGACGACCTTTCTCACCATGGCCTATATCATCTTCGTGAACCCTTCGATCCTTGCCGATGCGGGCATGGATTTCGGCGCGGCCTTTGTGGCGACCTGTCTTGCGGCGGCCATCGGCTCGCTCATCATGGGCCTCTATGCGAACTATCCCGTCGCGCTCGCCCCCGGCATGGGGCTCAACGCCTACTTCGCCTATACGGTCGTGCCGCAATTTGGCGGTGATTGGCGACTTGCGCTTGGCTGCATCTTTCTTTCGGGTCTGCTGTTTCTTGCCCTGTCGCTTTCGCCGCTGCGCGAAAAGCTCGTCAATGCCATTCCGCGCTCGCTGAAATATGGCATTGGCGCGGGCATCGGCTTCTTTCTTGCGCTGATCGGCCTTCAGAATGCGGGCATTGTTGCCGATCATCCGGTAACGCTCGTCACACTTGGTAATCTCGGTGCCTCGGGAGCGTTGCTTGCAATGGCAGGCTTTGTTGTGCTGATCGCGCTCTACCATCGCAGCGTGCCCGGCGCGATCATGGTGACGATCCTCGGCGTGACGGCGATAGCGGTAGTGCTTGGCCTGCAACCGCTTCAGGGAGTAACGGACACGCCGCCTTCCCTCGCACCGAGTTTCCTCCAGATGGATGTGCGCGGTGCTCTCGAGATAGGCATTGTCACCATTGTCTTTGTCTTTCTGCTGGTGGACCTGCTCGACACCACAGGCACGCTTGTGAGCGTGGGGCAGCGCGCGGGGATGCTCGACGCGGAAGGAAAACTGCCGCGCCTGCGCCGCGCCATGGTGGCGGATTCTTCGGCCACGGCCATTGGTGCCCTGCTCGGTACCTCCACCACCACGAGCTATATCGAAAGCACGGCGGGCATCGAGACAGGCGGGCGCACGGGTCTGATGGCAACAACGGCGGGCGTGCTGTTTCTTCTCAGCCTTTTCCTCGCACCGCTTGCGGCGACGGTTCCGGCCTATGCCACGGCCCCCGCGCTCGTTTTCATTGCCTGCCTGATGGCGCGCGGCCTTGCGGATATGTCATGGGATGACGTCACGGAGAGCGTGCCCGCCGTGGTGACGGCGCTTGCCATCCCCCTCACCTTTTCCATCGCGAGCGGGATCGGGCTTGGTGTCATTTCCTATGCAGCGATCAAGCTGCTCTCGGGCCGTGTCCGGGATCTCAATGCGGCGGTGGTGATCATCGCGCTCGCCTTCACGGTGAAACTCGCCCTGCAATGATTCCAATTGTTGCGGGCACCGCACTGCGTGATCGTTGCGCGCGGCGCACCGCAAACATCGCAAAAATTTCGCGTAGTGCGGATTCAGGCGTGACACCTCGCCGCAGGCTGGCTATCATTCGACCAACAAAAAGCAAGACAGCGCCAATGGCGCGGCCCAAGTCCAGGGAGGGAACGCTGACCTTGACCATCTGAAATGATGGCGAGGGCGCGAAACGAGGGAACACTAAAACAGCAAGGCCGTGAAAGCGGACCTTGCTTTCTTTTTATCCGACTGCCGTCAGAGTCAGACGGGCAGCAAAAGCCCGCTCCTCAGCGTGTCGAGCCGAAGTCCGGCAGGAAGGGAATGTCTTCATAGGCGATGGGGCTTGCCACCTGCAGCCAATAAATGAAGAGCCAGATGCAAGCGGCGATGACGGTCGTCACACCCATCTTGATCAGCAACCGGGCACGAACCGGCGCACCGGGTTCCGTGCCGGGGGCAACCTCTTCCTCGCTCTCATGCTGGGAACGAACGCCCCAGGGCAGAACCGCAAAAAGCGTGAGCCACCAGACGATGAAGTAGATCGCGATCCCGGCAACAGGGTCCATGAAACTCAGGCCTGCTCAAGCTCGACAAGCGTGCCGTTCAGATCCTTCGGATGCAGGAAGACGACCGGCTTGCCATGCGCGCCGATCTTCGGCTTGCCTGTGCCCGTGATGGTGACGCCTTCGGCATTCATCTTCTCGCAGGCAGCATCGATGTCTTCGACCTCAATGCAGATGTGATGGATGCCGCCCTTCGGGTTCTTTGCGAGGAAACCGGCAATCGGCGAATCCTCGCCCAGCGGCTCCAGCAGTTCGATCTTGGTGTTGCCGAGATCGACGAAAACGGTGGTCACGCCGTGGTCCGGCTGCGGCACGGCTTCCGACACTTTCGCATTGAACTTCGTGCGGTAGGTTTCAGCCGCGGCCTTGATGTCAGGTACGGCGATGGCAACGTGATTGAGCGGTCCGAGCATGGTTTGTCCCGTAACTTGGAGCGGTTTCAGTATGTTCTTGCCCTTTGTTTAGGCTGTATCGAGGCCCAAAACAAGGAAACTAGATGCGGGTGACAACCACCGCGACCTGGGGTTTCTTGCCCCATTCGCGCCGCAGCGCCCCGCGAACGGCGCGACGCAAGAATTCCGCTACGGCAGCATCATCCCCCCGGCGCTTGCGCGGCAGCCGGTCCAGCGCCTCATCCACTGCATCAAGGGCGCGGTCCTCGAAAGGAACGCCATCGCTATCCTCTTCCGGCAGGCCCATGAGCCGCACCTGAGGCTCGCCGCGCACTTCGCCCTTGCCGTCCAGCACGAGGCTCACGAAAACGGCACCGGCAAAGGCAAGCCGGCGGCGCTCCTGCACCGCGCCTTCATCCTGATCGGTCAGCACATCGCCATCGAGATAGATGCGGCCGGAGGGTGCCTCATCCACCACTTCTGCGGGGCCGGGGGCAAGGCGAACGATGAGGCCGTTTCGCACAACGACCTGTTCAGGCACCTGAAGCTCGCGGGCGAGCGCTGCATGTTCTGCAAGGTGGCGCGCCTCGCCATGAACGGGCACGGCGACTTCCGGCCTGATCCACTGATACATGAGTGCCAGTTCATCCCGACACGGATGACCCGAGACATGGACGAAATGATCCTTCTCGGTGATCACGCGGACACCGCGTTCGGCGAGCTGGTTTTGCAGATCGAAGATCGAGGTTTCGTTGCCGGGGATGATGCGCGAGGAAAAGACGACCGTATCCCCCTTCTCCAGCACGATATGGGGGTGGCTGTCTTCTGCGATGCGCGCAAGCGCGGCACGCGGCTCGCCCTGGCTGCCGGTACAGATATAGAGCACCTTGTCGCGCGGGAGATAACCGGCATCATCCTCATCGAGAATGGGCGGCAGGTCGTTGAGATATCCGGCTTCGCGCGCGGCTGCGACCACGCGATACATGGAGCGGCCGACAAGCACCGGATGGCGCCCCACCGCATCGCCCGCGCGGATGATGCTTTCAAGCCTTGCAACATTCGAGGCAAATGTGGTGATGGCGACACGGCCTTCGCACTGCTTCAGCAATTCGACAAGGCTTGCCGCAACATCAGCTTCCGAGCCGGAGGTGCCGGGCGTGAAAACATTGGTGCTGTCGCAAACAATGGCGCGCACGCCTTCGTCGCCGATGGCGCGCAGGCGCGCTTCGTCAATATCGTCGCCGACCACGGGGTCGCGGTCGATCTTCCAGTCGCCCGTGTGAAGTACAAGGCCGAGCGGTGTACGGATGGCAAGCGCATTCGGCTCAAGGATCGAATGGGTGAGCGTCACCAGTTCGATGTCAAAGGGGCCAAGATCAAAGCGATGGCCGAGCGGGATGATATGCATCGGCACCTGAGACTCGATACCCGCCTCTATGAGCTTGCCGCGCACCATGGCCGCCGTAAAAGGCGTTGCATACACTGGGCAGCGCAGGCGCGGCCAGAGACGCGCCACCGCGCCTATATGATCTTCATGCGCATGGGTGAGCACGATGCCGAGCAGTTCGTCGCGCCGCTCTTCGATGAAGGCGGGGTCAGGCATGATGAGATCGATACCCGGCGTGCGATCATCACCAAAGGTGACGCCGATATCGACGATGATCCAGCGACGATCCTCTTCCGGCCCGTAGCCATAGAGGTTGAGATTCATGCCGATTTCGCCGGAACCGCCCAGAGGCAGAAAGACCAGTTCGTCGCGGGAAGATTGGGGGACGCGCTTACTCATGGTGACAGGTTAGCCCCCCAGCCCCGGAAAGAACACATCACCTGCCGAAACAAGACGCAATTCACCGGAAGCCAGGCGGAGTTGAAGGGAACCATCGGGCGCGAGGCCTTCGAATGTGCCATCCAGTGTCTCGCCCGAGAGGCGCACCTTGATCGCGCCGCCAAGCCCCTCGGCGCGTTTGAGCCAGGCTTCGCGAATGGCCGCAAAGCCGTTCTGCCCGCGCCAGACCGCAAGCCAGTGTGTGAAAGAGCGATCAAGCGCGGCGAGCGCCTCTTCGGGCGTGACCGTGCCTGCCCCCAGGGCGCTGAGCGAGGTGGCCGGATATTCAAGACCTTCGGGGAAGGTTGCGAGGTTGATGCCAATGCCGATGGCAACCCAGGCGACCTCTGCCCCCGCAACGCCGGATGACTCAAGCAGGATGCCTGCGAGCTTGGCGCGGGCATGGAGAAGATCGTTCGGCCATTTCAGGCGAAGGGGACCACGAAGCGGCGGCGGCAGAAGATTGTCCACCGCATCGTGAACGGCGAGCGCCGCGACGAAGGAAAGCTCGCCCGCCTCGCGCGCGGTGCAGCGCGGGGTCAGATAGAGCGTGCCCATGAAATTGCCGGTCGGGCTTTCCCATGCCCTGCCTCTTCGGCCACGGCCTGCCGTTTGCCGGGCGGCCGTGATCCAGACCGGCCCTTCCGTTGCTGCATCGCCAAGGCGGCGCGCTTCTTCGTTGGTGCTGTCTATTTCCTGAAAGCGGCGGACCGGGATCATGCGATCATGGGAAGAGCGCGCTGACAGCAATCTGCGCACCGGCTACCAGCGGCGCCGGATAGATGAAAAACAGCATCACGAAGGCACCGGAGACACCCAGCACAGCCGCAAGCTCGTTCGGCATCGGCTCTTCGAAGGGCTCTGCAGGCTCGTCGAAATACATCACCTTCACGACGCGCAGATAGTAGAAGGCACCGATCACGCTCGCGAGAACGCCGATGACGGCGAGCGCGTAGAGATCCGCCTCGATTGCAGCCATGAAGACATAGAACTTGCCGAAGAAGCCCGCGAGCGGCGGCACGCCTGCCAGCGAGAACATCAGCATGGCAAAGATGAAGGCGAGCATCGGGCGGCTGCGCGACAGGCCTGCAAGGTCCGCAATGTCCTCGACATAGCCATCCTTGCGGGTCATGGCGAGGATGCAGCAGAAGACACCCGCATTCATCACGACATAGATGGCGAGATAGATGAGCACGCCATGAAGCCCCTGCGCCGTGCCTGCGGCCACGCCGACCAGCGCGAAACCCATATGGGAAATCGAGCTATAGGCCATGAGGCGCTTGATGTTGGTCTGGCCGATGGCGGCGAAGGCGCCCAGCACCATGGAGGCGATGGAAAGGAAGATGATGATCTGCTGCCACTGGCCTTCCATCGAGGGAAAGGCGCCGAAGAGCACGCGGATGATGAGCACCATGGCCGCGACCTTGGGCGCACCTGCAAAGAAGGCGGTGACAGGCGTCGGCGCGCCCTCGTAAACATCCGGCGTCCACATATGGAAGGGAACCGCCGACACCTTGAAGGCGAGGCCTGCCAGCAGGAAGACGATACCGAAGATGACGCCGATATTGGCACCGTCCGCCGTGAGCACCGCTGCGATAGCTTTGAATTCGACCGAGCCGGTGAAGCCATAGATGAGCGAGGAGCCATAGAGCATCATGCCCGAGGCAAGTGCGCCCAGAATGAAATATTTCAGGCCCGCTTCCGTCGCGCGTGTGTTTTCGCGGTGGAAGGCCGCCAGCACATAGAGCGACAAGCTCTGCAGTTCGAGGCCCATATAGAGCGAGATCAGGCCATTTGCCGAGATCATCATCGACATGCCGAGCGTCGCAAGAACGATCAGCACCGGATATTCGAAACGGTTCATCGCCTCGCGGCGGATGAAGGTGACGGACATGATGATTGCCGCGGCCGCCGCAAGAAGCACGAGAAGTTTCGTGAATTTGGCAAAGCCGTCCACAACGAAGCTGCCGCCAAAGGCGAGCACTGGTTCATTGGGTTCCATCACCAGAACCGCGCCCACAACAACCAGCAGCGCGACGGCGCCGATGGAGGTTTCATAGGCGGTGCATCCTTTGCGGAAGACACCGAACATGAGCAGCGCCATCGCCCCCAGCGCGAGAACGATTTCGGGCAGGGCCGGAAGAATGGCCGGAACGTTGGATAATGTCTGGTCCATATTCTTTATCGTTCCCGAGATCAGTTTCCTGCGAAGAGGCTTGCAACCGCACCGGTGAGACCGGTTTCGCCTGCGACGCGGTGCGCCTCAATGGCAGCCGTGTAGTTCGTGATGAGGTTCTCTACCGAAACGGCAGTAACATCCAGAATGGGCGACGGATAGACGCCGAAGAAGATCGTCGCGGCGATGAGCGGCGCGAAGGTGATGATCTCGCGGCGGTTCAGATCCAGAATGTTTTTCAGCGTATCCTTCTCCAGCACACCGAAAACGATGCGGCGATAGAGATAGAGCGCATAGCCCGCAGCAAGAATGACGCCCGTGGCGGCGATAGCGCCGACCCAGGTGTTCACCTTGAAGGCGGCGATGA
>Ga0182792_1002352_pt1 | contig 13468 bp, 6 predicted proteins | sample Passage237B_FD_130497 | JGI IMG/M metagenome (GOLD analysis project Ga0182792, IMG submission 130497) | Cellulose adapted compost microbial communities from Newby Island Compost Facility, Milpitas, CA, USA - Passage2 37B (version 2) (version 2) ...
GTGTTCGGTGACCGATAGCGCCGGGTGTGGCCCCGGCGCGCCCTGTGGGGGGGGCGCCCGGCCTCCCGATCGGTGCGCCGCCGGCCCCGCCCCGCCCAGTTTGCCCCGCCGCAGGGCGAGAGCGAGCGGCACCGCCGCTAGCGACACGAGCATCAGCATCCAGAAGACGTCCATGTAGGCGAGGAAGGACGCCTGGGTCAGGACCTGCCGGCCGATCCAGTCGACGGCCTGCTGATGCACCTCGGCCGCCAGGCTGCCGTGGGCGGCGAAATAGTCGGTCAGCCGGCGCAGCGTTTCCTGGTACGCGACGCTCGAGGGGACCACCTGCTCGACGAGGCGGCTCTGGTGGAATTGCTCGCGGTGCGCCAGCACGTTGGAGGCGAGCGCCACGCCGAGCGAGCCGCCGATGTTGCGCGCCACGTTGATCAGCGCCGACGCCTGGTCGATCCGATCCGGCGGGATGCCGTCGTACGACGCCGCGGTGATCGACAGGAAGATCAACGGCAGCCCGACGCCCAGCAGCATGCGCGACTCGGCGAGGAACCGGAAGCCGACACCGGCATAGACGTTCGTCAGGACGTACATCGACAGCGCGATGATCGAGGCGCCCGCGACGATCAGGTATTTCGGCTGGACCCTGGTCAGCAGGCGCCCGGTGATGAACATCATCGCCATGGTGACCAGGCCGCCGGGCGACAGGACCAGGCCGGCCCAGGTCGCGGTGTAGCCGAGATCCTGCTGCACCAGCTCGGGCAGGAACTGCGTGGTCGCCAGCAGGATGGCGCCGGTCGCCAGCATCACCAGGAAGCAGGCGCCGAACTGGCGCGACGCCACCATCCTCAGGTCGACCATCGGGGTGCGGCGGGTGACCTCCCACGGGATCATGAGCAGGAAGGCCAGGCCGCAGACGACCGCCGTCGCGACGATGAAGCCCGAGCCGAACCAGTCGTCCTCCAGCCCGCGGTCGCACAGGACCTCGAGCGACCCCAGGAAGGTGGCGACCAGCGCGAAGCCGACGAGGTCGAAGCCGCCCTCCTGCCGGCGGGCGCGCCTTCGTTCCTCGACCTGCGCCGGCGTCTCGCGCAGGACCAGGGCGATCGCCGCCACCGCCAGCGCGCCCACCGGGCCGTTGATCAGGAAGCACCAGTGCCAGGAGGCATTGTCGGACAGCCAGCCTCCGAGCGTCGGCCCGACCACCGGCGCCACGACCACCGCCACGCCGAACAGGGCGAAGGCCTGGCCGCGCTTCGCCGGCGGGAAGGAACCGGCCAGGATCGATTGCGACACCGGCACCATGCCGCCGCCGGCGAATCCCTGCAGGATGCGGAACAGCAGCAGGGACTGCAGGCTCCAGGCGAAGGCGCACAGGACGGAGCTCACGGTGAACAACGTCAGGCAGATCAGGAAGAAGGTCCTGCGTCCGAGGCGCCGCACGAGGAAGGTGCTGGCCGTCAGCACGATGGCGTTGGAGACGAGGTAGGTCGTGACGACCCACGAGGCCTCGTCCTCGCTCACCCCCAGGCCGCCCGCGATGTAGGGCAGGGCCACGTTCGCGATGGTGGTGTCGAGCACCTCCATGAAGGTGGCCAGCGCGACCAGGACGGCGATCAGCCAGGGGCTGGACGGTGCCGGCGCTGGGGCGGCGGCGTTCACAGCCAGCTCCGCAGCCGCTCGTAGAGCGAGGGCGTCGCGTCGACCCGCACGGTCGGCAGGACGGACATGCCCGGACCGAGCGCCACGTCCGCCGGCGGGTTGTCGATCACGATCTTCACCGGCACGCGCTGGACGATCTTCACGTAGTTGCCCGTGGCGTTCTCGGCCGGCAGCAGCGAGAAGGCCGTGCCGGATCCAGGCTGCACGCTGGCGACATGGCCGTGGATCGTGCGTTCCGGATAGGCGTCGATCTCGAGCGTCACCGGCTGGCCGGGGCGCATGGCGTCGAGCTCCGTCTCCTTGAAATTGGCCGTGACCCAGATCTCGTCGGGCACGAACATGCTGAGAGCCGTGCCCGCCTGGGCGTACTCGCCGACCGCGGCGCCGAGCTGGACCACGCGGCCGGCCTGGGCGGCCGTGACCGTCGTATAGGAGAGGTTCAGTTTCGCCTGGTCGCGTTGCGCCTGCGCCTGCTGCAGGCGGGCCACGGCGCTGCTGCGCTGGGCCTTCAGCGCCTCGAACTGCCGCCGGGCCACGGCGAGATTGGCCTGGGCGGTGCTCACCGCCGCCTCCTGCTGATAGAGCTCGGCCGTCGCCAGCTCGCCGGTCTGGCGGCTGGACCAGCCCTCCTTGGTCAAGGTTCCATAGCGGGAGGCCTGCTGGCGGGCATAGACCAGCTTGGCCTGGGCCTCGGCGGCCTGCGCCTCGTTCGCCTGTACCTGGGCGTGCTGCACGTCGGTCTGGGCGTCGATATCCTCGATGCCGGCCTTCGCGGCGGCAACCTGCGCCTCGGCCTGCGCCAGTGCGACGCGGTAGTCGCGATCATCGATGCGCGCGATCACGTCGCCCATGGCCACGTGCTGATTGTCGGTGACGGGAACCGCCGTCACGTAGCCGGGCACCTTGGGGGCGACCGAGAACTGGCGAGCGGCGATGAAGGCATCGTCGGTGGTCTCGAAGCGCCTGGCATCGTCCCAGTACAGGAAACCCGCCGCGCCGGCCGCGAGCAGAAGGAACAGGCCGATCGCCGCGGCCACCGGATGCCGCCGCAGGAATCCCGGCGGTTGCTGGCGGGCATCCGCGTCGATCTGCTCGTGATGGAGGCTCCCAGGGATGGACGCGGGGGCTGTGCCCGGGGTCTTGGCGTGGGCCGGCGCCTCGGCCGCCGCCGCGCCGGACGACGCGAAGCGGCGGCGCAACGGGACGAGGATGCTCCGTGCTTCGGACGACATGACGTGGGCCTCCGGTCTGCTCCTCTGTGCCCACAAGCAGATGATGGAGGAGCGTCCGCCCGGCAATCGATACACCGGGCTCGGACGATGCAAACCTTCGTATGGCCCGCAGCATGGTTCCGGCATGGGCCGCCTGGCGCGCCGGCGCTGCGAGAAAATCCTCGTAGACCAGGCGAATGCCGTAAATTATCTATAATACATGGCGGCGGACAAGGAAGAGACGCTGGCGGCGCGCATAGCGCGGGTTCTGGCCGACCGGATCATCGCCGGCGAGATCGAACCCGGTGCGCGGTTGCGGCAGGACCATGTCGCCGAGGAGTTCGACGCCAGCCATGTGCCGGTGCGGGAGGCGTTCCGCCGGCTCGAAGCGCAGGGGCTTGCGGTCAGCGAACCGCGCCGCGGCGTGCGGGTGGCCGCTTTCGACCTCGCCGAGGTGACGGAAGTGGCCGAGATGCGGGCTTCGCTCGAGGTCCTGGCCTTGCGCCATGCCGCACCGCATTTCACGGCCGCCAGGCTCGAAGAGGCGGAGAAGGCCACCAAAGCCGGTGACGAAGCTCGCGACGTGAAAAGTTGGGAGGCCGCCAATCGGCGCTTCCATCGTCTGATCCTCGAACCGTGCGCCATGCCCAGGCTGCTCGCGACGATCGACGACCTGCACGCCGCCAGCGCCCGCTTCCTGTTCGCCAACTGGCGGTCCGACTGGGAGGCGCATACCGATCACGACCATCGCGCCATCCTCGCCGCCTTGCGGCGCGGACACGTCGAGGAGGCCTGCAGGATCCTCGCCCGTCACACGCGCTGGATCCGGCGGCGGCCAGTGTCGGGTGCGGGCGGCAATCAGCGCGACGGCTTCGTCATCGCCGGATGACTATCTATAAAAGAATTGCATATCGGTCCTCTTTCTGTGTTTATTATCGATACTATGATGAATAATCGATAATTTGGGATCAAACATGCATCAACTCACATCGCAAGTCCCTCTGCGTCTCTGGACGGCAGCCAAGGCCGCCGCGGTCATTCTGTTGGGCGTCGCGTTCATGGCGGCGTGCGCGAAGGTGCGCGTTCCGTTCTGGCCGGTCCCCATGACGCTGCAGACATTTGCGACCATGGCGATTGCGCTGGCCGTTGGCCCCCGCCTCGCCGCATCGACGCTCGTCGCCTATCTCGCCGTCGGAGCGGCAGGCCTGCCTGTGTTCGCCGGGACGCCCGAGCGCGGCCTCGGGCTCGCCTATCTGGTTGGACCGACCGGCGGCTACCTGCTGGGATTCGTGATCGCGGGCTGGCTTGTCGCGACGTTGGCGCAGGGGCGCGGCGTGTCGGGCCGGATCGCGGCGATGCTCGCGGGACTGGCGGCGATCCATGCGGCCGGCCTTTGCTGGCTCGCCCTGTATGTGCCCGCCGACAAGGTCTTCGCGCTCGGCTTTCTGCCCTTCATCGTGAGCGACCTGACCAGCATCGCCGTGGTCGCCGTCGGTTCCATGGCCGTTCCGGCGCGGCTGCTCGGCAGGATCGGCCGATGACCGATAGCCCGAATGACGTTCGTACCGACTGGACGGAATCGGAGGCACGGGAACTCTACGATCGCGCCTTTCCCGAGCTCCTGTTCCAGGCGCAGTCCGTCCATCGGCGGCACTTCGATCCGACCGAGATCGAGACGGCGTCGCTGCTCAGCATCAAGACCGGTGGTTGCGTGGAGGACTGCGGCTACTGTTCGCAGAGCGCCCACCATGCGACCGGGGTCAAGGCCGGCAAGCTCATGGACGTGCAACGGACCTTGGCCGAAGCGCGCAAGGCCAGGGCCGGGGGAGCGACGCGCTTCTGCATGGGGGCGGCGTGGCGCAGCCCCAAGGACCGCGACCTCGATGTCGTCTGCGCCATGATCGAGGGGGTGAAGGCGCTGGGCATGGAGACCTGCGTCACGCTCGGCATGCTGGGCCCCGACCAGGTCGACCGTCTGGGTGCCGCCGGCCTCGACTACTACAACCACAACGTCGACACGTCGCGCGCCTTCTATCCGGAGATCATCACGACGCGGACCATCGACGATCGGCTCGAGACTCTCGCCCATGTCCGTCGCGGCGGCATCAAGGTCTGCTGCGGCGGCATCGTCGGCATGGGCGAAACCGTCGACGACCGCCTGTCGATGCTGGTGATGCTGGCGACGCTCGAACGGCACCCCGAGAGCGTTCCCATCAACATGTGGAACGAGATCGCCGGCACGCCGGTGATGGACAGGGCTCGGCCGGTGGATCCGATCGCGCTGGTCCGCCTGGTCGCCCTGGCACGCATCATGATGCCGAAAAGCGTGGTCCGCCTTTCCGCCGGCCGACATGCCATGAGCGACGAGCTTCAGGCGCTCTGTTTCCTCGCCGGTGCCAATTCGATCTTCACGGGTGACGTGTTGCTGACGACAGGCAATCCGGCCCGCGACAAGGACGCCGTGCTGCTGCAGAAGCTGGGTCTGCGACAGGCGTCGCTCGAATCGGCCTGATTCAGGTATATCCTTCAGGTATCCCGATGGCCGCGTCGGTGCCGGTCCGGCGGGACTTTGGGCGACGGCGGAACTTTCTCTGGCGCTTCGTCCAGTGCGTCCGGAGAAGCTGGCGGCTGGGGCGCGCCATCGCGCAGGATGGAAGGAGGATCGCTGGCCGGAAACGTGTCCGCCAGCTCCTGGTCCAGCCGGCGGTCGATCTCGGCGCGCCGCCGTTCGGCCGCCTTCTCGTCGGCATCGGTAGGCTTTCTGCTCATGATCCATCTCCTCGCGCAAGCCGGACCGTCATGACAGCCGGCGAGCCGCCTGCCGATGAGATCCTGTGCGACGGGCGCCGCGACGTCTTTCGCCGCCGACACGGCGCTTCCCGCTTCGCACTCTAAAGCATGATGGGTCCGGCTGGAATCAGCCGGACCCATCATGCCCTGTCGAACCGCGATCACCTTTGCGCGCGGATGAGATGAGGTGCGAGCGCACCTCATCTCATCCGCTTTAACGCGGGACCGCACTTTCCGTCACACCGGCGGCGGACAGCCGCTATGCTTCGGGCGAATTCTTCCGTTTCCCGGAGCAAGCAAGAATGAACAAGCCTCTTCCGTCCTGGCGATCGCTGCTGTTCGTGCCGGTGACGTCCGAGCGCTTCCTCGCGAAAGCGCATACCCGCGGCGCCGACGCCATCATCCTCGATCTCGAGGATTCCGTGCTGCCGGCGCACAAGGCGGAGGCGCGCGCCGCGTTGGCGGCGGCTGTGCCGCGCGTGGCGCAGGGTGGGGCGGACGTCGTCGTGCGCATCAATCGGCCGCTCGACCTCGCGGTGGCGGATATTGCCGCCTCGGTGATGCCGGGCGTGGCGGCCCTGATGGTGCCCAAGGTGATGGGTCCCGAGCATGTCCGGCTGCTTGCCGAACTCGTCACGGATCGCGAGGCAGCGCTCGGCATGCCGACCGGCCATACGCGGTTCCTGGCGCTGGTCGAGCAGCCGTCGGCGCTGCCGCATCTCTTCGCCATCGCGGCGGCGCCGCGCATGGCCGGCCTGTCGGTCGGGGGCGAGGACATGGCGACGGAGCTTGGTGCCCTGCCGTCGGCCGACAGCATGTACGTCTTCGCGATGCAGGGGCTGGCGGCGGCGCGCGCTGCGGGCATCCTGCCCATGGGCTCGATGGGCCAGCTCGCCAACATCGATGATCTCGAGTCCTACCGCGCCGGACTGCGGCGCGGTCGCGCGCTGGGTTTCACGACGGCGGCCTGTATCCATCCGGCGCATGTGCCGATCATCAATGAGGAGTACGGCGCCTCGGCCGCCGAACTCGACCGGGCGCGCCGGCTGATTGCGGCTTTCGAGGCGGCTGCCGCAGCGGGGGCCGGTGCCGTGGCCTTCGAGGGCAGCATGATCGATCTGCCCGTGGTCGAACGCGCGCGCCGGCTCTTGGAGCGGGCCAAGTCCTGGAGCCGTGCCGACCACGTCAGGGCCGTGGAATAGCCCGTCGCCCGTAGCGACTTCGCCGGCTCTTCTCGCGTCCGATTGTGCACGCTTGGAATAATTTTTGCATCAATGATGAGATTGATTGGCGTACGGCTCTCCAATCGAGGCCGATAATCCGATGTGCGGAATATAAGTATATGAATGCAAATAGATGATATTTTGTTGAATTTGGATCGATTTGCGGAGGGGAAGATGCAATAATATCCAAATTGGGTGGGCGGATTGCGCTATTTGGGGTGGCGGATCAGCTGAACTGTACCTTGGGTGATGTGCATATCAATGTGGGTGATATGCATGTCAGTACAGTTGGTTGGTATCAAACCAGTCTCGGCAGTGCAGAAAGAATCCGCCGTCGTGGGGCAAATACACGGTCGGGTGTGTGCACATGGGTATCATTCTTGAGTCGCGTCTGCTGTTTGATGCGAGCCTCGTCGCCGAGGCAACGACGGATACACACAAGGACCAGCCATCCACCGAGGCGGCCGCGTCAGCAGAAAGTGGTGCAGCCGACGGAAGCGACGGTGCCGACGCGACGCAGAAGCCGACGGAGACCGCCGAGGCGAAGGATCCGCAGCAGGTCGCGGAAAAGAACGACGATTCCAGCGCGGCGGGAAGCCCTGCGGCACCAGGCGTTGCGGAGCAGCAGGCGCAATCGACCGCGGACGCCGCGACGGCGGCGCAGGTCGATTCCATCCTGTTCGTCGATCCTCGCGTCTCCGGCTGGCAGGCCCTGGCGGACAGCGTCTCGCCCAATACCAAGATCGTGGTCATCGATCCGACGGTCGACGGCATTGCCCAGGTCACCAGGGCCCTCGAAGGGGCACAGGGGGTCAAGGAGGTCGATTTCCTGACCTACGGCCAGTCCGGCCAGATCGAGCTGGGGGCGTCGACGGTCACGGACGCGATGCTGCAGGCGAGAGCCGGCGATATCGCTGCCTGGCGCGACAGCCTCGCCGACAATGCCCAGATCAGGTTCTGGGGATGCGATGTCGGAGCGGGGACGGCCGGGGAGGCATTCGTCAACGATCTGCATGCCCTCACGGGTGTCGGCATTGCGGCGTCGACCGACGCGACCGGCCTCGCCAGCATGGGCGGCGACTGGACGTTGGAGCGGACGGCCGGCTCGGTCGATACGATCTCGCCGTTCTCGGCGGATGCCATGGCGTCGTTCAGCCATGTGCTCGACGCTCCCGTGCCCACCGTCACCCTGTCGGGGCCGACGGACATCCTGCTCGGCAGCACCTTCACGCAGACGCTGACCTTCGACAACACTGCCCTCAACGGCGCGGGCTTCGGGCCATTCGTGGAACTGTTCGTGCCCGCCCAGACCGGGGTGGGAGCGGATCATGCCGTCACGCTGACGGGTGCGACCTACCTGGACGCCTCCGTCGACTTCCAGGCGATCACCCTTTCGGACGCGCTGCCGGGGCATGAAGGGACGGTCGGCGCCTACAATCCGCTGCTGCTCGACGCCAGCGGGCAGCCCACCTTCGTCGCCGCGCCGGCCGGCTTCCAGGCCGGCGACGTCATGTACCTGATCACGCTGCCCTTCGGCAGTTTCACGGCCAACCAGCCCGTGGCCGAGGTCACGCTGAACTTCAGCCTCGACAGCCGCAGCGACCTCACGAGCGCCGGGGACCTCCACATGGTGGCGATCGGCGGATTCCAGTACGGCACCGATGCCTTGAACAATCCCGGCGTGGATCCCTCGATCGTCGGCACCAGCGCAACGGCGAACCTGAACGTCAATCTCGTCAATGTGCGGACCGATGTCGCCACCCAGCCGGGAGAGGGTGAAACCGCGACCGGATCGAGCTTTCCGGGCCACTATGTCGTGACGCTGGAGCCCGCCCCCGCCGTTGCGGGCGCGCCGATCAGCGATTTCGTCTTCACGCTGATCCTGCCGGACGATGTCCAGTATACGGGTGGAACGATCGCCATCAGCGGCGGCGGCGTGGCCGAGGTGGTGCCGTCGAGCACCGGACCCGGCGGCACGCTGGTCGTCAGGTTCGACTCCCTTTCGAGCCAGCAGGCGATCGACATTCCGATCTTCGTGCCGCAGGCCGATGCCTCGAGCGGGCAGGTTCTCGATCCCGACACGGGCGCGCCCGTGGCGGTCGACCTGACCCCGACCTACAGCTATTCCGCGGACGCCTGGACCCCGGTCGTTGGAGCCTTCGATCCGGCCGCTCAGGCCGTGAGCGGTTCGGGCAACGGCGTCGATCCGACGTTCGAGGCCAAGTCCCTGGCCATCCAGGTGAGCAGCGATATCGTCGTCGACAATGCCAATACCGGCTTCTCGCCGTACGACATCGTCGAATACACGATCAACTTCCAGGTTTCCGACTTCTTCGACCTGGATAATCTCGTGCTGCAGGATCTGCTGGGCGACGGCATGACCCTGCTGCCCGACGAGTCCCCGGTCCTGACGATCTATCAGAACGGCGTGGCGGTGGGCACGTTCAATTTCGGCGCCCTCCTCGATTCCATGACCACCGAGAATGGCCAGACGGTGTCGACCTCGGGGGCGAATGCCTTCTGGAACTACGCGGCGCGCGACGGCAACGGCGAGACGGCGATCACCTTCGATGTCGGGGCGCTGCTGCAGAGCGCAACCGGCTCGTCGCTGCTCACCGGTGGGCCGGCCGGAACCTACGGCACCGTGACCTTCCGGGCGCGCGTGCTCGACAGATATACCGACGCCCATGGTGGGGCGAGCCTGCGCGAGAACGACACGACGACCAACGAGGTCACCGGCTCGGGGACGGTCACCAGCCACTTCAACGGCGACGACAGTCCGATCAGCGATTCCTCGAGCACCACGAGCGAGATCGCCGCCGGCGATCTGTCGATGGCGATCACCGCCGTCGACGGCGTTCCGCCGGGTTCCACCGTGACGGTGCAGGCGGGCCAGCTCGTCACCTACACGATCACCTACGACCTGACGCAGGGCGATTACGGCAATCTCGACCTGACGGCCTTCCTGCCGCTGCCGGTCTACAACCTGACCACGATGAGCGAAGGCAGCGGCACCGCCGCCAATACGTTCACCGTCCTCGAGAATCCGTCGGGCGGGACGCCGACCGCGACCATCGATACCGTCGGCAACAGCGTCACGTTCCATTTCGGCACGTATGACAGCACGTCGAACATCGACGGCCAGCGTGTCACGATACAGTTCACCGTGCAGGCCTCGGATCAGCCGTTCGCCGACGGGCTGCTGCTGACGTCCCAGGCACAGGCGGCCTATACCAACGCGGAGGGTACTCAGCTCGCCGACGCCGCGATCCGCCAGCAGGTCATGCAGGAGCCCAGCCTCACGACCAAGACCGGCATCGTATCGATCGTCGGCAACACCGGCACGCCGGAGGCCGGCGCGGGCTACACGGGCGACACAGGCAGCGGCACGTCCGATCCGACATCTACCTTCGACCCGGCGGGCGACACCGGCGGCATCTTCACGGGCAGCGGCGTCATCCCCGATTCGATAACCGACGTCGTCAACCAGAACGCCTCGGGCGCCGATGCCAGCGATTCGGTCCGCGTCGTGCAGACCGTGGAGAATGTCGGGCATGGCGTCGCCTACGACGTCGTCGTGCGCGGTGCGCTGCCGGCCGGCTACTCGCCGGCCGACGTGACCAACCTGAAGGTGACGCTGGGCGACGGCACAGAGCTGACCTTCACCGGGAGCGTCACGGACTTCTTCTCGAGCACGGGCATCACGATCGACGGCGCCGTGCTGCAGGGGACGGGCGACGCCTCGAACCGCGACATCCTGTTCGTCACCTACGACCTGAAGCTCACGGCCGACCAGGCGCTGTCGTCGACGCTCACGGCCACCGGCACGATCCTGAACTGGTCCAGCAGCGACACCGGGCCGGGCTTCGTCACGGACGGCATCCCGGTCGGCGGGACCGCCTCCGACCTCAGCGACACCGCCACGGTCAGCACCAGCGAGCCGACTTTCGTGAAGGAGATCACGGCCGGCGACAATCCCAACGTGACGCTGACCAGCGTCGTCGTCGGCGAGACGATCACCTACACCTTCACGCTGACGCTGCCCGAAGGCCGCATGGGCAACGTGACCTTCATGGACACGCTGCCCGCGTACCTGACCAACATCCAGCTTGGCACGGTCACGTTCGGCGCGGGCGTGTCGGCCGACGGAACTGTCACGCTCAGCCGGGCGGGCAACGTCGTGATGGCCAGTTTCGGCAACATCACCAACGTCAATGTCGATGCCGACGGCACCGTCACCTTCACCTTCACGGCCCGGATCGCCAACGACACCAACGTCGACGGCACGACGATCACCAATGCCGGAACGCTGAGCTGGGCGACCGGCACCTTGACCGGCCAGGTCACCGCGACGGAGCGTGATCCGCTGATCAACGCCTCGCTGACGTCCAACGCGGGCGGCACGGTGCACAGCGGTCAGGTCATCACCTACACCTTCACGGTGACGAACAACGGCTCGGCGCCGTCGGAGGACTTCTTCGACACGATCACGCTGCCGCCGGGCCTCACCTGGGTTCCCGGCAGCCTCTCGCTGATATCGTCGGCGGGCGTCGTGACCAATGCCACGTGGGACAACGCCACCCAGACGATCTCGATCGAGCGGCTGGCGGTGGGCGCCACCGCGACCTACACCTTCCAGGCGACCGTCAACAACGACCTGCCGGCCGACACGGCGCTGGAGGTCCAGACGGACGGCACCTATACTTCCATGCCGGGGACCGTCACCGGCGAGCGCTCCTACGAAGCCGATGTCGACAACACGGTGAGGACCGGCGTCTTCGAGCCGACGCTCGTCATCGTCGACCAGTCGAACGGGACCGACACGTCCAGCCCGCCCTCGCAGGGCAGCCCGCAAAGCACGGCCGACGTCGTGCCGGGCGAACTCGTCCGCATGAAGGTCTATGTGGAGATCCCGACCGGCCTGAACTCGGGCGTTGCCTTCGACGTCGCCCTTCCGACCGGCCTGCAGTATGTCGGCAACGCCACGATCGCCCTGGCCAGCTCGGACGGACAGCTGATCTCGTCGACGATCGACCCGACCGGCACCAACGGCTCGATCCAGGTCGATAGCGACGATCCCGGCTTCAATGTCCTGACCTATGTGCCGACGGCGGCATTGGACCCGAGCGTCATCACGGTCGGCGGCGGCAGTGGCGGCGATGTCACGTTCAATCTGGGCGACATCCAGAACAACGCCAACTCGTCGGTGCCCAACTACGCCATCATCGAGTTCACCGTCGTGGTGACCAACGAGGCGGGTAACCAGAACGGGACCAACCTGGCGACCGTGGCCTCGGTCGGCTCGACGGATTCCGCCGCGGCGACGGTGACGGTGCGCGAGCCGAACGTGACCATAGCCAAGACCGTCACGTCGATCGATCAGGCGACCGGCGTGGTGACCTGGCAGGTCACGGTGACGAACACCGGGAATGCTGTCGCCTACAACGTGTCGCTCGACGACAGCCAGCCGGCCGGCGCCAACGAGAGCCTGATCAGCGGGCTGACCCAGTCGGGCGGTGCCGCCGATCTGGTGATCGGCTCCGGCAACGGCAGCACGGCGCTGCAGGCGACGATGACACTGGGTATCGGCCAGTCGCAGACCTTCACCTACCAGACGACGGTTCTGGACCGCACGCAGGGCCTGGAGGACGCCACGGCGACGGTGGTCTACGCCTCGCTCGACGATACGACTCCGTTCACGGCCTCGGGCGACTTCTACGGTGCGACCTACACGGGCGCCGGCACCGGCACCGCCGGTTCGTCGACCGGCGAGCGTACCGGCCAGGACGGCACCTCGGGCCTCAACGACTATACGGCCGGCGCCACGATCGGATTGGGCGTCGCCAGCGGCAACGTCTGGAACGATGTCGGTTCGGCGCTGAACGCGCAGGATCTCGGCCACAATTCCGCGTCCGACACGCATCTGGAGGGTGTCGTGCTGACCGGCGCCTGGGGCACGGGCAGCTCGACCGTCACGACGGATGCCGACGGCGACTACTCGTTCCTGCTGCCGACCAGCGTGAGCTCGACGATCTCGGCGCCGCTGACGACCACGTCGTCCTCGACCACGGGCACCGAGACGCTGGTCTATGCGACCAACGGCACCGCCGGCACCGCCTTCAACCATGTCGAATCCGGACTGAGCGCAAGCCAGAACCGGTTCACCATCACTGTCGACGACGCCACGGCGACGTCGGGTATCAACTTCGGCTATCGCTTGGCGGATACCGCGCCGACGATCGACACCTGGGGCGACAACACGCCGGCGGGCGCCAAGGTCTATACGATGGGTGGCCCGGCGGTGACGCTGAGCAACGGTTCGACCTCGGTGGCCGACGCACAGCTCGACTCGCTGGTGGCGAACGGCATCGGCGACTATTCGGGCACGGTGCTGACGATCCAGCGCGACATCGCGCCGAACGTCAACGACGTCTTCGGCGGCAACGGGACCAGTGGCAGCGGTCTGTTCTTCGACGGCACGAACGTGCTGTTCGATGGCGTCGTCATCGGCACCTACACGATGACCGGCGGCACGCTGAGCGTGACTTTCGCTGCGGCAACGACGGCGAGCGACGTCCGCAACCTCCTCAA
>Ga0182792_1002359_pt1 | contig 13435 bp, 7 predicted proteins | sample Passage237B_FD_130497 | JGI IMG/M metagenome (GOLD analysis project Ga0182792, IMG submission 130497) | Cellulose adapted compost microbial communities from Newby Island Compost Facility, Milpitas, CA, USA - Passage2 37B (version 2) (version 2) ...
GAAACCGACTGGCGCAAGGTTATCGCCCGAGACGATGTGGATGCAGTGGATATCTGTACCCCAAACGATATGCACTCTGAAATTGCAATCGCTGCTGCAGAAGCCGGTAAAATGGTTCTTTGCGAAAAACCTTTGGCCAGAACCGTGGAAGAAGGACAAAAAATGGTGGACGCCATCAAAAAAAGCGGCGTAAAAAATACCGTATGGTACAACTACCGTCGCCTCCCGGCTGTCTTACTGGCCAAACAAATCATCGAGTCAGGAAAACTCGGTAAGATTTACCACTACCGTGCGAACTTCCTCCAGGACTGGACCATCAACGAAAACCTGACGCAGGGTGGCGGAAACTGGCGTATGGACGTAGATGCTGCCGGATCGGGGGTAACCGGTGACCTGCTGGCTCACTGTATCGACACTGCCATGTGGCTCAACGGCGCCATCAAGGACGTATCCGCCGTAACGGAAACGTTCGTAAAAGAGCGTGTTCACGAAAAAACCGGTCAGCTGGAAAAAGTAGGTATCGACGATGCCTGTATCTTCCACTGCCACTTCGAAAACGGATCGCTCGGTCTGTTTGAATCTACCCGCTATGCCCGCGGCCATAAAGCGCTTTACACCTTCGAAATCAACGGTCGCAACGCTTCTCTCCGCTGGGATCTGCATGACCTCAACCGGCTGGAATATTTCGACCACTCTGACGAGGGTATCGTTCGCGGATGGCGCTCTATCCACGTTACAGATGGCGACCAGCCTTTCATGAACAAATGGTGGGTGCCAGGGCTGTCTATCGGATACGAACACAGCTTCGTACACCAGGTAGCCGATTTCCTCAAGGCGGTGGAAGAAGGTACCGAATGTCATCCTAACTTCCAGGATTCACTCGAAACACAGAAAGTATGCGAAGCGGTTATTGCTTCTGCAAACGAAAAGTCCTGGAAAGAAACCGGCGTATCAGGCTGGCTGGAGTAAAACAGGCGTCATTTATGAGTAATCTCAGCAAATGATGTTATTTTGAGGGTATCCAAAAGAGATGATCGGACTGGATACCCTCTTTTATTTAACATTCCATGTAACTCATGGACATGACCCAAGGCAACCAAACAATTCTGAAAGTAACCGGCCTGAAAAAATCATTCGGGGGGATAAAGGTTCTGGACCATATCAGTTTCGAGCTAAGAAAAGGAGAAGTTCACGCACTGATGGGAGAAAACGGTGCGGGGAAATCAACCTTCATGAAGATCCTGGCCGGACTGGAAAAACCCGATTCAGGGGAAATATATCTGGACGGTCACCCTTTCCGGCCTGCCAGCGTGCTGGCATCCCTTCAGGCGGGAATATCCATGATCCATCAGGAGCTGCTGGCCGTCCCGGAACTTACGGTCGCACAAAACCTTTTCCTCGGTAAAGAACACACCCGTTTTGGGGGAAAATGGATCGATTCGGAGAAAAATAACGAAGAAGCTGCCCGCTGGCTGGAAAAGCTCGGGATCGGGATTTCGCCGGCAGCCAAAATGAAAAGCCTGAGCGTGGCCGAAATGCAGATGGTGGAGATGGCCAAAGCGCTCTCCAATGAAGCACGGATCATCATCATGGATGAGCCCACATCAGCGCTTTCCGATCGGGAGGCTGAACGACTCTTCGGAATCATTCGGGAACTTCGGGGGAAGGGAGTCGCCATCATCTACATTTCGCACAAAATGGACGAAATCTTCCGCATTGCCGATACCATTACGGTCTTTCGTGACGGAAGATATATTGACAGCCGTCCGGCAGAGGAATATGACGCTACCTCGCTCATCTCAGTCATGGTAGGCCGCAAACTCCAGGATATCTTCCCGCAGAATACAGCGGAAAAAGGAGCAATCATCTACAGCGTCAAAAATCTTTCCCGACAGCCTGCTTTCGAAAACATCTCCTTTGACCTGCACGCCGGGGAAATTTTAGGTGTTTCCGGACTTGTAGGTGCCGGTCGTACCGAAATGGCCCGTGTGCTGTATGGTCTCGACCCGGCCGACAGCGGCGAAGTATGGCTGCATGGCGAATCCGCGCTGCCCGACTCTCCCCAGACAGCCATCCGGAAAGGCATTGGCTATGTGAGTGAAGACCGGAAAATCATCGGTCTGATCACCAAACTTTCGATCCTGAAAAACATTTCCCTTTCAAGCCTCCACCGTTATTCCCGATACGGCTGGGTAAACTCCTCCGAAGAAAAGCTGGCCGTCAGCAAACTGGCCCAGCAACTCCGCATCAAGGCCGGCAGCCTGGACCAGCGGGTCGAAACCCTCAGCGGGGGAAACCAGCAGAAAGTGGCTATCGCCAAGGTACTGATGGCCAAACCCAAGGTGATTATCCTCGATGAACCCACCCGGGGGATTGATATCGGTGCCAAAATTGAAATTTACCATCTTGTCCGCCAACTCGCCAACGAAGGCCTGGGAGTCATCCTGATTTCCTCCGAACTGCCGGAAATCATTGGCTTATGTGACCGGGTTATGGTTCTTTCCCAGGGCAGACAGTCTGCGCTCCTGAACCGCAGCCAGATCTCCCAGGAAGAAATTATGTATCATGCCGTTCCTCGCTAATCAAGAGATATGAGAGATTTTAAAGTAGCACAGCTCGGACAGTACGGTATTGTCATCGCTTTTGTTGTGATCTGCATCCTGATGTCCATCCTTCACCCGTCATTTCTGACCCTGTCGAACATGCGGGTCATATTGACGCAGGTTTCCATAAACACCCTTCTGGCATTCGGAGTAACCTTTGTCATCATTACAGGCGGCATCGACCTCTCCCTGGGTTCGGTGCTGGCAGTTGCCGGGATTGTAGCCGCACTGATGGCCAAATCGGATACCTATCCGCTCATCGTTCCCCTCGCAGCCGGAATCGGCACCGGACTCTTTTTCGGTGTATTCAACGGCCTGGTCATTACACGCAGTAAGGTTCCCCCCTTTATCGTGACCCTTGCCACGATGACCATCGCCCGGGGACTGGCTCTGATTCTCAGCAAAGGGAGACCCATTTCAAACTTATCCGATTCCTTTAACTTCGTCGGCGGGGGACAGATCGCCGGTATACCTTTTCCCATCATTATTCTGCTGATCGCTTTCATCGGCTGTGGAATTCTGCTGAGCAAAACTACCTGGGGACGTTACATGTATGCCGTGGGTGGTAATGAACTGGCAGCCCGGGCTTCCGGAATTCATGTGGGAAAAATCAAAATGCTGGTATATACCCTCTGCGGAGGACTGGCCGGTCTGGCCGGCATTGTACTTACCTCCCGTATTACCACCGGACAACCCAATGCGGGTATGGGATTTGAACTGGATGCCATTGCGGCAGCCATCATAGGCGGGTCGAGCACTTCCGGGGGCACCGGTACCATCGTGGGGACGTTATTTGGCGCGCTGATCATTGGCGTGATCAGCAACGGACTGGACCTGATGAATGTCTCGTCCTACTACCAGCTGGTGATCAAGGGATTTATCATCGTGGGCGCCGTTATCCTCGACAGTTTCAACAAGGACAAATAATACCCCCTGCGAATTCGCTGAACGAGTAGAACAGGTTGTTCGTACAATAATCCATTTAAATTTGTTCCACAACCTGGAATCTCAGGGTTGGTAGACAAACCATTCAAAACGCTTTAATCTTTTTACAAATGCTGAGAAAATCTATCTCTGTACTCACACTGGCCACCCTTTTGTGGAGCTGCGGCGGCACCGAATCGGCAGACGGACCGGTGATCGGTGTCACCATGTTAAGTCTGCAAAATGAGTTTGTCGTCAACGTTGCCGACGAAATCGAAAAGAAAGCTGAGGAGCATGGGGTCAAACTGGTACTGGTAGACGCCGAACGCTCCGCCCTGAAACAGGTGGAACAGGTCGAGAGCTTTATCGCCCAGAAGGTCGACGCCATCATCCTCAACCCCTGTGAAGTGGAAGCCAGTTCTCCCGCCGTCGATAAAGCCAAAGCCGCCGGCATTCCCATTATAAACGTAAACTCGGAAACCAACTCGGCTCCTGATGCCTTCGTAGGTTCGGATGATGTGGAAGCGGGTCGTATCGCCATGCGTTTCATCGCCGAACGTCTGAAGGGACAGGGCAATGTGCTGATCATGCATGGATACATGGGCCAGGCTGCCCAGATCCAACGGGATATGGGAGCGAAGGAAATTCTGGCGGAAAATCCGGGTCTGAAACTGCTGGCTGAACAAACGGCCCAATGGGACCGTTCCAAAGCCATGTCGCTGACAGAAAACTGGATACAATCCTATGGCAACCAGATCAACGCCATCTTCGCCCAGAACGACGAAATGGGCATGGGCGCAATCAAGGCATTAACCGAAGCAGGCCTGAAGGACAAGGTGGTGGTAGTGAGTATAGACGCGATTCCGGATGCCCTGCAGGCAGTCAAGAATGGCAACCTCGATGCAACGGTATTCCAGAATGCCGTGGAACAGGGAGGCCAGGCCCTGGAAAATGCCCTGAAACTGATCCGTAAGGAGCCGGTGGAAAGCCGGATCCTGATACCATTTGAGCTGGTTACAAATGAAAATGTAGACCAGTATCTGCGTTAATTATCCCTCATCACCGCCTCCGCGGTCATTGCTGTCGAGAATGTCCTTACTGGATTTCTTGCGGTTGAGACGGTAATTGAAGGTGATCAGGAACTGCCTTCCTCGCCAGAGCGAATTGGAATTCGAATAGTAATCAGGCTGATCTATGATGCTTCGCCAGCGCCGGGTCTGAAAAAGGTCCTGAACGCTGGCGATTACCGTTCCCCTGCCTTTCAGAATATCCCTGGCCAGTCCTATATCGACGTTGTAAGAGGGCAGTTGCTTGCCCTGAATGGTGATCCGTGAACCGTAATAATTGATGCCTGCCTGCACATCCCATTTCCGGTCAATGGTCATTTTGGAAGTAAAACGGCCCATCCATGTATAGGTGTCGCTGTGGTAATTTACTCCTTCATAGTCGCCGTTGGTTACTGCCCGGTAAAAGTTGAAATTCCCGTTCATTTTCCACCAGCCCATTAGGGTAACCGAGCCGTTAAATTCGATCCCATAAGCATTCTGGGTAGACAGGTTAACGGGGTAAATCCGGTTGTAACCTACTGAATCCACGAGGGTAATCCGTTCGACCACACCCGTGCGGTAGCGATAGTACACACTCCCGAGCAGGGAGGCATTTTCCCAGTTGGCCAGATAGCCGGCTTCCATCGAATTGGTATATTCGGGATTCAGGTCCGGATTACCAACCCTGATCGACCGGTTATTGCTGTACCCCGAAAAAGGCAGCAGGCTCCGGAACCAGGGCCGGCTCAGCCGGCGGCTGTAACTCAGCTGCACGGATTTGTCGTTGGGTAATTCATAGGATATGTGTACGCTCGGGAACAGATTGAAGTAGGTCCGCCGGTTTCGCACCGAAAGATCGGGTAGCTCGGTCGTGATGTCCGAAAACTCGCCTCGCAGTCCGCCCTGAACTGCAAACTTACCAAAATGTTCACCCGCCATCAGATAGGCCGCATGTATCTTCTCTTCGTAAATGAGGTAATTATCGTATTGGGGTAACAGGTTCCAGCTTCCCGACTCTGCCCTTTCCTCTACCATAAAGTCATTGACGATCCGTCGTGAGTTGCTTTTCAGCCCAGTTTCCCACTTCCCCTTGTTGCCGAAAGGATGTACGTAATCTACCTGAAAGAGAAGATTACGTTCGTTTTCCGTATTCGAACTCCGCTGGAGCACATCCGGTGCAATGGAGCTTGTCTGGATGATGTCGGCTAATTCCAGCTCCTGGCTGTCGATCAGCTTGACATCGGCGGTAAGGGACCTGCCTTTCTGCTCAAATTCCTTTTTATACATGATGGCTACCTCTACGTTCGTCTCCGGTTCGGATTCGGTTTCGGATCGTACGCTGTTCTGAAACAGTAGCCCGTCTGAACCGAAATCCTCAAATTCATAACGGCTCCTCTTTGTTCCCTTTCCCTTGCGGAACAGGGCAGATGCACCGAGATACTCCTTGTCATTGAGATAGTACTCTACCCCGCCTCTCAGCATGTTCGACCTGCTCTGCCGCTCCCGGCTGTTGTATTCCTTGTAGGAAAAGAGTGAATCGGGCGTAGTAAAACGCTGGAACGACTCCCCCGACCCCTTGTTGGTACGAAGGTTGTGTCCGAATGTGCCATAAAAATTGAATTTCTCGGTCCGGTAGTTCACGTCCACACTAGCCCCGTACGTAAGCGGATACCCCAGATTTGCCGAAAAGGCCCCATTCACACCATAATTCGCATTCTTTTTCAGGATGATATTGATAATGCCAACTTCTCCTTCGGCATCATAGCGCGAAGACGGATTGGTAATGATTTCGATCCGGTCGATCATATTCCCCTGAAGAAGACGCAGCGCATCCGGACTGCCGATACCTGTCAGGCCTGAAGGCCTGCCGTCGATGAGGATTCGAACATTTTCACTTCCCCGCAGACTGACCACCCCTTCGGGATCCACCGACACGGAAGGCACGTTGTTGAGAATATCGACCGCCGAGCCACCAATGCTGGCCAGGTCACTGCCTACATTGAACACCCGCTTATCCAGATCGAGCACCATCTGGCTTTTTTCACCCTGAACCACCACCTCTTCGAGTGTTGTCACATCGGGAGCCAGTCTTATTCGCCCCAGATCCACCACATCGTTACTGACCCTTACACCAGTTAGCAGCTTTTCCTTGAACGATACGACGGTGATTCTAACCAGGTAATTTCCGCCAGAGAGAGAAATGGAAAATGCTCCGTTTTCATCGGCGGGCTGTCCGGACACATGGGTGGTATCAGGAAGCCGGTACACGGCCACATTCCCGAAAGGCACCTCCTCCCCTTTTTCATCTACAATAACGCCCCTGATTCCACCGGACTGGCCAAATGAAAACACAGAAAAAAACAGCAGCCCTATCAAGACTTTTAATGATCTCATAATTTATGATTGGAAATACCTGGCACCCTGGACCCTTAACAACCGTGTGAATGCCGTTGTTATGGCAAGAATCGGCAGAATTTTGGTTAAGTAGTTGAGTGTTAATCCTATAAAGTTAACCACTTTCCTCCCCCACCCGGCCATACATTAACATTTGTTAGCAAAACATTTTTCCCTGTTATGTTCCCAGTGATCCCGAAAACCGCTGGTTTTTCTGAAAATTTTCATTTTCTTTATGAAATATTCAGGGTTTTAATTGACTTTTTCCGTCAATAAATGAAAAATCGACACATAATCTTCAACCCTGGCACTGGCTATGGCGATCGAAAAACCTGGTGAGATTACCGACGAAGTATTATGGAAAGGGTTTCAACGGGGCGACAGGCAGGCGTACGAGCTCATCCTGAAGCGTTATTATGCCGTCTTATACCGTTACTGTTCGCGGTTTTCACGTAACCGCGCACTGGTTGAAGACTGCGTCCAGGACGTGTTCGTGTATATCTGGGAACACCGGGAATCCCTGAGCCATCCGCCCAGCGTTAAATTCTACCTTCTGAAGGCGGTTCGACACCGGATGTTCCTGGACCTGAAGGAATCGAGCCGGTGGGTGGAAAATTCCATGGAAGTCTCAACAGAAGAGGACATTGAAAAACATCTGATCCGGGAAGAAACCTATCATTTGAACCGAAACAGGCTTTCAATCCTGATGAATTCGCTTCCGTCACGGCAGAGGGAAGCGCTGTTCCTGCGCTATTTCGAAGGGATGGCCCCTGAGGAAATCGTAGAAATTATGGGAGTCAACCGGCAGAGCGTGGCCAATTTCCTCTACAGGGCACTGACGTCGCTGCGTGAAAACTGGACCGAAAAAGCATTTAACCTGATCTACTGGACTACCTTTTTCACCGGCATGCTCGGCGGATAACAGATTTTTTTGCCTGTCAGAGTATTTTCCCATCATTCCTCTCTAATAGTACAAACGATTCCCGGTGCCATGAATCTATTTGAAAACGAAGATATAGAACAGTTTTTGACCGACCCCCAATTTCGCTCTTGGGTGGAGAATCCCGATGAGTCGCTGGATGCCTACTGGCAACAGTGGCTGGTGCTGCATGCCGATCAGAAAGAAAAACTTTATCTGGCCCGCGAGATCCTCCTCAACCTGAAAGCAGAAAGCCTCCCTCTTGATGAGGAGCGGGAGGCTCATAACATCCGCCGCATACTGAACGTTGTCGATCGACCGCGCAAAAAATTCCCCTATGCCTGGGTGGCCGCAGCCAGTATCGTCTTCATCTTTTCGATGTTTCTGATGAACCGTCCGGCTAAACTGTCCCCTGAATCCGGGAATGTCACTGCCCTCACCGCCGAACCAGCTGAACTAAAATATGTGAATGAGGGCACGGGTATACGCATGGTCAGCCTCGAAGATGGCAGCGCAGTGCTGCTGCAGCCTAACAGCAGTCTGACGGTTAGTTTTTCTGACAGTTTACGATCCGTTAACCTGCTGGGAGAAGCCTATTTTGAAATAGCCAGAAACCCCGAAAGGCCGTTTGAGGTCCGTACCCTCCATATGACCACGCGGGTTCTGGGAACCAGCTTCCGGGTCCGCGACAACAATCGGGACAAGCCCATGGTCAGGGTAAATACCGGCAAGGTAACGGTGAGCCTCAACAAGACAGGGGAGCGCCAGGCCGCATCTGGTCCCGAAGAAGAGACAATCATACTCTCCCCTCAGGAGGTGGTAATGGTGGAAAATGCTGCCCTGACCCTGCTATCACCAAAGGAAAACCGTACGGCAGCCCCGGTAGACCTGCTGCCGGCTGAAAAGATTGAGCACGTATATAAGCGTACTCCCGTTACGGAGGTATTCGATACCCTGAAGAAAGTGTATGCCGTAGAAATCAGTTATAACCAGGAAAAACTGGGCAACTGCAGCCTTACCGCCCGGCTGGGCGACGAACCTCTGGCTGAAAAGCTAAGGATGATTTGCCTCGGACTCAACCTTACCCTGCATCAGCTGGCCGACAATCAGTTTGCTATCACGGGGAACGGATGCAACTGATTTATACTGAACCTCAGAGGAATACGACCTGCAGGTAGAATCCTTCCCCTGTTTCCTGCTGTATCCAAAAAAAATCTCTTTATGCAAAGAGTATGGAAGATTGATTTCCCTCTAATGGGGTTAAATCAACCGGAACCATCGACAGTATACCGGATCTGACTCTTAACGATAAATCCTAATCCTACATGATCAATATGAATACCAATCATCCTTTAGTCCGAACCATACGCAAACTCAGCCTTGCCTGCTGTCTGGTTTCCGTGCTCTATGGAATCGCCAGGGCTGAGCTGCTGGCACAGGAGTTTCTAAACCAGCGGCTTACCGTCTCCTGGCATATGCAGAAGATAGAAACCATTCTGGAGGAACTCGAATCCAAAGCCAATGTGCGCTTTCTGTACAGTCCGGAACTGGTGAATTCAAGCCGCCAGATTTCTTTCGCCCGTCGAAACAGCAAACTCTCGACCATCCTCGATGACCTGTCGGAGCAGCTGCATGTCAGTTATGAAATTTCCGGTAAAAGCATCATTCTGAAACCACGGATGGGCAGCCTTAAGACCCTGCCTTCCATCCAGTCGGCAGAGGAATCGGTGATTGACCGCCGCATTACAGGGAAGATTACCGATGAAAACGGAGAACCTCTGCCGGGTGTAAGTGTACAGGTAAAGGGAACTACCTCGGGGACCAGTACCGATACCGACGGTTCTTTTAGTCTGTCGGTACCTGATCAGGCCGAAGCCCTGATCGTTTCCTACATCGGGTATGTCACGCAGGAAATCGTTTTGGGAAATCAAACCCATCTTACCATTACCCTCGAACCCGACATCAAAAGCCTGGGAGAGGTGGTTGTGGTAGGATACGGCACCGTGAAAAAGAGGGACCTTACCGGCTCGGTAGGATCAGTGGGTGCTCAGGAGCTGGCTGCGCGGGGAACCACTTCAGTGATGGGAGCCATGCAGGGATCGGTAGCAGGCGTGGACATCCGCAGCAATTCCGTTCGTCCCGGTGGCGGCTTTACCATCCAGATCCGGGGTCAGAACTCCCTGGCCGGCGGGGAACCCCTCTACGTGGTCGACGGGGTTGTTACCTCAGACATCAATTTTCTCAATCCCAACGATATCGAACAGATCGACATCCTGAAAGATGCCTCATCCACGGCTATTTACGGTTCCAGAGGTTCGAACGGGGTTGTTCTGGTGAAGACCAAAAATGCGGGAATTCCGGGGAACGTAAGAACTACCATCACCTACGACGGCTATTACAGCCTCCGGACACTCGCAAGGATTCCCGATTTTATGTCCGGCAGGGAATGGGTGGATTTCCGCACATCTGCATTTTACGAATACCGTGACGGTGCCTATGTGTTGCCCAACCCCAATATTATCCTGCAGGAAAGTCCAATCCTGGCCGACCGCCTCTACAAGGAAGATGATGTGGACTGGCTAGGGCTCGGTACCCGCAACGGTCAGCAGCAGAACCACTATCTGGGTATATCGGGCACCACCGAAAAACTGTCGTATAACCTCGGTTTCGGCTACCAGAATGAAATCGGAAACTTTGTCAAGGAAGACCTGAACCGCTATACCTTCAAGCTTTCGGCCGAACATCAGGCATCGAAGTATTTTTCCGCCGGCGGTAGTGTGAACTTCAACCTGGGTGTCAACAATTCGGGTAGTGAACATGGCTACCGCGATATTCTGCGGATGCCCCCCATACTGGGCGCCTACGACGAGAACGGCAATCTGATCGAACAGCCCGGTATAGCTGCGTCCATCAGAGGAAGCGGAAACTTCACCAGTTCCCCCAACCCGCTTATTGAGATCAACAGTGGTACGGAAGAGGTACGCCGCTACGACATGCTTGGCAGCATGTTCATCGAAGTGAGGCCCATGACCGGCCTGTCGTTCCGCAGTACCATTCTCCCACGCTTTAACAGAACCCGCACGGGGCGCTACTATGGGGTTGTATCCGGAAACCGCAACCAGGACCAGGCCTTCCAGTCCAATACCGAAAATTTCGAATACACCTGGGATAATGTCCTGTCCTACAACAATGTCATCGGCGGCAGTCATAACCTGAACGTGCAGTTAATCCAGAGCGCCTACAAGACCCGTTATGAAAGAATACAGGCGGCGTCTAACAACCTTCCCTACAATTCGCAATGGTACAACCTGTTCAGCGGCACCTTTGTAAGCGGAAGTTCCAACACTGCCTATTCGGAAACCGCCCTTCTGTCATACGCCGCCCGGGTGAACTATGACTATAAGGGAAAGTACCTGGTCACCGGAACCCTGCGCTATGACGGCAGCTCCAAGCTGAAAAACAAATGGCGAGCATTCCCCTCCGCAGCAGTGGCCTGGCGGATTTCAGAGGAAGACTTTCTGGCTGACAACAAGGTTATTTCCGACCTGAAAGCCCGGCTCAGTCTGGGCTTCTCGGGAAACAACAACGGGATCAGTGCTTTCGGAGCCCAGCAGACACCTGAGACGGGAAGTCTGGTATGGTATGATTTCAATGGTTCAGCGGTCTCAGGCTTTGCTCCCGGACGCCCGGTTAACCAGCAGATCACCTGGGAGAAAACGCGCGAACTTAACTTCGGAATCGACTTCTCCCTGTTCCGGCATCGGATCTCAGGTACCATCGATCTGTATGACAAACTCTCCGACGGACTCCTGATGAGCAGGGCTCTAACCATCGAATCGGGCGTACCCAGTATGACCGACAACATTGGCTCGGTGAGCAATAAGGGCGTTGAAATCAGCCTCAATACGATCAACTTCAGCCGGAATGACTTCGAGTGGAGTACCCGGTTCATTTTCTCACGGAACAAAAACGCCATCGTATCGCTATACGGCCGCAAGGAAGACGTCCCCGGCGAAGCCCGGTTCATCGGTAAGCCTATTGAAGTGATTTATGACTACCGGATCATCGGCATCTGGAAAATGGCCCAGGCTGACGAAGCCCTCAAATGGGGACAACAGCCCGGACAAGCCATTGCGGAAGACATCAACGGCGACGGTGCCATTACGGCATCCCAGGATCGGGTGATACTTGGCAGTCCCTATCCCAAATGGACAGGCAGTTTAACTTCCAACCTGCGTTTCAGAAACTGGGACCTCTCATTCCATTTCTTCACCCGTCAGGGAGTTTTCCTGGCGGACCGCTTCCTGGAAGAATTCGGCCCGCAGAACAATCAGCGGGGCAGACCCAAAATAAACTTCGACTACTACATTCCGCCCAATGTCATGCGTTACGACTGGAATACCTGGGGAACCGACAGCAATGGCAGTCCGGTCCCCACCTGGGGAACCAGCGGGGCGGGTAACGAAGATGCAGAACATGCACACTATATCAACCGGGGCCCCTACTATGGCAATAACGGAATGTATACCGATGCTTCCTTCGTGAAACTCCGCAATGTGACCCTGGGCTATACCCTACCCTCCGGTGCTCTTGATCGCCTGAAAGTGAAACAGCTGAGGGTTTATGCCAACATTCTGAACCCACTGGTCTTCACCAAATATCCCGGTTGGGATCCGGAATATGCGACAACCGCACTGTCGTCGGGTAATGGCCCGAGCAACGTCACTTATCAATTTGGGGTTAATATTAAATTCTAGGAAATGACGATGAAAAAGATATTCAGTATAATGCTCCTGTTTGCCTTTACCGGGTGCAGCGATTTTCTGGAAGAAGACAATAAAGGCGGCATCTCCAACGAAGACTTCTACCGTACCGAAACCGGTTATCAGACGCTGATCACGGCCTCCTACAGTACCCTGCGTACCAACTTCCGGAACACTCCCTGGCTGTTGCTGGCAGGAACCGACATCTATAATTTGTCCCGCGGGTTCGCCGAAAGAGGCCTGATGGAATACGAGCAACTCTATCCGGAAAACGGGCAGGTAAAGACATTTTACGTCAACTGCTACAATGCGATTCAGGTGATCAATATGGGTCTGTTCTACAACGACATCGTTGAAATGGACCAGACGGCCAGGAACCGGCTGAAAGGAGAACTGCAGTTTCTAAGGGCATTTTATCACTTCATGCTGATCGAACAGTTTGGTGGCATCATCATCAACGACGAGCCCACCCTGGCACCGCGGATGAACATGCCAAGGGCAAGTCTGGAACAATCCTACCAGTTTGTCATTGCGGAAATGGAAGCCGCCCTGCCGCTGGTGGGCGACGCGGTGGGCAGGGTTAACAAACGAACGGTCAATCACTATCTGGCCAAAGTATACCTGACACGCGGCTGGGATCTGAACAACACGGCAGATTTTGAAAAAGCCAAATCCTATGCAACGGCTGCCATCAACGGCCAGGGAATTACCATCCCATTTGAGCGGCTTTGGGCACCGAATAATGAGAATAACGAGGAATTCATTTTTTCGGTACAATACAGCACC
>Ga0182792_1002361_pt1 | contig 13432 bp, 9 predicted proteins | sample Passage237B_FD_130497 | JGI IMG/M metagenome (GOLD analysis project Ga0182792, IMG submission 130497) | Cellulose adapted compost microbial communities from Newby Island Compost Facility, Milpitas, CA, USA - Passage2 37B (version 2) (version 2) ...
GAGGTGGAAGGTGGGGGGGGGGGGTTGGGGCTGGGGGGTGGTGGGGAGGTTGTCGCGGCCGATAAGGCGGAGCTCGTGGGGAATGGACGGGCGGCCCTGCGGGGCGCCCGGGCGGCCGCCGAGCGGGAGCCAGTCGGAGGCGAAGACGATCGCGGTCGGGCGATCTTTCGCGCGCAGGATCGGCAGCAGCGCGGCCGCGGAGCCCTCTTGGTTGCAGCGCTCGCCCGGGAGTTCAAAAATCCAATCATGGCGGATCGGGAGGTTGAACTCCGCGAGGGCGAGCGGGAAGGCCTCGGCGTAGGCGTGGAAATAGAGTTCGCTGGCGGGGCCGGTGACCATGCCGATGCGCTCGTGGCCGAGGGCGGCGAGGTATTGCACGGCCATGTTGCAGCTCTGCTTGGTGTCGGCGAGGACGCAGACCTGGTCGGGGTGCGAGGAGACCTTGTCGAAAAGCACGGCGGGGATGCCCAGCTCGTGCACGACGCGGAAGGAGGCGTCGGGGAAGTGGCCGTAGAAAAGGCCCACATCGACCTCCAGCGCCTGGGCGCGGAGGTCGGCGTCGTCGCGATAGTAGAGCACCTTCATGTCCATGCCCTGGGAGACGAGGGTGCGGCGGATGACCTCGATGAAGTGCAGGGCGTTCGGGTTGATCTCGCGGTTCGGACCGTAATAGGGCGCGAAGAAGAGGCCGAGGAGGAGCGTGGGGCGGGCCTTGAGCTGACGGGCGGCGCTGTTGGGCGAGTAACGATGCTCCTTGGCGGCGGCGAGCACGCGCTGGCGAGTCTGCGGACTCACGCCGGCGCGATTGTTCAAGGAGCGCGACACGGTGCCGACGCTGAGGTCGAGCACGCGCGCGAGCTCCTTGATGTCCATGGGGGCGTCGTCGCCCGGGCCTTCAAAGGTCATGAAGCCACTCATGGTGCGGCGCTTTTCGAAAAGCGAATCAAGGTTGGGGTTGGCCGAGCAGGGCGCGCACCTGGTGCCTGGCCCCGGCGCCGCCGAAGATGCGCAAGGCCACGAGGCCGCCCGCCGGCAGCGGCTTGCCCGTATCGACCGCGTCCATCGAGCCGACGAGCGTCTCGTCCGCCGTGGTGAGGCGCACGGAGAGGACGGTGTGCCCGCTGATCTCGTCGCTGCGCGTGGTCACGGTGAGCTTATACCACTCGTCGGCGGGGAAGTGGGTGAGCCGGGCGAGGGGCGAGTTGATCTGGTGCGAGGCGGGGATCGAGGAAGAGGGCCAGATCGGCGTGCGGTAGGCGCGGATGAGGCCGCGGTCGGCGGCGCTGCGGCTGACGAGGATCAAGTGCGAGGGCTCGGCCTCCGCGCTACCGTGCAAGTGCAGCCCGAGCGAGGCGCCCTCGCCGGCGAGCTGGAACTCCACCGCGACGGCGGGATCGCGCACCGGGACCGGTTGCCCGCGCTGGGCGTAAACGATGGAGTAGATGTTCGTCGCGCTCGGCTCCCACTGAAGCAGGCCCCCGGACGTGGTGACAAACTGCGCCGCCCCCCGCTCCACGAAGTTCCGGGATAGCGTGGAACCATCACGAAAATCGGCCAGCACGCGCCAATCGCCCCGCGGTAACATCGCGCCGTCGTCGAGCGTGCGCGCCGCGGTCGGCGAGGGGGAGACAGTGAGCAAGGCGAGACCCGCGAGAGCGAGACCAAGCAGCGGGCGACCAAGCGCCGCCACGGAGGCGACGCGCACGGGGAAAAGCGCACGAAGCGCAAACGTTGACGTTTTCATTTTTGGAGCAGGACGAGGAGTAGTTTAGCCATGGGATCGGCCCGGGGCCGCCTCAGGCTGACGAAATCCATAGCAGAAAATTCTGGTTTGACAACGCAATCGTTTGCGTTTTTTAGTTTGCGTGTCGGGTGCGGAACCCGATGCGCGCCCCGTCCAATCCGGAGCCGCCCCCAACCGCTCCCCGCCCCGACCCGTCATCCCCAACGTCCCCGAAACCCCGGCATATCGCCTCCACCTCCAGCCATGAAAACCGTCCGTCCCATGATCCTCGGCGCGCTCGTCACCTGCGGCGCCTCGTTTGCCTCCGCCGTCACCCTCGTGCTGAACCCGTCCGCCGACACCTACCTCCGGCAAGACCTGCCGACGCAGACCAGCGCGTCGGGGAGCGAGATGCTCGTCGGCCATATCGTATCGGGCACCCCCGAGATGCGCGGCCTGCTCACCTTCGACCTCTCCTCGCTCCCGGCCAACGCCGTGATCGACTCCGTGACGCTGCGCCTGCAACGCACCGAGGACACGATCAGCCAAGTCGCGACCGTCTCGCTGCAACTCCACCAGGTCACCGAGGCCTTCACCGCCTCGCAGGCCAGCTGGAACAACCGCGCCACGGGCACCCCCTGGACCACCGCCGGCGGCACCTTCGATTCGACCGTGCTCGCCAGCGTGAGCGCCGCCACCCGCAGCACGGCCGACGTCATCTGGTCCAGCTCGACCGGACTCGTGTCCGCCTTCCAGGCGAGCTACGAAGGCGCCGGCTCGATCAGCCTGCTGGTGCTGGATCCCAGCATCAGCGCCAGCACCCGCGAGCTGTTCCGCTTCCGCACCAACGAGGCGGGCGCCTCCTTCGCCCCGGAGCTGACCCTCACCTACTCCATCGTCCCCGAGCCCTCCGCGGCCGCCCTGCTCGCCGGCTGCGCCGGACTCGCGCTTACGGTTGCCCGCCGCCGCCGCCGCGTCTAGACCAAGACTCGTCGCCCCGTCTGTTCGCGCCGCGGACCACCTCTCCGCGGCGCCCCCGCCCCCGCCAGCCGTCCACCCCAATGCTTCGCGCCGCCCCCCGCCCCGTCATGCATGCGCCCCCCGCCCTCTCCCTTTCGAGCCGCCGCCCCCGGCCGGCCTTCACGTTGATCGAGCTGCTCACCGTCATCGCGATCATCGGCATTCTCGCGGCGATCATCATCCCGGTCGTCGGCCGCGTGCGCGACGCCGCCCGCGCCGCCCAGTGCCTCTCGAACCTTCGTCATATCGGCACCGCCGCGCGCCTCTACTCCGAGGACAACCGCGGCATGACGCCGCCGCTGAACTACAATTTCCCCAAGACACTCTGGCCCTACGCCCACACGCCGAAGCCCATCGAGATCGCCGGCAATGATCTCCCGGCCGATCTCGCCGGCTCGGTCTTCGAGTGCCCCAAGGCGCACGCCGACTCCGCGCCCGAGGTCACCACCAAACGCAGTTACGGCGTGAATCTCAGCCTCGTGCCGAGCATCCCTCCCGCCGAGAAGGAAACGAAGGGCGTGCCACTCAGCCGCGTGCAGGTGCCCTCGCAGGCCGTCTTTTTCGGCGACGTGAAAAACGCGAGCATCCTCCGTCCCAACTCCTGCCACGCCCGCCACTCCTCGCGCATGAACGTCGTGTTCGTGGACGGCCACGCCGCCGCCGTCGCGCTCACCGAGGAGATCACCAATCCCCCTTCGGGCTGGATCACCACGCCCTTCTGGCTCGGCGAGCACCGCTGAGCCCGGGCGCTCCCGCCCCCGGCGGAGACCGGCCGGCCGCGGCCTCGCTCCCCCCCGCCTCCCCCTTTCCCGTCCGCTCGCCGCGGGCGGTCGTGCCCGTCTGTATCCAAAATTCCGAGTCATGATATCCCGATCCGCCGCCCACGGGTGCCTCTGCGCCCTCCTCTTCCTGGCGTTTGGAGCGCTGCGCGCCGCCGAACCCACGCCCGCCAATACCCTCTTGTTGGAGCCGGAGCAGTTCGCCGCGCTGGGACCGTGGCAGCGCACGGGAAACATGATTCAGTCGAGCAACATGCCCGCGACCGCGCTCGCGGGTTTCCAGGTGAAGGAGGCCGGCAGCTGGCGCGTCTGGACGCGCTCGCGCGACTACCTCGCGAGCGATCCCGGCGCGCGCCGCTTCCTCATCAAGATCAACGAGCGGCCCGCGCAGCGTGAATCCGGCACCCACGGCCAGCCCGGCCTGGATGGCTGGTGGTGGGAACAGGTCGGCACCTTCGACCTGAAATCGGGCCTGCACCTGGTCGAGATCGAGGACACCGCGCGTTTCTTCGGCCGCCTCGAGGCGATTCTCCTCACGAAGACGGATTTCGATCCCAACAAGCTGCCGCGGCACCAGCTCGCCCGTTTCCTCGCGCCCCCCGTGCAGGCCGAGCGCATCGAGGATGGCGCCGAGCCCGCCGTCGCGCCCCCCTCGCCCGGCGCCACGCCCCTGGCGTCGCTCTCCAACGCCCGCCTCGTGATCGAGTTTCACGCCACCCAAGACGCCGCCGGGCAGTCGCGCATCTGGCGCAGCACCCGCTTTCACGACTCCGCCCTCCGCCACGAAGCCGGCGCCGAGGAGCTGCTCCTGCTGCACAACTCCGCCAACAACGCCTCCTTCGAGGCCTACTTCCCCTCCTGGAAAACAAACGCCGAGGCGCTCTGGCGGGTCGGCGAGCGCGTGCTGCGCCGGCCGGCCGACAGCCGCAACCCCTTCGACGCCGGGCAGCCCCATCGGCTCCACCCCACGCGCGTCGAACAACGCGGCGAACGCGTAGTGATTGTTCACTACACCGACGGGCGCGGCCAGGAGGCGAGCGCCACCTGGGAACTGCCCGCGGAGGGCTGGACCGCGCGGGTGACGGCCAACTTCACCGCGCCCGAGGCCGGCTGGATATCGCTGGCCTTCGCCAACGGCGCCCCCGTGAGCCGCGACGACGTGGCGGCCGTGCAGTTGCCGCCGCTGCACCAGTTCCGGCGCCTGCCGGATTCGCCCTCGATGATCACCGTGTCGATGACCCCGCATCCGCTGGCGCTCGTCGAGACGCGCGCCGGACTCACCTACGGCCTGGTCGCCGACCCCGCGAAAATCTCCGGCGAATGGGCCTCCCGCGACAACGCCCCCGCCGGCTTCACCCTGCGCGATCGACTCAACCGCGTGCGCCCGGTGCACTTCGCGCCCGTCCTCGGCGGGCCCGGCTCGCAGGTCGCGGCGGGCCAGTCCGTCGAGAGCTCCTGGCTGGTCGTCGCCGCCCCCAAACCCTGGTTCGAGGTGATGCGGCACGTGGATATCGACGTGTATGGCCTGAAGGACTACCGAGAACCCGTCGGCACCTCGACCACCGACCAGGCGCTCAACATCATCCAGCTCCTGCGCGAGGACGAGGCCTCCGGCTGGGACGAGTTGCTCAAGGGCCCGGGCAACATCGAGAGCCCCCGCACCGCCACCCACGCCTCGCCCCTCACCTACCTCTCGGTCGCCCGCCTAACGCGCGACGCGGACTTCTTCGAGCGTCGCGCCCGCCCGACGGTGGAGTGGCTGCTCAGCCGCCCCGGCCAGCACTTCGCCCTCAACACCGAGAACAACCTCTACGTCACCGCGGCCACCGCCCGGTTGAGCGCCAACCACGTCTCCTACGGCAGCGCGGTTTTCCAAGGCGCCCACCAGCTCACCGGACAACTGAACCCCTGGCTCGGGGACCTGGGCCACCAAGACGGAAAGGCCCGCCCCACCCGCAACAACAGCAGCGAGCCCGGCTGGTCCGGCCTGCTCGCCCTCCACCGCCAGAACCCCGATCCCGCCCTGCTGCGCCGGATCACCCACGAGGCCAACGGCTGGCTCGGACGGATCTTCCAGATGAACATGGACGTCACCCGCGGCCTGCAGCCCTTCTACAACACCTCGTTCTACCCCTACTGGTGGGACCTCGTGGAGCTGCACCAGCTCACGGGCGACGCGCGCTACCTCGACGCCGCCAAGGCCGGCGCCGCGCAGACCGTGGCCGGTCTCTGGGTCTCCCCGCCCGTCCGCGACGAATCGATCACGCTCAACCCGACCGGCAAGCTCGAGGGTTACCACCACATCTGGTGGCAGGGCCAGGACCGCTGGCGCCTCGGCTGGGGCGTCTTGCCCCAGGACACCGGCCACAAGGCCTTCGCCTCCTTCGACGTCGCGCCGAAAACCGTCCCCTCCTGGACCGTCTCCGTCGTGGGCCTCGGCCTCGAACAACCGATCACCTACTTCGGCGCCGCCGACAAGATGGCCAACATCCTCCTCTCCGCGTGGTCGCCCCACCTCCTGCGACTGCACGGCGCCACCGGCGACGACTACTGGCGCACCTTCGCCCGCAACTCCCTCATCGGCCGCGGCGCCAGCTACCCCGGCTACTACGTCTCCGACCACATGGACTTGTATTTGGCCCCGGACTACGTGCGCAAGGGGCCCGATCTGACCGGCCTCTACTGGCACCACATCCCGGTGCACCTCGCCATGCTCGTGGACTACATCTTCGCCGACGCCGAGGTGCGCAGCGCCGGCCAGATCCGCTTCCCCTTCAGCGTGCAGCAGGGCTACGTGTGGTTTACCTCGCGCGTCTATGGCGGCGCGCCCGGCAAGGTCTTCGACGACGAGGCCGCCTGGCCCTGGCTTGATCGCGAGCGCTTCCGCGTGGACAACCACCGGGTGGATTTCTTCGGCGCCCGCAGCCGCGAGCAGTTCCACCTCGTCGTGATGAATCAGGGCCGCGAGGAAACGAGCGCCCCGGTGCGGCTCGATCTCGCCGGCCTCGGCATCGCCCCCGGCACCGCGCCCCGGCTGCGAGGCTCGCTCGGCGAGCGCGCGCTGAAGGCCGGCGCCGACGGCTCCTATGAACTAAACCTGCCGCGCTACGGCTACGCCGTCCTCAGCTTTGCCGCCGCTCCGGAGGAGCTCTGGCCCGAGCTCTCGCCGGTCAAGGCACCGCCCGTCCGCCTCGCCTTGCCCGGCGGCTGGGGCGAGGCCCACGCCTACCGCTTGCGCTCGCCCTTCGGCCGCGACTCGATCTACGCGATGCTCACCACCGGCGCGGAGAGCGGCCGGGCCGAATTTGAGTTCGAGATCGCCGGTCAGGACGCGAAACGCGTGTCGGTGGACGCCTTCCCCTTCGAGCACACGCTCCGAGAACTCGCCATGGGCGCCGACGTCCGGCTGCGACTCCACCTGACCGGCGACGACGGAAAGACCATCGTGACCGAGTGGATGAAACTCCCTGGCAATGAATGATCGATGGCGCGTCCTCGGGCTTCTCCGGCCTGCGCTGGTCGCGCTGGCGCAGGCGGCCGTCGTCGTCTGCGCCGAGCCCGTGCCGATGAGCCGCCCGGGCGCGCCGGCCTCCGATCTTTTTCAGGTCGAGGCCTCCGCTCCGGGCGGCGCGTGGGTGCCGGTCCCCGTCTTTCCGGTCCTCGTCAACCAACGCGCCCCCGCCGAGGCGGCCTTCGCGGCCCTGGAGTTTGAGGGACGCATCGAGCTGCGGATTCGCCCCCGCGAGGGACGAATCGAGTCCGCGGAGATCCGGCCGCTCGCCGCCGGGGTGGAGTCGCGCATCGAAGGCGACGCGTTGCGCTTCTCGCTGGAGCGCCCGGCCCGGCTCTCCGTCGAGATCAACGGCGAGCGTCTGCGCAACCTGCACCTCTTCGCCTCGGCCCCCCCGCCGCCGCCTCCCCGGCAGGAAGACGGACGCCGGCAAATCGTATTCGGCCCCGGACTACACACCGCCGCCAACCATCCCGCCATCCGGGCCGAGGCGCACGAAGGCGGCGAGCTGCACTGGGTGGACGTGCCCTCCGACACCGTGGTGCTGCTGCATCGCGACGCCACGGTGCGGGCCGGACTGCGCCTGCGCGGCGCGGAGAACGTCCACATCGTCGGCCGCGGCGTGATCGACTGCACGCCCTGGCAGGTGCCGGACGGTCGTCGCCGCGCCGGCGACGGCCTGCTCGCGATCCAGGCCATCCGCCTCGAAAACAGCCGGCACGTGCGCATCGAAGGCCCGATCCTGCTCAGCTCGCCCGGCTACCTCGTGAGCGCCGGTGGCGCCGAGGACCTGGCGCTGCGCGACATCAAAGGCTTCAACCACCACATCTGGGGCGACGGCTTCGACTTCATGGCCTGCCGGCGCGTGGCGGTGGAGGACGTCTTCCTGCGCACCTCCGACGACTGCATCGCGATCTACGCGAGCCGCTGGAGCCACCGCGGCGACAGCCGCGATTTCCGGGTCGAGCGGGCCACGCTCTGGGCCGACAAAGCCCACCCCATCCACCTCGGCACCCACGGCAGCCAGGACCCGGCGCGCCGCGACACGATCTCGGGCCTCGTTTTTCGCGACATCGACATCCTCGAGCATTCGGAGCTGTATCCCCCCTACCATGGGGCGATGTCGGTCAACGCCGGCGACGAGGTGATCGTCCGCGACGTCCTCTTCGAGTCGATCCGCGTGGAAACGATCGACCGGGGCGAGCTCTTCAACGTGAGGGTCATCCACAACCCCACCTACAACCCCTCCCCGGGCCACCGGATCGAAAACGTGGTCTTTCGCGACATCGACTACCGCGGCGCGCCGCCCGTTACGTCCTCAATTTTTGGATACGACGCCGGGCGCGTCGTGAGCGGCGTCGAGTTCCACGACGTGCGCTACCAGGGCCGGCCGGCGACGAACGCGGCGGACTTTCGTCTGCGCATCGGGCCCCACGTCGAACGTATTTCGGTGAACGGCATCACGCAGCTCGCCAACTCGGAGGCATACAAATGAACGGTTTGGATCTCGCGGTTTTCGCCCTCTACGGGCTCGGCCTGCTCGCCATGAGCTCGGTCTTCGTGCGTCGCATGAAAGACTCGAAGGACATGTTCGCCGCGGGCGGGCAGTCGCCCTGGTGGGTCTCGGGCCTGTCGGCGTTCATGACGCTGTTCTCCGCCGGCACCTTCGTGGTGTGGGGCGGCATCTCGTTTCGTTACGGCGTGGTCGGCGCCAGCATCCTCGGCGCGGCCGGCGTGGGCGCGCTGCTCGTGGGCCGCTTCCTCGCGAGCTACTGGAAGGGCCTCGGCGTGGAGTCCGCGACCGAGTTTCTCGACCTGCGTTTCGGCAACTCGCTCGTGCAGTTCTACACCTGGTTGCAGGGCACGGTCGGCATCTTCGGCATGGGCGGCGCGGTCTATGCGCTGGCGGTGATCATCTCCGCCCTCGTGCCGCTGCCGGTGGACCACTTCCTGGCCAATCCCGAGACGGGCCACCTCTCGGTCACGCTGACCTCGCTCGCGATTTGCCTCGTCGTCATCCTCATCACCTTCGGCGGAGGCCTCTGGGCCGTGCTGATGACGGACGTGCTCCAGTTCATCATCCTCACCGTCTCGGTGTTGGCGGTGGTGCCGATGCTCTTCGTCCATGTCGGCGGCGTGGGCGCCTTCGTCGAGGCGACGCCCGACGGCTTCTTCTTCCCCGCCGCGGCGGAGTATAGCCTGCTCTTCCTCGCCGGCTGGATGATCATCCACTTCTTCAAGGTCGGCGGCGACTGGGCCTTCGTGCAGCGGCATCTCTGCGTGCCGACCGGCAAGGACGCCCGCAAAAGCGCCTACCTTTTCGGCGGGCTGCTGCTCGTTTGCCCGATCTTCTGGATGCTGCCGCCGATGATCTTTCGCACCATCCAGCCGGAGGCGAATCCGGAGCAGGCCTACATCCTCGCCTGCCAACTGGTGCTGCCCGCCGGCATGATGGGCCTCATGATCGCCGCGATGTGCTCGGCGACCGCGAGCACGGCGACGACCCAGCTCAACGTCTATGCCGGCGCGCTGACCAGCGAGGTTTACAAGCGCTTCTGGCGCCCGCACGCCACCGAGCGTGAACTCGTGATGGCCGGGCGCATCATCACGATCCTGCTCGGCCTGGTGGTGCTCGCCGGCGCGATCCTCATCCCCTTGCTCGGCAGCTACACCGGCTGGGTGCTGGCCTCGACCGCCATCCTCAGCGGACCGCTGCTCCTGCCGACCGTCTGGGGTCTGTTCTCTCGCAAGATCGGCCTAGGCTCCGCGTGGGCGGTCACCGGCCTCGGCGTGGGCGCCGGCGTGTTGGCCAAGTTCGGCCTGGCCGCGGACGGCCCGCTCGACGGGCTTCCCGTGCTCGGGCTGGTGAACGAGTGGGCCAACCTCAACCCGCACGTCACCGAGATCGTGATCGGGCTCGCGGTGCCGATCGGCATCCTGCTCGCCCTGGAACTGACCCTCAAAAAGACGAACCGCGGATGGGAAGCGTTGATGGCGGTCCGCACGCGGCGCACGGAGGAGCGCCCGCTCCAGCCCTCGACCTTGCCCGCGCGCCTCTGTGGCAGCTCGGTCGGCATGATCGGCCTGTTGATGGCGGTGCTCGCGCTCATGGGATCGGATCAGCGGCTCACTCTCGTGATCTTCTCCGGCGTGCTCCTCGCGATCAGCGCGGCGATCTTCGCGGTGGCGCGGGAAAAGAAGCCGACGCCCGCGGCGAACGCGCCTACGCCCGCGCCGGAGCCCGTCGCGGTGGAGCGGGAGTAGGCGCGGCGGCCATCGCCGGATTTGGGCTCAAGGCTCCGCCGCGACGGGCGGGATCGACTCCAGGCGCAGGTCGAGGTCGAGGCCGTTGTTGGCGTCGCGGTCGATATACACCCGGTAGGTGATCGGAGGATTGCTCTCGATGGGGACGATCGAGGCTTGCCCCGGCCGCAAGGCCGTGGCGCCCAGGCCGACGGCGCGCGACGTGCCCGAAGTTTGGATACGCGTCGTGATCTCGGCGATCTCCTCGCGCATCCAGACCTCGCCGTGCTGGAGGGTGTTGGCCGCCTCAGTGTGGAGGTTTTGCAGGCCGAGCGATTGCGCGATGGCGTCGGGCACCGAATAAAACCGCCCCATCACGCCGATGCCGCCGTCGGGGCGCTCGTCGGTCTCGATAAACGCAAACAAGCGCGTGCCGTCGGGCAGGCGGTAGCCGCCGGTCACCACGCCCTCGCCCGGGCGCAGCTGGGCGCGGAGCGTGGCGCTGGCCATGTCGATCTCCATCGGGCGGCGCAGCTCGGCGAGCTCGTGCAGGGCGTCGGCCAGCTCCTCCTTCACCGCGCCGCGCGTCTCCTCCTCGACGCGGAGCTGGGCGCGCAGCCGCTCGTTTTCGGCGCGCAGGCGGGCGAGTTCGTCGGCGGAAGCTCCGGTCACGGGCGCGGCCGAGCGGGCGGCCGCCGGAAGCGGCCGGCGCAGCTCCGGCGGGACGGCCGGCGCGGGCGCGTTCTGGCTTCCATGCCGAACCACAGCTGCGCCCCGGCACCCACGAGGAGGGCGACGGCCAGAGGGAGGCGAAGTGTTTTCCAAGAGGAACGCACGAGGGGCCGATACATGGCCTCCGGACGGGGCCCTTGGCAATCATCCGCCCCCGGACGGCCCGACACCCGACGACGCCGGCCCGCAAAAACCGCTTGGCCGCCGCCCGGGCGCCGGGGGAGGCTGGCACGATGCCCGTCCCGCATTTCGACCTGATCAAGACCGACACCGACACCGCCGCCCGTCGCGGGCGGCTGCGCACGCGCCACGGCGTGGTCGAGACGCCGATCTTCATGCCGGTGGGCACGCAGGGCACGGTGAAGGGGGTATCCCCGGTGCAACTACGCGAGCTGGGCGCGCAGATCATCCTCGGCAACACCTACCACCTCAACCTGCGCCCCACGAGCGAGCTGGTCCGCGACCTCGGCGGCCTGCACAAGTTCATGGGCTGGGACGGGCCGATCCTCACCGACAGCGGCGGCTTCCAGGTCTTCTCGCTCGCGAAGCTGCGCAAGATGCACGACGACGGCGTGGAGTTTCAGAGCCACCTCGACGGAAAGAAACTTTTCCTCGGGCCCAGGGAGGTGATGACCATCCAGGCGAATCTCGGCAGCGACATCGCGATGGTGATCGACGAGTGTCCGCCCTGGCCCTGCGAGCGCGACGCCACCGCCGAGGCCTGCGCGCGTTCGCTGCGCTGGGCGAAACGCTGCAAGGAGATCGCGACCGACAACGGCTTCCTCGCCGCCGGCCACCATGTCTTCGCCATCGTGCAGGGCTCGACCTACGACGACCTGCGGCGCGAGGCGGCCGAGCAGTTGGCCGAGCTCGATTTCCCCGGCTACGCGGTGGGCGGCGTGAGCGTGGGCGAGCCCGAGCCGGAGATGTTGAAACAGGTGGCCGCGAGCACGCCCTTCATGCCGGCGGACAAGCCCCGCTACACGATGGGCCTCGGCACGCCGCCGCAGATTTTGAAGATGATCGCGCTCGGCGTGGACATGTTCGACTGCGTGCTGCCCACCCGCGTGGCGCGCAACGGCCTCGTCTTCACGCCCGACGGTCCGCTCAACCTGCGCAACGAGCGTTTCCGCGCCGATCCGGCGCCGATCCATCCCGAGGTGCACAACTACGCGAGCAACTTCTCCCGCGCCTATCTGCGCCACCTCATGATCGCGGGGGAGATCCTCGGCTGCACGCTGCTCACGATCCACAACCTCGCCTTCTACCTCGATCTGGTGGCGCAGGCCCGCGCGCACATCGAGGCCGGCGACTACGCGACGTGGCACCGCGCCTGGGTGGAGCGTTACGAGGCGGGAGCCGCGGCGCGTTGACCCGGACGTGACCCTCGGAAAATCCCCCGAATCCCGCCTGGGGTTGGCGCGCCGGAGAGGCGCGGGCTTGTCGCGAGCCGCGGCGGCGTCCTTATAGGCACACAACTTTCTCCACGCTTCCCATGCGCATACTCGTCACCGGCGGAGCCGGTTTTCTTGGATCCCATCTTTGCGATCGGCTGTTGAAGGACGGCCACGAGGTGATCTGCCTCGACAACTTCTTCACCGGGCGGAAGGCGAACATCGCGCACCTGCACGGTCGCGCCGACTTCGAGCTGGTCCGCCACGACGTGATCGATCCGTTCAAGTTCGAGGTCGACCAGATCTACAACCTGGCCTGCCCGGCCTCGCCGCCGCACTACCAATACAACGCGATCAAGACGGTGAAGACCTCCGTCATGGGCGCGATCAACTGCCTCGGCCTCGCCAAGCGCGTGAGGGCGCGTGTGTTCCAGGCAAGCACCTCCGAGGTCTACGGCGACCCCGCGGTGCATCCGCAGCCCGAAAGCTATTGGGGCAACGTGAACCCGATCGGCGTCCGCTCCTGTTACGACGAGGGCAAGCGCGTGGCCGAGACGCTCTTCATGGATTACCACCGCCAGAACGGCGTGGATGTCCGCATCGTTCGCATCTTCAACACCTACGGCCCGCGCATGCACCCGAACGACGGCCGGGTGGTGTCGAACTTCATCGTCCAGGCGCTGAAGGGCGAGGACATCACGATCTACGGCGACGGCACGCAGACGCGTTCCTTCTGCTACGTCGACGACCTCATCGAGGGCTTCGTGCGCCTGATGAACCAGAACGAGGTCACCGGCCCGATCAACATCGGCAACCCGGGCGAGTTCACGATGCTCCAGCTTGCCGAGCTCACGCTGAAGCTCACCGGCAGCAAATCGAAGATCGTGCACCGCCCGCTGCCCGGCGACGACCCCAAGCAGCGCCGCCCCGACATCACGCTGGCCAAAAAACACCTCGGCTGGGAGCCCTCCATCCCGCTCGAGGAGGGCCTCAAACGCACCATCGCGTATTTCAAGACTCAGCTCTGAAC